>Ga0209474_10002710_pt1 | contig 16033 bp, 16 predicted proteins | sample GraSoiAngelo_145_FD_185902 | JGI IMG/M metagenome (GOLD analysis project Ga0209474, IMG submission 185902) | Grasslands soil microbial communities from the Angelo Coastal Reserve, California, USA - 14_1009_05_20cm (SPAdes) (version 2) | ecosystem: Environmental > Terrestrial > Soil > Grasslands...
GCACGCCGACTGGCAGTACACCATGAACGTCAACTTCTGGGGCATCGTGCACGGCGTCGAGACCTTCGTGCCGCGCCTCCTCGTGCGCGGCGCCGGCGGGCACATCGTCAACACGGCCTCCATGGCGGGGCTGGTCGGGATGCGCTGGCTCGGCGTGTACTGCGCCTCCAAGTTCGCCGTGGTGGGGCTCACCGAGGCCCTCCACCGCGAGCTCGCCGAGCACCGCATCGGCGTCAGCATCCTCTGCCCGATGATCGTCGAGACCAACATCAACGAGAACTCGATCCGCAACCGCCCCGCGGCGCTGCAGAACCCGGGCGGGGCGGCCGTCCCCGAGGGTGCGACCATGGCGGGCAGTGTCATCGGCCCCGACGAGGTCGCGCGCCGCGTCGTGCGCGGCATCGAGCGCAAGGACCTCTACATCTTCACCCACCCCGAGCAGCGCGCCATCCTCCAGCGCCGCGCCGCGCGGCAGGACCGGATGTTCGAGCCCGATCGCTGGTAGCGGGCCCTCGGCCGCGCTAAAGGGAGCGCGTGGTCGCCGCCGGCGCGCTCATTTCCGGGACGGGCACCAACCTGCAGGCGATCATCGACCGCATCGCGGCCGCCCAGCTCGACTGCGCGCTCCGCGTGGTCGTCTCGAACCGTGCCGGCGCCCCCGGCCTCGCGCGTGCCGAGGCCGCCGGCATCCCGACGCGCGTCATCGATCACAGGGGCTTCGCACGCCGCGAGGACTTCGACCGTGCCCTGGTCGCGGCGCTCCGCGAGGCGGGCGTCGAGCTCGTGCTGCTGGCAGGCTTCGATCGCCTCGTCACACCGGTCCTCCTGGCCGCCTTCCCGCTCCGCGTGATGAACATCCACCCGGCGCTGCTGCCGTCGTTCAAGGGCCTCGATGCCCAGCGCCAGGCCCTCGCGTACGGGGTCAAGGTCGCCGGCGCGACGGTCCACTTCGTGGACGAGCACACGGACCACGGCCCGATCATCGTGCAGGGCGCGGTGGCGATCGATCCCGACGACACCGAGGACGAGGTCCGCCGGCGCATCCTCGCCGTGGAGCACGAGATCTATCCCCTCGCGATCCAGCTCTTCGCCGAGGGGCGCCTCACCGTCGAGGGGCGCCGGGTGATCGTGCGCGGCCCGCGACCGCCCCTCCCCCCGCCGCTCGTCCACTGGTAACCCCCGCAGGGGGCGTTCCATTTGAAATCTAATGAGTTCGTTGGTACACGGCAACCGGAGCGGCGGATGGGGCAAGCTGGTGGAGGGAGGGACCGATGGAGCGCCTGGCACCTGCTGGCACCATCGGAACCGATGAGTCCGGCAAGGGGGACTACTTCGGCCCGCTCGTGGTGGCGGGTGTGTACGTCCCCGACGGCGGCCGCGAGGTGCTCGCGGCGCTCGGCGTGCGCGACAGCAAGACGCTGTCCGACGGCCAGGTCGAGCGCCTGGCCCGCGCCGTGCGGGAGGCCTATCCCACCGCGGTGGTGGCGATCGGCCCCGAGCGCTACAACGCGCTCTACGCGAAGGTGGGGAACCTGAACCGGCTGCTCGCCTGGGCCCACGCACGCGTCATCGAGAACCTGCTCGAGCGTATCCCGGAGTGCCGCGAGGCGATCTCCGACCAGTTCGGGGACGCGCGCGTCCTCGAGCGCGCCCTCCTCGAGCGCGGCCGCCGCATCAGCCTGACCCAGCGTCCCCGCGCCGAGTCGGACCCGGTCGTGGCCGCCGCCTCGATCGTGGCGCGCGCCGAGTTCCTGCGCCGGCTGGACGCCCTCAGCACGCGCTTCGGAACGCCGCTGCCGAAGGGCGCCGGACCGCCCGTGCTCGCCGCCGGCCGGACCTTCGTCGCCCGCCACGGCGCCGACGCGCTCGGCCAGGTGGCGAAGCTCCACTTCCGCACCACCCGCCAGGTGACCGGGGCGGGCGGCTGATGGACGTCGCCGCCATCCTCGCCGAGGTCCGCTCGCTCGCCAACCGCGGCGAGCTGCACACCATCGTGGCGCGCTACGGCGCGATCGACGACACTCCGGCGAGCGAGACCTGGCACTCGACCGAACTCCTCTACGAGATCGGCCGCGCCTTCGGCATGCTCGGCAACGAGGAGAAGGTCGAGCGCTACCTCCTCCGCTGCGCCGAGCTCGCGCCGCGGCGCGCCGCCGTGTTCCACTGCGCCATCGGCTGGTACTTCCAGCGCAAGAAGAAGTGGACGAAGGCGCTGCGCTGGTACGACCTCGCCCTCTCTTCCTTCCCGACCTACCACCTCTGCCTCTTTCGCCGCGGCTACTGCCTCGAGAAGGTGCACCGCCCGCACGACGCGGTCGAGGCCCTGAGCCGCGCGCGCAAGATCTGGGAGGACGCGCCGAGCGAGCAGCGCCAGCGCGGCCGCGGCGTGCAGGTGCAGGTGCTGTTCCACCTCTCGCGCGGGCTGCGCGATCTCGGCGACTTCGAGGGCTCGGCCGAGGCGCTCGATCAGTGCTGCGCGCTCGACCGCGGCAGCGACCCGCCCACCATCCGTGACGAGCATACGCTCGCGTGCCGCGGCGAGCTGCACCTCCGGCGCGGCGACCTCGACGCCGCCCTCGCCGCCTTCACCGCGGCGCGCGACCTCGATCCCGAGTCGAGCTACCTCTGGGAGCGCCTCGGCCGGGTGCACGAGCTGCGGGGCGAGCTCGAGCCCGCCGAGGCTGCCTACCGCCGCGGCACCCTGCTCCCGCGCGGCGCGTTCGCATTCCTCGCCCTTGGCCGCTTCCACCTTCACGCCACGCGCCGGCTCCCCGAGGCGGCGCACGCGCTGGTCGAGGCGATGGAGTGCCTGCCGGGCGCCCAGCCCTTGATCCGTCTCGAGCTGGCGCGCCTGCACCTCGCCTGCGGCCGACCGCACGCGGCGCTCGCGCAGGCGGAGCGGGCGCTCGCCTGCCGGCGCGAGGGCGGCTTCCCGGACGCGCTCCGCCTGGCCGCCGATCTGGCCGAGCAGCTCGGGTGCCTCGATGACGCCGCCCGCCATCTGGAGGCGCTCGGGCGTCTGGTGCCGGACGACTCGACGCTCGCGGCGCGCCGCGCGGCGCTCACCGCCCGTCCGACGACGTCCCTCGCCGACCCGCCGCTCCCGCCCGAGCTCGCCATCCTGGACCGGGTGGCCTGCGACGGGACCGACGAGGAGCGCCTGGTCGGCGTCGTCGACCGCTTCTTCGCCGAGAAGGGCTTCGGCTTCCTTCACTACGATCAGGGACGCTCGATCTTCTTCCACGTCACGCAGTGCGAGGACGGCGGCGAGGGGATCACGTCCGGCACGCGGCTCAGCTTCCGCATCGGCCACAATCCGAAGAAGGGCAAGACCCAGGCCGAGGCGGTGCGCCGGGAGGACTAGCGAGCGATGGCAGCCGGGATCATGGCGGCGGAGAGCGCCGCGCGTGCGGCAGCAGACGCAGGCACTCGGGAACCAAGGGCAGCGTCCGGCGCGCGCAGGCCGCGAGCGCGTCGAGCAGCCACTCCTGCCGCGCCGTCCACGTGAGCCCGTAGCGCTCGCGCAACGCGGGCGGCAGGAGCCCGACGGTGAAGAAGCGCGCGACGCGAAACGGCTCGCCGAGGGGAAGCGGGAGCGGCGGCCGCAGAATCGACGCGGCGAGGTCGCGGGCCGTCTCGCCGACGGTCAGCACGTCCTCGCGGATCATCGCCTCGACGTAGTCCTCGAACGCCCGAGGGGTCGGGGGGATCAGCGCGTCGGGAATGCCGAGCAGTCGGGCGCCGACCTTCGACTCCTCGTAGTAGGTCGCGCGATCTTCGAGCGAGAGCGGCGCGACGAAGCGCCGGTAGACGAGCGGCGCGGTGTCGACGAGCGTCGCGTGGACCCAGAGGAGGAGCGTCGGGTCGTTCGCGTCGTAGGGCGTCCCGCGCCGCCACGGGCCGACGTCGGCATCGAGGACGCCGTTGACCCGGGCGTGCACGCCTTCGATCTCGTGGACCGCGGCCATCGCGTGTGCGGCGTCCGCGAAGACGATGGTCAACATGAGGTCGAGCGTCCGCCGCAGACGCACGAGCGGCTCGGCCCGGAAGCGACTGTGCGCCGCGACGGCGGCGGCGACGAGCGGGTGCGCGACCTGGAGGAGAAGGGCGCGGCCCCCGCCGAGCAGAGCGACCGCCTCGCGGTTGACGCGCCAGACGACGCTCTCGGGGCCGAAGAGGCCCCGCCGGGGGTCGATCACCGTGCGGCGACACGCCGCGCGCAGGCGGTCCAGATCCTCCACCGAGAGCACGGCAGCGGGGCCGGCAGCCAGCATGCCGAGATGGTAACCGCCGGCGCGGCCCGGGGCGAGCGGCGAGGTTGCGAGCGCGGCGGAAAGGGCTAGGAGGCTTCAGCGCGCGTCCGGATAGACGCGCGCCAGGCGCGCGGGCGGCACACCGGCATAGTACGCGGCGCGCAGCGCCCACATGAGCAGCACGGTGCGCGCCACGCCGTGGCGCTGCCAGCGGCGCGCCGAGGTGGTGACCGTCTCGCTGAGACACGCGACCCGGCCCGCGCGCTTCATGGCCCGGCTGAGCGCGACGTCCTCCATCAGCGGCACGAGCGGATAGCCGCCCAGGCGCTCGAAGACCACGCGGCGGACGAAGATCGCCTGATCGCCGGTCGCCACGCGCGTCAGACGCGAGCGCAGGCTGATCAGGCGCCCGAGCGCCCGGTAGGCGAGGCCCGCCGCGTCGAGCCGCACGTCGAAGCGCCCGCCGACGACCGCCGGATCCGCAAGCGCGCCGGCCACCGCCTGCGCGTAGCCCGCGGGGAGCCGGGTGTCGGCGTGCAGGAAGAGGAGCACGTCACCGCGCGCCGCGGCCGCGCCGGCGTTCATTTGCCGCGCCCGCCCGCGCGGCGCCTCGAGCACACGGTCGGCGAGCGTGCGCGCCACGGCGCGTGTGCCGTCGCGGCTCCCGCCGTCCACCACGATGACCTCGTGTACGCCCGGCTGCCGGGCGGCCGCCAGCGTCGCGGGCAAGGCCTCCGCCTCGTCGAGCGTCGGCACGACGACGGAGAGCGCCGCCGGTAAGAATTGCAACGGCCCACCCCCCGCGGTATAGGTTGAGGCCAATGCTGGACGGTGTGACCAGCCCGCGCAAGCGCGTCGAGACACGCGATACGGTCGTCATTCGCTTCGCAGGCGACTCGGGCGACGGCATGCAGGTGACCGGCATGCAGTTCACCACCGAGTCGGCGCTGGCGGGCAACGACCTCGCCACCCTGCCCGACTTCCCGGCCGAGATCCGCGCCCCCGCCGGCACGCTGGCAGGCGTGAGCGCCTTCCAGCTCAACTTCTCCTCGAACGAGGTCTTCACGCCCGGCGACGACCTGGACGTCCTGGTCGCGATGAATCCGGCCGCCCTCAAGATGAACGTCAGCGACCTCAAGTCGGGCGGCATCCTCATCGTCGACCGCGAGGGCTTCAACGAGCAGAACCTGAAGAAGGCGGAGTACGAGTCGAATCCCCTCGAGGACGGCTCGCTCGACCGCTACCAGCTCTTCCAGGCCGAGGTGACCAGGCTCACCAGCGCGGCCCTCAAGGACCTGGGCCTCTCGGCGCGCTCGGTCTTCCGCTGCCGGAACTTCTTCTGCCTCGGCATGACGTCCTGGCTCTACCACCGGCCGATCGAGCCCGCCGAGGCGTGGATCAAAGAGCGCTTCAAGAAGACGCCGGAGCTGGTCGAGGCGAACGTGCGCGCGCTGCGCGCCGGCTTCAACTTCGCCGAGAACGCCGAGCTGTTCGCCGTCTCGTACGAGATCCGACCGGCCAGGATCGCCCCCGGCAAGTATCGCAACATCACCGGCAACACGGCGACCGCGCTCGGCTTCGTGTGCGCGGCCACGAAGGCGGGACGGCCCCTCTTCCTCGGCAGCTACCCGATCACGCCCGCGAGCGACGTGCTGCACGAGCTCTCGGGCTGGAAGCAGTACGGCGTCTACACCTTCCAGGCCGAGGACGAGATCGCCGGCATCGGCGCGGCGCTCGGCGCGGCCTTCGGCGGCGCGATCGCCATCACCACCACCAGCGGCCCGGGCATGAACCTGAAGGCCGAGACCGTGGGCCTGGCGCTCGCCGTCGAGCTGCCGATCGTCGTGACCGACATCCAGCGCGCCGGCCCCTCCACCGGCATGCCCACCAAGACCGAGCAGGCCGATCTCCTGATGGCGATGTACGGCCGCCACGGCGAGTCGCCGGTGCCGGTGCTGGCCGCGGCCACGCCCGCCGACTGCTTCCGGATGGCGTTCGAGGCGGTGCGCATCGCGGTCAAGTACATGACGCCAGTCGTCCTGCTGACCGACGGCTACCTCGCCAACGGCGCCGAGCCGTGGCTCATCCCCGATCCGGCCACGCTCCCCGAGGTGCCGGTCGCCTTCCGCACCGAGGCGAGCGGCTTCTTCCCCTATCTGCGCGACGAGGAGACGCTCTCGCGCCCGTGGGTCGTCCCCGGCACGCCCGGCCTCGAGCACCGCATCGGCGGCCTCGAGAAGGAGTACCTGACCGGCAACGTGAGCTACGCACCCACCAACCACGAGCAGATGATCCGGGTACGCGCGCGCAAGATCGCCGGCATCATCCGGGAGATCCCTCCGCTGGAGGTCTTCGGCCCGCCCGAGGGCGAGCTGCTCGTCGTCGGCTGGGGCAGCACCTACGGCTCGATCACGCAGGCGGTGCGCGAGCTGCAGGCGGCGGGCCACGCCGTGGCCCACGTGCACCTCCGCCACCTGAACCCGCTCCCCGCCGACCTGGGCGGCATCCTCCGGCGCTACCGGCGGGTGCTGGTGCCCGAGATGAACCTGGGACAGCTCGTGCGTCTCATCCGCGCCGAGTACCTGGTCGACGCGATCGGCTTCAACAAGATCCAGGGCCGGCCCTTCAAGGTGTCCGAGATCGTGAGCCGGTGCTTGAAGCTTCTCGCCAAGGAGAGCCTCGCGTGAGCGCCCCCGAGCAGAAGCTCGGCAAGAAGGACTTCGTCTCCGACCAGGACGTGCGCTGGTGTCCGGGCTGCGGGGACTACGCCGTCCTCTCGCAGGTGCAGAAGGTGCTCCCGGAGCTGGGCGTGGCGCGCGAGAACTTCGTCTTCATCTCGGGGATCGGCTGCGCGAGCCGCTTCCCGTACTACGTGAACACCTACGGCTTCCACTCGATCCACGGGCGGGCGCCGGCGATCGCGACCGGGCTCAAGGCGACGCGCCCCGAGCTGTCGGTGTGGGTCGTCACCGGCGACGGCGACGCGCTCTCGATCGGCGGCAACCACCTGATCCACGTGCTGCGCCGCAACCTCGACATCAACATCCTCCTCTTCAACAACAAGATCTACGGGCTCACCAAGGGCCAGTATTCGCCCACCTCCGAGGTCGGCAAGGTGACCAAGTCGACGCCCGCCGGCTCGGTCGACCACCCCTTCGACCCGATCGCGCTCGCGCTCGGCGCCGAGGCGAGCTTCGTCGCGCGCAGCGTCGACGTCGAGTCGAAGCACCTGCAGGAGATCGTGCGCCGCGCGCACGAGCACAAGGGCGCCGCCTTCGTCGAGATCCTCCAGAACTGCAACGTGTTCAACGACGGCGCGTTCAACGACGTGACCGACAAGGCGACCAAGGCCGACTCGACGCTCGTCCTCGAGCACGGGAAGCCGCTCCTCTTCGGCAGGAACCGCGACCGGGGCATCCGCCTGCGCGCCTTCCAGCCCGAGGTGGTGCAGCTCGGCGACGGCATCACCGAGGCCGATCTGCTGGTCCACGACGAGCACAACCCCGCCCTCGCCTACCTGATCGCGCGCCTCGGCCCGCCCCGCTTCCCGACCCCGATCGGCGTCTTCACCGCCGTCGAGCGCCCCCGCTACGAGGAGGCCCTCAACCGGCAGGTCGCCGCCGCCAGGGCCAAGTCGCCCGCCGACCTCGGCGCCCTGCTGAACCGCGGCGACACCTGGGAGGTACGACCCGAGACCGTGTCTCGGGTCGACGAGCGAGGGTGTGACGTCACGTGGGTCGAGCGATCGTCGTGCCGCGGCCGGCAAAGCCGGCGCGGCAAACGTAAGCGGAAGTCCGGGCACCGTACGGTAGACACGCCCTCCCCAACTCACGGGCCCTGACGCGCTCCGGAAAGTCTGCCGCGCCGGCTTCGCCGGCCCCGGCACGCCCTCCGCACTGTCCACCGGCGGGCACTCTTGCGGTCCGTACACGACCCGAGACAAGGTCTCGGGTCGGACTGTCCGTACCCGACCCGAGACAAGGTCTCGGGTCGCATTACCCGCCGTCGCGCCCGCGCCAGCGCTCGCCGCGCGCCGGGTCGGGCGGCACCGTGAGCACGTCGTTCGGGAAGAAGTCGGCGATGTAGTCGATGATGTCCTTGGCCGACACGACACCGACCGGCCGCCGCGCCTCGTCCACCAGCGGCACGTGGCGGAAGCCGCCCACGCTCATCTTGTTGAGCGCGTAGACGATCGGATCGTCGGGCGAGAGCACCTCGGGGTCGGGCGTCATGAAGTCGCTGAGCGGGCGTCCCGCGTCCGCCTGCCCGAGCTTCATGATGAAGTCGCGCTCGGTCACGATCCCGACCAGCCGCTCGCCTTCGACCACCAGCACGCAGCCGATGCGGTGCTCGCGCATGGTGCGGATGGCGTCGATCACGGTGTCGGAGGGCGCGAGGCAGAGGGGCGGCCGCGGGGCGACATAGCGGATCGGCTCCCGGATCATGCGCTGGTCGAGCACGCGCGGCGCCGGCTCGCCGCCGGTGAGGAGATCCATATCCTCCTCGAGCCATTCGTCCATGGCGGTCCCTCCTGTGCCCCCGAGGGCCGGTGATACCTTGATCAGCCCGAGTTTCCGCCCGGACGCGAAAGGGTGTCAAGCACGGCGGCAAATCCCGCCAGCACCCCCGCGGTCCGGGGCAGGCTCACGTCGTCCCGCGCCAGGAGCGCGCGCAGGCGGGACAGGTCCGCGACCTGGTCGACGTCGAAGCTCGGGGACAGGAGGTGCACGGCGAGGCCCGCGGCCGCCGCCCGGGCGAGCGTCGCCTCGAGCACGCCGGCCGTGCCCCAGGCGATGCCCGCGAAGAGACCCGGCGCCGGCCCCCGCAGGCCGATCAGGTAGTAGCCGCCGTCCGCCGCAGGTCCGAGCACCACGTCCGCGCCGTGGGTGAGCGCGGCGGCGCCCGCGGCCAGCGCGGCCGCCGGGATGTGGGGCGCGTCCGCGCCGATGGCCAGCACGGGCCCGGGACCCGCGGCGAGCTCCTCCGCGAGCGCCGCGGCCAGGCGCTCGCCCAGGTCGCGGCCGCGCTGCGGGCGGCAACGCGCCCCGGGGAGCAGCTCCGCGAAGGGCGCGTCCGGCGGCGTGTACGCCCAGGTGACGGCGTAGGGCAGCGCAGCGAGACGCTCGGCCAGGTCGAGCACGAAGGCACGGTAGAGCGCGCAGGCCGCATCGGCGCCGAGCGCCGCGGCGAGGCGGGTCTTCACCCGGCCGGGGACCGGGTGCTTCGCCATGACGACCAGGCGCGCTTCGCTCCGGTCAGGAGCCCGCGGGCCGGAAGCTCTGGAGGTAGGCGACGACGTCGTCGATCTCCGCCGGGGAGAGGGCCCCCTCGAACGGCGCCATGAGCGTGCCGGGCTTGCCCTGCTCGACCACCAGCCGCAGCTGCTCGCGCGTGCGGCCCTTCCAGAAGGCGGGGTCGCGGAAGTTCCGCGGCCTGGGCTCGATGGCGGCCGCCGCCGGCCCGTCGCCCCCGCCCTCGACGCCGTGGCAGGGCGCGCAGCGGGTCTGGTAGACGGCCTGCCCCTGCGCGACGTCCGCGCTGGTGCTCGGCTCGGGTCCCGCAGCACCCCTCCCGCACGCGGCAAGCAGCACCACGGGCGCGGCGAGCGCCGGCGCCACGCGCCGCCTAGGCGCCATCGTCGACGTCTTCCGCCAGGGCGGCCAGCTCGGCACGCGCATCCAGCGCCGCCAGCTCCTCGAAGCCGCCGATGGCACGGCCGTCGATGAAGATCTGCGGCACGGTTTGGCGGCCGGTGCGCCGCACGAGATCGGCCCGAGCCTCGGGGTCGTCGCCCACGTCGATCTCGCCGTACGAGATGCCGCGCGCCTGGAGGAGCCGCTTGGCGCGCACGCAGAACGGGCAGCTCGCCGTGGTGTACAGCTGGACGCGCGTCATCGCCTGGAAGCTAGACCGCGCGCCCCGGTGTCGCAAGCCGCGTTGACAGTGCGCAGGCGCGCCGATACGGTCGCGCGATGGCCGATCCGAGCGTCGCCGAAGCGTTCACGCGCCTGGTGGACTTGATGGCGCGGCTCCGCGCCCCGGGCGGCTGCCCGTGGGACCGCGAGCAGACGCCCGCGAGCCTCCGCCCCTATCTCCTCGAGGAGGTCTACGAGGTCCTCGAGGCGATCGACGCCGACGATCCCGCCCACCTGCGCGACGAGCTCGGCGATCTCCTCCTCCAGATCGTGTTCCAGTCGGAGCTCGCGGCCGAGGCGGGCCGCTTCACGGTCGCCGACGTGGCGCGCGCGATCGTCGACAAGCTCGTCCGCCGCCACCCGCACGTCTTCGGCGACGTGCGGGTGCGCGACGCGGGCGAGGTGGTGCGCAACTGGCGGCGTATCAAGGCCGAGGAGCGGCGCACGGCGGGCGAGGACGGCGACCTCTTCGCGGGCGTGCCGGCGGCGTTGCCCGCGCTGCTGCGCGCCGAGCAGCTGGGCGAGAAGGCGGGCCACGTCGGCCTCGACTGGCCCGACGCGCGCGGCGTGCTCGAGAAACTGCACGAGGAGACGGCGGAGCTCGCGGCCGCGCTCGCGGCCGGCGACCGCGCCGCGATCGAGCACGAGCTGGGCGACCTCCTGCTCGCGGCCGCGAGCCTCGGCCGCCACCTCGCGGTGTCGGCGGAGATGGCGCTCCGCGCCGCCAACGACCGCTTCGTGGCGCGCGTGCGCCGCCTCGAGGCGGCGGCGCGGGCGCGCGGCCAGGCGCTCGCCGACCTCGCTCCCGAGGAGCGCGACCGGCTGTGGGAGGCGGCCAAGCTCGATTGACCCGCCCCGGCGCACGTGGTAGCAGCCGAGCCCCGAGCAGCCGAGCCCCGTTAGGAGGATCCGACCACCGTGGCGAACCACCCCTCGGCGCTCAAGCGCCATCGGCAGAGCGAGAAGCGCCGGGTGCGCAACCGGGCGGTGAAGACCCGGCTCCGCCACCTCGTGCGCGCGGTGCGCACGGCGGTCGTCTCGCGCGACCCTGCCGCCGCCGCCCAGACGCTGGCGCGCGCTTCACGTGAGCTCGACAAGGCGGTGACCAAGGGCGTGTTGCACCGCAACAGCGCGGCCCGCAAGATCTCCCGTCTCGCGCGCGCCGTCGGCGCGCTCGCTACGGCGCGCTAGCCATCTCGAGCAGGGCGGCGTCGAAGCACGCCTCCTCGTCGCGCGCGCTCTTCAACTCCAGGTCCAGCCGGCTGAGCACGAGGAGCGCCCGCTCGAGGTCCGCGGCCCGGCCGCGGCCGCGGCTCCGGTCGAGCAGCCAGCGCGGCATGCCGAGCCGCTCGGCGACCTGGGCGGGCGTGAGCCCCCGCTCCGCCAGCTCGGCCACGTGGAGCGCGCGGCGCAGGTTGGCGGCGAGGAAGGCGACGACCAGGAGCGGCGAGACGCCCTCGGCGTGCAGCTGGCGGAGCACCCGTGCGGCGCCGGCCAGGTCGCGGCGGGCGAGCCGATCCGTCAGCTCCTCGACCTTGTGGGAGCGCGCCGAGGTCGCCATCGCCCGCACGTGCTCCGCCTCGATGCGCGCGCCGGGACCGACGTGGAGCGAGAGCTTGTCGAGCTCGCCCGCCAGCACGCCCAGCGTCGGCCCGCAGCGCTCGACCAGCTCCTCCACCGCCGCGGGCGCGATCTCGTGGCCGCGCTCGCGCGCCAGGCGGACCACCCAGGGCGAGGCGGCGCCCGCGCCGAGCTCCGGGAACCCGAAGCCCGCCCGCGCGCGCAGGCACGCGCCGAGGAGCTTGCGCCGCTGGTCCGGGTCGCCCGCGACCACCAGGACGAGCGTCCCCCCGCCGCCGAGCGTCGGCAGCGCGTCCAGCACCCGGGCCTGATCGTCCTCGCGCAGCTTGTCCGCGTTGCGGAGGACGACGACCTGCGAGCCGCCGAAGAGCGGCGGGGATCGCAGGTCCGCGAGCGCGTCCCCCAGGCGATCGGCGTCCTGGTCGGCCCACAGCGTTCGCCAGGTCCCGGGCCGCCCCGCCGGCAGGAACCGGCGGCGGAGCGCGCCGAGCGCGCGCTCGACGAGGAACGTCTCCTTGCCGAAGAGGAGATAGTAGGGCCGCAGCGCCTCGCGCTCGAGGGCGGCGAGCGGGTCGGGCGCGACGCTCAGAAGCCCTCCATCGCCTGCAGGTAGATGTCGCGCGCCAGCAGCTCGATCAGGTTGCGCTGTGCCTCCCGCCGGCGCGCCTCGCCGATCTGCACGTTGGTCAGGTCGGGGAGGTCGCGCGCGTCGATCGTGCCGCGCTGGAAGTGCGGTGAGCTGGTGATGACGACCCCGCTCACCGCGCCGAAGTCCTGGGACTCCTGGAGGAGCTTGTTCTCGAACAGGACGTGGCCAGTCTCGCGCTCGGTGAGCCGCAGGCTCACCTGCATGATGCCCTGGTACTGCACCGCCTCGTCGGTCGCGCTGAAGGCGACCGGCACGCTCGTGAAGCGGCGGATGTCGCCGGAGAGGACGAGGTCGGCGTCGTCCTCGGTGACGATGCGCAGCGTCCCCTGCCGGCGGAACTCGTCCTCGACGGCGCGGTGCAGGCGGACCTCGAGGCCGGTCTCGCGCGTGTGGTTGGTGAACAGCGCGATGCGGATGGTCCGTGCGCTCTCGGGGACGGTCGTGCCCGTGCCGCTCAGATGGTAGCCGCAGGCGGCGAGCGCGAGGACGGGGAGGAGTGCCGTGCGTCTCATACGATCAGGTTGAGCATACGGCCGGGCACGAAGACAACCTTGCGGACCAGCCGCCCGCCGGCGTGCGTCTGGATGTGCGGGTCCGCGAGCGCAGCGGCCACGACCTGGGCCTCGCCCGCGTCGGCGGACACGGTGACGCGGCCGCGGAGCTTCCCGTTCACCTGCACCGGCAGCTCGATCAGCGGGCGCGCGAGCGCGCCGGGGTCCGCCGCCGGCCAGCGCTCGGCGTCGAGCGAGCGGGCGTGGCCCGCCGCCTCCCAGAGCTCGCTCGCGACGTGGGGCACGAAGGGCGCCAGCAGCAGCAGGGTCGCGTCGATCGCCTCGCGCAGCACGGCGGGGCTGGCGTCCTCGCTCGTGTCGCCGAGCGCGTTCACGAGCTCCATGACCGCCGCCACGGCGGTGTTGAAGTGGAGCCGCTCGACCACGTCGTCGCTCACCCGGCGGATGGTCTCGTGGGTGCGGCGATGCAGCTCGCGATCGTCGGCCGAGAGCGGAGCGGGGAGCGGCGTCCCCGGCGCCGCGAGGCGGGGCGCGAGCGCGTGCACCAGGCGCCAGAGGCGGTGGAGGAAGCGATGCATCCCCTCCACCCCCTGGTCGCTCCAGTCGAGGTCCTTCTCGGGCGGCGCCTGGAAGAGGCAGAAGAGGCGCGCCGTGTCGGCCCCGTAGCGCTCGATCAGGTAGTCCGGGTCGACCACGTTGCCCTTCGACTTGCTCATCTTGGCGCCGTCCTTGATGACCATGCCCTGCGTGAGCAGGTCGCGGAACGGCTCGTCGAGCCGGACGAAGCCCAGGTCGCGCAGCACCTTGGTGAAGAAGCGCGCGTAGAGGAGGTGGAGCACGGCGTGCTCGATGCCCCCGATGTAGCGCTCGACCCCCTCGGCGCCGAGCCAGTAGTCGAGCTCGGCGGGATCGAAGGGGGCGGCGTCGTGGCGGGGCGAGCAGTAGCGTGCGAAGTACCACGAGGACTCGACGAAGGTGTCCATGGTGTCGGTCTCGCGCCGGGCGGCCCCGCCGCAGCGCGGGCAGGTGACGCGCACGAAGGCGGCGTGCGCGGCGAGCGGCGAGCCGCCGGTGCCGGTCAAGGCGACGTCCTCGGGGAGGACGACGGGCAGCTCGCGCTCGGGCACGGGCACCATGCCGCAGCGCTCACAGTAGATGATGGGGATGGGCGCGCCCCAGTAGCGCTGGCGCGAGATGCCCCAGTCGCGCAGGCGGTACGACACGGTCGGGCCACCCTGGCCGCGCGCCGCGAGCGCCGCCGCGATGCGCTCCTTCGCGAGCTCGCTCGCGAGCCCCGCGAACTCGCCGGAATCGACGAGGCGGCCGGGTCCCTCCCACGCCGCCTCCAGGATCGCCGGGTCGAGGCGCTCGCCCTCGGGCTGGACCACCACCCGTACCGGCAGCCCGTACGCGCGCGCGAACTCGAAATCGCGCTGGTCGTGCGCCGGCACGGCCATGACCGCGCCCGTGCCGTACTCCATGAGGACGAAGTTCGCGACGTAGATCGGCAGGCGGGCGCCGGTGACGGGATGGCGGCAGAAGGCGCCGGTCGCCACGCCCTCCTTGCCGACCGCGCGCTCGGCGCGCGAGGTCGCGCGCACGCGAGCGGCGAAGGCGGCGACCTCCCCGGCCGCGGGCGTGCCCGCGACCAGCTCGGGCACCAGCGGATGCTCGGCCGCGAGGCTCATGAAGGTGACGCCGAAGAGCGTGTCGGCCCGGGTGGTGAAGACCGCGATGTCGCCCGTGCGACCGTCGAGGGGAAAGCGGATCTCCGCTCCCGGGCTCCGTCCGATCCAGTTCCGCTGCATGGTGAGCACGCGCTCGGGCCAGCCGCTCAGGCGGTCCAGGTCGCGGAGCAGCTCCTCGGCGTAGGCCGTGATGCGGAAGAACCACTGCTCGAGCTCGCGGTCGACGACCGGACCGTCGCAGCGCCAGCAGCGGCCGTCCACCACCTGCTCGTTGGCGAGCACGGTCTCGCAGTGCGCGCACCAGTTGACCAGCGAGCGGCGCCTGTAGGCGAGGCCGCGCTCGAGCATGCGCAGGAAGAAGAGCTGCTCCCAGCGGTAGTAGCGGGGGTCGCAGGTGGCGAGCTCGCGCTCCCAGTCGTACGAGAAGCCGAGCCGGCGGAGCTGCCGGCGCATGTGCTCGATGTTGTCGTGGGTCCACCGGGCCGGGTGGACGCCGTGCTCGATGGCGGCGTTCTCGGCCGGGAGCCCGAAGGCGTCCCAGCCCATGGGGTGGAGCACGCGCGCGCCCGCCATGCGCCGCTGGCGCGCGATCACGTCGCCGATCGAGTAGTTGCGCACGTGGCCCATGTGGATGCGCCCGGAGGGGTACGGGAACATCTCGAGCACGTAGTAGGCGGGCTCGCCCGGCTCGGCGCGCGCCGCGAAGGCCCGCGCCTCCTCCCAGCGGCGCTGCCACTTCGCCTCGACCGCCTGCGGGTCGTAGCGGCCCTGCCCCTCCGCCTGCGCCATCCTCACTCCGGGCTCTTCGGCTTCTCCTTGACGCCGAGCACCTGGGCGATGTGGTCGAGCACGCCGTTCACGAAGGCGGGCGAGTCCTCGCTCCCGAAGCGGCGGGCGATCTCGATCGCCTCGTCGACGGTGACCGAGGCGGGGATGTCGGGCCGCCCGAGGAGCTCGAAGGTGGCGAGGCGGAGCAGGCTCAAGTCCACGCGCGAGAGGCGCGGCAGCCGCCAGTGCTCGGCGCTCGCCGCGATCAGCGCGTCGATGCGCTCGCGCTGCGCGGCGACGCCGTCGACCAGCTCGCGGGCGAAGGCCTCGATCTCGGGCTCGGCGTCGAAGTGCGACCAGAAGAGGGCGACGCCCGGATCGCCCTCCCCCGCCACGTCGAGCTGGTAGAGCGCCTGGAGGGCCAGCTCGCGCGCCGCGCGCCGGGAACCCATCAGGCCCTCTGCACGGCGCGCAGGAGGTGCACCATCTCGAGCGCGGTGACCGCCGCCTCGTAGCCCTTGTTGCCCCGCTCGCCGCCCGCGCGCGCGAGCGCCTGCTCGATCGAGTCGGTGGTGAGCACGCCGAAGGCGATGGGGAGGTCCTGCTTGCGCGCCACGTCCGCGATGCCGCGCGCCGCCTCCGCCGCCACGTACTCGAAGTGCGGCGT
>Ga0209474_10002711_pt1 | contig 16033 bp, 14 predicted proteins | sample GraSoiAngelo_145_FD_185902 | JGI IMG/M metagenome (GOLD analysis project Ga0209474, IMG submission 185902) | Grasslands soil microbial communities from the Angelo Coastal Reserve, California, USA - 14_1009_05_20cm (SPAdes) (version 2) | ecosystem: Environmental > Terrestrial > Soil > Grasslands...
GGAAGTGCACGATCTTCCCCGTCTGGATCAGCGTCAGCGCCTCGAACAGTTCGTCCATGGTGCCGAAACCGCCCGGGAAGATGACGAAGGCTTCGGCGTACTTGACGAACATCGTCTTGCGCACGAAGAAGTAGTGGAACTCGATGCCGAGGTTGACGAACTCGTTGAGGCCCTGCTCGAACGGTAGCTCGATGTTGAGGCCCACCGATAGACCACGGCCTTCACGGGCACCCCGGTTGGCCGCTTCCATTGTGCCCGGGCCGCCGCCCGTGATGATCGCGAAGCCCCGGCGGGCGAGCTCGGCCGCCAGCGTGCGGGCGGCATCGTACATCGGGTCGGGCGGCCGAACGCGTGCCGATCCGAAGAAGGTGACGGCAGGACCGACGGTGGCGAGCGCATCAAAGCCGGCCACGAACTCCGCCTGGATACGCAGGACCCGCCACGGATCGCTTTCCAGGAATTCCGGGGCACTGTCGGGCCGCTCCAGCAGCTTGCGGTCCTCGATCTGCCGCTCCACCCCGCGCCGGACGATCCCTCCGGTCCGCCGCTCTTTGGACTCTTCGCCCATAGCCTCGCTAACTCTAACCGCTCCCCCTTTGCGCCACGCCGCCATGGCCAGGCCTACTTACGCGCAACCAGGTAGAAGCTCGGGCTGGAAGTCAGGTCATCGTCCTCCGGGCCGAACATTCGGTGCAATTTGAGGCCACTCGAGCCCAGCCACCGCTCGACCTCATCCGGCCAAACCAGGGGCACCTCCGCGTGCTGAATGTACTGCCGGCCGCTGCTTACTGTGTAGTCGACCTCGATCTGCGCCACATTGCCATCGAGCGTTTTCACCCTAACGTTATGGCCGGCTCCCGCTTGCAGCCAGTGAGGATTGGTCAGCTCGGCGGCAAGCAGACCGCCTGGGGACACATGGGCAGCTGCCCGTCGCAAGCGCTCGACCGTGTCGAGGATGTTGGAAGGAACCATCACAAGCGAAAACTCGCGTCGGAGGTCCAGGTCCTCGATTCGCGAATGGATGAGTTCGGTTTCTGGCAAGCGCCGGCGCGCCCGGCTCAGCATCCCCGGGTGACTGTCGACGCCGACCAGCTCGATCCCGGCCGCGCGCAACGGCACCGCCAGCCGCCCGGTACCGATGCCGAGGTAGAGCACGGGCGGGGTTGCCGCCTTCGCGAGCTCCAGCCAGGGCGACAGGTCGGTGGCGTCCGGAAGCTGGGCGTAGAGTTCCGCGAACACTTCATCGGGGACCGATGGGTCGTCGCGAACGACGGTCATGAAGCTCCCGAGAGCGTCGAGCTTAGGCGACGGCCTGGTCCGCGATGTCGAGCGCCCTGTCGATGATCGCGAATCCCTCCGCCAGCTCCTCCTCGTTGATGCAGAGCGGGGGATTCGTCATGATCGTGTGCCAGCGGACGAAGGTGTAGAGGCCCTGGTCGCGCAGGGACTTCCCCACCGCTTTCATCGGTTCCGAGGTTCCGTTGAAAGGAGCGAGCGGCTCCATCGTCTTGCGGTCTTTCACCAGCTCCAGGATGCCGAAGAGACCGATCGAGCGCGTGAGGCCGACCGATGGGTGCTTCCGCCTCAGGTCCTGGTGGTGGTGCTTCATCACCTCGCCCATCCGGCGCGCGTTGCCGATCATGTCGTCCTCTTCGTACGCCTGGATCGTGCCGAGGGCTGCCGCGCAGGCGAGCGGGTGACTGTTGTACGTCAGCCCGCCATAAAAGACATTCTTCTCGAAGTAGTCCGCGACTTTCGGGCGCACCCCGACCGCGCCGAGCGGGACGTAGCTGCTGGTCAACCCCTTCGCCATGGTGATGATGTCGGGGACAACCTTCCAATGGTTGACGGCAAACCACTCGCCGGTCCGACCAAACCCGGACATGACCTCGTCGCAGATCATCAGGATGCCGTGGCGGTCGCATAGCTCCCGCACGCCTTGCAGGTATCCATCCGGTGGGATCAGGATCCCGTTCGTCCCGGTGACGGGCTCCAGGATGAAGCCGGCGATGGTATTCGGCCCCTCGAGCTGAATCGTCTCCTCCAGGTAGCGCAGCGACTCGGTAGCCGTATCGACCTCTCGCTGTGGACCGTGGTACGGATCGAGGACGTGCACTACGCCCGAGTCTCCAATGTCGTTGGCCCAGCGGCGCGGATCGCCGGTCAGCGCGATGGCACCCGCGGTTGCGCCGTGATAGGAGCGGTAGCGCGAAACGATCTTGTGGCGGCCGGTGACCCAGCGGGCCATCTTGACGGCGTATTCGTTGGCCTCGGCGCCGCCGAGGGTGAAGAACACCTTATTGATGTCGCCGGGGAGCAACTCGGCCAGCTTCTTTCCCAACCGGGCTCGCGGCTCATGAGCCATGAAGGGGTTGATGAAGGCCAGTTTCTCGGCCTGCCGCTTGATCGCATCGACGATGCGAGGGTCGCCGTGTCCGGCGTTGACGCTCATGAACTGGCTGTTGAAGTCGATGATGCGCTTGCCGTCGGGCGTATAGAAATACACGCCTTTGGCGTGATCGACAGGAATCGGGTCGGCTGCGGACTGGGCCGTCCAGTCGTAGAGCGTGTACTGGCGGCACATCGCGACGATCTCTTCGCCGCTCAGGACATGCGGCCTCGCACTCGTCTCTAGAGCCATCGCGTCGTGATCACCTTGTGGCGGGTGTAGAAGCGGATGCTGTCCTGCCCGGTCGCATGCAGGTCACCGAAGAAGGAGTTCTTCCAGCCGGTGAAGGGAAAGAACGCCATCGGCGCCGCCACCCCGATGTTGACACCCAGCATGCCGGCCTGCGCCCGGCGCTTGAACTCGCGGGCGTACTTGCCCGAGCCGGTGAAGATCGAGGCCATGTTGCCATAGGTGCTGGCATTGAGCAGCTTCAGCGCTTCGTCGATGTCGGTGGCGCGCATCACTGATAGCACCGGGCCAAAAAGTTCGTCCTTCCAGATCTTCATATTCGGCGTAACGCGGTCGAAAATGGTCGGCCCGAGGAAGAAGCCGTCCTTCTGGTCCACCTGCCGGCCGTCGGAGACGAGCTGCGCCCCTTCGGACTGGGCGCCGTCGATGTACTCGATCAGCTTCTTCTTGCGCTCGCCGCGGATCACCGGGCCGAGGGTCGTCTTTGGATCCGTCCCGGGACCCACGTTCAGCTTCGCCGCGTCGTTCGCCAGCTCGCGGACCAGGGCATCGCCGATCTTGCCGACGCCGACCGCGACGCTACCTGCTAGGCAGCGCTGTCCGGCGTTGCCGAATGCCGAGGAGATGACATGCGGCGCCGAGAGTTCGAGGTCGGCGTCGTCCATCACCAGGATGTGGTTCTTGGCGCCGCCCAGCGCTTGCACCCGCTTGCCGTTCGCCGCCGCCGTCGCGTAGATGTAGGCGGCAACCGTCGCCGAGCCGACGAACGAGATCGCCGCAACGTCCGGATGGGTGAGCAGCTGGTTGACGGCGTCATTCGCTCCATGGACAACGTTGAAGACGCCCGGTGGCAGGCCCGCCTCCTCGAGCAGCTCGGCGATTCGCATCGCCGAGAGCGGCGTGAGCTGCGACGGCTTGAGGATGAAGGTGTTGCCCGTCACGATGGCAACCGGGATCATCCACATCGGCACCATGTTGGGGAAGTTGAAGGGCGTGATTCCGGCGACGACACCGACCGGAAAGCGGGTCAGCTCCTCGTCGATGCCCTTGGCGATCTGATCGACGTTCTGGCCCATCATCAGCGTCGGCGCGCCGCAGGCGAAGTCGATGACCTCGATCGCGCGCTTGACCTCACCTTTTGACTCATCGAGCGTCTTGCCGTTTTCCCTGGTGACGATCTCGGACAGCTCGTCGATGTGCTTGTCGAAGAGCGCTTTGAAGCGGAACATCACCTGCGCCCGCTCGGGAACCGGGGTCTCGCTCCAGGCGGGGAAGGCCTGCTTCGCCGCGGCGACCGCCTCGTTGATCTCCTCGCGGGTCGAGTGCGGAAGGCTCGCGATCGTTTCTCCGGTCGCTGGATTCGGAATCGGGTCCGTCTTTTCCGACCGCGAATCGCGGAATTTGCCGCCGATGAAGCTCTGGACGTTCTTGGTGGCGATCATGATCTGGCTCCTACCGGGCTCGGCTCACTGGCCGGCACCCCATGGAATGGCGAGCGGCGAAGGAACTGGCCGGCACCCTTGACGCCCTGGAATTTTCCGTCCCGCACCAGGATGTTGCCGCGCTGCATCACGACCTCCGGCAGACCCTTTACCGTCATGCCCTCGTAGCAACTGTAGTCCACGTTCATGTGGTGAGTCTTCGCCGAGAGCGTCCGCTCCACCCTCGGATTGAAGATCACGATATCGGCGTCGCTTCCCGGGGCGATGGTGCCTTTGCGCGGAAAGAGGCCGAACATCTTCGCGGGCGCCGTCGCCACCAGCTCGACGAAACGGTTGAGCGTGATCCGCTCCGAATTCACCCCACCGTGGAAGATCAGCGAGAAGCGGTCCTCGACACCGGGCAAGCCGTTGGGGATCTTCGAGAAATCGCCTCGCCCCAGGTCCTTCTGGCCTTTGAAATGGAAAGGACAGTGGTCGGTCGCGACCAGCTGGAGGTCGTCCTGCAGCAGGCCCTTCCAGAGCTCGTCATGGTGCGACGGCGGCCGCAGTGGTGGCGAGCAGACATACTTGGCGCCTTCGAAACCGGGCCGCCCGAGATCGTCGAGGCTGAGGTAGAGGTACTGCGGGCAGGTCTCGGCAAAGGTCGGGGCGCCGTCGTCGCGGGCCTCGCGCACCGCGTCGAGCGCCTCTTTCGAGCTCAGGTGCACGATGTAGACCGCGACCTCGGCCAGTCGCGCGAGCGCGATCGCTCGACCGGTGGCCTCTCCCTCCATCGACGCGGGCCGGGTCAGGCCGTGGTTGATGGGATCTCCCTTCCCCTCCGCCAGGTAGCGTTTCACGAGGACGTCGATCGCGCCCCCGTTCTCGGCGTGCATCATGATCAAGCCGCCGTTCTCGGCGGTGCGGCTCATCGCCCGGAAGATCGCCGCATCGTCGAGCATGAAAACCCCGGGGTAGGCCATGAAGAGCTTGAAGGATGGGACGCCCTCGTTGACCAGCGTGTCCATCTCCTTGAGGATCGAATCGTTGATCTCACGCACGATCATGTGAAAGCCGTAGTCGATGTGCGCCTTGCCTTCGGCCTTCTTGTGCCATTGGTCGAGACCCTGGCGCAGCGTCGCGCCGTAGCTCTGCACCGCGAAGTCGACGATCGTCGTCGTCCCGCCCCAGGCGGCGGCGGCCGTCCCCGTGGCGAAGTCGTCGGACGCGAAGGTGCCACCGAACGGAAGCTCCATGTGCGTGTGGACGTCGATCGCGCCCGGCATGACGTAGCGATTTTCCGCGTCGATCACCTGGTCGGCACTGGCCGAAAGCCCACTGCCGATGGCGACGATCTTCTCGCCGTCGATCAAGACATCGGTTTTGGTCGTGTCGGTCGCCGTCACCACCGTGCCGTTTTTGATCAGCGTCCTCATGGCAATTCCCGGACGAGCTCCTCGTAACTTTCGGGGCGGCGGTCGCGCAGGAACTGCCAGGTGTTGCGCACCTCCCGATTCATGTCCATGTCGAGGTCACAGACCAGCACCTCATCCTCGGTCTCCGAAGCCTTGCCGATGATGCGGCCGCGCGGGTCGCAGAAGTAGCTCGAACCATAGAACTGAGCCTCGTTGAGCGGCTTCTCAACCCCAACGCGGTTGATGGCGCCGATCCAGTAGCCGTTAGCGACAGCATGCGCCGGCTGCTCCAGCTCCCACAGATAGCGTGACAGCGATTTCACGGTAGCCGACGGGTTGAAGACGAGCTCGGCCCCCTTGAGCCCGAGAGCGCGGGCGGGCTCCGGGAAATGCCGGTCGTAGCAGATCAAGATCCCGACACGACCGACCGACGTATCCCACACCGGATAGCCGAGGTTGCCCGGCTTGAAATAGAACTTCTCCCAAAAACAGGGACCGACGTGCGGGATGTGGGTCTTTCGGTACTTGCCCAGCACGCTGCCGTCGTTCTCGATCAGCACGGCGGTGTTGTAGTAGACGCCGGTCTGGGCCTCTTCGTAGAAAGGCACGACCAGCGCCATCTTGTGCTTCTTCGCCAGCGCCTGCATCCGCCTGACGGTTGGGCCGTCGTCCCGCTCGGCGGTGTCGTACCACTTGGGATCCTGCTCGGCGCAGAAGTAGGGACCAAAGAAGATCTCCTGCAGGCAGGTGATCTGCGCACCCTTGGCCGCGGCCTCCGCGATCAGCTCCTCGTGCTTTTTGATCGCTTCCTCTTTGGGCATGTTCGCGTGCGCCTGGATCAGCGCCGCTCGTACCTTTGCCATGTCTGTGTCGCCTCCTCTCCCTAGCTGAACATCGGAATAATGGCCTCGCCGTATTTCTTGATGACCGCCTCAGGTTTCTCCACCATAAGGTAGAGGTTGAACTGGTCGACGCCCACGTCGATGAGCTCCTCGATCCGTTTGCGGCTCTGATCCACGGTGCCGATGACGCAGAACCGGTCGATCACGTCATCGGGGACGAAGTCGGCGTGTGCCGCCCCTCGCTGGGCGTGCTCCGCGTAGTCGTAATGGTCACGGGCCTTGATGTAGTCGGTCAGCGCCTTGGGGAGGTCCTGCGCGTCGTAACGCTTCAGCAGGTCGACGACGTGGTTGGAGACCAGCGCCGGAAACCAGCGCACTTGCTCGCGCGCCGCCTCCAGGTCGTCGGAGATAAACGCCGGGGCGGCGGCCTGGATCAGGATGTCATCGAAGGAGCGGCCCGCTTCCTCCGCACCTTCGCGGACGAACTGCAGGCACCACTTGATAATGGCGGGGTCGGCGAGCTGAATGATGACCCCGTCGGCCACCCGTCCGGCGGCGCGGAGCGCCTTCGGCCCGTAGCCCGCCACCCAGATGGGCAGCTCGTGCTCGGCCCACTTCAGCCGGACCTTGACGCCGTCGTAGGAGACCTCACGCCCTGCGGCCAGGTCTCGGATCAGACGGCAGTCCGCCTCCATCTGCTCGACCGTGACTGGCTTCTGGCCGAGCACGCGCCGGGCGCTGTCCCCGCGGCCGATGCCCATCACCATCCGGCCGCCGGAGATCTCGTTCAGCGTGGCGAGCGCGCTGGCGGTCACGGTGGGATCGCGCGTGCCCGGGTTGGTGACGCAGGGACCGATCTTGATGGTCCGCGTGTTGGCGGCCATCAGGGTGAAGATCGGGTAGACCTCCTGCCAGAGGACGTGCGAGTCGAAGAGCCAGGCGTACTCGAAACCCTGCGCCTCGGCAAGCTTGGTCAGATCCACCCAGCGGCTGGGCGGCGGATCGGGAGCAAAGCAGACACCGAAGCTCAATCTCGCCATTGATCTCCTGAAAGGCTGGAGCCCCGGCCGCGAGGTCGGGGCTCCAGCGCGATCGATCTCGAGTTTAGGTCGCCGCCGCGGCCTGCGGGCGCCGCCGAGCGGCAGCCGCCGGGAAGAGAGCCGAGAGCGCCAGGTAGCAGAGGAACGCCGCGACCAACCCAACCACCCAGCTGTAGTCATAGACGTGGAAGGGGAACCAGCTGTAGAGCGGGCCGATGATGCCCCCCTTCGGGAACGGACCGTTGCCTGGCGTCGAGTAGGCGCCACCGACGGCGAGGACCCCACCCACCACCAGGCTGACCAGGCCTCGCCAGTTGAAGCCGCCGGAGTAGCGATACTGGCCGTCAACGCGGTAGAGATCGCCCAGCTTCAGGTTGGTGTTGCGCATGAACCAGTAGTCGGCGATCAGGACGCCCGCGATGGCGCCCAGCGCACCGCCGTAGAACCCGAGCCAGGTGAAGATATACACATTCGGGTTTGCCAGCAGGTTCCAAGGCTGGATCGCGATGCCAAGTACGCCGGTGATCAACCCGCCAGTGCGGAAGCTAATGAGCTTGGGGATCACGTTCGAGAAGTCGTAGGAAGGACTGACGATGTTGGCCGCCACGTTGACGGACAGGGTGGCGACGGCCAGCGTAAAGAGCGCAAAGATGACGACCAGCGGGTTGTCGAACTTGCTGGTCAGCGCGACCGGGTCCCAGATCGGTGCGCCATAGACCTTCTGCGTGGCCGCCGTGATCAACACCGCCACCAGCGGAAAGAGGGTCATTGTGGTGGGAAGCCCGAAGATCTGACCGAGCGCCTGCGCTCGCTGGCTCTTCCCAAAACGGGTGAAGTCCGGCATGTTGAGTGAGAGCGTCGACCAGAAGGCGATCATGCCCATCAAAGCAGGCGGAAAGAGCACCAGCCAGAAATTGCTGCCCCACCCGACCTTGCCGGGTTCGCTGAGGATTGGCCCGAAGCCGCCTGCCTGGCCGACCATCCATGCGAGTAGGCCAAGCGCCACGACCAGCACGAAGGGTGCCGCCCAGTTTTCAAACCGCCGGACGGCGTCCATGCCGCGCATGATGATCAGAATGTTGAGCGCCCAGAAGACGGCGAAACTCAGCCAGAGTGTCCAGTGCTGGCCGGCGACCATGGTTGAGTTCGTCCAGCCAGCCCCGAAAAGCTTTCCGCTCAGGGCGTAGAGCGCGCCACCGCCGATCCAGGTCTGGATGCCGAACCAGCCGCAGGCCACGCCGGCTCGAAGAAGAGCCGCCACGTTGGCGCCAAAAACCCCGAACGATGCCCTTGCGAAGACTGGATAGGGGATGCCGTACTTGGTGCCGGCGTGGCTGTTCGCCAGCATCGGGATCAGGACGATGATGTTTGCCAGCGCGATCGTCAGGATCGCCTGGTACCAGGCCATGCCGAGGGCAACGAGTCCAGACGCCAACAAGTACGTCGGGATGTTGTGTGCCATCCCGATCCAGAGCGCCATGTAGTTGTAGGTCGTCCAGGTCCGCCGTTTGATCGGCACCGGCGCCAGGTCCTCGTTGTAAAGCGGGCTATTCCGAATCGCCGAGTCATCGGCAAGCTCGTGCCGGCCATCGGGATAGACGAGCTCCTCCCCTATTCGCTGCGCCGGAGGTGTTAAGGTCGCGACTCCCATGTTTCCCCTCCTATTGAGTTCCGGATCGCCGATTTTGGCGAGCTAAATGTACGTTCGGCGACCGCCTAAGTCAATGGCTCGCTGGGCGGCGACGGGCCGTCGCCAAGCAGCGCCTACACTACGCCGCGTTGACCTTCAGCCTCCTCCTCAAGGTGATCGTGACGCCCGCACTGATCGCCGGCGCTACCCTGGCCGGGCGACGCTGGGGAGATCGATTGAGCGGCTGGCTGGTGGGCCTGCCGCTTACCTCCGGGCCGGTGGTCTTTTTCCTCGCCATCGATCAGGGAAACGGGTTTGCGACCAGGGCGGCGCTCGCGGTGCTGCTCGGGACGATCTCCCAGGCGGCCTTCGCAGTCGCTTACGCGCGGGCGGCCGTTCGGGGCGGCTGGGCGGTGGCCACCATCGCCGGCTGTACCGCATTTGCCATCGCGACCATTGCCTTCCAGCGCGTCAGCCTTCCCGCGCTGCCCGCATTCGCCCTGGTCGCGGCCTCTCTGATCCTCGGGACCATCCTCATGCCGAGCAGCCGGCCGGCCGATGACCGCGCCCCGGCGTCCCGTTGGGATCTGCCGCTGCGCATCCTCGTGGCGACCGGACTGGTGTTGCTACTGACCGGGATCGCACCAACGATAGGCGCGCATCTGACGGGATTGCTGTCGCCATTCCCGGTTTACGCCGGCGTCCTCGCGATCTTCGCCCACCGCCAGAGCGGCGGCGAGGCGGCGAACAACGTTCTCAGAGGCCTGCTGCTCGGACTGTTCGCATTCGGCGCCTTCTTCCTGCTGCTGGCCATCGGTCTTAGCCGTTTGGGCGTCGGCCTGGCGCTCCTGGTCGCGACGGTGACCGCCCTCGTCATCCAGGGACTGACGCTTCGGGCCGCCCGAAGCACGGGCGATCGGACGCTTCCCTAGAGGTCTCTCTTCGCGAAGCTCCAGTTGGCCAGCCCGACGATCGCGGCCAGCCACCCAACGACCCATAAGACATAGATCACCGGCGGTGGCTGGTCGGCGAAGAACGGATTCCCAGCTCGCGCGCGCCCCGCGGCCCGGGCCGCAGCCAGGAAATCTGACGGCTCGAGGTAGAAGATCGCGCCGTGCCAGAGCCCGTCGGTCGGGATCAGGAGCCGGCTGCCGACGCCGATGTTGATGATGGTGTCGTTGGCGAAGGTCTGGCCGATCGCGAGCGCGATGCCGCCGATCCAGGCGACGAAGAAGAGCACCAGCGCGATCACACCGCCCGTCATCGGCGCGAGACGTGTGCTGAGCAGCAGGGCGAGCGTCATCAGCACGATTCCTTCCGCCGCAACGAAGGTAAGTGCTGCCACCGGGTTTGGCGGTGTGTAGCCGGTAGCGAGCCAGATCCCGAGTAATTCAAGGAGCCCGCTACCAGCCGCGTACACCCCAACGAGTACTGCCAGCCCCAGCCACTTGCCCATGAGCAGCTGGCTTCGCCGGATCGGCCGCGGGAGGATGGCGAGCGCGATCCCCGACTCGATATCGCTGGCGATGCTGGGCGCTGCCACCAACGTCGACCCCAGCGCTAGAACGCCGCTGAACATGAAGGCGACCAGGATCGTCAGCTGCGACGACGCGAAGCGAACCTCCGCGGGTGTAACGCCGCTCATCGTCGGCAGCCGGCTGAAGCCCCAGCTGGTGAGCACGATGACGACGACGGTAAGTATCCCAAGGGCGAGTAAGAGCTTGCGGCGAGATGCCTCGAGGATGGTCAGTCGGGCGATCGTGAGGAGCTGCCTCACTGGTCCTGTTCCTTGAGCAGCTGAAGGAACCTGTCTTCGAGCGTCTCGTGGCGCGGCTCGACGGCGTACACGCGGCCGCCCTGGCGCACGATCTCGTTGACCAGCTCAGGAACGCGATCCTGCGGGAGGCCGCGGAAGGTGAGCCATTCGCCCTCGTCCTCCAGGTTCCCAAATTCGCCGAGCCCGGCGCGGCCGCTTGCGGGCAGTCCTGTCACCCGGACGCGAACCGCGCCGTCCTGCCCCAGGATTTGCGCCATCGTTCCGGTCGCGATCACCCGGCCGTGGTCGACTACGGCGACGCGGTCGCAGATTTGCTCGACCTCGCTCAGCAGATGCGAGTTGAGAAACACGGCGGTGCCGCGTGCTTTCAAGGTGCGGATGATCTCGCGGACGTCGTGACGCCCAACGGGGTCGAGCGCCGAGGTGGGCTCGTCGAGCAAGACCAGCTCGGGGCGGCCGAGCAGGGCCACACCCAGCCCCAGCCGCTGCTGCATCCCTTTCGAGAAGCCTTCGACCTTGTCGTCGGCGCGATCGGTCAGGCCAACGATCTCCAGGGCCAGCTCGATTTCCTTCTTCCATTCGGATCGCGCCATTCCGGAAAGCTCGCAATGTAAACCGAGGACCTCCCGCGCTTTCATCCAGCCCTGGTACCGGAACAGCTCGGGCAGGTAACCGAGGCGGCGCCGCGTTTGGAGGTCACCGATCGGCGCGCCCAGCACCCATCCCTGTCCCGCGGTGGGTAGCGCGAGCCCGACGAGCAGCTTTACCGCCGTGGTCTTTCCCGCACCGTTCGGTCCCAGGAATCCGAACACCTCGGCGCGGCGTACGCTCATCGTCAAGCCGCTGAGCGCGACCGTCTTCCCGTAGCGCTTGGCGAGGTCCTGCGTGTGGACAGCAAGGGAGGCGGCATCGGCCGCCTCCAGCGGATTCAGATCGATGCGATCAGTGGAAGGACGTTGCAATGGCGAGCACCTGGTCGGGAGTCAGCTGGCCTCCGACGGCGTAGATTACGCCATTCTTCACCCAGACCACGCCGGCACCCACGACCGCCCGGATCAGCAAGCCGGCCGTTCCGTTGACCTGCACGGACTCGGTCGTTGCCAGCCCCTTCGGGATCGGGATCGGCAGCGTCGTGCTGGGATCCTTGATCGCCCTGACCTGGGCCGCGAGCTCAGGCGGCACGCCGGGCTGAGCCAGCAAATAGTCCTCGAGCTGCGCGGTGCTGGCGCCGGTCGAGTCGACCGTCGGGACGCGCGTCTGCGCAATCACCAGGGTCGGGACATTCATCGCTTCCGTCGCAGTGCTCAAGCCCCACACCTCGATCAGCGCCGGGCCCCCGTTGACGACCAGGGTGCTGCCGTCGATGCTGGATGGCATCGGGCTCACCTTGACGCCAGCCTTGGCTGCCGATGCTTGCAGCCGCGCCGCGTCAAAGGTGAGGGATCCCGTCGCGCGCGAAACCACGCCGTAGGTGACCGGACCGGAAATCCCCTTCGGCAGAGACGCCGGGCTGAGAACCGGCAGCCCCGACTGCGCCTGCGCCGCCGAGGCATCGGTGACTTGTTGCAACTTGGGTGGTCCGGGTTGCCAGTTGACTTTCCCGTAATCGAGCAGGGCAGTCGTCTGTGCGAAGTCAGACGGCGAGACCTGCACCGCCTGGAGCTGCTGCGGCTCGAAGACCCGGATGAGACTCTGCGCAACCCCGGAGACGCCCAGGCCGGTGAGCAGGGCCGCCGCCAGCAGGACGGCGATCGCCGGCGTGGCCATGGGCCGCCAGCGAGGCGAATTCCGATCCAGCCATCGCTCGTACCAGCGGGTCGGCCGAGCCTTTTCCTCTCGGGTGATGCGCGCCTGCACCACCGAAAGCGCGCCGCGGGCTTGCGGCTCGAAGGACGGCACCCGCAACAGTGCCGTCGTGGCGCGCGCCTCATTCGCGATCGCATCGAACCGCGGTTTGCAATCTGGGCATTCATCGAAGTGCGCTTGGTCCGCCGCTGTCAACGCAAGTGGCTCGTCGTAAATCCGACGCAGCGTTCCGTCACTCAGGTGTCGCACGATGTACCTCCTTGCGCAGGGCCTCTTCCGCCCGGCGCAGCAGCGTTCCCACGTTTCCAACCTTGATTCCGAGCGCGGTGGCGACCTCCGCGTAGCTCAATCCGCTGTGTCGGAGCATCAAGACGGCAGCCGTCCGCTCCGGCAGCCGCCTCAGTGCGCGCCGGACCTCGCGCCGCTGCTCCGCTTCCTCGACCACACCCTCCGGGCTTGAGATCGCCGGCCCGGCCGGGTCGAGCGCGTGAGCGGTCTCACGTTGCGCCCGCCGGCGGTCGCCACGAATCACGTTCAGCGCCGAATGGACGGCGGCGGCATGGAGCCACCCGGAGGCGCGTTCGGAGTCGGGTGAGTGACTCCGATGGAACTTGAGGAAGACCTCCTGGGCGACATCCTCCGCCGCCGTCCGGTCGGCGAGGACCCGGTAGGCGATGGCGACCACCTTCGGATATTCCTGCAGGAACAGCCGCTCGAAGGGATCGGGCACGCGGTGGTTAATCGCGCCCAACGCCGCGTGGGTTACGGTCGGGCGCCACGCCTGCATCTGCAGCATCCGTAAGAAAAGCACCGCCGGACGGTCCCGTGTGACACCACGGGCCAATGCCGAGTTCAGGTGTCAAGGCAATGTGGGGAAAGGCGTATACAATACTGTAAGGATGGGTGAGCCGCCACCCGTAGGGTGGCAGGATAGATTCGGGGTGCCGGTGACGGAGTGATCAGTCGCATGCAACGCTCCGTGACTGGTCTTGGCGAGTTGAGCCTGCTCTTCTGGGCGGCCCTGCGCGGGGCGGCCCGCCGCCCCTTCTACTGGAAGGAGTTCTTCGACCAGTGCCGCTTCATCCTGACCGCGAACTTCATCCCGCTGCTGCTGACCGGGGTGGGCTGGGGCATCATCGTCTCGCTCGAGGCCGGGCATTTTTTCCGGGGCGCCAGCAGCGAGTGGCGTTTGGGCGGCTTCACCGTGATGGCGAACATCCGCGAGTTTTCGCCGGTAGCGACCGGGCTGATGATCGCGGCCGTGAGCGGCACCGCAATCGTCGCCGACCTCGGCGCACGGCAGGTCCGTCAGGAGCTCGAGGCGCTGAGCGTGATGGGTCTCTCCAACGTGCTCTTCATTGTGGTACCGCGGGCGCTGGCGCTGATGGTGATGACCGCGCTCTACAACGTCCCGATGATCGCCTTTACGACGCTGTCCGGATTCTTTATCGCGGTGGCGGTCGTGGGCGTCAACCCGGGCGCCTTCCTCGCGAGCTTCTTCACTCAAGGGACGCTGGTCGACCTCTTCGGCGGCGAGATCAAGTGCATCCTGTTTGGCGCGCTGGTCGCCGCCATCTGCATATATAAAGGTATAAGCGCCAAAGGGGGCGCGGAAGGCGTCGCCCGGGCGGTGCATGCCGGCGTCGTCTGGTGCTTTGTCGGCATCCAGGCCCTCGAGTATCTCTATACCCCCACCATCCTGGCCCTTTTCCATAGCCAGAACGTGCTGCGCTGATGGCCACTACCAGCGTTCGGCCACCCGCCCAGCAGTTCGGTCCCGCGCCGCGCCGTTTCTGGGCGCCGGGCCTCGACCTCTTCGACGTCCTCGGCCAGATCATCCTCTTTGCGGTCAGCGCGCTCCGCTCCATGCCTCGGTCGCTGCGCTACCACAAAGAGATCTGGTGGTACGCGGCGTTTCTCGCCATCGGCTCGACGCCGGTCGCCCTGGCGATGACTTACTTCAGCGGCTCGGAATGCTCCGTCGAGGCCTATCACACCCTGCACCAGCTCGGCGGATCGGAGTCATACGCGGGCATCTTCAACGCGCTCTGCGATCTTCGCGAGATCACCCCCCTCTTCTTCGGCTTTGCTATCGGGGCCAAGGTGGGCTGCGGCCTGGTGGCCGAGCTCGGCACCATGCGGATCAACGAGGAGATCGATGCGCTGGAGACGATGGGGGTGCCGTCGGTTCCATTCCTGGTCTCGACCCGCATGATCGCCTGCCTGCTGGTCCTGCCCCTGATGTACGTCCTCTCCCTGGCGACCAGCTTCTTCGCCAGCTGGGTCGTGCAGCGCTTTCAGATCGGGCTGGTCTCCAACGGCGTGTACTTCTCCTATTTCTGGCGCTTCACCAACCTGACGGACTTCGGCTATTCGGTGATCAAGGCCGTCATCTTCGCGTTCCTCGTGATCTGCGTCGGTGTCTATTACGGCTATCACGTCAAAGGCGGGGCCGTCGGCATCGGCCGGGCGGTGGCCAAGACGATGGCCATCAGCCTGGTCATGATCGTGGTCGTCAACGCGATCCTCACCCAGATCTTCTGGGGCACCAACCCGAATCTTCCCATCCCGTCATAGAGGCTTTGGAATGAGCAGTAAGAACGGCGAGTACATGGTCGAGGTCGAAGATTTGCACAAGGGTTTCGAGGGCAACCAGGTGCTCGACGGCGTCACTTGCCAGATCCCCGCCGGAAAGATTTCGGTCGTCATGGGCCCGTCCGGAACGGGGAAGAGCGTCTTGCTGCGGCATGTCGTGGGCCTGCTGTATCCGGACAAGGGCGATGTCCGGGTGGCCGGCAAGAGCGTCCCCAACCTGAACGAGGATGAGTTACTCGAGCTTCGCCGCAACGTCGGCATGCTCTTCCAGGACGGCGCGCTCTTCAGCTCGATGAACCTTTACGACAACGTGGCGTTCCCGCTGCGTCAGCACACCAAAAAGTCGGAGCGGGAGATCAAAGAGATCGTGATGCAGCGGCTCGAGGAGGTGGGACTGCGCGCTCTTCAGTTCGATGAACCTTTACGACAACGTGGCGTTCCCGCTGCGTCAGCACACCAAAAAGTCGGAGCGGGAGATCAAAGAGATCGTGATGCAGCGGCTCGAGGAGGTGGGACTGCGCGAGGCCGTCACGAAGATGCCGAACGAGCTCTCCGGCGGCATGCGCAAGCGGGCCGGCTTCGCGCGAGCGTTGGTCCTGGAACCGGAGCTTCTCCTCTTCGACGAGCCGGACTCCGGGCTCGACCCCGTGCGGACCGCCCTGCTGTGCGATCTGATCAAGCAGATCCAGCGCAAGTACAACTCCACCGGCGTCGTGATCAGCCACGATATCAAGTCCTGCTTCAACATCGGTGACCACATCATCTTGTTGCATGGCGGGAAAGTGGTCGACCAGGGATCCAGAGAAGAGCTGCAGCGCTCGACGAAGCCATTCACGCAGCAATTCATCAAGGGCGCCGTCGAAGGCCCA
>Ga0209474_10002712_pt1 | contig 16030 bp, 14 predicted proteins | sample GraSoiAngelo_145_FD_185902 | JGI IMG/M metagenome (GOLD analysis project Ga0209474, IMG submission 185902) | Grasslands soil microbial communities from the Angelo Coastal Reserve, California, USA - 14_1009_05_20cm (SPAdes) (version 2) | ecosystem: Environmental > Terrestrial > Soil > Grasslands...
AGGGACGGCATGGGCCCCCAGGCCATTGTCCTGATCTCATTTTTGCAATGAGGATGTTGCCGTTTGGGCCAATCAGCGCCGGAGGCGCCGAATGTGAAAGCCCAGCATGAAATGCTGGGCTGCAAATGGAAATGATCCGAGTCCCGGTGGGACGACACTCATCCCAAAACATATCTTGGATCGTAATCAACTCCAACCGCTTTCAACAGGGCTAGAAACTCCTCCTCAAAGGTTCTCTTCTTATGGTGCTCAGGCTGATTGTGGATATATGCGATCACCTTGTCGCGATGCGACGCGCTCACGCCGAAGGCTCCAAATCCTTCCTGCCAGGCAAACCCGCGCACCTGCGTTCCGAGCCACTTTGACGAGCTGCCCTTGATCTTCTGGAGCACGGTAGAGATAGGAACGGTACCTGATTCGGCAATCAGCATGTGAATGTGATCTGGCATTCCGCCAACCGCGATGGCGTTAACACCAGGATTTCGGGCAATCCCAGTGATGTACTTCCAGAGTTCTTCTTGTTTTTCGACGGGAATGATTTTTCGGCGTCCTTTGGTGCTGAAAACAATGTGAACGAGGACATTGATGTAGGAATGTCCCATATCGTCCCTCCGGGACTCGGAATTCTAATCTACACGTCAACCCAGCATTTCATGCCTAAAACGGGCATTTCATGCTGGGCTTTCACATTCGGCGCCTCCGGCGCTGATCGGCGTTGATTGCGATCGCGGTGATAGGGTTGATTACGATCCGAGGTGTGTCCTCGGATGAATATCGTCAATCCGGGACTGGGAATTCTAACCTACACATCAACCCAGCATTTCAATGCCGGAAAGCGGGCATTTCATGCTGGGCTTTCGTATTTTGGCGCCTCCGGCGCGGCTCTTGCCGTGGGTCGGCGTTGTGATTCAAAAATCAATTTAGGACAATGTATTGGGTGTCCCATATGGGCTGCGCCGGAGACGCACTTTAGAATGTCTTAATGCCGACGACGCTCCGTTCCTACGCCAAGATCAATCTTGGTCTTACCATTGGCCCGATTCGGGACGATGGTTTTCACGAATTGCGTACGGTTTACCAGACCATTGCGCTCCATGATCTCGTGAAAGTTGAGATAGGGCGGGGGACGGGGATTGAGATTCGTTGCAGGAATCCCAAGGTGCCGGCTGATGAGTCGAACACCTGTTATCGCGTTGCCGATAGGTTCATGAAAGCTATCGGTCAGCGCGGCAAGCTGATGATCACCATTGAGAAGACCTTGCCGCTTGAGGGCGGTTTGGGGGCCGCATCCTCGAATGCAGTCGCCACGTTGCTTGGGTTGGAACGTGAATCCGAGAAGGCACTCGATCCTGAGGACCGGTTGCGCATCTGCGAGGAGGTCGGCTCCGACCTGCCGCTGTTTCTGAGCGGCGGAACGGTTTACGGCGAAGGCCGTGGTGAACAGATTCTTGCGCTTGAGGAGCTTCCGCCGGTCGATTGCGTCGTTGTCACACCCGAAATCGGCATCTCCACCCCCAAAGCCTTCGCTGACTGGGACGCGCTTGCAGAGCGCGAATCTTCCGACGACACCGGCTCCCGCTCATCCAGCCGCGCGGCTACTTTGACCAACTCTGCGCAATCCGCTAAAATTCTATCTTTCAGCCGCTCTGTGTACTCGTGGTTGAGCGGTGGTTATAAGACTCCAGTATCCGGTGTTCCCGCATATGGCGGGGACCGGGCCGAGACACAGCTGCTCGACCTTGTCCGTACCGGGATCGAAAACGACTTCGAACGCGTCGTCTTTCCTCAGCATCCCGAATTGCGTGACGTCAAGCGTGTGCTCTACGGCCAGGCCGGCGATGGAGCGCGTTATGCTTCGCTTTCCGGCTCTGGATCGGCTCTTTATGGCCTTTTCGATTCCAGAGAGAAGGCTGAAGCTGCTGCGGAACGTGTGCAGGCGATGGGTCATGCTGCTCACGTAACAAGCACGCTGACAAGAAAGCAATACTGGGAGACAATGGTAATCAGCCGCTAACGCTGGACTCCCAAACAGACAATTTAACTAACTTGGTCAGCAGGATTTTTGGGCGGTCGACTAATGGTAGGTCAAGTGCCTTTGGAGCACTTTGTCTAGGTTCGAATCCTAGCCGCCCAGCCAGGAAGTAGCTGTCAGCAGTCAGCATTCAGCCGGGAAGCGGCGAGGTGTTTGACCAAGTACGTACTTGTTGACTGGCTGACGGCTGAACGCTTGTTTGCGGGAATTTTCAAATCACAAAATTTCAGAAGCACTAGTCCCGGGCACGAAAGAAAACCAGCTTTCGCGAGGCTAATGGAATGACGACGATCGCAACCGCAATCGAAAAGCAGCAGCAGCAGAAGGGTCAGGCAAGCGTGCAGACTCCGCCTGCGGCGAAGACGGAGCGTAAGCCGCAGCGTCATCGCGACAATGATCGTTTCAAGATCTTCTGCGGCACGGCTAACGAGAAGCTTGCGGACGACATTTGCAGAGTTCTTGAGATTCAGCGCGGACAAGCGCACTTGCAGCGCTTCTCCGATGGAGAGGTTTACTTTCAGCTGCTGGAGAACGTGCGCGGCGCCGATGTTTTTGTCGTGCAGCCCACGTGCTTCCCGGTCGATCAACACCTGATGGAGCTGCTGCTGATGATCGACGCGCTGAAGCGGGCCTCGGCGCGCAGGATCACTCCGGTGATCCCGTACTACGGGTACTCGCGGCAGGACCGCAAAGACAAGCCGCGCGTGGCAGTCTCGGCGAAGCTGGTGGCGGATTTGCTGACCACGGCTGGTTCGCATCGCGCGCTGGTGGTTGATTTGCACGCGCCGCAGATCCAGGGATTTTTCAATATCCCGGTGGATCACCTGTTTGCGTCGCCGGTGCTGGTTTCGGCGGTGAAGGATTTGAGTTTGCCCGATCTGACAGTGGTATCGCCGGATGCGGGTGGCGTGGAGCGCGCGCGCTTCTTCGCCAAGAAGATGGATACGGCGTTGGCTATCGTGGATAAACGGCGCACAGACATGAATGTGACGGAAGTGATGCACGTGATCGGTGATGTCGAAGGACGAACGGCGCTGATTCTCGATGACATCATCGACACAGCGGGCACGCTGGTGAAGACCGCCGACGCTCTGCTGGATGCGGGTGCGGTTCGCGTGCTGGCCTGCGCGTCACATGCGGTGCTCTCAGGACAGGCAGTCGAGCGTCTTCACAATTCCCGAATTGAGCAGGTGATTGTGACGGACACAATCCCATTAAGCGAAGCGGCGAAGAATGAGCCGAAGATCAAGGTGAAGACAATCGCCGGCCTGTTGGCGAGAGCGATTGAAAGCATTCATGAGGAGACGTCGGTAAGTAGTCTCTTTAGTTAGGCGCAAAAAAATTGAACACGGAGGGCACGGAGGTCACTGAGGGGAATCTGGATTCATTAATTCGGTTTGATATGGTCATGATTTTGAGAGGCAGGTTCACAGGTTCAAGGGATATCCAATAATCGCCTCCGCGTCGTCCTCAGTGCCCTCCGTGTTCAATCCCGGTTTTGATTCTTAATAAGTAGAAGGACATTATGGCAACCCAAGAATTAGTAGAAGCACAACCGCGGCCGGCTGAAGAGGCGCGCACGAAGAATGCTGCGCGCCGCGTGCGTCGCAGCGGAAATATTCCCGCTGTGGTTTATGGCGCGAAAAAGGATTCAGTCGCGGTTACCGTAAATCCCAAGCAGATCAGCCGCATTCTCCACTCCGACAGCGGTCACAACACCGTATTTGATCTGAAAGTCGGCAGCGAGCAGACCAAAGCGATGATCGTCGACTGGCAGTATGAGCCCATCAAGGGCACGCTGCTGCACATCGATTTGAAGCGCATCGCGATGGACAAGGCGCTTCGCGTAAGCGTGCCAGTGGAATTGACCGGAGTCCCCGAAGGCGTAAAGACTCAGGGTGGAATTCTGGAGCAGATCGTGCGGGAAGTGGAGATTGAGTGTCTGCCTGCCGACATTCCGGATCACATCGATGTCGACGTGACTGCTTTGGTGTTCGGACAGGTGTTGCGCGTCTCCGATCTGCCACACAACGACAAGATCAAGGTCATTACGGATGAGACGCAGCCTGTAGCGCACATCACGTCGGTGAAAGAAGTTGTCGAGGCTGCTCCGGCTGAGGCTGGCGTTGAGGCGGCTGCTGCTCCGGCTGAGCCTGAGGTCATCAAGAAAGGCAAGCAGGAGACTGAGGAAGGTGCTGCGCCTGAGGCGGCAGCGAAGCCCGAAGGCGGTAAGAAGGCTGAGGGCAAGAAGAAAGAGTGAAGCTGGTTGTCGGTCTGGGCAATCCCGGCATCGAGTACCAGTTCACGCCTCACAATCTCGGCTTTCTGACGATCGACCGCATCGCCGAGCGATGCAAGGTTGATATCGCAAGCCGCAGATGCCAGGCGGCTACGGGCAAGGTGAAGCTTGCAGGACGGGAAATCCTGCTGGCGAAGCCCGAGACCTACATGAACCTCAGCGGGCTTTCAGTGCGAAAACTGGTTGAGGATCTTGAGGTAAATCCGGCGAGCGATTTGATCGTCGTCTACGACGAGTTGGATTTGCCGTTTGGCGCGACTCGTATCCGGCAGCGCGGTGGAACGGCAGGGCACAACGGGCTCGAGTCGATCGTCGGATCGCTCGGTACCGACGAGTTCATCCGGGTGAGGTTGGGAATCCAGCCCGATCATCCGGTAGGCGACGGCGCGAAGTTCGTTTTGGGACAGTTCAAGAAGTCGCAGCTCGAAGCTGTGGATGAACTGATCGAGCGGGCCGCCGATGCGGTAGAAGCGATTTTGAAGGATGGGGTGGGAGCGGCGATGAACCGCTTCAACCAGCGTACGAAGAAAGAAGAAGAAATGTAACTTGCGGTTTAGGGAAGGGCACGGCTTCAGTCGTGCCGCCATGCAAGTTTCACTTCGATTGGGATTTTCGGCTGAGGTAATCCTCGTTGCGAGAGCGAACCTCAGGCAAAAGCGCGAGATAGGTTAATAGGCTTTCGGACGGCACGACTAAAGTCGCTGCCCTCCCTACAGCCAGAGAAGGGAACACAATGCAACAACGTACATACGAAGTGATGTTTATTATCCGGCCTGACCTGCAGGAGGAGGAGATCGACAAACTGCTCTCGAACCTTGAGTCGCAGGCCGCGAATGCCGGCGCAACTGTGAAGAACGTCGAGCGCATGGGCAAGCGACGCCTGGCGTACCTGGTCCGCAAGTTCATCGATGGTTTCTACGTGCTGCTTACCGTGGAAGCGGAGGGCAAGGCGATTCACGAGATCGAGCGCCGTCTGCGCGTGTCGGAACCGGTGATCAAGTTCATCAGCGTGCGCATCGACCAGGAGCAGAAGCGTCTGGAGAAGATCAAGCAGCTTCGCTCGATTCGCGTGAAGCGTTCTACGGCTGAACCTGCGGTGACGCCGGAAAGCGCCCCTGCTCCAGCGGCAACGGCTTGAAAGAAAAAATTTGTTTGGGGAAGGGCACGACTTCAAGCCGTGCCGGTAGTCACGAATAAAACCTCAATTTGGGGTTTGCTTTCTTTGATGGTACGGCTTAAAGCGCCGTGCCCTTCCCTGACCCTTACGAAGGAGAAACATGTCAGATACACCTACAGCAACTCCCGCATCCGGCGGACAAGACCGGCAGGATCGCGGACCGCGTCGTGATTCCCGTGGCGGACCCGGAGGCCCGGGTGGGCGCGAAGGCGGACGCAAATTTTTCCGCCGCAAGAAAGTCTGCAAGTTTTGCGTGGAGAAAATCGACTCCATCAACTACAAGGACGTGCGCCTGCTCTCCGGCTTCGTTGCCGAGCGTGGCAAGATCGTTCCTCGTCGTTTGACCGGGGTCTGCACGCCGCACCAGCGTCGCCTGAGCGCCGCCATTAAGCAGGCGCGCAACATTGCGCTGCTGCCGTTTGCTGCGCGGGTCTAAGAGAAGCTGCTGGCGACTAACTGCTAGCCGCTGGCTTGTGTGCGGGTGAGGTCAGACTCCCGATCTGGGCACAGGAATGTGCGCCCCGCAATTTTGTGAAGATTAAGCTGCCTTTTGGCTAGGAGCTAGCCGCCAGCAGCTAGGAGCTTAGTAATGGAAGTCATTCTGAAAGAAGACGTAGAAAAGCTTGGCCATCGCGGCGACATCGTGAAGGTCGCCGAGGGTTTTGGCCGCAATTTCCTGCTGCCGCGCAAGCTCGCGATTGAAGCCAGCAAGGCAAACAAAGCAGTCATCGAGCAGATGAAGGCCGCTGCGGTGCGCAAGTCTGCGAAAGAGAAGACCGGCGCCGAGGCGCTTGCTCAGCAGCTCAATGACGTGCAGCTCACCTTCGAACGCAAGACCGGCGAGAAGGACCATCTGTTTGGGTCAGTCACATCGTCTGACGTCGCCACTGCTCTCGAAGCCAAGGGGTTCAAGATCGACCGCCGCAAGGTTCATCTGGATGATCCGCTCAAGAGCCTGGGCGAGTTCCACGTTCCCGTGAAGTTACATCGAGACGTAACTGCGCATATCAAGGTCACCGTAAACCGCGAAGGCGGCGAAGCCGGAGTTTAGGTTTGGTAGAGACGCAGTATGCTGCGTCTCTACCGCACAAAAAAGGCCGTCCCCAAAAGGGACGGCCAGTTGTTGCTAGTCGCTCGAACTTTTACTGCTGATTCACCTGAAGTAACATCTGCGTGCCAGTATCAAGCTTGACGTCTTTACCGGCCGAGGTAATTACTGATCCTTGCGTCGCATTTGATGCAGCGCTGTTAAGCTGCAGCCCATTCAGTCCGATCACTCCCTGACTGCTCGACGTTAGCTGACCAGCTGCGCCGTTCACGGCCCCACCAGCGTTTGCGCCTACTCCGGCTGCTGTGTTTCCAACTCCACTCGCGACTCCGCCCGCAGTGTTACCCACTGCGCTGGTCGCGCCGCCGACGGTTCGTCCGGCGCCACCCAGCAGTCCTCCACCGCCGCCTTCTGCGGGCGAGACGTTTCCTGCTGCCTGGCTACCTAACGATGAGTTTCCCGCGAGAGCGTCATCTCCCATTGATGCCGAGGTAGAGTTCGCGGCGGCCGCGATTGCTTTGATGCTTGCGTTCAGCGGAACCTGCTGTCCATTTTTCAAAACGGCATGGTCAAACGCGATGCCCAGTGCCGACTCGGAATCGCCTTTAGCCTTCGCTTTCGCGTCGGTCACGTGACCTATGAGGCGAGAGCCGCGAGGAATCACGACCCCTGAGGTCGAACGAACCTCCTGCGTTGTTTTGGCCGCGATCTCGTCGCCGGGTTTCGCCTTGCGCGCGTCGACCGGCTTAGTGAGCGCCGCGGGAATAGTTGTTCCGGCGGCCAATTCACCTGCGCCGCTGGCGCTAGTGCTTACCGATTTCCCATTTACGGAAGCCGAATTGTCGTTGCTGGCGCTCCCGTTGGCATCTGCGTCCGCTTTGCGATGCTTACGGTTCGCCTGCGCGTTGGTATCGACCGACGTGTTCGAATTTACGTTGGCATTGTTTTGTCCGGCCTGAACGCTGGTACTGGTGTTAGCAGAACCGCTGGCCTGGGCGTCTGTCTGAGCGGATGCTGTGAAACTCACGAGGCCCGCTGCCGCAACTGCAATCAAAAACCGCTTCATATTTTTGTCTTCTCCTTCAACTGACTTGGAAAATGTTTTGATTTTCAGAAACTGACTACTTGGCTGCGCGCTCGCTGACGCTGCGCGCTGACTCCGTGTTGATCATCTGCATCGAGGTCACGGAGTACTCGCGCTCTCTGCCGTCGAGCTCAGGAACGGCGAGGAGCAACTTGTCCTTCTTGATCCGGAACTCCGCGCGCTCGCCTACCGGCAACAGCACCGGGTGCTTCTCCTCGCGGGGACGAATGCGATACATCACACGATCGGTCTTCAACACGTATTCCTGGCAGAGCATCTCGCGCTGTTTCTTGTGCGCTCCATCGGTTCCCAGGATCTCTCCGGCAAAACTCTTGCCGCTATTCTCGTCGATTCCGCATGGCACAGCATCCATATTCGAGATCGTGCCGGCCTGGCGGAAAATTGGCTTATCCTTCGCAAATGCGAGCGAGCCGAGCATAAAAAAGCAAATTGCAATCGTTGACTTCATGGCGCCTCCTGGCGACGGAGGTCTGAATGCAGATCGCATGCCACAACCAGAGTAGATGCTGAATTCAAAGTACATGGTTGTTTTTCAGGTACTTAGGTCGAGTAACGCGAAATTGGGCAATTTCCTTTGGTTTCGGGAAAATCTTCTCGCGCAAGGAAGAAATGAGAGCGGTTTGCTAAGACGCAGTAAAGGTTGCCTCGAACATAGGGACAGGGAACAGGCCGCGGCACAAGGCATAACGTGCGTTTGAACAGCATGACATCATGTCGTTGAACTCTTTAGAATCAGGTTTTAATTCCTTCACGAGGACCTCAGTTTGTCGCAGACCGAAATTCTCGAGACTCCGTCGAAAGTCACAACAGAGCAGGTAAAGCCGGTGAGGCGCGCGATTCTCAGCGTCACGGACAAAACCGGCATCGTGGAATTTGCGCGTCACCTGGAGAAGGTCGGCGTTGAGCTGGTTTCGACCGGAGGCACTGCCAAGCTGCTGCGCGAGACCGGCATTCGAGTCAGGGACATCTCCGAACTGACGGGTTTCCCCGAGATGCTGGATGGGCGGGTGAAGACCCTCCATCCCAAGGTGCATGGGGGAATTCTCCACGTCCGCGAAAATGCAGCGCATCGCGATGCCGTGAAAGAGCACGAGATTCCTGCAATCGATATGGTCGTGGTCAACCTGTACGCGTTTGAGAAGACGGCTGCGCGTCCGAATGTCAGCTTTGAGGAGCTCATTGAGAACATCGACATTGGGGGACCGTCGATGCTGCGTTCGGCGGCAAAGAATTTTCAGGATGTGGCGGTGGTGACTTCGCCCTCTGACTACGCGAGTATCGCAGAAGAGCTTTACCGCGCAGGCGGCCTCTCGCTTACCACGAAGTGGAATTTGGCTAAGAAGGCCTTTGCTACCACGGCGGCTTACGATAATGCGATTGCATCCGCTCTTGAGACAATCGCGACTCCCGGCGAGCTGCCATCGCGCGGTGCTCCCTTCCCCCAGACTTTGCGCCTGGCCTTCTCGAAGCTGAAGGATCTGCGCTACGGTGAGAACCCGCACCAGAAAGCCGCTGTCTATACGGATGGCTCGAATCGCGGAATCGCGAATGCGCGACAGCTTCAGGGAAAGGAACTCTCCTACAACAATCTGGTCGATCTCGACGCAGCATGGGAACTCTGCCGCGAATTTGATGAACCCATGTGCGCGATCATCAAGCACACGAATCCTTGTGGGGCCGCTACCGGGGCGGACGTTGTCACGGCATACAAACGTGCGTTGGAGGCAGATCCTGTGTCGGCGTTTGGCGGGGTTATCGGGATCAATCGCGAGATTGATGAGGCGGCTGCCGAAGAAATTGCGAAGCTATTCGTGGAGGCCATCGCCGCTCCAAGCTACTCGCCTGCAGCCCTGGCACGATTTGCCGCAAAAAAGAACCTTCGCCTGCTCCAAATGATTCCCGATGAGCCCAAAACGGTTCTGAAACAAGTCTCCGGAGGTATGTTGCTGCAGGATGCAGACGTGCATACCTTGACCTCCGCTGACTTGAGGGTCGTAAGCAAGCGACAGCCTACTCAGGAAGAAATGTCAGCTCTGCTGTTTGCCTGGAAGGTCTGCAAGCACGTGAAGTCGAATGCGATCGTCTATGCCGGCAATGGTCAGGTCGTGGCCGTAGGAGCGGGGCAGATGAGTCGTATCGATTCTTGCAAGATTGGGGCGGCCAAAGCGGTTTTGCCGCTGAAACGCACGGTGGCCGCATCCGACGCCTTTTTCCCCTTTCCTGACGGCGTGGAAGAGATCGCCAAGGCCGGGGCGACTGTCGTAATCCAGCCCGGCGGTTCGGTTCGCGACAACGAGGTGGTAGAAGCCGCTGACAGGCTGGGACTAGCGATGGTGCTCACCGGGGTCCGTCACTTCCGTCACTAATAACAGCGTCGATCCCGACCGGCTAAGGGGTACAATTTAAACTGGCGTCAATCCGCATTTGACCGGGCTTCGCCGGGCGACTGGGCGTGCATCAAATTAAGTGCAGATGCGAAGCTGCCGCCTGCGCATCCAATAACTCGGGAGTGAAGGTTTCTTTCCGCCAACTGAACTCATGACAAGTCTCAGTCTTCGTCTGTCTTCTTTCGTCCTTTTTAGCTCGTTAATTGGCTTCGGCCAGACCCCGGCGGCTCAGTCTCCACCGACATCTGCCCCGGCTGCGCCAGCGGCCCAAAGTCCCGACAAAGCCCCGAATAATCAGAATCAGACCCCCGATACGCCTGCGCCGCCGGCAAAGGGAAAGTCGACACCTTCCGCTACAGAAAGGAAGCAGGCGACGGATAACACGCCGCCGGAACAGCGTGATCGCGCCCAAGCCTACTATCACTATTCACTGGCCCACATGTACGAAGAGATGGTTTCGGTTTACGGCCATTCGGAGTACGCCAGCAAGGCCATCGATGAATATAAGCTCGCGCTTCAGAATGATCCCGGATCTGAGGAGCTAAATGCCGGCCTTGCCGAGCTTTATTTCAAAACGGGACATATTCGCGACGCGGTCACGGAATCGCAGGAGATCGTAAAACGCGATCCCAACAACCTTGACGCGCGCAAACTGCTCGGCCGAATCTATCTTCGCTCGATCGGCGATATGCAGGGCGGAGTGCAGTCCTCTGAGGTGCTGAGACTCGCAATCGAGCAGTTCAGCGAGATCGTAAAACTCGAGCCTGACAAGGTTGACGACCATCTGCTTCTCGGTCGTCTTTACATTCTCAATAAGGACTATTTGAAGGCCGAAGGAGAGTTCAAAGCGGCCCGTCAGCTGCAGCCAGACTCAGAAGAGGCGGTGATCAATCTCGCCTATTTGTACAACGAAGAGGGCGACAACAAAAAAGCAGCCGACGTGCTTCAGTCCATGCCGGACGCGCAGCGCACCGGCAAGGTATATGCGGTTCTGGGTTACACCTACGAGCAGCAGAAAGACTACAAGCGGGCGATCGAGGCTTACACTCGCGCGATCGACCAGGACAAGGACAATTTGGATGCCCAGCGGGGCTTAGCTAACAGTCTGCTAGGCGACAACCAGATGGAAGCCGCTCTCACGCAATATAAGCAGGTCGCGGATGCCGATCCCCAGGATGCGCAGGCATACATCCGCATGCAGGAGATTTATCGCCGCCAGGGGAAGTATGCCGACGCGATGGCCACGCTGAAAAAGGCTGAGTCCCTGGTGCAGGATTCAGTAGAAATTCCCTACAACGAAGCGCTGATCAACGAAGCTCAGGGAAAGTTCGACGATGCCATCCAGATTTTGCAGCAGCTCGTCGACAAGAACGCGAAGCCGATCGCAACCATGACGAACAGCGAGCGCAATAACCGCTCCGTGTTCCTGGAGCGTCTCGGCACCATTTATCGCGAGACTGGCAGAAATCAGCAGGCTATTGAGACCTTCCGCCGCATGATCGAGCTAGGAGATGAAAGCGCCGAGCGCGGTTATAGCGGAGTCATCGACACATATCGGGAAGACAAGCAGTGGAATCTGGCAACGACTACTGCGCAGGATGCCGTGAAGGCGCTGCCGAAAGATCGATCGATGCGCCTGGTTCTGGCCGGCCAGCTGGCAGACAACGGCAAGGCCGATCAAGGTGTCGCGATGGCCACGGCTGAACTGAAGAATACCCCTGAAGATCGCGATGTCTACCTGGCGCTGTCGCAGATTTACGCGCGTTTGCGGCGCTGGTCCGATGCCGATCAGGCTTTGAACAAAGCCGATTCGCTCAGCAACAAGCCCGAGGACAAACAGTACGACTACTTCCTGCGCGGCTCTTACTACGAACGGCAGAAAAAATATGAACCTGCCGAGGAGATGTTCCGCAAGGTGCTCGGCACTGATCCACGCAATGCGATGGCGCTGAACTATCTCGGATACATGTTGGCCGACCGCGGCGTGCGGCTGGAGGAAGCGCTCAGTCTGATCAAAAAGGCTGTACAGGAAGAGCCGCAGAATGGCGCTTATCTGGATTCCCTGGGCTGGGCCTACTACAAGATTGGGAACTACGAAATGGCTGAAGAGAACCTGCGGCGAGCGATGGAGCACATCAGCAAAGACCCAACGGTCCACGACCACATGGGCGAGGTGTATGCCAAGACAGGCCGTCTGAAGCTGGCTGCAGCGCAATGGGAGCGCGCCCTGGAAGAATGGAATCGCTCCCTGCCCGCCGATGTGGAGAGCAACGACGTAGCTCGCGTGCAAAAGCAGCTGGAGAGCACGAAGGTAAGGCTGGCGAAACAAGAGGCGGCAAAAGACTAGCGGTCGGCGCTCAGCAGTCAGCATTCAGCCCCTAAACCTCAGGGCCCGATTTCCGATCCGGGCCCTTTGCTTTGTCTTGCGAAAACTGGACAGAGATTCCACACGATTGACTGCCTGAATGCTGACAGCTGAACGCCGGCCGCTGGTCTTGCAGTGCTACTCTGTTCCCATGTACGCGCCCTACGCGCTGCTTCCGGATGACTCGCGGGGTCGACGCTATCCCGAGCCTCCGCATCCTTACAGATCGGACTTTCAGCGCGATCGCGATCGCGTGGTTCACTCCCGCGCTTTTCGGCGATTGGAAAACAAGACTCAAGTCTTCACGTATCGCGGCTCCGACCACTTTCGCAACCGGCTCACTCACACCATAGAGGTCACGCAGATCGCGCGCACTGTGGCTTCAGCATTGCGGCTGAATTCCGATCTGGTCGAGACGCTCGCCTTAGTTCACGACATTGGACATCCGCCATTCGGCCATGCCGGCGAACAGGCTCTCGATCGCGAGATGCGTACCTTCGCCGACATGTTCGATCACAATCTGCATGCTCTGCGAATCGTGGAGCACTTTGAGCTGCGCTATCCCGAGTTCCGCGGTTTGAATCTTACTTTCGAGGTTCGTGAAGGCATCATCAAGCACTCGCGTGATTGGAGTGCGGCCGAATTCCCCGAGCTGGGGGAATATTTGCTCGATCAGCGACCGCCGCTCGAAGCTCAGCTCATCGATCTGACTGACGAGATCGCCTACAACGTCGCCGATCTGGACGATGGTGTCGAATCGGGAATCATTTCCATCGAAACGATCCGCGAGCATCTACCCTCGTTTGAGCGTATCTGGCTCGAGGTCGAGCAGCGCTACCCTGACGCACTGCCCAAACTGAAATTAAGCGAATGTCTGCGAAGAATACTTGATCGCATGGTAAGCGACCTCATCCATGCCAGTGGACACCGCATCCGGGCAGCACGAATCAACCGCTCGCGTGAAGTGCGCGCATACCCAGAGCGTCTGATCGGCCTCAGCGCCGAGGGTGATGCAGAGCGCCGGGCGACGAAGGCATTCCTGCATGCCTATCTCTATGACAGTCTCGTGCTTAGTTCAGACCGAGCGCGACTCGAAAATCTGATTTCGCAGCTGTTCCGATTCTGGCTGGCTCATCCCGAGGAATTGCCTCAAAGCTACCAGGACCAATTGCCAGACGAGAAGCCGGAGCGCATAGTGTGCGACTACATCGCCGGCATGACGGATAACTTCATTATCCGGGAGTATGAGCGGGTAGCCGGCGAGGCATTCGGCATTCGGCACTCGGTGTTCGGGCAGGATGCGGCATCGGTTACGAAGAGTTGAAATTCATGCCGATGCATCGCGGTGTAATTGCGCATCCCGGCTGTTTCACCAGAATCCTGCGGAAAGAGCCAATCAGAGCCGAAGAAGTCTGAAATATTCCGGGAGATCCGTCAGCCAAAGAAGCCTCGGGATGAGAGACGAAGGCAGCTCAGCATCCTTCAATAACTTTTCAACAACTGCCTTGCAATCACCACTCGTTGAATCTCGCTGGTCCCTTCGCCGATGGTGCAGAGCTTTACGTCTCGATAGTACTTCTCCGCCGGATAGTCCTTGATGAAGCCGTAGCCGCCATGAATCTGTACGCCTTCATTCGCGCAGCGTACGGCAACTTCACTGGCATAGAGCTTTGCCATTGACGATTCTTGCGTGGTCTTCAGTCCAGCGTCTTTCATCGAGGCAGCGCGCAGGGTGAGCAGCCGGGCTGCGTCGATCTCGGTGGCCATGTCAGTGAGCTTCCATTGGATCGCTTGGAAATCGCAGATCGGACGCCCAAACTGCTTGCGCTCTTTTGAATACTTCAGCGCAGCTTCGAATGCGCCTTGCGCGATGCCAAGGGAAAGAGCAGCGATCGAGATTCGTCCACCGTCGAGCACGCGCATCGCGTCGATGAACCCGTCGCCTTCTTTGCCCACAAGGTTTTCGGCGGGAATCACGCAGTCCTCGAAGATCAGTTCCGCGGTGTCGCTGGCACGCAGGCCAAGCTTGTTTTCCTTCTTACCTGGACGAAATCCCTTCGTGCCCTTTTCCACCACGAATGCAGAGAGCCCATGTGTGCCGGTGGTGCGATCCGTGACAGCAATGATCACGGCAACATCCGCGTAGTGCCCGTTGGTGATGAAAGTCTTGGTCCCATTCAACACCCAGGTTTTGCCTTTTCGCACCGCTGTCATTCGAGCGCTGCCGGCGTCGGAACCCGATCCGGGTTCGGTCAATCCCCAGCAGCCAATGAATTCGCCACTTGCGAGCTTGGGCAGATACTTGCGCTTCTGCTGTTCGTTTCCCGCGACATAAATGTGATTCGAACAGAGCGAATTATGAGCAGCCACGATTATGCCGATCGAGCCATCGACACGCGAGAGTTCCTCGATCGCGGTCACATACTCCACGTAACCCAGGCCCGCGCCTCCATATTCTGTTGGGAATGCGACGCCCATCAGCCCCATCTTGCCCAGCTCTTTAATCGTGGCCAGCGGGAACTCGGATTTCTCATCCCACTCCATTACATGGGGACGAATCTCGCGTTCGGAAAATTCGCGTATCGAGCGCCTGAGCTGCTCTTGTTCTTCAGTGAATTGAAAGTCCATAAAAATGAAAAAGGCCGATAATTTCGGGGAAGGTTCCTTATGCGGAAGAACGCATGAGGGTAAAACAGTTGAGCATATCACGCAGTGTGGCGAGCTTAATTATCGAGATCCTTAGTAAGTAAGTCAGTTTGAAAGCCAATTCAGTTGCCTGAAATCCTGTAGGCGTCGAGCGGCTAGCTCCACACAGTTGAAGCGAGCCAACGAGCAGGGACAAGCGAAATCTCGATCGTCCGCAGCGCCGAAGGCGCGGCTGCAACAGGCGGGAGGAGTCTAAGCTGATGCCGCGACATACCTTGGGAGTCGTTCTCGCGGCACTGCGGCTTACAATCAACCGGGATGGCTCCTCGCTCCTCAGCCCTCGTAAACCCGGCACAGCTCGCAAGTAATACAGTTCGCGTGAGCTGGAGAGCCGCGGTTCGCCTGCGCGCAGGACATCCTTGGGTCTACCGCTCCGATCTGCAAGGATCGCCCTCGCTTCCGCGCGCAGGAATGGTTCGAGTGCTCGAAGAAGGCGGCCGCTTCCTTGGCTGCGCGCTCTCCAGCTCCAGCTCGCAGATCGCTCTGCGCATGGTTTCAGATCGGGAATGCGATCAGTCTGAACTTCCCTCCATTGTGGCCACTCGCGTCAAGAAAGCGATCGAATATCGCGATACGCTGCGCATTTCTGAACAGAGCAATGCATACCGCGTGGTCTTCAGCGAAGCCGATCAGCTTCCAGGATTGATCGTTGATCGATATAACGACGTGCTTGCCTTCCAGGTGCTCACGCAGGCGATCGATCGGAAGGAAGTTCGCGAAGCGGTTCTTGAGACTCTAGACACAGAGATTCGTCCTGCGGGCATTGTGGAGCGCGTGGACGCGCGGATCCGCGAACTTGAGGAGTTACCTGCGACTGAGGGAGGTCTGATCCGGGGCGAAAAGATGCGCACGATCATCGAGATGAGTACGAATCAGGATGAATCTCCGCTGCGCTTTGAATACGATGCGGC
>Ga0209474_10002713_pt1 | contig 16030 bp, 15 predicted proteins | sample GraSoiAngelo_145_FD_185902 | JGI IMG/M metagenome (GOLD analysis project Ga0209474, IMG submission 185902) | Grasslands soil microbial communities from the Angelo Coastal Reserve, California, USA - 14_1009_05_20cm (SPAdes) (version 2) | ecosystem: Environmental > Terrestrial > Soil > Grasslands...
GTCGGGTCGCTGCTCGTCGGCGTCGCGTTCGCGAAGGCGGCGTCCGCTGCGGCGGCGCTGCCGCTCGTGGCCGTCCATCATCTCGCGGGACACATCGAGTCGCTCGTGCTGCACAACGGCGAGCTGCCGCTTCCGGCCGTGGTGCTCGTCGTGTCGGGCGGCCACACGAGCCTCTATCTGGTCGATCGACCCGGCTCGTACCGGCTGCTCAGCCGCACGCGCGACGATGCGGCGGGCGAAGCGTACGACAAGGTCGCGAAGCTGCTCGGCCTCGGGTACCCCGGCGGCCCGGTGATCGATCGGCTCGCGCAAGAGGGCGACGATCGCGCGGTGCCGCTGCCGACGACGCGGCTGACGCACGCCGATCGCAACGCGCCGGAGCTGAAAGGCGATCTCGATTTCAGCTTCAGCGGTTTGAAGACGGCGGTGCTGCGCCGCGTGCGCGCGCACGACGGGCCGCTGTCCGACGCCGAGATCGCCGACATGGCGGCGAGCTTCCAGCGCGTCGTCGTCGCGTCGCTCATCGAGAAGCTGTTCGACGCGGCGCGGCGGCACGGCGCGCGGAGCGTCGGGATCGCGGGCGGCGTCTCGGCGAACAGCCGGTTGCGCGCGGAGCTGCAGCAGCGCGGCGAGCGCCGCGAGCTGCCCACATTCGTCCCGAGCCTTACGCTGTCGACCGACAACGCCGCGATGATTGCGGCCGCCGGCCTGCGCAAGCTGCGCGCCGGCATCACGTCGCCGCTCGACATCAACGCCGACGCGGCGCTCGCGCTCGGCTGACGATTCGAGAACCCCGCGATCCGCCGTCATGCTGGTGCACACCGACTACCTGTGGTTCAACACGAAGAAGCGGCAGGAATTCATCCGTATCACGGACGACGTCGCGGCGATCGTGAACGCGAGCGGCGTGCAGGAAGGCCTCGCGCTCGTGTCGGCGATGCACATCACGTCGGGCGTGTACGTGAACGACTGGGAGGAAGGGTTGATCCACGACTTCCAGACGTGGCTCGAGAAGCTCGCGCCGTCGGGGCTCGCGTACCGCCATCATCAGACCGGAGAAGACAACGCGGACGCGCACTTGAAGCGGACGATCATGGGCCACCAGGTGATGCTGCCGATCACCAGCGGCGCGCTCGATCTTGGACCGTGGGAGCAGGTGTTCTACGCCGAGTTCGACGGCCAGCGAAAAAAGCGCGTCATCGTGAAAGTGATGGGACTGGGCGCCAGGGGCTAGCCGTCAGGTCAGCGGGGGTCCACGTCAGGCTCGGGAACGTCGCGCGGCCTCCACGGACCTGCCGCGAGGCGATCGAGCGCCTTGTGGATCATCGCGAACGTCGCCGCTGCAAGGTGATAGTCCGGAAGATCGGCGACGCTGACCCACGCCGCCTCGGTCGCGTCGCTGCCACAACACAGCGTGCCGGCGGTGCGCCTGCAGACGAAGTCAATCAGCACGTAGTGATACAGCGTGCGGCCATCGGGAGCCAGCCGAATGCGATCGAGGACGTCCACGAGCGCGCCGACCTCCACGTCGAGGCCGGTCTCCTCGCGCACTTCGCGGACGACGGCAGCTTCGAGCGTTTCTCCCACTTCGACCGCGCCGCCCGGAATGCTCCACTGGCCCTTGAGCGGTTCGTGCCCCCGCCGCACGAGCAGCACGCGGCCGTCGTCGACGACCACGGCGCCGACGCCGACAATGGGCCTCGAAGGATACTCGCGCACCAAATCACGCGCGCTCGATCCGGCTAGCCCCTGGCCCCTGGCAACGACTCCTTCGGCTTCCAGAGAAAATAGACCGGCACGCCGAGGAGCACGATCGCGAGCCCGGGCCACGTCGTGGCGCTCTGATACACGAACAGCACGATGAGGATCGCCGCCGCGCCGGCGATATACAGCGCCGGGACGATCGGATAGCCGATGGCGCGGTACGGGCGATCGGCGTCGGGCCGCGTGCGGCGCAGCCGGAAGAGCCCCGCGATGGTGAGGATGTAGAAGATGAGCGCCGCCGAGATCACGTACGCGAGCAGGTCGTTGTACAGGTTGCCGTACGCACGCGTCGTGGTGTTGTAGGTCCGCGGCAGCACGAGGAACACCGCCCACAGGCCCTGCAGCGTCAGGCCCCACGCCGGCACCTTCGCGTCGTTCAGTCGTCCCGACGCGCGGAAGAACAGGCCGTCGCGCGCCATCGCGTACGACGCGCGCGCGCCGGCGAGGATGAGCCCGTTCGCGCAGCCGAAGGTCGAGATCATGATGCCGATCGCCATGATGGTGCCGCCGAGGCCGGGGAAGATGGCGTTCAGCGTCGCCGTCGCCACGCGGTCGCCGGGCGCGTGCTGAATCTGCTCGAACGGGAGCGTCGCGAGGTACGCGACGTTGGCGAGCAGATACAGGCCGATGACGATCGAGGTGCCGAGCGCGAGCGAGAGCGGAATGTTGCGGCGCGGATCGCGCACCTCGCCGGCGGTGAAGGTGATGTTGTTCCAGGCGTCGGCGGAGAAGAGCGATCCCGTCTGCGACACGCAGACGGCGACGAAGAGGCCGAACGCCGTCGCCGCCGTCAAGCCTGGAACGATCTCGACCGCCCCGCGCGTCGTCCAGAGGTTGCCGAAGTTGTCGGCGACGGCCGTGTGGTTCCAGCCGAGGAGCACGCCGACGAGGATCAGACCGAGCAGTGCGCCGGTCTTCGCCGTCGTGAAGACGTTCTGGATGATCTTCCCGTATTCGAGGCCGCGCGTGTTGGTCCACGACAGGAACGCGATGATGACGGTCGCGACCACCTGCGTCGTCGAGAGCGACAGCGCGTAGCCGGTGGACAGATGGATCGGCGGCACGAGGTAGTTGTCGTCGCGGATCCACGGCACGAGCGCGCCGAAATAGCGCGCGAAGCCGACCGACACGGCGGCGATCGTGCCCGTCTGGATCACGAGGAACAGCGTCCAGCCGTAAAGGAACCCCCAGAGCGGTGAGAACGCTTCGCGGAGGTACACGTATTGTCCGCCGGCGCGCGGCATCATCGCCGCGAGCTCGCCGTACGACAGCGCGCCGACGACGGTGAGCAGGCCGGTGACGATCCAGGCGCCGAGCAGCCACCCGGGGCTGCCGATGGTGCGCGCCATGTCGGCGGACACGATGAAGATGCCCGACCCGATCATCGCGCCGATGACGACCATCGTGGAGTCGTACAGGCCGAGGCCGCGCACGAATTCGGTGTCGAGCATGGTGGCGGATGACGTTTGCGTCGAGGCTGGCATAAGATGCTGCAACTTACCATGAATCGAGCCGACGCCTGGGCGCTGCTGACCGAGTACACCGCGAGCGAGAGCCTGCGGAAGCACGCGATGGCCGTGGAGGCGGCAGTGCGCGGCTACGCACGCAAGTTCGGCGAGAACGAAGAGGACTGGGGCGTGACGGCGCTCCTGCACGACTTCGACTACGAGCGCTGGCCGACGCTCGGCGATCACCCGAACAAGGGGAGCGAGATTCTGCGCGAGAAGGGATATCCCGACTGGATGATCCGCGCGATTCTGTCGCACGCGATGGAAATCACCGGCGTCGCGCGCGAGAGCCGGCTCGAGAAGACGCTCTTCGCGTGCGACGAGCTCGCGGGCTTCATCACGGCCGCCTCGCTCGTGCGCCCGAGCAAGAGCATCCTCGATCTGGAGGCGAGCTCGGTGAAGAAGCGGATGAAGGACAAGGCGTTCGCGCGCGGCGTGAAGCGCGAGGATCTGGTCGAGGGCGCGGCCCTGCTCGGCCTCCCGCTCGAGGAGCACATCGCGAACGTGATCGGCTTCATGCGCGAGCGCGCCGACGAGCTCGGGCTGCGAGGAACGCTCTGACGCGCGCGACCGTATATAAAAACTGAATGCCTGAGGCAGCTTCGGTCGTCACCCTCGAAGACGTCACCGTCGCGTACGGCGCGAACCGCGCGCTGCGCGACGTGACGTCGTCGTTCGCGGCGGGCGCGGTCGGGCTGCTCGGGCCGAACGGCGCCGGCAAGAGCACGATGATCAAGGCGCTGCTCGGCTTCATCACGCCGGAGACGGGCCGCATGCGCGTGCTCGGCTACGACGTCGCGGCGTCGCCGCTCGCCATCCGCGCGCGCGTCGGCTACATGCCGGAGAGCGACGCGCACATTCCGGGGATGAACGCCGTCTCGTTCGTGGCGTACTGCGGCGAGCTCGCCGGGCTGCCGCGCGTCGACGCGATGCAGCGCGCGCATGAGATGCTGTTCTACGTCGGCCTCGGCGAGGCCCGCTACCGCAACGTGGAGACCTATTCGACCGGCATGAAGCAGCGCATCAAGCTCGCGCAGGCGCTCGTGCACGATCCCGATCTGTTGTTCCTCGACGAGCCGACCAACGGCATGGACCCGAAGGGGCGCGACGAGATGCTCGAGCTCGTGCGCGACCTCGCGCACAACAAAGGGGTGAACCTGATCCTCTCGTCGCACCTGCTGCCGGACGTCGAGTACACGTGCGACGACGTGGTCGTCATGGACAAGGGCCGCATCGCGGCGGCGGGGCCGATTCAGGCGATGAAGCAGCCGCGCGGCCGCGTGTACGAGCTGCGCGTGAAGACGCCGACCGGCGACCTCGAGCCGTTCACCGGGGAGCTGCGCGCGGCGGGGCTCGAGTGCCATGCGACCGACGAGGACGTGATGCGCGTCTTCGTGCCGGGCGAGGGCGGCGCACAGCAGCTGTTCGCGCTCGCGTCGCGGGCGCGCGTGCAGGTACGCCATCTGCGTCCGAGCGTGCCGACGCTCGAGGACGTCTTCGCGCACGCGGTGGGAGAAGAATAGCGCGTGCCCATTCACGATCAAGGCTATCGCCGCTACGCCGGCACCCGGGCCGGGACGGGCACGAACTGGGTGGTGATCACGCGCGCCGGCATCCGCACGATGCTCGCGAAGCGCGCGTTCCTCGGCCTGCTGCTCGCGTCGCTGGCGCCGTTCCTCTTCCGCGTGCTGCAGATCTACGCGAGCGCCAATTCGCCGCAGCTCGCCTCGCTCGCGCCGGTCACCGCGGAGACCTTCCGCGACTACCTGGACGGTTTCGCCCAGCACCTCTTCATCTTCTTCATCACCGTCTACGTCGGCGCCGGCCTGATCGCGAACGATCGGCGCGCGAACGCCCTGCAGATCTACCTCTCGAAGCCGATCACGCGCGGCGAGTACATTTTCGGCAAGCTCGCGATCCTCATGGCGTTCCTCGCGCTGGTCACGTGGATTCCGGCCATCACGCTGCTCCTCGTGCAGGTGGCGTTCGCCGGCAACTTCACCTTCCTGGTGAACAACGCGTATCTGTTCCCGGCGATCACCATCTACGCGTTCCTCGAGATCCTCATGGCCGCCTCGACGATGCTCGCGCTGTCGTCGCTCTCCAACAGCAGCCGCTACGTCGCGGTGCTCTATGCGGTGCTGCTCTTCTTCACGCAGGCGATCTACGGCGTCATGTACGCCGTGACGCGCAGCTCGTCGTTCTCGTGGATGTCGCTCTCGGCGAGCCTCTCGCAGATGTCCAGCGTCATCTTCCGCCAGCCGCTCCGCTACGAGACGCCGTGGCCCGTGTCGCTGCTCGTCATCGTCGGCGCGATCGCCGTCTCCGCGCTCGTCCTCGAGCGGCGCGTGCGCGGCGTCGAGGTCGTCGCGTGACGGCCATCGTCGCCGCCGATCATCTGTCGAAATGGTACGGCCAGGTGATCGGCCTGAACGACGTGACGGTGACGGTGCCGGCCGGCATCACCGGCCTCCTCGGGCCGAACGGCGCGGGCAAGTCGACGTTCATGAAACTCGTCACGGGGCAGCTGAAGCCGAGCAAAGGGACGATTACGGTGCTCGGCGAGCCGATCTGGGGCAACCCCGCGCTCTACCATCGCATCGGCTTCTGCCCCGAGCAGGATTCGTTCTACGAGCGGATGACCGGGCTCGAATGGGTGACGGCGCTCGTGCGGCTCAACGGCGTCGCCGACGCGGCAGCGGCCGCGATGGGCGCGCGCGCCATCGAGACGGTGGAGCTCACCGACGCCGCCAACAAGAAGATCGGCGCCTACAGCAAAGGCATGCGGCAGCGGATCAAGCTGGCGCAGGCGCTCGCGCACGATCCGGAACTGCTGATCCTCGACGAGCCGCTCGCCGGCATGGATCCGATCGCGCGCCGCCGCACGATTCGTCTGATCAAGGACTGGGGACGCGCGGGAAAGAGCATCCTCGTGTCGAGCCATATCCTGCACGAGATCGAGTCGATGACGGCGAACATCCTGCTCATCAACCAGGGGCGGATTCTCGCCGAGGGCAACGTGCACCAGATCCGCGAGCTGATCGACGAGCATCCGCACACCGTGCACATCAAGGCCGATCGTACGCGCGCGCTCGCGCGCGAGTTCCTCGCGCACGACGACGTGCTCAGTCTTCGCCTCGAGGAGGGCGCCGTCGTCGTCCAGACCGGACGCCCGGATGCGTTCTACGCGCGGCTCACCGATCTCGCGGCATCCGGCGAGCACGGCACGATCCACGAGGTCACCTCTCCCGACGACAACCTGCAGGCGGTCTTCCAATACCTGGTGAAGTCATGACGCCGTCCCTGCTCGCGTCGGCGGTTCGCGTCTTCGATCTGTCGCTCGGGCAGATGCTCTGGTCGCGCCGTTCGATCTTCCTCGGCCTGCTGCTCGGCGGCCCGGTCGTGCTCGCGCTCGCGCTGCGCATCATCTCGTCGCTGTATGGGCTTCCGATCAACGGCGCGCAGCCCGAGGGCGCGACGATCTTCGGCATGATGGTCTGGCTGCTCTACATCCGATTCATCGTGCCGATCCTCGGCGTGTTCTACGGCACGGCGCTCATCGCCGACGAAGTGGAGGACAAGACGATCACGTATCTGTTCACGCGGCCGATTCCGCGGAGCGCGGTCCTGCTTGGAAAATACCTCGCGTATCTGGTGTGCACGGTTTTGCTCGTGCTCCCGTCGGTGATGCTCGTCTTCTTCCTCATCGCGCCGACCGGCGGCAGCTCGGTCGCCGCGGCGTTTCCGTCGCTCCTCGCCGACTTCGCGATGCTGATCATGGGGCTGGCGTCCTACGGCGCGGTATTCGCGCTGGTCGGGACGCGATTGAAGCGGCCGCTCGTGGTCGGTCTGGTCTACGCATTCGGGTGGGAACCCGCCGTCCTGCTCTTCCCCGGATACCTCAAGCGGTTGACAGTGATGTACTACCTGCAGGCGCTGGTCACGCACGAGATGCCGCAGGACTCGGCCGTCAGCATGGTGCTTCAGCTCTTCCGCGAAGTGCCGGCGATTCCGACGAGTCTGGTGTCGCTCGCGGTCATCATTGCGGTTACTCTATGGGGAGCGGGGCGCGCGGTCGAACAGCGTGAGTACGTGCTTGAACAATAGCGAACTCGCGAGCGTATAAGAATTTGAGGCTGCGTCCATGACCACGAGAACGCGCTATTTCGTCATCGTTTCGCTCCTCGTGCTCGGCGTCGGCGTGAGCTCGGGGCTCGTGGCCTATTACGTGGGCGGCTTCCCGGCGCGGGCGGCCGGCCAGCGCGGCGGACCCGAAGAGCTCAATTTCGTGCCGCGCGATGTCGCCGCGGTCGCCTACGCGAACATCCAGGAGATCATGGCGTCGGAGCTCCGGCAGAAGCTCCACCACGCTCTTCCCAGCGAGCCCACCGGCCAGCGCGAATTCCAGAACGAAACCGGCATCAACCTCGAAACCGACGTGGATCGGATCGTCGGATGCGTGCGGCCCGAATCGGCGAGCTCGGGAGTGCCCGGCGGCGCCGGCATGGTGCTCGCCCGCGGCCGCTTCGACGAGGTGAAGATCGAGTCGCTCATGCGCGAGCACGGCGCGCGCGTCGACGATTACGGCGGCAAGCGCCTCATCGTCGCGGACGGGAATGCAACCGACGTCCACGTCGCCGACGAGCGCCGCCACATCGGCCACAGTGTCGCCCTCTCGTTCATCGAGCCGGGGCTCGCGGCGTTCGGCAGCACGCCGCTGGTGAAGTCGGCAATCGATCTGCACCGCGCCGGCAACAATCCGCAGTCGGGTCTCGAGAGCGTCACCGGCAACGAGGAACTGATGAACCTCGTGCGGTCGATGGACACGAGCTCGCAGAACGCGTGGGCCGTCGGCCGGTTCGACGCGCTGCGCGCCAACGCGCACCTGCCCGAGAACGTCCTGAGCCAGATTCCCGCCATCAGCTGGTTCGCGGTGAGCGGCCACGTGAACGGCGGGCTGCGCGGCACGATTCGCGCCGAAGCGCGCGACGACGAAGCGGCGAACAACCTGCGCGACGTCGTGCGCGGCTTCCTCGCGCTCGCGAAATTGAGCGGCGGATCGCGGCCCGAGCTGCAGGCGATGATGCAGTCGCTCGAGCTCGCCGGCGCCGGCAAGACGGTGTCGCTCTCGTTCAACGTCCCCGCCGAAGTCTTCGATCTCGTCGGCGCGGCCGCGAACGGCAGAATCAAGCAGTAGCAATCCGTCACGGTTTGTCTCCGCGCCCGGTCCCGCGGTTCGCTTGACGCGATCCCGGCCCACCCCTACACTCCGGTCTGCCTGACAGATCTCGTGTTCTTCTACGGCACGCTGATGACCGCCTTCGAGCGGCCCGGACGATCGCGCGTCGACGCGAAGCTGACGCCGCAGGGCCGCGCGTCGATCGCGGCGACGCTCTTCGATCTCGGCATCTATCCCGCGGCGATTCCCGCGGCCGACAGCCGCGTGTGGGGCGAGGTGCACCGGATGGCGGACGCCGACGGTGTCCTGGCCGCGCTCGACGAGGTCGAGGGCTACCGTCCGACGCAGCCGGACGCGAGCCTCTACACGCGCGTCGAGACGCCGGTCACGTTCGAGGACGGCCACGTCGCCACGGCATGGGCCTACTTCTACAACGCTCCGCTCGGCGGCGCGCAGCGCATCGAGTCGGGCGATTATCTCGAGCACCTGAAGGTGAAGTGACGATGACGCGAACGCTGATCCGCGCCACGCTCGTGGCGTCTCTCACTGTGGCTGCCGTCTCGACTGCGGCTGCACAGACGCCGGCCGCGGCCGATCTCGATCCGCGGATCGCAAAGCTCGTGGCCTCCGTATCGGAAGAGCGGCTCGGCGCGATTCTCAAGAAGCTCGAGAGCTTCGAGACGCGCAACACGCTTTCGTCCACGTCGTCCACGACGCGCGGCATCGGCGCCGCGCGGCAGTGGATCTTCGATCAGATGAAGAGCTACAGCCCGCGGCTGCACGTGAGCTTCGACACGTACCAGGTCGCGCCGCAGGGACGCATCACGCACCCGGTGGAACTCCGGAACGTGATGGCGATCCTGCCGGGCCGGAGCGCGCGGCGCATTTACGTCAGCGGACATTACGACACCGTCGCGCGCCCCGGCGGACAGGGCGCCGCGAACGCGAGCGGCAGCGCGCCGGCGGCCCCTGATCCGGACGCGCCGGCGGCGCGCGCGGCCGATCCGGAGGCGCCGATCGACAACCTCGCGCCCGGCGTGAACGACGACGGGAGCGGCACGGCGCTGACGATGGAGCTCGCGCGCATCTTCGGCGAGAGCGGCCTCGAGTTCGACGCGACGCTCGTCTTCATGTGCCACGCCGGCGAGGAGCAGGGGCTCGTCGGCGCGCGGCTGCACGCCCAGAAGGCGGCGGCGGAGAAGATCCCGATCGAAGCGGTGCTCAACAACGACATCGTCGGCGGCGACCGCGGCGGGAGCGGCATCATCGACGGCGCGACGATTCGCGTCTACTCGGAGGGGCCCGAGGACTCGACGTCGCGGTCGCTCGCGCGGTTCGTGCAGCGGTGGGGCGCGCGCTACGTGCCGTCGCACCGCGTGCGGCCGATGGCGCGGCCCGATCGGTTCGGCCGCGGCGGCGATCACTCCGCGTACAACCAGCTCGGGTTCACCGCCGTCGGCTTCCGCGAATCGCGCGAGAACTTCACGCGCCAGCACGACGTCCGCGACACCTACGAAGGCATCTCGCTGCCGTACCTCGCGCAGAACGCGCGCGTCAACGCGGCGGCCGCGGCGACGCTCGCCTTCGCGCCGCCGCCGCCGAACGTGCTCAGCGACCGCAATCAGCCGCTCATCACGCGCGCGCCGAGCGGCTACGACGCGAACCTGAAATGGGCGCCCTCGCCGGGCGCCGCGGCGTATCGGATCTTCTGGCGCGACGCATGGGGCCCCGACTGGCAGCACGAGCTGCTCGTCGGCAACGTCACCAGCGTCGCGCTGCCGAACATGCAGATCGACGACTACGTGTTCGGCGTCGCCGCCGTGGACGCGGCCGGCCACGAGAGCTTCGTCACGGCGTATGTGACCCCGCCGCGCGCGTCGACGCCGATCAAAACGGTGGGGCAGTAGCCGCGCGGCCTACAGCGCGCGCCGGCCGGTCTGAATCGCTTCGATGAATTCGTGGATCACCGCCGCGACGCGCTCGGGCGGCTCGATGAACTCGATCCCCGCCTTGTAGAGCACGAGCTCGTGCTCGACGTCGGTGATGCTGCAGTGCGCGACGCGGCCCTTGACGACCACCGAACGGTCGCCGAGCGTCAGGCGGAATTCGTGGAGAGAGTCGAGCTGAAGGGGAAAGCCGGTTTCGATGAGCGCGCCGCCGCGGCTGATCTCCCGGATCGCCATCGGCTGGAAGACGGTGACTTCGCCCTTGAGCTCGCCGAGAATTTCGATGCGCTCGGTGTCCCGCTTGTCTTCCGGCCGACCCATCCGGCGGCGACTATAGCATCGATCAGTTCATCCACACGGCGGCCTTCGAGCCGCTGAACATCTCGGATTCGGACGGCTCGCTCGCCTCCTCCTCCGACTCATGCCCCTCCTGATCGGTCGTGTAGGTGAGCACCGGGATCGCGCGCGTGTCCGCGTCGAGCTTCAGCATCGAGAGCACCTGGAAGCCTTCAGCGTCGTCGATGCGTACGCACAGGATGACGAGGTTCGGCTGCACGCGCTTGATCTGCGAGTATGCGTGGCTGCTCGATTCGACGAAGACGACATCGTAGTGGCCGGCGTCGAGCACCGTCTCGAGCAGGTCGAGAATCTCCGCACTGCCGTTGACGATGACCACCTTCTGCGTCCTGGTGGCCGGAGCAGCCTGGCGAAGGCTTTCGACTGTAGGCCCGGGGTTGGTCGTCATCGCGTCTCGTCTCCCGGTCCCCATCAATTCAGGATTCATGCCACGGTCTGAAGACGAAATCAGCGCCATTTGATCGCCCTTTTTTACGTTCATTTTCGGGCGGCGTGTGTATGACCACACAAGGCGTCACCCCCGCCCCAGCCGTAACCTGCTGTGCTAGCGGGCTTTCGCCCTCAAGTTGCAGCAGGTGTCCACAGTACGGCACTCTCACCCCCCATGAGCACCGCGACCTCCAAAACGACCACCTATTTCAACCTTATCGACGGGGCGTGGGTTTCCTCTAGCTCCGGCGACGCGTTCGAGAACCGAAACCCTGCAAACACCGACGACGTGGTCGGGGTGTTTCAGCGGTCCACGGCGGCCGACGTCGCCGACGCGATCGACGCCGCCCGCCTCGCGTACGACCGCTGGCGGCTCGTGCCCGCGCCGCGGCGCGCGGAGCTGCTGTTCCGCGCCGCCCAGTTGATTGCGGAACGCAAGGAGGCGCTCGCGCGCGACATGACGCGCGAAATGGGCAAGGTCCTCGACGAGACGCGCGGCGACGTCCAGGAAGCGATCGACATGACGTTCTTCATGGCGGGCGAGGGCCGCCGGCAGTACGGCCAGACGGTGCCGTCGGAGCTGCGCGACAAGTTCGCGATGTCGGTCCGCCAGCCGATGGGCGTCGCCGCGATCATCACGCCGTGGAATTTCCCGATGGCGATTCCGTCGTGGAAGATCATCCCGGCGCTCGTCTGCGGCAACACGGTGGTCTTCAAGCCGGCGACGCTGACGCCGCTCTCCGCGCTCAACTTCGTCAAAATCCTCGAGGAAGCCGGCGTTCCGCGCGGCGTGGTGAATCTGGTCACCGGCGGCGGCGGCGAAGTCGGCAGCGCCATGATCGTCAGCGACGACGTCCGCATCGTCTCCTTCACCGGATCCACCGACGTCGGGCGCACGGTCTCGCAGCACGCCGCGCCCTCGTTCAAGAAGGTGCACCTCGAGATGGGCGGCAAGAACGTCGTCATGGTGATGGACGACGCGAACCTCGAGCTCGCCGTGGAGGGATGTCTCTGGGGCGGCTTCGGGACGACGGGGCAGCGCTGCACGGCCGCGAGCCGAGTGGTCGTCCACGAGCGCGTCTACGAGGCGTTCCTCGAGCAGTTCGTCGCGCGCGCGAAGGGGCTCACGGTCGGCGACGGGCTCGATCCGAACACGCAGATGGGACCGTTGGTCAGCCAGGGGCAGCTCGACACGGTGATGCAGTACCTCGAGATCGGGCGCAGCGAAGGCGCGCGGTTGATGTGCGGCGGGCGGCGGCCGTCCGGCGCGATGTACGCGAACGGCTTCTTCCACGAGCCGACGATTTTCGCCGACGTCGCGCCGTCGATGCGGATCGCGCAGGAGGAGATCTTCGGCCCGGTGGTGTCGGTCGTCCCGTGCAGATCGTTCGATGAGGCCGTCGCCATAGGCAACGGCGTGCAGTATGGCCTCTCCGCTTCGATCTACACTCAGGATATCAACCGCGCGTTCGCCGCGATGCGGGACATGTACACGGGGATCTTCTACGTGAACGCGCCGACGATCGGCGCCGAAGTGCACCTGCCGTTCGGCGGCACGAAGGCGACCGGCAACGGCCACCGCGAGGCGGGCGTCGCGGCGCTCGATGTGTTCTCCGAGTGGAAGTCGGTGTACGTGGACTTCAGCGGCCGGCTGCAGCGCGCGCAGATCGACACGGCGGACTTGTAACAGCCGACAGCAGGACAGCAGCGAACTGACGTGATGATGAACTGGGCGGTCATAGGGCTGGTGTATGCCGGCGCGTACGCCGCGCTCATGACCGCGCTGGCCGATCAGCCGTCGATGCGGCTGATTGTCGGCAACGCCGCGCTCATGCTGCCGCCGCTCGCGCCGCTCGCCGTCCTCGCACGGCGGCGCCGCGCGTGGCGCGGGCGGCAGTCGGTCTTCTGGTGGACGATCGGCGCGTGGGCGGCGCTGTGGCTCTTCGGCCAGGTGTTCTGGGCGTCCGACGAGCTGATGCGCGCGACGCCGCAGTCCTGGTTCAGGTGGCCGATCATCGTGCAGCTGTGCGCGTCGGCGCTGCCGCTGATCGCGCTGGTTGCGTGGCCGCACCGCGCCGCGTCCGACGACACGGCGATCACCGTCGCCCTCGACATCGCGGTCCTCCTGTTCCTCACGGGCTTTCTGTACTGGTCGTTGATCATCGCGCCCGGCATGCACGCCGAGCACGCGGCGCTCGCCCTGCGGTCGCTCGCGACGATCGGTCCGCTGGTGCGGCTCGCGGCGATGATCGGCCTGCTGTGCGCGTCGATCTCGGCGGGAAAGAGCGCGTGGGCGCCGGTGTACCGCGGGATGGCGGCGGGGATGGCGCTCGCCTTCGCGGCGCTGATCGTGCTGTCCTGGGCGACCGTGCGCGGCGACTACCAGACCGGCTCGCCGAGCGACATCGGGTGGATGCTGCCATTCTTCTTCGCCGCGTGGGCGGCGTCGGCCGCGCCGGCCACGCCCCCGGCGGTGCGCGGGTTCGCCGGCGCGGTGCGGCCGCAGTCCTCGCCGATGCTGCTGTTCCTCGCGCTGCTCGCCGTTCCGATCGTCGGCTACGGGTCGGTCTCCGTGCTGTCGCTCGGCCCCGAGATCGATCGCATGCGCGAGGTGGCGACGGCGTTCACGCTCGTGTGCGGGATCGGGCTGATCATGCTGCGGCTGCGCGTCGAGCGCGCCGCGTCGGAGCAGGCGGGGCAGCGCGCGCGGCTGCTCGCGACCGCCTGCGAGCAGGCGGGCGAGCTGATCGTCATCGTCGAGCGCAGCGGACGCATCGAGTACGCGAACGACGCCTTCTGCCGTGCCACCGGCTACGTTCCCGAGGAGCTGCTGGCGCTGCCGCCGGCCTCGCTCGTCGCGGAGGAGTCGAAGGGTTCGATTCCCGCATTCAACGAGAGCATCCGCGCGCGGAAGATCGTGCGGATCAACCTCGCCATCGCGCGCAGGGACGGCTCGATGTTTCAGGCCGCGTGCGCCGCGGCGCCGATCGTCGACGCGAGCGGACGCGTGACGCATTTCGTGTCGGTGATCCGCGACGTCACCGAGGAGCTGCGGCTGCGCGAGCAGCTCGTGCGCAGCGAGCGGCTCTCGGCGATCGGCGGTTTCGTCTCGGGCGTGGCGCTCGAGATCAACAACCCGCTGCAGTCGATGATCGGCACGCTCGAGCTCGCGCTCGCGGATCCGCACGCCGCGGCGCTGCGCGCCGATCTGGAGCGCATGCGCTTCGACGCGGGACGCACCGTGCGGATCGTCCGCAACCTGCTGACGTTCGTCCAGCAGGCGCCGACCGAGCGCGTGCTGATCGATCTGAACGACGTCGTGAAGGCGACGACGGCGGTCCGGGCCTACGAGCTGGAGCTCGCCGGCATCGAGCTTCGCGAGGATTATGCCGCGATGATGCCGCTCGTCCTCGCCAACCGGGACGAGATCCAGCAGGTGCTTCTCAGCCTGATCGTCAACGCGCAGCAGGCCATGGCCGATGGCGCCGGCACGCGCGTCCTGCGCGTGCGAACGCACATGATCGACGCCGATGCCGTGGTGGACGTCCACGACACCGGTCCGGGGATCCCGGACGCGATCGCGGGAAAGATCTTCGAGCCGTTCTTCTCGACCAGGCGGGCCGGAAGCGGTCCGGGCCTTGGCCTGTCGCTCGCGCTCGGGATCGCGCACGCGCACCGCGGCACGCTCGACCTGGTGCCGTCGACTGTCGGCACCTGCTTCCGCCTCACGCTGCCCGGCGCGGGCTTTCCCGGGCCGGCGCTCCCGCACACCCCGGCGCGCGCCGCCTTCGGCGGGTAGAATGTACCGTTTATGCCGGCCGTCGACGTCGTCGTCCTCAGCGCTGCGCGCACGCCTATCGGCCGCTACGGCGGTTCGCTGAAAGACACGCATCCGGCCGAGCTCGGCGCGGCCGCCGCGCGCGCGGCGATCGAGCGGGCGGGGCTCGCGCCCGACGCGATCGACGAAGTCATCGTCGGCCACGGGCGGCAGGCGGGATCGGGCCCCAATCCGGCGCGTCAGGTCGCGCACCGCGCGGGCGTGCCGCACGCCGCGCCGGCGTTCACGATCAACAAAGCCTGCGCGTCCGGCCTGCAGGCGATCGTCTCGGCCGCGCAATCGATCGCGCTCGGCGAATCGGCGATCGTGCTCGCGGGCGGCATCGAGTCCATGAGCCGCATGCCGTATCTGATCGACGCGGGCGACGCACGCTGGGGCCACCGGATGGGGAACTTCACCCTCGTCGACGCGATGTATCGCGACGGCTTCCAGTGCCCGCTCTCCAACATGATCATGGGCGAGACGGCCGAAGTGCTCGCGCAGCAGTACGGCATCTCGCGCGAGGAATCCGACTGCTTCGCGCTCGAGAGCCAGCGCAAGGCGAAGGCGGCGATCGAGCGCGGGTACTTCGCGCGCGAGATCGCGCCGGTCGCGGCCACCGTCAAGGGCCAGCAGACGACGATCGATCGCGACGAGCACGTGCGCGACACGACGATCGAGAGCCTCCGGAAGCTGCCGCCGGTGTTCGGCGAGGTGGACGGGCGGCCCGGCATCATCACCGCCGGCAGTTCGTCGGGCATCACCGACGGCGGCGCGGCGCTCGTGCTCGCGTCGAGCGAGACGGCGCGGACGCGCGGGCTGTCGCCGCGCGCGCGGATTCTCGGCTGGGCGAGCGCCGGCGTCGATCCGCGCATCATGGGCATCGGACCGGTGCCGGCGATCCGCAAGCTGTGCGAGCGGACGGGGCTCGAGGTCGACGACTTCGATCTCGTCGAGCTGAACGAGGCCTTTGCCCCGCAGGTGCTCGCCGTGTTGCGCGACGTGAAGATTTCTTCCGATCGCCTCAACG
>Ga0209474_10002714_pt1 | contig 16020 bp, 10 predicted proteins | sample GraSoiAngelo_145_FD_185902 | JGI IMG/M metagenome (GOLD analysis project Ga0209474, IMG submission 185902) | Grasslands soil microbial communities from the Angelo Coastal Reserve, California, USA - 14_1009_05_20cm (SPAdes) (version 2) | ecosystem: Environmental > Terrestrial > Soil > Grasslands...
CCGGATTTCGCGCGTAGCGCCAGAGTAGAATGTGCCCAAAGCCCATTGCCAGTGCGAACGCCGCGTAACTGAGCGTAATCGTAAGTACGTGGATCGTAAGCCAGAAATTATCGCGCAACACCGGCACAAGCGGATCGATGCTCGACGGCATCGCGATCGGCATTTGATGCACGAGCAATAGCGCGATCAGCGTGACCGGCAGCGCCGCTAGCAAGTATACCGGTGCCCGATAACGCGCGAAAAAGATCATCCCAAAAAACAACACAGCGAATGAAACCCAGATGATTGATTCATACATGTTCGTCACCGGCGGTCGTCCAGCGATCATACAGCGCATCACAATTCCAGTGGCCTGAAACGCAAGACCAACAATTGCAACCGCGACGCCGATGTTCCTCAACGCGCGCCCGCGTTTGCGAAGATGGGCCACGATTAAAATCACGAGCGCAATCCCATAACACCAGATTGCCCGGTAAAACCCTTCGAAATGGTTGTAGAAATATTCGAGACGCAATTGCCGATCTTGGGGATAAGTCGCTGGACTCAATTCGCGCAGCCCTGCGCGTAATTGGTTCGCTGCCCTGCTAAAGTTGAATCCATCTCCTTGCGTGTAGGCGCGCATCATTTTTGTCAGTTCGGCGAAGGCTGGAGCGAACTGCGTTTCGTTATAGTAAGCTGCGACTGCCGCCGGATCGGGCACTATCCACGCATCTGTTTCCTTTTGCGGTGATGGAACGATGAGCAACGCGTTTCCATTCATCACATTCCCAAGCAACGACAATCGGTCATTTACGCTGAGGGCTTCTTGTTGAACCCGGTCAAGCGGTTGTTCCGCACGTTTGAGAGCGCGTGCCTCGTTCGCGATCCGCAGCAACTCGGCCGAGCCGGCCAATTGCGCGAATGAAAACCGTCGGGGCGTTTTATCGAGCCCGAGCTGCCCTTTCAGTTTGCCGAACGAGACCAGCACCATCGGCTCGTCTTTCCAGTCGTGCGTCTCGAGCAGCGCTGACAAGACGAAGTCATTTGGCTGCCATTTCCGGCCGGCCTTGTCGATGTATATCGATCTTCCAGTGATCCGGATGATCGTCTCCCTAGCAAATGTGTCTACCGGTTTGCGTCGCCCCCCATCCTGGATTGCAGTCAGTCCCCATTGCTTGAAATCGAGACTTCCGCTATTCGAATTCGGGAGATCCGATTGGCCGTAACTAACGCTCCCAAAAAGCGCGCTCGCCGCTGCGATGAAAATGAAGATCCACCTTCTCAAGCGGTGCGAATGTAATTCTCTCTCCGACTCGTGTCGAGCAAAGCAGAATGATCTCGGGTCGATTTCGTCTCCAGTTACTATTACACGCCTGAGCACCGATTCTCCATTTCCGTTTGCGTAAGATGAAGTGGTTCGGCTAACTTAAGACCCGTGTTCAGTTTGACGATGCTCGGCAGCGGGAGCGCGGGAAACAGCGCACTGGTCGCGACCGAGCATTGCAAAATTCTCATCGATGGCGGTCTGAGCGCGCGGCAACTGGTGTTGCGCCTCGCGCAGTGTGGGGTCATGCCAAGCCAGCTCGATGGTATCCTTCTTACGCACGAGCACGGCGATCACGTGTGCGGACTCGAAGTTCTTTGTCGCAAACTAGAGGTGCCGATTTATTGCAACGCGCTTACTGCGGAGGCGATTCGGTGCGACGGATTGTTCGAGCAACATCACAACTGGCGAATCTTTCGCACTGGGGCCGAGTTCTCTATCTGCGATGTGACCGTGCAAACCTTCCCCGTGCCACACGACGCTGTCGATCCACTTGGGTTTGCCTGTCACGCAGGCTCGGGCGGTCTCGGATTTATCACGGATCTCGGCTACGCGACCAAAATGATTGTGGAACGCTTGCGTCAGGTTCAGACGCTTGTCATCGAAACCAATCATGACGAAAAACTTTTGCAGAACGATTCGCATCGGCCGTGGCCGGTGAAACAGCGAATCCAATCCCGTCATGGACACCTCTCGAACACGGCGGCGGCGAACGTGATCGAGGAATTGCTTTCGGGAAAAATCGAGCGCGTGGTGCTCGGGCATCTCAGCCGCGATTGCAACACACCCGAGCTGGCGTGCGGCACAATCCAGGCGTTGCTCACAAAATGCGGCAAGCTCGATATGGAAGTTTATTGCGCCACCCAATCAGAAATTAGTCCCCGCTTTCGCATCGGCGAGACGGACCCCGGCCCATTTCAGCCGACATTCGAAAATGGATTTTTCCAAGCGTCCTCCTGTAGCCGTCGCGCTCCGGGCGATGCCGCGCTGTGCACAGCGAAGCGGCTGCAGCAGATATGATTATCCGTGACGCGCTCGACGCCGATCTCCCGGTCATCATCGACATTTACAACGCCACTGTGCCGACCCGCATGGTGACGGCCGAGCTTGAACCGACCACAGTCGAAGCGCGTTTGCCGTGGTTCCACGAGCATGCGCCGGATCAATATCCAGTCTGGGTGGCGGAAAGCGACAGCCGCGTCATCGGCTGGCTGGACTTCAAGAAATTTCTGCCGCGCTGTGCCTACCGCGGCACCGCCGAAATCAGCGTTTACGTTGATGAAAAGTTCCGGCGCCGTGGCGTCGCGCGTCGACTATTAGAAGAAGCAATCGCCCGTGCGTCGTCACTCGGGATCAACGCCATGATTGGCCTGATCTTCGCGCACAACGAACCGAGCCTGAGATTATTCGATCGGCTCGGCTTTGAGCGCTGGGGATTGCTCCCGCGAATTGCGCGGCTCGACGGAATCGAGCGTGATCTCGCGATCGTGGGTCGACACATCTAAGATCCCGTCGTTTCCAGAAACTTCGACCGAATCCTTTCGAGACGCGATGAGCAGCTTGAATTTATGAAACCAAACGTCGATGTTGTCAAAGCTCGGTTCTGCAAGCCGTAGCTAAGCTCGTCTCGTTAGACGGTCACCCCGCAGTACAGAAGCGCACTTCAACTGATATGGAGGAAAACAATGAATCCGGTAGTCCACTTTGAAATTCCTGCGGAGGACAAAAACCGCATGGCTGATTTTTACACGAAAGCATTCGACTGGAAGATTCAGATGCTCGGCCCCGATATGAACGACTACGTGCTCGTTACCACCACCGAGCCCGGCGAGGACGGTCGTCCGAAAAACCCGGGAGCCATTAACGGTGGCTTTTACAAGAAATCCGCTGATATGCCGGGGCAGTATCCGTCCGTCGTAATCGCTGTGGATGATATTAAAGCGGCCATGAAGAAAGTTACGGAAGCGGGCGGCCAAGTCCTTGGCGAGCCAATGGAGATACCCGGCTACGGCCTCTACGTCTCGTTTTTCGACACGGAAGGCAACCGCGTTAGTATGATGCAACCAAAATAGCGAATGGCTGTCTCGCTGAAATCGAAGTTGTCATAAACGTTAGATGGCAAAGTCCGCGAGTGACGACGCTGCATCATTTCGGTTGAGCACGGCAACGTTCGTTGCGGCCACCATTTCTGTGGTCGTCGGCCAGCTCGTGCTGCAGCCAACAGTTCCTCTGAATTACGCTTCTTCGTGACCGATAACGAGATGAATCACGCCGTTTGGCGCCGATACAAAAAAACCGTCGAAATCTTCTCGTAATTGTTCGACTTCATCGCGCCGCACTACCCCGTTTACTTTTAGAAATGACGCTGCTCCTTCGGTGTCGTTCGTTTCCAGTTCCAGCCAAATGTCGGGGTGGCTCAGATTCGGCGCCTTATCGATCCAGAGTCGGTTGGGACCGAATTGGAAAATGCAGCCGTCCGTTTCTTCTTCGATCAGAGGCAGTCCAAGCGTGTCACGATAAAACACAACCGTTTGCTCATAGGTATGGCTTGGACATTTGATCGCGATGTTTGCGCCACCTGAAAACTGAGGCCCGTTAAGTTTGGCGACCATGGCATCCCGCGAAAGTAAGAACGCCTAAACTTCCTTCTCGTCCGGTTTCGTCATTGCAACCGGATCAAGCGCGCGCTCCAACTCTTTTTCCGGCAAGACCTTCCGTTCCAGAGAAATTTCACGAACGGTGCGCCCTGTTTTTGCGCTCTCCTTCGCAATTTCAGCCGCGCGATCATAACCGATTTTGGGCGCTAGACTGGTCACCATCGCCATGGAAAGCTCGACCAACTCGCGGCAGCGCTCTTCGTTCGCAACGATACCCTTGATACATTTGTCGCAGAAAACGTCGACAACGTTCGCGAGCAACCGGATCGACTCGAGAAGATCATGCGCCATCACCGGCATCATGACATTGAGCTCGAAGTTTCCGTTTGCGCCGGCCCAGGTGATGCAGGTGTCGTTGCCGATCACTTGAGCGCAGACCATCATGACCGATTCGCACATCACCGGATTCACTTTGCCCGGCATGATCGAGCTGCCTGGCTGCGTGGCGGGAAGTTGAATCTCGCCGATGCCGCAACGCGGGCCGCTCCCAAGCCAGCGGATATCGTTGGCGATTTTGAACAAACTGACTGCAATGGTTTTTAGATGACCGCTCGCTTCTACGACCGCGTCTTTTCCCCCTTGCGCTTCGAAATGGTTTTTCGCCTCACGAAACGTGATGCTAGTACGCTGCTCCAAATGCCGCAGCATTTTGCCTGGAAGATCGACATGGCGATTCAAACCAGTGCCGACGGCCGTTCCACCGAGCGCAAGCTCGCGCAAAGCCTCGATCGCTTTCTGGGCGCGTTCTTTGGCGTAAACAACCTGTTGCCCATAGCCGGAAAATTCTTGACCGAGGCGCACCGGTGTCGCGTCCATCAAGTGGGTCCGGCCGATCTTGATGATCTCCCAAAATTCCTTCGCTTTGGCTTCGACCGCGGCATGCAATTTTTCCAAAGCCGGAATGAGACAGTTTTTCAACTGCTCCGCTGCGCTGATATGGATCGCAGACGGAATCACGTCGTTGCTCGACTGTCCCATGTTGACGTGATCGTTCGGATGGACCGGTTCGCGTGACCCAATCGGTTGACCAGCAAGCTGCGCGCAACGATTCGCAATCACTTCGTTTGCATTCGTATTGGTGCTCGTGCCTGAACCGGTCTGAAAAATATCGAGCGGAAAATGTTGATCGAGCTTTCCATCGACAACTTCTTCAGCTGCCTGAACGATGAGGGCGCTGCGTTGCGCATCGAGTAAACCAAGATCGTGATTTGCTTGTGCGCCCGCCCATTTGATCAAACCCAAGGCGCGAATAAACGGGCGCGAAAACCGATAACCGCTAATCGGAAAATTTAGGACTGCGCGGTGGGTAGATGCGCCATGGAGACTGGATGCCGGGAGCGACATTTCGCCCATCGAATCCTTTTCCACGCGCGTCGGCCTTTCAGTCATGCCGATCGATGCACGCCAACGGATATCCGCTCCGGGGCGGGATATTCCTGGCCATTCATCATCGGCGTTTTCTGAAAAACAGTGATGAACATCGGCGGTATATTTTGCAGGAAGTATTCTGATTCGGCGTGCTCGAACAACGTGGCGTGTTGTTTTAGCTCATTCGTTACCTGGTAAATGATAAAACTGCCGCCCGGCGCTAACGCATCGTGGGTCTTTTGCAAGAGCGCACGTTTCTTGTCGATTTTGAGGATACTGAACGGAATGCCGGAAAGAATATAGTCGCAGTCGGCGATGCCTCGTCTTTCCAATTCATACGGCAAACGCGCCGCATCTCCATGTATGACATGCACGCGGCGATCCCGGGCAAACTGCCGTTCAAGATCGTGAGAGAATGCCGGATCGAGCTCGAACAGGAGCAAATGCGAATCCGGGCTCATGCGTCGCGCGATCTCGCGTGAGTGCACACCTTCGCCCGGACCGTATTCGGCAATCACGCGCGGCTGGCTAAAGTCCATCTTGCTCGCGACGCGTTCAACGAGCCCCTTTGAGCTGGGCACGATCGAAGCGATCTGAAACGGCCGCTGCAGAAAACGCTTAAAAAACAGGACGCTCATGGAAGGTAAGTAGAGTCAACCGCCCCCTCCTTGTTGTCCAGTGGTGAAGTGTCTGCAAATTACTGGGAATTTCATCGCAGTTGAAACAGAAGCATTTGCCGCCCATGCTGATGAACAGCCAATGGCTACCACAAAAATCAAGCCTCTTGACTGTTCACTTATCACTCGTCACTTGTCACTGTTTTTGGGCGCGGTTAGCTCAGTGGTAGAGCACTACCTTGACACGGTAGGGGTCACAGGTTCGAACCCTGTATCGCGCACCACCTTTTTTCCTCAACATTCGTCGCATGTCTGATTTTTCTTCAACTCTCGAACAGGCGATTTACGGCTCAATCGAGACGCTGCAATCTTTAAAAAAAATCGAATCGGAAATCGCGCGCGCCGCCGAGATGATCGAACAATGTTTGCGCGCGGGAAACAAATTGCTCATTTGCGGTAATGGCGGGAGCGCTTCGGACGCCGCCCATTTCGCGACCGAGTTGGTCGTGCGTTTCGCCAAAGATCGCCGCGCCTATCCCGCTATCTGTCTCACCGGCGATGGCGGGCTTCTTACCGCCGCGGCCAACGATTATGGCTTCGACGAAATCTTTGCCCGGCAGGTGGCTGCCTTCGGGGTCGAAGGCGATGTGCTCATCGTCCTTACGACTTCCGGCAAGTCGAAAAATGTCCAACGAGCGTTGGAAGAAGCGAAATCGCGTAAACTGAAGACCATCGCATTTCTCGGGAGGGACGGTGGATTGACAATTGGCATTGCCGATGTCGATCTCTTGGTCGCGAGTGATTCGACCGCCAGAATCCAGGAAGCGCACAAGCTTCTTCTCCATGTCCTTTGCGAAACGGTGGAGTCGCGTCTTGCGCAAAAATAGTTCGCGACAGCTGCGTCCGGTTTTACTCCGATTTTTTCAGAAGGCGATCGCGTTCCCGATTCAGCAGCCGGCGCTCGTTCGCGGTTAAACTCCCAATGCCGGATTTCGAGATTTTGTCGAGAATCGGATCGATCGAGGCATAGAGATCATCCGGCTCGACGGCGCGACGCGACACGGATTTCTGCACGACGTGCAGTTTAGGCTTGGGTCCGATTCGCTCTTTCATGTTATTCCACCAAGCAAGCTCCGGGCCAGCGCCTCGTATTTCAATGAACAGGAAGGCCGCGCCGATGCTTGTCCAAACGACAGCCAAATCAGTCCAGGCGTGGTAAGCTAGAAGTTGGAAGGTGTAAACGCCAGCGAGAATGAGCGCGATCCATTTCGCCATGATTCGAAGGAATAACTCGACTCGCGGATAAATCGTAGCGAAGGCAACAAAAATCCCAAAGTGCAACGCCGGCGAACCAGCGAGGGCTGAACGCTGCCAAAGACCCCAAACAGTGAGCACCGCTGCGGGCGCAATCAACAATATGAGATAGATTACGATGTAAGCGCGCCGGCCAATAAAGCGCTCCACTTCGCGACCGAACACGAACAACATGTACATCTCGACCGCGAACCAAAGGAGGGCCGATGGCGCATGAACAAATGCGTAGGTCAACAGACGCCAGACCTGTCCTCCGGACCAGACTGCCGCAGTGTCGAATTGCAGATACGCCAGCATGGAGCCAGCGCCGAACGCGATTAGGATGGCGGCCAGGATTGCACAGGTGACATGCAAACCGACCAGGATCGTCGTCACGTCGACGGGATAGCGGCCCATCCACGTAACGGGACGATAATCATCGGAGGTGGTCACTCCGAACATGAATCAAATAAACAGCCAGCGTTCTGAACACGCAAGCCGAGTTCGTCGCTGCCCGAAAAATTTCTTGGAGAAGCGCACGAAGCAGCGAAAGTTACGTTTTCGCTCAATCGCAAAATCGACAACGGAGCCGGTGGGAGCCGAACGACATCGATGGGAGGCCCGGAGGGTTGACGAGCGGGAGCGAGTCAACCAATCAACATTCATGAAAGATATCGCGCCCGCCATTTCGCCGTCCGCTGGAATCGGTGATGTGAAGCCGGCGAATCAAGCGGTGCTCGATTGGGTGCAGGACGTCGCCAAGCTGACGCAACCGGAAAACATCTTTTGGTGCGACGGTTCGGAACGTGAAAACGATTATCTCCTCGGCGAAGCAGGCCGACAAGATGTTCTGATCAAACTTAAAGACGAAAAAGTTCCGCGCTCTTATTTGCATCGGTCGAACCCGAACGACGTGGCGCGCGTCGAGCAGTTCACATTCATCTGCACGCCTACCAAAAGGGAAGCCGGCCCAACAAATAATTGGTCCGACCCGGCGGAGATGTACACAAAGCTGCACCAGATGCTGAAAGGCGCGATGCGCGGCCGGACAATGTTCGTCATTCCATACATCATGGGGCCGCCGGATTCGCCCCTAACCAAAGTCGGCTTTGAAATCACCGATTCGATTTACGTCGTGCTCAGCATGCGGATCATGACCCGCATGGGAGATGTGGCGATCGAGCGGCTTGGCGATGATCCGACCGTGGAATGGAATCGCGGCGTCCACTCGTTGCTCGACGTCGATCCAATGCGCCGGTTCATTTGTCATTTTCCCCAAGACAACGCGATCATTTCCGTGGGCTCAGGTTACGGCGGGAATGTTTTACTCAGCAAAAAATGTCTCGCGCTACGCATCGGTTCGTATCTGGCGCGCAAACAAGGGTGGATGGCAGAACACATGCTCATACTCGGCGTCGAATCCCCCGAAGGCCGCAAACATTATGTAGTGGCGGCGTTCCCGAGCGCTTGCGGCAAAACGAACTTCGCCATGCTCATTCCGCCGAAACATTTTAAGGGCTGGAAAGTGACTACCGTGGGCGATGACATCGCCTGGATGCAAATTCGCGATGGCCGTTTGTATGCGGTCAATCCGGAGAACGGTTATTTCGGCGTCGTGCCGGGGACGAGTTACAAATCGAACCCGAACGCGATGAAATCAATCGCGCACGATACGCTTTACACGAACGTCGCGCTGACTGATGACGGCGACGTCTGGTGGGAGGGGAAAGATGGTGCCCCGCCAACGCACGCAATCGATTGGCGCGGCAACGACTGGATGCCGGAGTCAAAAGAAAAAGCGGCACATCCGAACAGCCGATTTGCTACGCCCATGTTTAACAATCCGGCGCTCGATGCCGACGTTGAAAAGGGTGAAGGCGTACCGATCAGCGCAATCATTTTCGGCGGACGCCGCAGCAACACGATGCCGCTCGTGTTTCAGGCGTTCGATTGGAACCATGGCGTCTATCTGGGCGCGACCATGGCTTCGGAAACGACTGCGGCGGCGACGGGCGCGGTGGGCCAAGTGCGACGTGATCCGATGGCAATGTTGCCCTTCTGCGGATACAACATCGGCGATTATTTCCAGCATTGGATCGACATCGGAAAGCGCCTAACGAATCCACCGCTCATTTTTCATGTGAACTGGTTTCGCAAGGGCGAAGACGGGAAATTTCTCTGGCCTGGTTTCGGCGACAACATGCGCGTGCTCAAATGGATCGTCGACCGCTGCGAGCAAACCGGCGGCGCGGTCAAATCGCCGATTGGCTGGCTACCCAGCCCGCATGATCTCGATCTTGCCGAACTCGATGTAGCGCATAAATCCGTGGTCGAGATCCTCGGCATTGATCATGAGGAATGGGAAAAGGAGCTCGCCGTGCACGAGAAGTTTTTCGATTCGTTAGGCGGCTTCGTCCCGGAAGAGTTAATAAAGCAGCGCGAGCAACTCGCAGCGCGCTTCGGGACATAGGCTTCCAGCCTGTAGGGCAGGATGCCCCAAATTTGCGAAGCGCGCCAGTATCTGGAATTATCTCCAGTGGGTTCGAAGGCTGCTAAAAAAGAATACGTTGCTGCTCCGTCGGAGTGCGGCTGTATTGAAATTCGCGGTGCACGCCAGAACAATCTCAAGGGAATTGATGTCGATCTTCCGCTTGGAAAACTGACCGTTGTCACTGGGCCAAGCGGCAGCGGCAAATCGAGCCTCGCCTTCGAAACGATCTACGCGGAAGGCCAGCGTCGGTACGTCGAAACCTTCAGTCCGTATATGCGGCAATTCCTTGACCGGATGGACAAGCCACGGGTGGACGAGATCCGCGGCATTCCTCCGGCCATCGCGATCGAACAATCCAATCCAGTCAAGTCCTCGCGCTCCACCGTCGGGACGATGACTGAGATCAACGATTACTTGAAACTGCTTTGGCCGCGCGTGGCCCGCGCATTTTGTCCGAGCTGCGGACGCGAGATCAGGCCGGAAACTGCGCGATCGATCGCCGATCAAGTTTTGCGCGACTGCGGCGGCGGAAATATCCTCGTCACCTTTTGGGTTTCAGTCCCGGCAAAAACTGAGCCGCGCGCATTCTTCGAGTTTGTGCAGCAGCAGGGTTATCTGCGCATTTGGATCGATAACGCAATTGTGCGGGTCGATGTCGATCCAAAAATCAAGCGGCTGGGTGCGCGGGTGCAGGTCATTCAGGACAGAATCGCAATCAATCCACAAAATCGCACCCGTCTTGTAGAAGCGATCGAAACCGCTCTGCGTTTCGGCAAAGGCAAAATCAATGTTGTACCGATTTCGGAAACCGGAAAGAGGAAACCGGAAAGCAAGGAGGAAAAAGAGAATATTCTTTCCGCAATCTCCAATCCGAAATCCGAGATGCCATTCTCCACCGGTTGGCATTGCGCGCATTGCGATCTCGATATTCGCCCACCCACTCCCGGTCTCTTCAGTTTCAACAATCCGCTCGGGGCGTGTCCTGAATGCCGCGGTTTCGGTCGCACCATCGCGATTGATCTGAACAAAGCGATTCCAGACAGCAGTCTTACTATCAAAGACGGTGTCGTGCGCGTTTTTCGCGGCGCCGAGTTTGGCGAATCGCAAAAAGATTTGCTCCGGGCGTGCGCCCGCGAAGAGATCGACATCAACATTCCGTTCGAGGAACTACCCAAAGCCGACCAAGACTTCGTGATCAACGGCGAAAAGCGATCGGGCGACTACACCGATGACGACTACGAGAACGATCGCTGGTATGGCGTCCGCGGTTTTTTTCGGTGGCTGGAGAGCAAGACCTACAAAATGCACGTGCGCGTTTTGCTCAGCCGATATCGAGCTTATACGACATGCCCGAGTTGCAACGGCGGACGGTTCCAACTGGAAGCATTGAACTACAAGATGTCCGCTAAATCCGCGATGCTGGCGCTTCCCCAACTCGCGGCTCTTTCGATCTCTCAGGCGCGCGACTTTCTAGGCAACATCGATATTTCGCGTAACGACTCGACCGCTAAGATGCTGCGCAGCGAAATCTGCGCCCGACTCAATTATCTTTCCGAGGTCGGCGTTGGCTATCTGACACTTGATCGCTCCACGCGGACGTTGAGTGGTGGGGAAGTGCAGCGGGTTAATCTGACGACCTGTCTCGGCGCGTCACTAGTCAATGCGCTGTTCGTGATGGACGAGCCAAGCGTTGGCCTGCATCCGCGCGATATTGGCCGGCTCGTGCGCGTGATGCACAATTTGCGTGACAAAGGCAACACGCTCCTTGTGGTTGAACATGAAGAGCGAATCATCCGCGCGGCCGATAATTTGATAGACGTCGGCCCCGGGCGTGGTGAACGCGGCGGCGAATTGATCTGGAATGGTCCGTTGGACGATTTTGTAGGGCAGGCGCCTCGCCTGCCGAACGCGCGAACGGCAAGCGATGCGCTTGCCCTACAACGTTTTCCCGCGTCCCTCACGCGCGATTATCTCAGCGGTCAAAAATCAATTCCGATACCGAAATCGCGCCGGAAAGCGACATCGTTCATCAAGATCGTGGGCGCCTCTCAACACAACCTGAAAAATATCGATGTCGACCTTCCAATTGGCATCTTCACCTGTGTCACGGGCGTGTCCGGTTCCGGCAAATCGACGCTGATCCATGATGTTCTTTATCGAAATCTCTTGCGCGCGAAGGGCCAATCGTCCGATCAGGAAGCCGGCGCCTGCAAATCTGTGACCGGAGCGCATCGGATCGACGAGGTGGTGATGGTCGATCAAGCGTCGCTTGCGCGGACACCGCGTTCCACCCCGATTCTGTACCTCGGCCTTTACGATCGGACGCGCGAATTGTTCGCCGCGCAACCGGAAGCGATGGCGCAAGGACTGACCGCGAGCGCGTTTTCATTCAACTCCGGCAGTGGACGCTGCGAACGTTGTTCCGGAACCGGTTTCGAAAAGATCGAAATGCAATTCTTGAGCGACCTTTACGTGCGCTGCGCCGAGTGCGAAGGCCGCCGTTTTCAACCGCACGTCTTGAATGTGAAACTGCACGGGAAATCGATCCACGATTTGCTCGAACTTACTGTGGGCGAAGCGATCGAGTTCTTTGCCGAAATTGGCGAAGAAACGAGATTGTCGAAGCCGCTTGCGGTGCTCGAAGAAGTTGGCCTCGGTTATTTGCGCCTTGGACAGCCGCTGAACACGCTCTCCGGCGGCGAATCGCAGCGGCTGAAATTGGTTCGACATCTGTCCGACACAGAAAACGTTCGGCGATCAACAAACGGCGAATCCGCAATCTGCAATCTGTTCATCTTCGACGAGCCGACCACTGGTCTTCACTTCGATGATGTGGCGATGCTGCTGCGATTATTTCAACGACTGGTCGATCGGGGCCATTCCGTTGTCGTGATTGAACACAATCTCGAAGTGATTAAGTGCGCAGATTGGATTGTCGATCTTGGCCCAGAAGCGGGTGATGCCGGTGGCCAGGTTGTCGCGAGCGGAACGCCAGAGCAAATCGCAAAGATAGACAATTCACACACCGGGACCTTTCTGCGAAGTATGCTATCGAAATCTCGTACACCGCTGCAGGTCATCCTGAGCCGCGGAGACGGCGAGGGACCTCACAAGATCTCTCGCGAGTTGGCGAGCTCCTTAGCCTACGCTCAAAATGACAGCGCCGGGTTGGCGCGTGCCGCGGAAACAGCGCCGCGTTTTCACGCGAACGGATTCAACGGCGCTATCTCGATTCACGGCGCGCGTGAACACAATTTGAAAAATATCCACGTGAAAATCCCGCGCGACCAGATGGTTGTGATCACAGGGTTAAGCGGCTCGGGAAAATCAACGCTCGCCTTTGACATTCTCTTTGCGGAAGGACAGCGGCGATTTCTCGATAGCATGTCGCCGTATGCGCGCCAGTTTGTCGAGCAACTCGAAAAACCCGATGTGGATCTTGTCGAAGGCCTCCCGCCAAGTGTCGCGATCGAGCAACGAGTCACGCGTGGCGGCGGCAAATCCACGGTCGCAACCGTGACTGAAGTTTATCATTTTTTGCGGCTCTTGTTTGCCAAAACTGGAATGCAATTTTGCCCGGATTGCGATTTACCCGTTCAAAAGCAGAGCGTCTCCGCCATTGTGAAGCAGGTAGAAGCAGCCGCCAAGCGCGGCGTGCTTAAAGTGCTCGCGCCGCTCGTCAAGGCCCGTAAAGGTTTTCATACGGATGTGGCGCACTGGGCTGAGCGTCAGGGGTTCGATACCCTTTATGTTGATGGAAAGTTGACCCCGGTTTCGCACTTTCGGAAGCTCGAGCGCTTCAAGGAGCACACGATCGACGTTGTCGTCGGCGCAATTGACGCGAAGCGCATTTTGAAAGCGCGCAACCTGACTCACCGCGCGATCAGGGTCGGTCGGGGTACAGCGCACCTGCTCGATGCAAAGAATCGCCTGACGGTCATGAGCACGGAGATGAGCTGCCCCGGCTGCGGCCGCGCCTTTGAAGAGCTTGATCCGCGTTTGTTTTCTTTTAATTCACCGCATGGCGCCTGCGAGGAATGCGGCGGGTTCGGCGAAATTTGGAACCGCGATCTGCAAACGGGCGCGGAAGATAATGGCGATTCTGCTCTTGAGAACGAACTTGCCGCCGAACGTGAATCTGAATGGATAGACCAAGCTGAAGCGCACGAATGTCCGAGCTGTCACGGCTCGCGTCTGAACGCAGTCGCGTGTCACGTGCGGGTGCAAGGTTTTGCGATAGACGATTTCACCGCCTTTTCCGCGAGCGAGGCGCGCAAGGTCGTCGCTAAACTTCGGTTTCGCGGCACGCACAAAACAATCGCGGCGGAATTGCTTCCCGAAATCCAACAGCGGTTGAAGTTCATGGAAAACGTCGGGCTTGGTTATCTCGCGCTTGGCCGTTCGGCCAAAACGTTGAGCGGCGGCGAATCGCAGCGGATCCGGCTCGCCGCCCAACTGGGCTCCAATCTGCGTGGCGTGCTTTACGTGCTTGATGAACCAACGATTGGTTTGCATCCGCGCGATAACTTGCGTCTGCTCGATACGCTTACGGCGCTGCGCGAAAAAGGAAATTCGCTCGTGATCGTGGAGCACGACGAGGAAACGATGCGGCGTGCCGACCATATTGTCGATCTTGGCCCGCGCGCCGGCGTGCATGGAGGCGAAGTCGTCGCACAAGGGACGCTGCGCGACATTGAACAAGCGCCAGATTCTGAGACAGGACGTTGTTTAAAATCGCCAATTTGCCACCCCACTCGAAAATCGCGACGCTCGCTGCGAAGCGTTGAAGATTGGATCGAGATCCGCGGCGCACGAGTAAACAATTTGAAAGATATCGATGCCCGATTTCCGGTTGGACGACTCTCGGTGATCACGGGAATTTCCGGCTCTGGAAAATCGACGTTGATGCATGAAGTGCTGTTGCCTGGAGTGCGCGAACGACTGAACAAAAAACGAGCAAGCGGCGACGGCGAACTATTCAAGCTCGTGAGCGGCGCAACCGAAATCGAAGCGGTTTATGAAGTCGATCAATCGCCCATCGGCAAAACGTCGCGGTCGACACCGGGCACTTACGTCAAAGTCTTCGATGAAATTCGCAATCTCTATGCCCAACTGCCGGTTTCGCGCGTGCGCGGCTATTCGGCGAGCCGATTTTCATTCAACGCCGAAGGAGGCCGCTGTGAAACTTGCAAAGGACAGGGGACGATCAAGCTGGAGATGAATTTTCTGCCGAGCAGTTATATGCCTTGCGAAGAGTGCGATGGTCGTCGTTACAACCCGCAAACGCTGGAAGTCCTCTACAACCAAAAGAGCATCGGCGATGTCATGGAGATGACCATCGAGGAAGCTGCCGAATTCTTTTCCGCTCATCCGAAGATCGCGCGTGCGCTTTCGTTGCTGGTCGATACTGGCCTGGGGTATCTCAAACTTGGGCAGCCAAGTCCGACCTTGAGCGGGGGCGAAGCGCAACGGCTCAAGCTCGTGACGCAATTAAAACGCGGCGTCAACCGCGCGTTGAACGAGCGGATTCGCAAGATGCGCAAGCCAAGGTCGACCTTGTATCTGCTCGAGGAACCGACCATTGGATTACACATGGCCGACGTTGTCCTGCTACTCAACGTCCTGCACCGGCTCGTGGACGAGGGAAATACTGTCGTCGTGATCGAACACAATCTTAGCGTCATCGCGGAAGCAGATTACATTCTCGATCTTGGACCGGAAGCCGGCGCAGAGGGTGGCGAGGTGGTTGCCTTCGGAACCCCGGAAGAAGTCGCGGAAAATCGAATTAGCCGCACTGCTCCATTCTTACGGGACGTATTAAAGGCATCCGCCTAACGAAAACGTTGTCTCTGTAACCGCGCGATGCGTTGCGCCGCTCGCAGACGGCGGCTACACGAGGTGCGTTTTTATTGCCGCCGCCGAAAAGCTCGCGCACAATCGGCAGACAAATGCTCGCGTATTACCTGGACGATCTCGATCCGATTATTTTTCGGATCTACGACAACGTCGGCCCGCGTTGGTACGGCCTGTCTTATGTCCTGGCATTTATCTCCAGCTTTGTCCTTTTCCTCTGGCTGGCGAAACGCGGATATGCCGATCTACCAGTGGAACGAGTAGGAGATTTTATTACTGGTGCCGCGCTTTTCGGCGTCATCGTCGGTGGCCGGCTCGGTTACGTCCTCCTTTACAATCCCGAAATGCTGCGCGCGCCATTGTCGATCTTGCGGGTGTGGGAAGGCGGCATGTCGAGCCACGGCGGGATGATTGGGCTGTTACTCTTCACGCTTTACT
>Ga0209474_10002715_pt1 | contig 16019 bp, 14 predicted proteins | sample GraSoiAngelo_145_FD_185902 | JGI IMG/M metagenome (GOLD analysis project Ga0209474, IMG submission 185902) | Grasslands soil microbial communities from the Angelo Coastal Reserve, California, USA - 14_1009_05_20cm (SPAdes) (version 2) | ecosystem: Environmental > Terrestrial > Soil > Grasslands...
CGGGCTGCGCGACTGACGACCGCTTCGGCGTATGTCTGCCTCGCGCGGAGCCCGAGCTAGTCGCGCTCTACCGCTACCGGTGCCTGGCGAGGAAGCGTCCGGCCTGGGGCTCGTAGAACCTCATCAGCGGCGTCCAGGGGGAAACGGCGTGACCGGCGTATTGGGCCAAGCCACCGATGCCGACCGAGACGGTCTGCGAGCACGTCTGCGTCCCGGCCGCGCAGACCTTGTAGGAGAACGTCCCCTTGGCACGCTTCGGCAGCTTGTCCGTGTAGGAGCCGTCGTTCGCGGTGGTTGCGACGCGGGTGGCGTTGCGGAAGACATCGGCGCGACTACCGGCGACCCCGCTCCAGTTGAGCCGCACCGAGGTGCCCGAGATCGTCAGGTTGAGCGTGATCGAGGACGGCGCGGGCGGTGGCGGCGGCGGCGGCGGTGGCGGCGGGGGCGGCGGCGGTGCGGGTGGGGGCGCGGGCGGTTGGAGGGTCGAGCGCAGGATCGCGCCGCTCGTCGGGCCGAGCGTCACCGAGCTCATGAGCGTGCCGCCTGCGCCGAGATAAGGCTGGTCGAGCTGCACGGTCAGCGTCGAGGAGGTCGGGTTGACGAGCACCGTCCCGGCCGAGAAGTTCCGGCGCCAGGCGGAGCCGACCTGGAAGCGCGCTCCGGTCGGCGAGCCGACGTCGGCCGCCCAGACGGACGAGTAGGGGTCCTGCGCCTCGGGGTCGCTCAGCTCATACATGAGGGCGCCGTGGTTGGCCGGCTCGTCGAAGAGGAGGAAGTTGGCCCGCGCCCAGGCCATCGAGCGCGTGTCCGTCGAGGGTGCGTAGGTGATCCCGAGGAAGATCTTCCCGGCCTGCTCGGTGATCGCCTGGAATTGCTGGCGGAAGGTCCAGTCGCTGCCGGCGAACCAGCCCGAGCTCGTGGAGCCCCACTTCGAGTAGAACTCCTGGGCGGCGCCCGAGGTGAACTGGATCCAGTCCTTCCAGGTCGCCTGCGCGTCGTAGTCGGAGGCCCAGGGGGTGGAGAGGTTCGGGACGGCGAGGACGCCGGCGGACGTGAGGCCCGGCCCGACGGCGGCGAGCATCGAGCGCGTCGCGGCCCGCCAAGCCGCTGAGGTCGGGTACTTGGCGATCGTCCGCCCGTTCAGGTGCCAGCTCATGTCGGCGTTCGTGTCGTCCATGAAGACGCCGTCCCAACCGCCCGCATGCACGTCGGCAAGCACGTTCGAGAGCCACTTCGATTGATAGGCCGGGTTGCCGACGTCCATCATCCACGAGCCCGGGAAGTAGGCAGAGTTGAGGCGGTTGCCCGACGGGTCGGTCAGGAACCAGTCGGGGTGGTTGGCGTTCGCATCGCAGTAGCCGACGCCGGCCGGCAGGTTGTGCTGGTCGACGCCGCCCGAGCAGGCGCCTGCGACGGTGAAGGAGAGGTTCTTGTAGACGAGCGCCTTCAGCCCCGGGTTCGCGGCCTTCAACGCGGGCAAGAGCGGGGCGTCCCACGAGTTGAGGACCACGAATCCGTACCGGGAGAGGTCGCCGCCGCTCTGCGCGCAGCCGGTGCAGATCCGGAGCGCGGCGATGTTCGCCTGTGGAGAGGAGGCAGCGCTTGCAGCCTGCTGGCCTCCGGGGCCGGAAAGGACGAGAACGGCGAGGACGGCGGCGAAGACGGCGAACCTGCGTGAACCTGCGGCGTTCACGCCGTGTGCATCGTCCGCCTGGCTCCGGGGCTACTCCCTCATTCGAGCCATCAGCTGGTCGTAGAGGCCCACGAGACGTCCCACCATCGTGTCGAGGGACAGCTCTGCCTCGGCGATTCGCCGACCGGCGGCGCCCATTTCGCCCGACTGCGAGAGCACCAGCTCGAGCGCCTCGGCCAGCCCTTCCGGGTCGCCTTTCGCACTCAGTGCGCCCGTCTCCCCCGGCCGCACGAGCTCGCCTATTCCGCCCGCGTCGGTGGCCGCAACCCCGAGCCCGGCGGCCATTGCCTCGACGACGGACAGCGGACAGCCCTCGTAGTCGCTCGCCAGCAGCACGCACTCGGCCGTGGCGAGCAGCTCGGGAACGTCGTCTCGGTTGCCGAGGAAACGAGTCGCCTCGGTGACCCCGAGCTCGCCGGCCAGCCGCTCGGCGTCCGCCCTCAGCGGCCCGTCGCCGACCACCCAAAGCTCGGCCTCCGGGATCCGTTCGCGCACCTGCGCCAGCGCGCGGAGGGCCAGGTCGGGCCGCTTCGGCGGGGCCAGGCGGCCGACCGTGAGGATCCGGCCGCGAACCGGCTCTCGCGGTAGGGAGAAGCGCGCCAGGTCGACGCCGTTCGGGATCACGCGGTAGAGCTCCGGCCGGCCGACGCCCTGGGCTAGGCCTGCCGCGCGCTCGTCTTCCGACAGGGCGACGATCGCGCCGCACCAGCCGGCGGCGACCCGCTCGAGCCCGGCGTACAGCCGCCCTTCCGCGCCGTCAGCCGCCCAGAACGACCAGCCGTGCGGAGTGAAGACGCACGCGCGCCGCTTCCGGCGCGGCAGGGAGGCGAGCCGACCGAGGAAGCCAGCCTTCGAGGAGTGCACATGCACGACGTCGGCCCGGCCGACGAGCGGTAGCAGCGCCATCAGAGTGCGCGCGTCGCTGAGCGCCGGCCGACGGTGCGACCCGATCGCGTGCAGCTCGACCCCGGCGGCACCCTCGAGGCTGGCCCAGGTCAGCGAGCCGCGCGGGCAGGCGACGTCGACCGCGAAGCGCTCACGTGGCAGCGCCTCGACGAGGGAGACGACGTGCCGCGCGACACCGCCGTCCATCGGCTGCGCGGCCATCAGAATTCGGCATGGCTTCACCGTACGAAGGGTATTGTTCGGTGCCCCCGAACCTGCTCTGGGACCCTCGCTTTGCGAGAAAGGTGACGTGACTCTCAACGATCTCTTGCGCGTGTTCTGGCGGCGAAAGCTGCTGATCGTGATCGTGACCCTCGCGGTCGTGATCCCGTCGTATGCGGCAACGAAGCTCGTGAAGAAGCAGTACGAATCGACTGCGACGATCGCGCTGATCCCGAAGCAGAACGACATCGTCTTCTTCGGCTTGCTGGACACGATCTCGCCCTACTACGCCGACGCCGCCACCTCGCACGCCACGCTGAGTCAGGCACGGCAGCTCGTCGGCATCAACCTCTGCAACACCTCGGTCGAGACCTTCAAGGGCACCCCGATCATGAAGATCCACGCGCGCTGCAGCAGTCCGCGCCTCGCGCAGCTGACCGCAGCCGGGGTCGCCCAGGCGCTGCTCAACCGCGACCAGAACGGCGAGCTTCAGATCCACTCGGTCAACCTCATCATGGCCGACCCGGCCGCGCTTCCCACCGCCCCGGTTTTCCCGCGCACGAAGCTGACGCTGCTCGTCGCTTTCCTGCTCGGGCTCGGGCTCGGCCTCGGCGCAGCGCTCCTGCGGGAGAGTCTGACGACGAAGGTTGAGAGCGCCGACGACCTGGCCGCGGTGAGCGGCCTGCCGGTCTTCGCGGAGATCCCGGCCGAGACCGCGATCCTCAAGCTCCACTCGCCCGAGGACCTCGCGACCAACGCGAGGCTGCGTGTCGTGGCCGAAGCCCTGCGCGACCTGCGCACGAACCTGCTCTTCACGGACGAGAGCACCCGCTCGATCGTCGTCACCAGCCCCGACGGCAGCCACGGCAAGACAACCGTCGCCTTCGGCCTCGCCGCCACGCTCGCGCGGGCCGGCACCAGAACGCTGCTCGTCGACGCCGATCTCCGCCGGGGGCGCGTGGCCGAGCTGCTCGTCCTGCAGCGCACGCCGGGGTTGATGGACGTCCTCCTCGGCGAGGTGCCGCTCGAGGAGGCCGTCCGCCACACCAACGACGGGCTCGACGTGCTCGTCGGCGGCCGCCGCTCGGCCGACCCGGTCGAGCTGCTGACCAACGAGTTCCCGTCTCTGCTCGCCCGGCTGGAGCGCGACTACGAGGTTGTCGTGATCGACTGCACCCCGGTGATGCCGATCAGCGACGCGAGGATCGTCGCCCGCTACGCGGACGCGACGCTGCTCGTCGCCAAGGCCGGGGTCGCCGTTCGCCGCCACGTGCGCACCGCGATCGAGCGGCTAGAGCTGATCTCGGTCAAACCGACCGCGGCCGTCCTCAACTATTCGCTCGCCGTCCGCGGCTCGAGCTACTACGTGCGCCCCACCGGCGAGGAGGACGGCCAGACCCGCACGCAGCGGCTGTCCGAGAAGCGCCGGGCCCGCCGCTGACGGCAATGCTGGTGGCCCGCATGGAGGCGGCGCTCGGGCGCCGCCGTCCGGACGCGCTCGAGCTGCTCGGTCTGCTCTGGCTCGCCGCGGCGGCCGGCGTGCTCGCGCTGGGCGCGGTCATGCTGCCGGTCACCGCCGCACTGGCCGTCTTCGGCGCGGCGGCAGTGCTGGTCTTCCTCGCCCGCACCGACCTCGCGATCGTGCTGGTCGTCGCCGTCGCGCCGATCGAAGGCGCCTTCTCCTCGACGGCAGGGAGCGGGATCAGCGTCACAAAGCTGACCGGCGGCCTCTGCATCGCCAGCTTCGCACTCTCGCTGGTCCGCCAGCGGCGCACGCTCGTGTTCGAGCGCGGGCAGGCGATCGTACTCGGGATCCTCGCGCTGGCCCTCGTGTCGACGCTGCAGGCGCACGACACCTCGACCGCGATGATGACCACCACGCGCTATGCCAGCTTCGCGCTCGTCTACCTGATCGTCACGCAGTACGGCCACGACCGCGTCCTGCAGCGCCGGATCGCTTGGGCGCTGGTCGTCTCCTGCTCGGTCGCCGCCTACCTCGGCCTCCACGAGTACCTGGCGAAGAAGGAGGACCTCGCGACGCTGCCCTACGTGAGTCAGAACGACTTCGCCTTCGTGCTCGCCACCGCGCTGCCGCTGATGTTCGTCGTGCTGGACGGCCCGAAGCTGCTGCGGCCCTTTGTGCTGGGTGCGATCGGTCTCGTCTCGGCGGCGATCCTGCTCAGCCTCTCGCGCGGCGCCCTTGTCGGCCTTGCCGCCGGCTTCGTCCTCTTCCTGCTCACCCATCGGCGGCGCTGGCAGCTGACGCTGGCCGCCGGGGCGGTCGCGACGGTGGGCGTGGTCCTGGTCATCCAGAGCAACCCGCAGCGCTTCCAGCGGGCGCTGACGCTGAAGCAGCACATTGCGCACGAGAACGTCACCACACGCTTCCAGGCCTGGGGCGCCGCCGGTCGGCTGATGGCCGACCACCCGCTGCTCGGCGTCGGGCCCGGGAACTTCCAGTTCTACTTCAACAAGCTGACCGGCCAGCCCGTCGGGGGCCTGACGCTCACGGTTGCGCACAACGCGCTCCTCGACGTCGGGGCCGAGCTAGGCGTGATCGCGATGTGTCTGCTCGCCCTTTTCCTGCTGCTGGCCTTAACCCGTCTGACGGACTCCCTGCACCGCGGTTACGGCGACTACGGCTTCGTCAGCGCGCTGCGCATCTCGCTCGTGATCGCTGCCGTCAGCTCGCTGTTCCTCTCGGAGCAGTACTTCCTGCCGTTCTGGCTGATCGGCGGGCTCGCCGCTGCCATCTGGGTCCGCGGCCACGAGGCCGAGGCCGTCGGCACGGCAACGCCCGCCGGATGAAGGTCACATACGTCTCGACCATCGAGCGCGGCGGCCCGGTCTCGCACCTGAGGCAGCTCGCGCCGCGCGTGGCCGAGCAGGGGGTCGACGTGCGCGTGCTCTGTGCGAGCGAGGACGTGGCCGCGAGCTTCCGGCGCCTGGGCGTCGACGCCGAGGCGGTGTCGGTCGGGCACAAGCTCGATCTGCGCGGTGGGCATGCACTTGCGAACCGCCTGGCGGGCGCAGACCTCGTCCACACGCACGACCGCCGCGCCGGTCTGTTCGGCCGAATCGGCGGCCGCCTGCGCGGGGCGCGCGTCCTCCATACCCTGCACGGGATGCCGGAAGAGATCGCGGTTCGCGTCGGCCGCCCCGAGGCGCCCGTTCCGCCCGGAGTCTCGCGGGCGCGCCTGGAATGGCTGCTGCACGGCTATCTGCCACTCGAGGCCTCACTCGCGCGCCTCGGCGACGTCGTGACGCCCTCGCGTGCGATGGCGGACTTCATGCTCGAGCACGGCTTCCCCGCCCGCCTCGTGCACGTGATCCCATTCGGCGTCGAGCCGGGCGAACCGCCGGAATCGCACGACGACGGGCGGGCGCTGGTCGCCGGCGCCGTGACCAACCTCGAGGTGTGGAAGGGCATCGACCTCCTGCTCGAGGCGGCGGCCCTCGCGCGGAGCCCGGTTCGGTTGGAGATCTACGGGACCGGCTCGCAGCGCGACTCGCTCGAGCGGCAGGCACGGGAGCTCGGCGTCGACACGCGCTTCCACGGCTTCGTCGCCGACCTGCGGAAGCCGCTGGCCGGCCTCGACGTCCTCGTCCAGCCCTCTCGGGCGGACAACTTCCCGCTTGCCGTGCTCGAGGCGATGGCCGCCGGCCTCCCGATCGTCGGCGCGCGTGTCGGCGGCATCCCTGAGCTCGTACTCGATGGCGAGACGGGCCTCCTGGTCGAGCCGGAGGATGCGGCGGCCCTCGCGGCCGCGCTCGACTCGCTGGCCGAGAGCCGGGAGCGGCGCGAAGCGCTCGGCCGGCGAGCGCGGGAGCGCGTCGCCGAGAGCTTCTCCGTCGACGCCTTCATCCGCCGGACGATCGAGCTCTACGAGGAGCTTTGCGGATCCTCCACGTGATCCAGGAGCTCGGAACCGGCGGGGCGGAGCGGATCCTGGTCTCCGCCTACCGCGGTGCGCGCGAGGCCGGCCACGAGGTGTTCGTCGCCGCCGCGCCGGGCCCGCTGGCGAAGGAGCTCGACGGGGAGCCCTATCCTCTGCCGCTCGTGCATCGGAAGCCCTGGCGCGTTCCGGCTGCGGCGCTGGCCGTGCGCCGGGCCGTGGGCGCGACCCGGCCCGACGTCGTCCACGCGCACAACCCGACGATGGCGCTCGCAGCCGGCCTGGCGACGCGACGGGGCAGCCGGCCGCCGAGCCTCGTGAATATCCACGGCGTGCCCGAGAAGGACTGGCCCTCGGCGGTGCGCCTCGTCCGCCTCTCAGGGCTCGCTCCGGTCGCCTGCGGTCCCGGCGTGGCCGCAGCGCTCGCCGAGCACGGCTGCACCCCGCTCGCGACGGTGCCGAACGCGGTTGGGCCCGCGCCGCCGCCCGCCGGGCGCAAGCATCTCGGCCTCGAACCCGGCGAACGGCTCGTGCTCACGGTCGGCCGCCTCGTCGAGCAGAAGAACCATGGGCTGGCGATCCGCGCGCTCGCCAGGGTGCCCGATGCGGTGCTCGCGATCGCCGGCGACGGGCCGCTGCGCCCAAGCCTCGAGCGCGTGGCGGCGGAGGAAGGCGTCAACGGGCGCGTTCGCTTCCTCGGGGTCAGGCCCGACGTGCGCGCGCTGATGGGTGACGCGGACGCGATCGTGCTCTCCTCTCGCTGGGAAGGCCTGCCGCTCAGCGCCCTCGAGGCGCTGGCGTCCGGCACGCCGCTCGTCGCGACGGACGTGCGCGGCCTCCGCGAGCTGGTGACCGATGGCCAGGACGCGCTGCTCGTCCCCGAGGAGCCGGAAGCTCTCGCGGCCGCGCTGGGGCGCGTGTTGGACGACAGCGAGCTCGCCGCGCGCCTGGCCGAGGCGGGCAAGCGGGTCGAGGGTGCAGGCTCGGACGACGCGCTCGTCGCCGGTTTCCTTGCGCTGTACGAGAAGCTTGCTTCGTGAGGGTTTCCGTCGTCATCCCGGCCTTCGACGCCGAGCGCACGGTGGGCGCAGCAATCTCCTCCGCGCTCTGGCAGACCTACCGCGACCTCGAAGTGGTCGTGGTCGACGACGGCTCGCGAGATTCGACCGCAATGCTCGCTGCGGGTTTCCCGGAGCCGGTGCGCGTGGTGCGCCGCGAGAACGGCGGCGTCGCAGCCGCGCGGAACCAGGGCATCGCCGAGGCGCGCGGCGAGCTGATCGCCTTCTGCGACGCAGACGACGTGCTTCTGCCCCTGCATCTCGAGGCGCTGGTCGAGGTCTACGACCGGGCCGGTGGCATCGCGACCTCGAACTGCTACTGGCTCTTCGACGCCGGCATCCACCCCTCGCGGGTGCGCTACAAGAGTGGCTTCCCGCGGCCGCCGCGCCAGCGCCTCGCGATCCTCGAGCAGAACTTCGTCTCGACGATGTCCCTCTTCCCCAAGACGCTCTGGGAGGAGCTCGGCGGCTTCGATGAGGAGCTTGCCCTCGCCGAGGACTGGGACTTCTGGCTGCGGGCGATCCTCGCGGGCCGGCGCGTGGCGCTACAGCCGCGGCCGCTCGCGCTCTACAGCTGGCGCGGCGACAGCCTCGCCGCCGACCCGGCGCGGATGGACGAGCACGTCCGAACGCTCCTGGGGAAGGCGCTCGCGCGGAACGACCTGGTCCCGGAGGAGCGCCAGTACCTGAAGCGGCGGCTCGCCGGGCCCGGCCCCGCCGAGCTCGGACGCCAAGGCGACGCGGCCCTGCGGGCCGGCCGCTACCGCGAAGCCGCTGCGAGCTATCGGGCCGCCGCCGACCTCTGCCCAACCGAGCCGGCTCTGCGCCGGAAGGCCCTCGTGCTCCGCCCTGCGCCGTGGCTCACTGGCCCGCTCGTCCGCGCGCGCCAGCTCAGGATCGAGCGCGCGGTGGGGTTCGGGGAAGGACACGCACGGTGAGCGTGACGGAGTTTCGCGTCGCTTTCGTCTGCACGGGAAACCGCTTCCGGAGCCCGATTGCCGCTGCTTTGCTCGCGCGCGAGACGCGGGATCTCCCGCTTCGGATCGCCTCGCTCGGGACACTCGACCTGGGCCGTGAGCGCGCGCTGCCTGAAGCGGTCGCGATCGCCGGCGAGCTTGGCCTCGACATCTACGGCCACCGCGCGCGCAGCGTGACCAAGATCGACCTCGAGCGCTTCCACCTCGTGCTCGGCTTCGAGCGCAAGCACGTGATGTCGTCGGTGGTCGACGCGGAGGCGCTGATCGAGCACACGTTCACGCTGCCCGAGCTGGTCGAGCTCCTGGAGGGCCTGCCGACTGGGCCCGAGCCGGCCGATCCGATCGAGCGGGCGCTGCTCCGCATCCGCCGAGCCCACGAGGCGCGCGCGCCCGACTACCGCGCGCGGCCGTTCCCCGAGGTGGACGACCCGCTCGGGATGACCATGCCGGCGCAGCGCAAGACCGCCCACGAGCTCGAAGCGCTCGTCAGCGAGCTCGTCCAGCTTCTATTCGACTAGGGCGGCGCGCCTCCCAGCGGTCGAGTGTCTCCGTCGCCGTGCCCGTCCGTCCGCCCTGCTCCTCGATCCACGCCAGCAAGCGGCGGTAGAGCCGGTCGTAGCCGCGCGAGAGCAGCCGGTGGTGCGACGGCGGATGCCAGAGGATCGCGACCGCGCCGCCATGCGCGGCGACCGGCGCGAGCGCCTCGGTCGCGACCGCGAACGCCTCGTCCGCGCCGAGCCCGAGGTAGCGCTTCTCTGCGAGCGTCGCGTCCATCAGCACGAGCGGCACCTCCCAGGCCCCCGGCTCGCGCCGCTCCGGGTCCCAGAGGCGGTACGGGTACGGCGTCCCCGCGCGCAGGCCCGGCAGCGAGGGCCAGCCGATGCTCGAGTCGTACCGCAGTCCCGCTGCACGGAGCTCGGCGGCCAGCCGCTCGGGCGCGCTCCGCAGGTAGTGGTGCCTCAGGCCACTTAGTAGCAGGCTGTTACTTGGAAGAGCGGCCCGAAGCTCGGAGGCCTGCGCGGAGATCGAGCGCGGCTCGTCTCGCGCGCGGTAGGAGGCATGGAGGCCGAGCTCGCGGCCGTCGGCTCGCGCCCGCTCGAGCGCCGCGGGCAACGCCGGCCGGTAGCGCTCCGGGTAGCCGTCGCGCGGGTCGTCCTGGCGTGCGAGAAAGAAGCACGTCGAGGGCGGGCCCAGCCGCGAGAGCGGGAACGCGGGATCGTGGCGCGCGAGCGCGTCGAGGACGAACGCAGTCCCCTCCCGGAGCCGACCGCGCGCGAACCGGCGGGCCGCGGTCATGAGGCCACCGGCGCCGAGCAGGTCGACGTCGTGCGTCAGCGCAACCAGGAACCGCTCGCCGCCCGGATACGGGCGCCGCTCGTGCCCGAGCCCGGCTGCGATCTCGGCGACCCGCGGGCCGGCCAGATCGGCGGGCGGCAGCGGTCGGCCGTGCTCGTCCAACTCCGCCTCGCGTTCGGCGGCGAGCGTCAGCAGCGAGAAGACCTCGTCCAGCTCGGCCTCCCGCACCCGCACCTCCGCGTCGAACGGCAGCCCGAGCGCGTCGAGCAGCGCGTCGAGCGCGTACCGCCGCTCCGGTGTCACTTAGACCGGAGCGCCGGGAAAAGGATCACGTCGCGGATCGCGTCGCTCCCGGTCAGGACCATCGTCAGCCGGTCGATCCCGACGCCGCAGCCCCCGGTCGGCGGCATGCCGTACGAGAGCGCCTCCACGAAATCCGGGTCGCCGGGCTCGGACTCCTCCGCGCCGGCCGCCCGCTCGGCCTCCTGCATCGCGAAGCGCTGCGCCTGCTCCTCGGCGTCGTTCAGCTCGCTGAAGGCGTTGGCGAACTCCATGCCGCCGACGACGCACTCGAAGCGCTCGACGAGCGTCTCGTCCTCGTCGGTCGTGCGTGCGAAGGGCGAGAGCTCGATCGGCCAGTCGTGGACGATCGTCGGCTGGACGAGCTCCGGCTCGACGAAGTGCGAGTAGGCGTGGTCGGCGAGCTGCGACCAGGAGCCGTCGCGCGCGGTGTCCACTCCCGCCTCTTCGAGCCTCGCCCGCAGTTCGGCCTCGTCGCGCGACCAGACGCCTTTCGCCTCCAGCGCCTCGACGAACTTCACCCGCTGCCACGGCGGCGCCAGGTCGACCTCGTGCCCGCGGAACGTGACGCGCGTCGAGCCGGCCGCCTCGGCCGCAGCTGCGACGAGCGCCTCGGTCCGGTCCATCGTGTCCCGGTAGTCGGCGTAGGCCTCGTACCACTCGACCTGCGTGAACTCCGGCGAGTGCTTGTACGAGATGCTCTCGTTGCGGAAATCCTTGCTCAGCTCGTAGACCTTCTCGAGGCCGCCGACGATCAGCCGCTTGAGGTAGAGCTCGTCCGCGATGCGCAGGTAGAGATCGGCGTCGAGCTCGTTCGAGTGCGTCACGAACGGCTCCGCGAAGCCGCCGCCGTAACGCGGCTGGAGGATCGGCGTCTCGACCTCGAGGAAGCCTTCGTCGTCGAGGTAGGCCCGGATAGCCGCGACGAGTTTCGTCCGCGTCGCCGCGAGCTCGCGCGACTCCACGTTCATCAGCAGGTCGAGGTAGCGCTGCCGGTAGCGGGTCTCGACGTCGGTCAGCCCGTGGAAGGTGTCGGGCAGCGGCCGGCGGATCTTGGCGAGCAGCTGCAGCTCGGTCGCCTCGATTGACGGCTCGCCTCTCTTCGACCGCCCCGGCTTCCCGGCCACGCCGACGATGTCGCCGAGATCAACGTCGATCTTCTCCCGGGCGATCAGCTGGATCCGGCCGGAGCGGTCTACGAGGTCGAGGAAGGTGAGCTTGCCCGTCTCGCGCCGCGCCATTACGCGGCCGGCGACCCGGTGCTCCTCGTCAAGCGTCTGTCCCGGCTCGGCCCGCTCCGCCGCGCCGCGCACGGCCGCGATCGCCTCCCGGTCGGGAAACCGCTTCGGCAGCATCCGCGCGAGTCTAGTGGCCCTCAGCGGCCCACCTACAATCGCGTGGCCTTGAAGGAGCTTGCCCCTCGCATCGCCCGCTGCCCTGCCTGCTTCGGAGAGCTCGACTTCGCCGAGACGATCACCTGCCGCGGCTGCGGCGCGTCCTACAGCCGCGAGGGCGACACGCCGATCCTCCTCGCCGGTGGCGCCGAGGCTCCGAAGCTCGGAGAGTGGTACCCGGGCTTCCTCGACGCGCTGCCTCGCCGGCTGCGGCCGCTCGCTGCCCGAGTCGCCCCGCGCCTGCGCCCGACGCTCGTCTACAAGTCGCAGCAGGCCAGGACGGAGGTCGAGCGGTTCGTCGCCTCGCTGCCGATCGACGGCGTCGTCCTGAATATCGGTTCGGGCGAGAGCGACTACGGGCCGAATGTCGTGAACATGGACATCGGGCCGTTCGCGAACGTCGATTTCGTCGGGGTGGCCGAGAGGCTGCCGGTGGCGGACGGCTCTTGCGACGGGGCGATCCTGATGGCCGTCCTCGAGCACGTGCGCGACGCCGACCTGACGCTGACGGAGGCGCGCCGCATCCTCAAGCGCAGTGGCAAGCTCTTCGTCGACGTGCCGTTCATCCAGGGCTTCCACGCCTCGCCGCACGACTACCGGCGGTACACGGAACCCGGCCTGCGCGAGGCGCTGGAGCGGCTCGGCTTCGCGGCGGAGGCGAGCGGCGTCGCCGTCGGGCCCGCGTCGGCTGCGACCTGGATCGGCGCAGAGTTCCTCGCCCTGCTCTTCTCCGGCCGCAGCGAGCGCGCCTACAGGCTGCTGCGGCCGCTCACCGGCTGGCTGCTCTGGCCGGTCAAGCTCGCGGACGCGTGGCTCGACCGCCACCCGATGGCGTACACGGTCGCGAGCGCGGTCTGGGTTCGGGCGAAGCTGGCCGAGCCCGAGGGCTAGGCGGCCTTGATCTCGAGGATCTTGAACTTCATCGAGCCGCGCGGGGCCGCGACCTCGACGGTCTCGCCCTTCTTCTTGCCGATGATCGCCTTGCCGACGGGCGACTCGTTCGAGAGCTTGTTCTCGGCCGGGTTCGCCTCGGCGGAGCCGACGATGCGGTACTCGACCGTCTGCTTGGCGTCGATGTCGCGCAGGCGGACCTTCGACCCGACTGAAACGACGTCCTTGGCGACGTCCTTCTTGCTGAGCACGCGCGCGCTGCGCAGCCGCTCCTCGAGGGTCGCGATGCGGTGCTCGAGCAACGCCTGCTCGTTCTTGGCGTCGTCGTACTCGGCGTTCTCGGCGATGTCACCGAACTCGCGCGCGACCCGGATGCGGTCCGCGACCTCGCGGCGCTTGTCGTTCGAGAGGTACTCGATCTCCTGCTTGAGCTTCTCGTAGCCTTCAGCTGTGAGGATGACGTCCTTCAACGGGCCTCCTGAAAGAAAAAACGCGCGGCGCAGGGCGCCGTCGCGGGCGGGGATGTTACCTGCGGGGGTAGACGGACGTCAACCCCCTGCCCAGCTACCATTTCCCGCTAAATGCAGGTAGATCTGCTCAGCCCCTGGTGGATTCGGGACGTCGAGATCCCGACCCGGCTCGTGCTCGCGCCGATGGCCGGCGTCAGCGTGCAGGCCTTCAGGCGCCAGGGACGGCGCTTCGGCGCTGGGCTCGTCTGCTCGGAGATGGTCAGCTGCGCGGGGTTGCAGCATGGAAATGAACGCACGTTGGGCTATTTGCGGATCTCCTCGGACGAGCGCCCTCTGGCGGTGCAGATCTTCGGCTCCGAGCCCGGCGTGATGGCGGAGGCGGCCAGCATGGTCGAGGACGCCGGCGCCGATCTCGTCGACATCAACTTCGGCTGTCCGGTGCGCAAGGTGACGAAGACGGGTGCGGGCGCGACGCTGCTGGAAGACCCCGAGCGGGCGTGCGCGGTGGTAGCGGCCGTCACCGACGCCGTCTCCGTTCCGGTGACGGTGAAGATGCGGCGCGGGCTGGCGAACGGCTCACGGTCCTGCCTGGACCTCGGGCCGCGGCTGGTCGATGCCGGCGCGGAGTCGCTGACGTTGCACCCGCGCTCGGCGAAGCAGATGTACACGGGGGAGGCCGACCACTCGTTGACGGCGGAGCTGGTGGAACAGGTCGACGTGCCGGTGATCGCGTCCGGCGACGTGACATCGCGCGCGCGGGCGCAGGCGATCCTGGCGACGACGGGCGCGGCCGCGGTGATGGTCGGGCGCGCGGCGCAGGGCAACCCCTGGGCACTCCGGGAGATCGTGGAAGGCGACGCCGGGCCGCCGACGCGCGAGGAGGTCGTCGCCGAGCTGATCCTGTTCATGCGCGAGACCGTGCGTGAGCTGGGCGAGCACCGCTCGACCGGGTTCCTGAAGAAGTTCTACGGCTGGTACCTCGGCCGCGGCCGCTTCCCGCGGCCGTTCAAGCAGGAGCTGGTGCAGCTCGAGACGCTGGACGAGGTCGAGGCGAGGCTGCTGGCCGCGGCGCCGGGCGCCGCCGAGATCTTGGCGGGCCTCGAGGCCGACCAGCCGGACGGCGAGGACGACGTCGTCCTCGACCTTCCGATCTCGATCTACGGCGGCGGCTAGGCCGCCCGGTTGCGTTCCCAGACCAGGCGGACGCCTTGGAGGGTCAGGAACGGGTCGACCCGTTCCAGTGTGCGCGCGTGCGGGACGATCAGGCCCGCCAGGCCGCCCGTCGCCACTGTCGGGGCCTCGGCGCCGAGCTCGCCGCGGATCGCCTCGACGATCCCGTCGACCTGGCCCGCGAAGCCGTAGACAAGCCCCGATTGCAGCGCGGCGGTCGTGTTCTTGGCGATCACCGTCGGCGGCTCGGCGAAGTCGATCGAGAACAGTCGCGCCGCCCGGGCCGAGAGCGCCTCCATCGAGACCTCGATCCCGGGCGCGAGCACGCCGCCCACGTACTCGCCCTCCGCCGAGACCACGTCGAAGTTGGTCGAGGTGCCGAAGTCGACCACGATCGACGGCGCGCCGTGGTGCTCAAGCGCCGCGACCGCGTTCGCGATCCGGTCGGGCCCGACCTCGCGCGGATCCTCGTAGCGCACCGGGATCCCCGTCCGCGTCCCCGGGCCGAGCACGAGCAGCGCTACCCCTGCCCGCCCCGCCAGCTCCTCGTAAGCGCGAACGAGCGGCGGCACCGTGCACGACATCGCGATCCCCTTGACAGCCGAGAGGTCGACCAGCCCGCGCAGGAGCAGCCCCAGCTCGTCGCCGGTCCGCTCCGCCTCCGTCGCCACACGCCAGTGCTCGCGCAGCTCGTCTCCGTCGAACAGCCCGAGCACGGTTTGCGTGTTCCCGACGTCGATCGCCAGGAGCCCCGCCATGAACCGAGCCTACTTGAGGACGAGGGCGCCGATGCTCCAGTTCCCGAAGGCGGGCTGGTAGCGCAGGCTGCCCGGGTCGACCCGGGCTGAGAACAGGAACTGACTGTCGTAGGTGCGCATCGCGGCCGCCGGGGCGAGATCCCGCATGAGGTCGACGTCGAGCTTCCCGACCGCCCGGGAGCGTGCGCGGCCTCGCAGCCGCTTGGCGGCCAGAAAGCGGCTCCGGTAGCGCGCGTTGTTCACGGCCAGCGGGCTCGTCGGATCGAGAAACTCACCGACGAACCCGGCGGAGTCGAGCACGTTCGCGCCGAAGGAGTCGCCGCAGAACCCCCACGACACACCCATGTCCGCGTCGCTACCGTGCGCGCCCATCGCCGTGTAGATGCTGCCGCCGGTGAAGCCTTTCATCGTGATGTGCTCAGGCTTGAAGCCAAGCCGGATCAGGTCGTCGCGAACGACCTCCGCCTCGGCGGGCGAGATCGTCCCCGACGAGCGGTAGTAGACCGTGATCTTGCCGCCGCGGAGATGTCCGCGCGCGAGCCGCTTCGCCTTCACGATGTTCGAGTGACTCGGGTAGGGCTGCTTGCTGCTCGAGCCCGGGACGACCGGGGGTAGCAGGTGGCTCCAGGACCGGCCGGCGAAGGGGCCTCCCGCGGCGGCGTAGTCCGTCCGGTCGACGGCGAAGTTGACCGCCTGCCGGAGCCGGACGTTGCGCTTGAAGAGACGGTTCCGGTTGTTGAAGACGAGCAAGCCGATGCACGGCTGCGCCTTGACCCAGAAGCGGCTCTTGTTGACGCCGTACTGGTCGGCAAGCGCCTGGCGCTGGGCCGCCGGAATATCTGCGTCTTCGTCGAACTCCCCGGCCTGCACCTGGCCGACAAGGGTGTCCTGGTTCTGGTTCCAAACAAGGTCGAGGCCCTCCTGGCGGCGCGGCGCGGCCCGGCCCGGCCCGCTCGTCCAGAACGGATTGCGTCGGATCGAGGTGAGGACATTCATGTCGTTGTGCGTG
>Ga0209474_10002717_pt1 | contig 16015 bp, 15 predicted proteins | sample GraSoiAngelo_145_FD_185902 | JGI IMG/M metagenome (GOLD analysis project Ga0209474, IMG submission 185902) | Grasslands soil microbial communities from the Angelo Coastal Reserve, California, USA - 14_1009_05_20cm (SPAdes) (version 2) | ecosystem: Environmental > Terrestrial > Soil > Grasslands...
TGGGCGGGCGGCGCCGCGAGGACAGCGGAGGTGGCGGGATCGAGCGTCTTCTGGCCGGTCGCCTCCGGAGCGGTTTTGGCGGGCTGCAACGGCGCGTCGTCGCGCACCTGCTGCGGGGCAGGACCCATCCCTCGACCATCGCGTATCGGCTCAAGCCGGGCAAGGAGCGGGCGGCCAGACTTTTGGGCAAACCCCCACCGTGACCCTCCGCCTACACCGGGGAGGCAGTCTGATTTCGTGTCGTGACCGCTGAACCAGATCGATCCCGCGTGGGAGGTTAGGTGATGGTTAATTGTGCTGGCAGCCGATCGAGGCCTTTGAGTCGCTTCATCACTACCAGCATTTCCTCTCCAATCTGGACAACGCTGTCGCAGATGGAAAAGCCAAAGTCGTGCCTATTGATGAGGGAAGGGGTTGGGGGTCCGCCTGGCGCGAGCGGTGGTATGAGTGCAAGGAGGACGGCCGCGTATGGCGACTTGTGCCACCGAATGGTCCGTTTCCCGGCGTCTTTCATCTCGTTTGAAGACCTTGGTTGCCCTATCGGGCAATTCAAGGTGCCCGCGAACCTGCTCCGTTGAGCGTTGACTGCCTTGACTGGTTGGAGTGTGATTTGTGAGAAGGACCTTGCGCGCCTTTTGGCGATCGCCTGCCGTCGAGGCATAGGGAGGTAACACAATGCAATCGCACGAGACTGATTTCTTACTGAATCCCGAAAGCCATCAGGCACCGACGCGGGGAAAGCCGGAAGCCGAGACCGCTAACGGTGCCGACGCGCTGATCCATGGTCGGCCGGATGCGCTAACACACTCAGCCGTCATGCACCTTCAAAAGACCGCTGGTAATGAGGCCGTCACCTCAGCTATCGAAGAGCAGCAGTCATCGCCGGTCAAGGAAGTGGTCGGCTCCGGCGGCGGCTCGCCTCTCGACCGCGAGACTCGCGGCTTCATGGAGTCGCGGCTGGGAGCCGATTTCAGCGATGTCCGGGTTCACACGGACTCAAAGGCGACCGAGTCGGCGAAGTCGGTCCAGGCGCATGCCTATACGGTGGGCAACGATGTCGTATTTCAATCCGCTAAGTACGAACCCGAGAGTGACTCCGGCAAGCGCATGCTTGCCCACGAGCTGACGCACGTCGTACAACAGCGCTCGGGACCGGTTGATGGGACGCCGGCGCCTGGAGGCATCAACATCAGCCACCCCTCAGACAGCTTTGAGCGGGCGGCTGACAGCAGCGCTGACCGTGTTATGTCATCGGCTTCGCCGCAGTCGCAGGCCACGACGGCAACCGCGGGCGTCCAGCGTTCCGCCACTGACGAGGAAGCGTTGCAGGGCTCTTTCGTTCAGCGAGAGGACGCCGAGGCGGACGAGGTCGAGGAGGAACCGGAAGGAGGAGCGCCGGTTCAGGGCACCTTCGCTCAGCGAGAGTCGGACGAAGACACCGAAGAAGAATAGACGGGGTCGCTGCCGTCGCGACGAGGGCGCCCGATCGACTCTCTGGTTAGCCCAGCGCTTCGGATAGCAGCGGGTAGTAGGGGCCGAATTCCGATTCGACGCAGAGGCGCCCCATCTTCAGGTACTCGCGCTGCGTGGCGCGAATGAGGTCCGCCATCGACACCGGCCGAGCGAGTTCCGCCGCGGAGTAAGCCGCCGCCACGGCGATATTTCGGATTCCGCCGCCGGCCAGCTTGAACGACCGAGCGAGAAAGTCCAGGTCAAGTTCGGGGTCTCGCGGAACCACACTGCCCAGGCTTCTCTGCCAGAGCTGGCGGCGATGTTCCTCCTCGGGCTCGGGGAAGTCGACGAGCGAGTCCAACCGTCGGGTGAACGCCTCATCGAGGTTGGCTCGCAGATTCGTCGCCAGGATGGCGATGCCCTCGAACTGCTCCATCCGCTGCAGGAGATAGGCTACCTCGACATTCGCGTAGCGATCGTGCGCGTCGCTAACCTCTGAGCGCTTACCGAAGAGCGCGTCGGCTTCGTCGAAGAGGATGACGCCGTTGATGCGTTCGGCTTCGGCGAAGATGCGGTCAAGGTTCTTCTCCGTCTCGCCGACATATTTATCCACCACGGTGGCCAGGTCGACGGTGTACAGGTCGAGCCCGAGCTCGCCGGCGAGCACCTCGGCAGCCATCGTTTTGCCGGTGCCGGACGGTCCGGCAAACAGCGCCGTGAGCCCCCGGCGACGCGCCGACGGACCGCCCATCTTCCAGACATCCAGCACCTGCTCCCGGTAGCGGGCACGGGTCAAGAGTTCGGCAAGCTGCGCCATGGTGTCGGGTGGCAGGACAAGATCGGAGAAGCGGACGGCAGGCTGGATCCGTCGGGCCAACCGCTCGAGTCCCGCCGCATTCTGGGCTCGCGCGCCAGCTTTCAGTTGCTCTTCATCCAGCGGCGCCTCTTGCGCGTGTGCCTCCATCCGCGCCGCGCGCGCCGCGCGATGGACCTGTTCGGCGGTCAGTCGAAACTGCGCCATCGTCGTCGTGATATCGAGGGTTACGGGCGTATCGCCGTTGAGGTTCCGACGCCATAGCTCTGCCCGCTGCAGCGCGTTGGGGATCGGCGCCTCACAGATGAACGGGACATCGCGCGCCCACGCCGGGTCCCAGCTGCGCGCGCCGACCAGCACGATCATGGCGGGAATTTCTGAAAACGCTCGGATCGCCGGCACGCCTCTCGCGACCAGGACCTCGATGGGACCAGCCACGATACCGGCTCCGGTCAAGGCTGCTTCGCGGGCAGCCAGCGCGGCGACGACCGCCACGTCATCTTCTGGCCGAAGACGCTCGAGGTCCAACGTCAGGGTGGGGCGGCCCAGTTCCGCAAAGGCGCTGGCGGCCAGTGAGGCGCCCGAGGAACCCGGACGCTCGCGCACGTAGCCAAGACGAGCATCTTGGCTTCGCATCCAGCGAGATAGTGTTGCGGCTTGTTCAGGCGTCGCTTTCTCGTTCGCGTGCGTCAACCCTTCGATGACTGGCTCGCGGACATCGGTTCCCAGAAGGTGGGCCGTGACTCGATCCGGAACTCTGAGCGAGCGCGTCAGGAAAGGCCGCTCCGCTTCCTCGATCAGGATGAGATATTCGTCGATCAGCGGCGCGCCCGCAGCCAATCGATTCCTCGCGTAGGAATTTCCCGACGCCAGGCCACTCAGCTCAATGCCGAGCCCGATGCTTGCCCGGCGCCGAGAGACATCGTCTTGCAGAAAGCCGTAGAGCCGCTCGAAGCGAGCGTCCACGTCGGGGGCCATGGTAATGAGCAGCAACTCGATGTCGATCTCATTGAGGCCGAAGCTGCGCATCAGGCGGCGAAGTCTCAAGTCCGCCCCCTGGCGCTCGGCGGCATCGGCGGCGGCCTCGATTTCGTCACGCTGTTGCTGCGCCTCCGCATCCGGCGCGACTGGTTCATTACGCCCACCCAGTAGCCGGTCGACATGCGCCTGCGAGATGTAAAGCCCGCGGAACCGATCATCGGCTTCCGGGTCGCTGGCGCGGCGTCGAGCCACTGCCGCCCTTACCCGGGCCTCGACGAGGCCCAGCCGTCCGAGGACATGGGCGAGCGAGGCGTCCCCAATGGCGGTCAGCGTCGGTGTGGCCATGATCCCGCTAAGAACGATTGACGCCGTGGATGCGCAGGATCCGGCCGGGTTGCTTCTCCTTGCCGGAGCGCACCACTTCTTCCTGCTCGGGAACGACTCCCGGTTTGTCGACGCGCTCGCCGGGCTTGAGCCTGCCTTCCCTGGGACCAGCCGGCCCCGGCGCGCCCACCGGCTTTGCTCCTGATGCGGCCGCCGCCGCTGATCGCTTCCCTTTTACGCTCCGACCGCCGGCAGCCACGGCGTCTTCCGCCTCACCGTCGGGACGAGCAAATGTGAACCTGGGCTCCTCGAGGACCGGCGGACCGGCAGGAATCGCAATCCTGATGTCAAACGGGGCGTTGACGATGAGGTCGAGCGATGGTTTCAACTCACCGCCAAGCGCGGACCAGACGTCGGAGATCGAACGGTCCTGCGGCGGCGGCAGCGCGATGTTGAGCAGGATCGGCTGGCGCGCCTCGACTAGCGCGCCGCTCAGAGCGTCAGCCGGCATGGTTGGATGCCTCAGAAAGCAGGACAACAGCGTGGACAGCAGCCGATGTTCGTCCTCGGGACGCTGCGTCCAGGCCGTCACCAGGTATGAGAGCTTGAACCGGCGCGGCGGTGGACGACGCTCCTTGACGAACCCCCCGTCGCCGCGAATCTCCTCCCACATCACTTCTCGTTGTTCGAGGTCCTCCCGAATGTCGTACAGGTAGAGATCGACCGTTGGCGTATTTCGGCGCGAGGCCCAATCCCTGGTGGGGGCGTCGAACGCCACCTCGGCTTTTGATCCGTTCAGCGCATCCTTTTTCACGAGGGCGCGCAGCGACTCATCCACGTCCTGGATCATCGCGATCAAGCCTCACGCCAGGCCGGCGCCGGGGCAAGTCGCGGGCGGGCAGTCCTTGGGGTCGACTTGCTGCCTGAACGGGCAAACTGGAACGCGACCGTACGTCCCTTCGGGCACGAGGCCTTACCCGTTCACTGGCCCATGCGTCCCTTGTCCGAATGGGGCCCGAATGCGACGCTCGGCACGTTCCTGACCGCAAATCACCAGGAGGAGTTGCCCATGCCCAATTATCTGTCGCCCGGTGTATACGTCGAGGAGGTCGAGGCAGGCTCGCGCCCCATTGAGGGCGTCGGGACTGCGACCGCGGCCTTCGTCGGCCTGGCCGAAAAGGGGCCAGTAAACAGTCCGACGCTTGTCACGAACTGGAGTCAGTTCGCCCAGAGCTTCGGGGGATTCATCGAAGGCTCGTATCTCGCGCACTCGGTCTACGGCTATTTCCTCAACGGCGGCGGCTCCGCTTATGTCGTCCGCGTTGGCGCCGACGGCCATGCGCCGACAGCCCAGGCCGAACTGCCCAGCGCGAAAGACAAGTCGCTCGCAGGCTACCGCGTCCTGGCGCTCGAGGGTGGTCAACCCGGAAACGACATCCAGGTCGAGATAGCTGAGGCCTCACAACCGTCCGAAGATGCCTTCAGGCTGATCATCACGCGGGGCAAAGACCGCGAAGAGTACGACAACGTCACGACGAAGAAAGGCAAGAACAACGTTGTAACCGCCGTAAAGGCCGCATCGAAGCTAATCCAGCTCGAGGAGATCGGGACCGCCGGCGCACTGGAAAAGGTCCCCGCCCCGGGCAAGGTTACGCTTCAGGGCGGCGGTGGCACCAAGCCCGCTCGGGTCACCCCCGATGAGTACGTGGGCAATGCCGCCGATCGCACCGGGTTTGCCGGCCTCGAGGCAGTCGACACCGTCACCATGCTCTGCGTCCCCGACCTGATGGCTGCCTACCAACGCGGCGCGATCGATGCCGATCAGGTGAAGGCGGTTCAACTGGCGATGATCGCGCACTGCGAGCTGATGGGCGATCGGGTCGCGATCCTCGATGCCCCGCCCGGTCTCAACGCGCAGCAGGTTCGTGAGTGGCGCGTTGACAAGGCGGGCTACGACTCCAAGTACGCGACGCTTTACTGGCCCTGGGTCAAGGTCTTTGACCCGCTGGCCGGCCAGGCGAACTTCCTGCCCCCGAGCGGCCACATGGCCGGCATCTGGGCGCGCAACGACGACACCCGCGGCGTTCACAAGGCGCCCGCGAACGAAGTCGTGCGTGGCGCGATCTCGCTCGAGCTGCAGGTGACGAAAAGCGAGCACGACCTGCTCAACCCGCAGGGGATCAACGTCATCCGCGCCTTCCCGGGCCGCGGCATCCGCGTCTGGGGCGCTCGTACCCTCTCCAGTGACCCGGCCTGGCGCTACATCAACGTCCGCCGGCTCTTTAACTACATCGAGGGCTCGATCCTGGGCGGCACCCAGTGGGTCGTCTTCGAACCGAACGACATGGCACTCTGGGAGCGGGTCAAGCGCACCATCAACGCTTTCCTGGTCCGCGTCTGGCGCGATGGCGCGCTCTTCGGCTCGTCGCCGCAGGAAGCCTTCTACGTCAAGTGCGATGGCGAACTGAACACGGCGGAGACGATCGACGCCGGCCAGCTGGTCGTCGAGATCGGAGTGGCGCCGGTCAAGCCGGCCGAGTTTGTGGTTTTCAAGATCGCCCAGTTCTCGGGCGGCGCGTCGCTTACTGAGTAAAGGAGGAAAGCATGGCAACAGGCGTACCAAGCGTATCGACCAACGACGCAATCGCGGCACGGAATTTCGCGATCGAGATTGACGGCACGCAGATCGCGCAGTTCACTGAGATCAGCGGCATGACTTCCGAGTTGGAGGTCACCGAGCTGAAGGAGAACGGCCCCGACGGCAAGCTGATCATCAAGAAGTGGCCGGGAGCCCGTAAGCCGCCGACGCTCACCCTGAAGCGCGCGAAGAACGTTTCGATGGATCTGCATAAGTGGCACCAGCTCGCGCTCGACGGCAAAGTGAAGGAAGCGCGGAAGCACGGTTCCATCGTCCTCTACGACTTCGAGGGAGCCGAAATCGCCCGCTGGAACTTCACCAACGCCTGGCCCTCGAAGCTCTCGGTTGGCGGTCTCAAGGCCGGATCGAACGATGTCGTGACCGAAGAAGCAACCCTCGTCATGGAGCACTTCGAACGAGTTCCGAAGTGAGTCTGGCTACCAGCACGGCGGAGGTCGATCGTTCGACCTCCGCTCCAACCCTGCACACGGAGTTCGCGTTCGTCCTGCCGCGCGGCTACGTGGACGAGAGCGGCACCGTCCATCGAGACGGCGTCATGCGGCTGGCGACCGCGCGCGACGAGATCATGCCCCAGCGAGACCCACGCGTCCGTGAGAACGAGGCCTACCTGACCGTTCTGCTCCTCTCTCGGGTCGTTACGCGGCTTGGCTCAATCCAGCAGGTGACATCGGGCACCATCGAGGGCCTGTTCGCCTCGGACCTCGCCTTCCTGCAGGACCTCTATCGCCGGATCAACCAGGAGGGGCACACACAGGCGGCCGTCGCCTGTCCCGAGTGCAAGCACCAGTTCACGGTTGACATGGCAGGTGGTCGCCTGGGGGAATCGTGACGTACGCGACCGACCGTCTCTTCGAGGAGATCGCGTACGTCGCTTATCACCTGCACTGGTCGTTCGAAGAGATCCTCGACCTCGAACATCCCGTTCGGCAGCGGATGGTCGAGGAGGTCGCCAGTATCAACCGCCGCCTGGCGGAAGAGCAGGAGGAAGCGTAGCCAATGTGGCCTTTCGGACGTAAGCGGGAGCCGTCGGCGCCTGGCGTACCCCAGCCTGTTCCGGCACCGGTCGTTCGCCGTGACTGGGCCGGCCTCCCGCCCATTCAGCGGTCGATCGCCGAGCATCCGCTGACCGCACCGAGCGATCGCTTTAGCGGCGACCTTGCGACCCATCACGATCCCTCGCTCAGTGGTGAGCGGATGGGCCACCAGGTCAGCGCTGAGGCGCCGGCTGGCATCGTCCTGACGGTAAGCCGGCCGGCCACCAACCGAAACGATGGGCCGGCGATGATTTCCCGGCCCCGGGTTCAGCGCCGGCATGAGGACGCCATTCAAGCGACGGGGGAGTGGAATGGGGACGAGGCCGCGCCCGCCGATGAGGCAGCGCGGCCAACCCCATCAGCGCCCGCCGTCCAGCGCATCGCGCTGGTCGAGCGTCCGGTCGTGGCGCCGATGCCCGACATGCCGCTACTGACGGCGCTGCCGGCGCAGGCCGAACCCGAGCCGGTGATCCAGCGCGCTCGCCGGCCACCAGTGGCGCCACGCCTCGAGATGCCAGCGGTTCAGCGCACCGAGGTCCAAGAGATGAGCGCCGCGCCGCGCCTGACGCTTGGCCAGGCTCGACGTCTTGGCCTGGGTTCCCCGATCAACCGGGTCGCCTCCCACCCGCCGGTACAACTCTCGTCTGATCAGCCGTTGTCGATGCCGCTCGCCCCAACGCCGGCCGCAGGTTCGCAACAGACGACCTCCGAAACCGCGCCGGTCAATCAACCACCTCTGGGGAACCGGACAGAAGGGCCAGAGGCAAGCGACCCGCCGGTGCTGGAACCACATTTGACGGTCTCGAGATTGGGGCAGGCCCCCTCCTCCACGCCGCCAGCGTCGCCACGTTTGGACCTTCCACTTGCCGCCAGTCGATCGAGTGTTGATCGGCCGGATGAGGGACCAGACCAAACGGCCGCAGCGACAGCGGGTGTATCGGGGGCGGCTCCAGCGATGCAGCCATCGAGCCAGTCGCGCCGCGAGCCTTCGGTTCAGCGAACAATCGAAATGGGGGCAGGCCAGAGTTCAATGGTCCACGCCGTCCCATCCGATCCGCCGGAGGCAGTTGAGGCCAGGATGAACTCCGGCACAGGTCGCCCGCTGCCGCTGGCGACAGCTGCGGTGAGTCGGACGGGCTTTCTGGCTACCGCGCAAGCGGCGCTCGCAGCCGCGACGCCGGGGCCGACAGCCCTGCCAGCCGCAACGCCGGCGCCGGCAGCGCCCCTCGTCGGCGACCGGCCGCTTCGACCCACCGCCCTGCAGCGCTCTCCGGGCTCCGGTGAATCGCCCGCGACGCACAAACCGGCCGACCGCGGCCCCCAGCCGTCGAGGCGCGATGCGTCGGCTTCCGGTTCGGCCGGGGTGCTTGCTGATCGAGCGACTGCCCTCGAGGCGATGGCTCCCGCTATCACCATCCAGCGGTCACGCCCGACCGCGACTGCCGCGCCGACGGTCACGGCCGCGTCATCGAGCCGGCCGGCCCTCGTCCTCACCCCCCGTTGGTCTGGCGCCTTCACAGGTGAGGCACGTTCCGCCGGCCGCGCCGGTGATGCTCTCGACGAGGCGGCCGATGAACGGAGCCTGCCGCTGGCACCGCCCGCCGTCATCGTTCAGCGTCTGGCCGAAGACGCGTCCTCCGAATCGCCGAGCTGGCCCGAGCCCGCGCCAGCTGCGGTTCAGCGCGAACCGATGGACGAAAGCGCATCAACCGTGAGCCGGTTCGCGATGCCCGGCCTGAGTGAGGTCTCGTCCGGCGTGAGCGCGATTGGCTCGGGCCTGAGCTCGCTCCGACACGCCAGCCAGAAGAGCGAAGACATGGACGAGCTTGCCAACAAGCTCTACGACCGGATCCGCACGCGGCTCAAGAACGAACTACTCGTCGATCGGGAACGGGCAGGCTTCCTGACCGACCTGCGCTGAGGAGGAACGGATGGCAGACGAACACAAACCAACCGCCCAGAGCCTGCGTTTTCGGGTCAAACTGGACGGCGGCGCCGACCTCGGCAACTGGTCCAAATGCGACGGCCTCGCCGTCGAGTACGACGTCTTTGAGTACAAAGAGGGCGGAGAAAACGCCTATGTCCATCGGATCCCCGGCCGCGCGAAATACCAGAACATCAAGCTCACACGTCCGATCAACAAGGACTCGAAGAAGGTGACGGATTGGATCGCGCGCCTGCAGCTCGAAGTCCGGCGCCAGACAGCCGAGATCTCAGCCCTCGACTCGGAAGGCAAACCGATCGCGACCTGGAACCTCGACGGAGTCTACCCGGTCAAATGGAGTGGGCCCTCGCTCGACGTCGGCAACAACCAGATCGCAACCGAGTCGCTCGAGCTGGCGCACAACGGATTCCTGGTATGAGGAGCCCCGCAGATGTCTGACGCAAAAATGGTCCGCGCCAAGCTCCAGGAAGTGGGCGGCAGCGGGAACCTGGAATTCAAGTTCAACCCGAGCGAGTACTCGGTCAGCAAGAGCGCGAAATGGGAGCCGCACACGGGTAACCGTAAGGACAAGTCGGGCGGCAGGCCGGAATACAAAGGCAGCGAGCCGCAGACGATCAGCATGCAGATCTTCTTTGACGACTGGGAGGCGGCGCTCGGCAACGTCACGAAGAATGTCGACCAGCTGTTCGACTGGTGCGCTCCGAGCAAGACGTCGGTGAGCAGTGAAAAGCATCAGCCGTCCGAGCTGCTGTTCTTCTGGGGCAGCAACACCCAGCTCGCCGACCGCAAGTTCTACCTCGAGAAGGTCAACGTCAAGTACACGATGTTCGGGCGCACCGGCAACCCGTTGCGGGCGACCGCGGACATCACGTTGAAAGAGATCCCGGATCCGGGCGCGGGCCAGAATCCGACCTCAGGGTCGATCAACGCGCGCAAGACCCATCTCGTTGGCGAGGGCGACACCTTGCAGTCGATCGCGAGCAAGGAGTACGGAAACCCGAACTTCTGGCGCGGCGTGGCCAGCTTCAATGGGCTCGACGACCCACTCCGGCTGGCCTCGGGGAGCCGGCTGCTGCTGCCCAGTACCGACGAAGCCGCGGAGGCGAGCAAGCCGAGCTGAGATGCCCCAGTACTACCATCTTTGGCCCGATATCGAAATCGACGGTCAGGCGATCGCCAGCCAGGCCGAGTCGCTCCTCGAGCAGGTCGTGGTCGACCACCACCAGCACCTCCCTGACATGTTCGCCATCACCTTCCAGGATCCGGCGCGTGACGTCATTAACCAGCTGAACGTCAACATCGGGTCGACGGTGACGATCAAGATGACGACGCCGGGCGCGACCCCCGAGACCCTGCTCAAAGGCGAGGTCACCGGCTTCGAAGCCGAGTATGACGCCAATCACCTTCGCACCATCCTGCGGGGGTACGACCTCTCCCACCGGCTGCACCGTGGCCGCAATACCCAGACCTATAAGAACGTCACCGACTCGGACATCATCCGGCAGGTCGTCAACAACGCCAGCGTGCCAATCGGTCAGATCGACTCGACCAGCGTCACCTACGACCACGTCTCCCAGGCCAACATGTCGGACTGGGATTTCATCAAGGCGCGCGCGGGGGAAGCCGGCTACGAAACCGGGGTTGACCACAACGGTCAGTTCTATTTTCGGCGGCCGGTTCAGGCGTCCGGCGCCCCGCAGAGCGGCGACTACCAGAGCCATACCGATCCGCTCCAATTGGTCTTTGGCGACGACCTGATCGAGTTCCGGCCGCGCATCACCTCGGCCGAGCAGGCGAGCACGATCAAGGTTCGCGGCTGGGACCCCGTCCAGAAGCAGGTGGTGATCGGCTCGACCACCGCCGCCACCGTCGCGGCAGCGCTTCAGGATGACCCGAGCACGCTCGCAGGCAACTTTGGCAGCCCCACGTACACCGCGGTCGATCGACCGCTCCCCCAGCAACCAATGGTCGACGGCGCGGCGGCGGCGATCGCCGAGATCATCTCCGGCTCATTCGCTGAAGCGGACGGGATCGCGCACGGCAATCCCAAGCTCAAGGCCGGCACCACGGTCAGCGTCGGCGTGGTGGGCGACCATTTCGAGGGCAAGTACACGCTCACCGGCACCCGCCATGTCTTCGGCGAGAAGGGCTACCGGACCCATTTCGTTGTCAGCGGGCGCCAGGACCGGTCACTGCTCGGGTTGGCGTCGCTGGGCGCCTCCAACGGTCATGCCTCGTCCGGGGGCGCTCCGATCAACGGCGTTGTGATCGCCCAGGTCACCGACAACAACGACCCGAACAACCAGGCGCGGGTGAAGCTCAAGTTCCCCTGGCTGGACGATAACTATGAGTCAGACTGGGCGCGCGTCACCCAGCTGGGCGCGGGGCCGAACAGCGGCGCCCTGTTCATGCCGGAGGTCAACGACGAGGTACTGGTCGCCTTCGAATTCGGCGACATCCGCCGGCCGTTCGTGGTGGGCAGTCTGTACAACGGCCAGGACACCCCCAACCTCGGCAGCTCGCTGTTCAACAACGGGCAGGTCATGCGTCGTGGCTTTACCTCGCGCAAGGGTCATCTCATGCTGTTCTTCGACGATCCGAATAATGCGGGGGTCGCCATCATCAGCAGCGATGGCAACCTGAAGGTCTCGCTGAACGAAACCAACTCTGAAATCCACATCTCCTCACAGGGCAAGGTGCACGTCGAAAGCCAGCAGGACATGACGTTCGAGTCGCAGGCCAACCTGAAGCTCAAAGCGCAGCAGGGCATCAGTCTCGAGGCGCAGACCAATCTGGACCTGAAGGGCAGTTCGGGCGCAACCCTCGACGGCGGTCCACAGCTCGAAGTCAAAGCCAGCGGCCAGCTCAAGGTGACCGGGTCCATGGTGGACGTCAACAATGGCGCGCTGCAGGTGATGTGATGCCTGGGCCAATTGTCAACATGGGCGGCACCGTCACCTGCATGCACGGCGGCCAGGGCCAGTGCACGACCGTGAGCCCAAAGGTCATGGTCGGCAGCCAGCCGGTGGTAACGATCCCGGCGTCGTACGTGATCGCAGGCTGCGCCTTCCCGCCGCCACCGGTCGCGAACGGGCCGTGTATCAGCGGCATCATCCCGGTGGGCAGCACTCGCGTGCTGGCCGGCGGTATGCCGGTGCTTTTGGGACTGCCGCCGGTGGGCGGCACCTGCGTCCCGACCGGCACGCCAATGATGATCGGCAGCGCCGGTCAGACGAAGGTGATGGCGCAATGAGCGAAGAATTCATCGGCAACGGCTGGGCCTTTCCCCTGCGGACCGACCCGACCGGCCGGATCGCGCTCGTCTCGCGAGAGCAGGAGATCGAGGAGAGCATCCGGCTGATTCTCGGGACCGCGATCGGCGAACGGCCGATGCGTCCGGAGTTCGGATGCGCCATCCACGATTACATCTTCGACGGCGCCGACACGGAGACGGCGTCGCGGGTCGCAGCGGCCGTCCGCGCCTCACTGCGTCGCTGGGAGCCGCGCATCGATGTCCGCGACGTCATCGTCAGCTTTGATTCCGAGAACTCGAGCATCCTGTACATCGACATCCGCTACGCGATCGGGGAAACCAACGATCCGCGCAACCTGGTCTTCCCCTTCTACGTGATTCCGGCAGAACAAACATGAACGAGCAATCTGCGGTTGGAGGAGGGTGAGCATGGCACTTCCGGTTCCGAATCTCGACGATCGCCGTTTCCAGGACCTGGTCGATGACGCCAAGCGCCTGGTCCAACAGAAGTGCCCGGAATGGACCGATCACAACGTCTCTGACCCGGGGGTGACGCTGATCGAGACCTTCGCCTGGATGACCGACCAGGTGCTGTACCGGCTCAATCGCGTGCCGGATCGCAACTACGTCAAGTTCCTGGAGCTGATCGGCGTTCGTCTCTTCCCACCGACCGCCGCCCGGGCGCCGATCACGTTCTGGCTTGCCGGGCCGCAGCCGGCGGCGGTCCACATCCGCCCAGGCACGCAAGTGGCAACCCTGCGAACCGAAGCCGATGAGGCAATCGCCTTCACGACGGTCGGCGACCTCGCGATCATCCCTGCTTCGTTGAACCGCCTGGCGTCGACGCACGCCGGGGAGCGCGAAGTTAGCGACCACACGGATGCGCTCGAGGCGAAAACGGCTTTCTACTGCTTCGACAAGGTGCCGAAGCCCGACGATATGCTGCTCGTCGGTCTTTCAGAGGCCGTGCCATCATGCGCGGTGACGCTGCGCTTCAAATGCGACATCGAGGGGGTCGGCGTCGATCCGGAGAACCCGCCGTTGATCTGGGAGGCGTGGGACGGCTACGGCTGGTCTCCGTGCGAGGTCGACCGCGACGGGACCGGCGGGCTGAATCGAGATGGGGACCTGGTCCTCCATGTTCCCAAGAGCCATACCGTTTCTGTGATCGACCAGCAGCGGGCCGGCTGGCTGCGAGGGCGTGTCCTCAAGCCCGAGCCCGACCAGCCGACGTATTCCGCGTCGCCGACGATCAAGGGGCTGACCGCCTTCACGATCGGCGGCACCGCCGAAGCCGTTAATGCGGAGCTGATCGAGAACGAACTGCTGGGGGTCTCCGAAGGCGTGCCGGGGCAGCGGTTCGGCCTTAAGCACCGGCCGGTAGTCCCCGGCAGTGCCGGCGCGATCCTCGAGGTGAGCAGCCCCGATGGGTGGCAGGAATGGACCCAGGTCCAGGACTTCTTCGACAGCAAGCCCGAAGACCGGCACTTCGTGCTTGACGCCGTCCAGGGCGAGGTGCAGCTTGGTCCGGGGGTGCGCGAGCCGGATGGGGCACTGCGCGACTACGGGGCGCTGCCCCCGAAAGGCGCTCGCCTGCGCTTGCGCTCCTACCTGGTGGGTGGCGGAAGCCGAGGGAATGTTGCGCGCAATGCCATCACCGTGCTCAAGTCCTCCATCCCCTACGTCTCGAAGGTCCAGAATCGGCGCGCTGCCGAAGGTGGCGTCGATGGCGAGACGATCGACAACGCGAAGGTTCGTGGACCGATCGTGCTTCGCACCCGCGACCGGGCTGTCACCATGGAGGACTTCGAACAACTGGCTCGAGAGGCGGCGCCTGAAGTGGCGCGCGTCCGCTGTGTCACGGCCGGCGATGGCGCCGACGCCGGCGGCGTTCGCATTCTCGTCGTGCCGGCGGCCGGCAGCCAGGACGGTCGCCTGCGCTTCGAGCAACTTATCCCGGCCGAAGACACGCTGGCGCGCATCGGCCGGCGCCTCGATGGCGCGCGAGTCATCGGCACCCGCATCGCCGTCGAACCACCCGTTTACCGCGGCGTGACGGTGGTCGCCAAGCTGCGGCCCCGCCAGACGGCCAACCCCACGCGGCTCCAGGCCGATGCCCTGGAGGCGCTTTATCGCTATTTCCATCCGGTGACTGGCGGGCCGGACCGGGCCGGCTGGCCATTCGGACGACCGGTGCATGTCGGCGAGGTGTATTCGGTCCTCCAGGGCCTGCGCGGCACGGAGTTGGTCGAGGATGCGCGCCTTTTCGGCGCCGATCCGGTTACCGGGCAGCGCGGCCAAGCGGTGCAGCGGCTGGTGATCGAGCCGCATGCGCTGGTCTTTTCCTATGAGCATCAGGTGATGGTGGAGGGCGCATGATCGCGGCTCTCCCCGGGCTGCAGCGCAAGCGTGGGGTCCTGCGGGATCTTTCGAGCCCACATCCCTTGATCGACGCGCTCCCCGCGCTGTTCCAGGAAGATGGCTTCAGCCAACGCTTCATGTCAGCCTTCGATGCGAGCCTCGCGCCGATCTTTCTGACGCTCGACAACCTTTCGTCCTACTTCGACCCCTGGCTGGCTCCAGAGGATTTTCTCGAGTGGCTCGCGGGCTGGTTCGGCATGGTGCTGGACGAATCGTGGTCAGTTGAACGTCGCCGCGGCCTGGTCGCCAAAGCCTTCGACTTCTACCGGATGCGTGGGACGGCTGCCGGGCTGAAGGATCAACTGGCGGCGTTGACGGGCGGGACGGTCGAACTCCATGAGACCGGCGGCGTGACGACCTCGACAACGGCCGGCTCGGCGCTTCCCGGATCGCCGAACTTCGCGCTGCTGGTCAGGGTCACTGTTGACGACCCGTCAACCGTCAACCTCAGCCGCCTCGATCACCTGGTGGCTGAGGCAAAGCCGGGGCATGTGACGCACAAAGTGGAGCTTGTCAAACGAAGCGAAGTAAAGAATGCTGTGGAGGTGACAGCGGGGTGATCGTCTGCAAAAACTGCGGGCACCAGAACGAGGACAACGACACGTTCTGCGGGTCATGTGGAAAGTTCCTGGAATGGACTGGCGAACGGGTCGCCGTCGCTCAACCGGAACCCGAACCGGCACCGCCACCCCCGGCACCGACCCCTGAGCCGACTCATGTTGGCCTGATGGACCGGGTCAAGCACGCGGTCGGCATCGAGGAGGTCGCTGCTCAACCCCAGCCGGCGCCGCCAGTGCAGCCGGCACCGACTCCCGTCGCCCAGGCCCCCGCTTCGGCGCCGGTGCCGCCGGCAACGCCGCTGCGGACGGTTCCCTTCACATCCGCCGCACCACCTGCGCCCTCTGCTGCCACGCCCTGGACTCCTCCGCCTGCCACGTCCACGCCACTGGCACCGGCCGTGCCCAGCCGCGAGCCGGTGCTTGCCGGCGTCGGCGCTCCGGCGGTGGTGCCTACGCCGAGTGGAGCAGCCCGCGACGACGAGCCGATATCTCGGAGGCCAACCTCAGTCGCGCCGGCGGTCGCGCGCCCCCGGCCCGCCGCCCGCAGCCTCGAGGCGCCGACCCGGCGACAT
>Ga0209474_10002718_pt1 | contig 16005 bp, 14 predicted proteins | sample GraSoiAngelo_145_FD_185902 | JGI IMG/M metagenome (GOLD analysis project Ga0209474, IMG submission 185902) | Grasslands soil microbial communities from the Angelo Coastal Reserve, California, USA - 14_1009_05_20cm (SPAdes) (version 2) | ecosystem: Environmental > Terrestrial > Soil > Grasslands...
ACGCCCGGGCTCTATCCGAGCTACGCTGGCTTCGTTGGCCTGATGAGGTGAGGACGTGCCATCAACCATCCTGCGCATTGGAACGCGCGGCAGTCCGCTCGCGCTGGCGCAGGTGCGGCTGGTGCGCGATTCGCTCGCCACCGCCCACGGCCTCGACGAGGAGCGCGTCGCGGTCGAAGTGATCCGCACCACCGGCGACATGATCCGCGACCGGCCGCTCACCGATGCGGGCGGCAAGGGCCTGTTCACGAAGGAAATCGAGGAGGCGCTCGCCCGCGGCGCGATCGACCTCGCCGTGCATTCGGCGAAAGATATGCCGACCAAGCTGCCCGCTGGCCTCGTCATCGCCGCGGTGCTGCCGCGCGAGGACCCGCGCGACGTCTTCATCAGCCGCAAGGCGCTCTCGCTGCGCGAGCTTGCTCGCGGCGCGATCATGGGCACCGCCTCGCTGCGGCGACAGGCATTGGTCAAGCACTTGCGCGGCGACGTTTCCGTCGTGACTTTTCGCGGCAACGTGGAGACGCGGTTGCGCAAGCTCGATGAAGGCGCCGTCGATGCCACCTTGTTGGCGCTCGCCGGCTTGAAGCGGCTGGGCCTCGAGAAGGAAGCGACGGCGGTTTTGTCGGTCGATGAATTCTTGCCCGCCGTCGGTCAAGGGATCATCGCGATCGAGGCGCGCGCTGATGACGCGCGCGCGCGCGCGCTGCTGGCGGCAATCGATCACGCCGATACTGCGAGCGCGCTCGCGGCGGAGCGCGCCTTTCTCGCCGCCCTCGACGGATCCTGCCGCACGCCGATTGCCGGCCACGCCAGGGTCGATGGCGGAGCCGTCCATTTTCGTGGTCTCATTGCGCGGCCCAACGGCAGCGAAGTTCTGCAATGCGAGCGGCGCGGCAGCGGCGCCGATGCGGCTCGCCTTGGCGCTGACGCCGGGCGCAGGCTCAAGGCGCGCGCGGGCGAAGATTTCTTTGCGCCGGTGTGATCGTGCGGCTGCTCGTTACCCGACCCGATCCCGATGGCGCGCGTACCGCGACCGCGCTGCGCGAACGCGGACACGAAGTTACGGTGGCGGCGTTGCTTCGTCTGGAGCACATCGCGTTCGAGCTCCCGGATGAGCCGCCGGGCGCGGTGGTGATCACGAGTGCCAATGCGCTGCGGGCGACCGCCTCGCATCCCGCCCGGGCGGCGCTCACGCGATTGCCCGCGTTCACCGTGGGCCGCCACGCTGCGCAAGCCGCGCGCGAGGCGGGGTTTCGCGAAATCCATTGTGCCGACGGCGACAAGGCGAGCCTCGTCGGCCTCATTGCTGCGCGTTATCGGCAAGAGGGCAAGCCGCTGCTGCTCTATCTTGCTGGCGAAGACCGTGCCGGTGATTTCGCGGCGGAGCTCGCGCCTCATGGGCTGACCGTGAAAACCGCGATCGTCTATCGTGCGGTCAAGCTGGAGCGGTTTCCGGGACCGGTGGAGGATTTGTTGGCCGGCGGCACGCTCGATGGCGTATTGCATTTTTCCAAGCGCAGCGCCGAGACCTATATCGGTTGCGCCACACGCGCCGGCATCCTCGAACGCGCGCTCAAGCCATTGCATTATTGCCTGTCCCGGCAGGTCGCCCTGCCGCTCGCCGCGGCCGGGGCCGCGACAAAGGTGGCGCCGCGGCCGGAGGAGGCGGCGTTGATCGACCTTGTCGCGCTCCCCCAGGTGTCGTAGCCCCGTGCCGCAATGCCGGTGTGCTCCCTCCGTCCTCGTGGGGGAGGCTTGGGGTGTAGTTCTGCTGCCATGAATGGGAGCTGCCATGACCAGTGATCAGCCGCCCTCCCCGGGATCGCCGGCCCAAGACTTGCAACAAGAATCAGAACAACAGCGAGAACAAGCGGCGGAGCGTCACGAGGCCGAAAGCACTGGGACCTCAAAAGACGCCTTCGCCGCCGAGGCGGTCTCTCCCTGGTCGGAGCCGGGTGCGCCGGCACCTTCGGGTGCAGCACCCCCTCGCAGGTCTTGTCGCAGGCCTGATTGTTGTCGCCGCCCTTGCTGCGGTCGCGTTCGTGCTGGTCGATCGATTTACCCTTCATGACGAAGCGGCGCGCGCGCTCGATGCGCGGCTGGCGCGGCTCGAGCAGCGCGTCCAGGGACTTGCGGCGCGTCCGCTGCCTTCCACCACCGACGCCGACGTCCTTGGCGAGCTGACCAACCGCGTCGCCCGGCTCGAAGCCGCGGTCGCGGCGCCGCGGCCGGCGACCGACCCCGCGCTCGCCAACCGAATTTCCGCGATCGAAGGCGAAGTGAAGGCGCTCGCGCAATCGATCGGCGTTCTCAATCGCCGCAGCGACGAAGCGGTCGCGCGCGCCGACGCCAACGCGGCAGCACTGGCGGAGGTAAGCAAAAAGCTTGCGGGACAATCGCCGGCGGTGACCCGCGGCGACTTCGATGCGCTGGCCGCCCGCGTCGCGGCGGTCGAACGGGGCGACAAACCCGTCGATGATCGCGCAGGCCGGCTCGCGATCGCGGCTTCCGCGCTCAACGCCGTGGTCGAGCGCGGAACGCCGTTTGCCGCGGAGCTCGCGACCGCGAAAGCACTCGCTCCTGATCCCAAAGCGCTCGCGCCTCTCGATCCGTTCGCGAATTCCGGCGTGCCGTCAGCGGCCGCGCTATCGCGGCAACTTGCCGCGCTGGCGCCTTCGCTTCGCGCTGGCGCCGGCGAGACACCGCGTGAGGGCGGGGTCCTGGATCGGCTCGCGGCGAACGCGGAAAAGCTCGTGCGCATCCACCCGCTGCAGGAGACTGCCGGCAGCGATACCGGCGCGATCATTTCGCGCGTCGAGGTGAAAACCGCGCAAAACGATCTTCCCGGCGCGCTCGCCGAGTTGGCACAGCTGCCGGCGTCCGCGCGTGCGCCCGCCGAGGCGTGGGTCAAGCAGGCGCAGACGCGCAGCGCCGCGCTCGAGGCAAGTCGTCGCTTTGCCGCCGACGCGCTTGCAGCGTTGGGCAAGTGACCTCAGTGATTTGGGTTGTGGCAGTGCGGCCTATGAGTTTGGTCGGGCATTCGCTACAACCGAGCCCGTCACCCGCGGGCTTGACCCGCGGGTCCATCGTCTTCGCAAAGAGGCTAAGGCGTTTTGTGAAGGAGGATGGATTGCCGGGTCACCAGCGCGTTTTACGCGCGTCTTCGACCCGCTGTGCCCCGCCAATGACGCGGAAAGGTCTGTCCCAATGATCCGCGTCCTCCTTTATCTCGTCATCGTCGCGGTGCTCGCGTTCGCCGCGGTGTGGCTGGCCGAGCGGCCGGGCGACGTGGCCATTACCTGGCAAGGCGAGCGCATCGAAACCTCGGTGTTCGTGCTGGCCGCCGCGGTGGCCGCGATTATCGTCGCTGCGGTCCTGCTGTGGTCGCTGGTGCGCGCGATCGTGCGCTCGCCCGATCTCATGGCGCGCTACCTGCGCACGCGGCGCGGCGCGCGCGGCTACCTCGCGGTATCGCACGGGCTGATCGCGGTTGGCTCCGGCGACGCGCGTGCGGCGCGCAAGTTCTCCGATGAAGCGCGACGCATTGCGCCGGACGAGCCGCTCACGCTGTTGCTCGCGGCCCAGAGCGCGCAGCTGGCCGGCGACCGCCGCGGCGCCGCGCGCACGTTCGAGGCGATGGCGGCGCGCAGCGACACGAAGCTGCTCGGCTTGCACGGCCTCTACGTCGAGGCGCGCCGACGCAACGATGTGCACGCCGCGGAACTCTACGCCGAGGAGGCGGCGAAGGACGGCTCCTCGCCGGCCTGGGCGGGGCATGCCGCGTTGGAATTCCGCTGCGTCGCCGGCGACTGGGCGGGCGCGCTCGACCGCCTCCAGCGCAATTACGACAGCGGCCTCATCGACAAGTCTGTCTACCGGCATCAGCGCGCGGTGCTGCTCACGGCGCAGGCGCTCGCGCTGGAAACGACGGATCGCGAACGCGCCAAGACACTCGCGCTCGAAGCGGTAAAACTCACGCCGACGCTTGTGCCGGCCGCGGCGCTCGCCGGCCGGCTCCTCGGCGCCAGCGGCGAATTGCGCAAGGCCGGGCGCATCATCGGCGCGGCCTGGCGCACCGAGCCGCATCCCGATCTCGCGCAGGCTTACGCGCACCTGCGGCCTGGGGACAGCGCGCGCGAGCGGCTCGCGCGCATCGAGAAGCTCACGGGCAACACGACCGGCCATCTCGAGGCGGCGCTGGCGCTCGCCCGCGCCGCGCTCGATGCGCAGGAGTACGCGCTCGCGCGCGAGACGCTCCAGCCGCTCACCGTCGCGCCGACCCGGCGCGTGGCGGCGCTGATGGCCGAGCTCGAGCAGCAGCAGCACGGCGACGAGGGCCGCGCGCGCGAATGGATGGCGCGCGCGCTGAATGCGCGGCGCGATCCGGCCTGGACCGCCGACGGCTTCGTCTGCGACCACTGGCTGCCGGTCTCGCCGGTGACCGGCCGGCTCGATGCCTTCGAGTGGAAGGATCCGCTCGCCGGCATGGAGGGGCCGGTCATCGAGGCGGAGCAACGCGCGCTGCTCGGCGCGCCGCGCGAGCCACACGGGACCGGCGAGCAGCGCGACACGGGCGCGCCACCGCAGACACGCGAGCCGCCCGAATCGACTGAACCACGCGCGACCGATAAGCCGCCGGAACCGCGCGGGCCACAGACTCCTCTTTCCCCGCTTGCGGGGGAGGGATGGGGAGGGGGGTCGCAGCGATCAGCTCAATCGCAGCCGGCTTCCACGCCGCCTTCCGAACCTTCGCAACAAGACGGAGGCGCACCCACCTCGTTCGAACGGCCGGCGCCCTCACCCGAGCCGCCCGCGGAAGCCGAACCCCTCCCGCGCCGCACGCGCGAGCCGCCGCCCCCGCTCGCGCCCGCGGTCATTCCGCTGGTGCACGCGCCCGACGATCCCGGTCCGCAGGCCGACGCTCAAGCCGAGCCCGACCCGGAAGGTGCCGGCGAAGCGCCGGTCGATGCCTGGACACGAATAAGGCAGATATTCAAGTCGTGACGCGCGTGTGTTCCAGGGCCACACCGCGCAACGTGACAACCAGATGTCGGCCCTCTATATCCTCTCGGCAAACGCGAAAACGAAAGCCGCAGTAGCTCAGTGGTAGAGCATCCGCTTCGTAAGCGGGCGGTCGGGGGTTCAAATCCCTCCTGCGGCACCATCGCTCACAACACTCGATCGTGTTTCGTTTCACGGCGGCGCGATCGCATTCTTAGAATGGCCATATCCGGCCTTAGTGCGATGCCGGCTGTCTGGTGCATCGCGTGATGTGCGTCCGCTATTCAGCGGCACCGTCGCTTTCCCTCCTCGAGAGGCACCCAGCGCGCATCGCACAATGACTAGCGCTCCTTGCCATCAATTCGTCGGTCATCTGCGACGCCGCCGCGGCCGCTGAGCGTCCTGCGCAATTTCGCCGCCAGCACGGTACGGTCATAAGGCTTGCTCACCTGTTCGATGCTGGGGTCAAGCGCGTCACGGATCTCCGCGTGTTCGAAAAAGCCCGATGTGAAGAGAACCTTCAGTTCCGGCCGCAGCCGGCGCGCCGCGTTCACGAGTTGCGGGCCACGCAATCCGCCGGGCATGAAGATGTCGGTGAACAGAAGATCGATCGGCGTGTCCTGGCGCAGGATCTCCAGAGCCTCGGGGCCGCTGCGGGCGGAGAGCACCCGATAGCCCAGGCTCGCGATCAGGATGGCCGCGGATTTGCGCACCAGTTCGTCGTCATCGACGAACAGTATCGTCTCGGTGCCTTCGGGACGAACTTCCATGGCCTTGCAGGAGATGCCAGCAAACAGCGCGCGGGGGGAGCCATAAGCGCGGTTGCGCGCGTCCATAGCGCGACTAAAGGAGGTTTACGCGGGCTGTGGACGGGCGTCAACGCCGTTACAGACCTGTCCACTTTACCCCCTGAGAGCGACCGCAGCTCAAGTGTACGCGTTGGCCGCTCTCGGCATGCGTGGCCGACTGCAACGCGTCCAAATAACCGAGAATAGTGGGTACGCGGTTGTTCGCTATGGCTACACCGCGCCTGCGGCACCATCGGCAGGTCTGTGAGCGACAGCGCGCTCGCGCATTGTCGCCCGTCCCGCGTAGGCGGGTATCCAGAGTCATTAGTAGGAGCTTGTGCTCGGAGACCAGCGGACGCGCTCGCTAATCGCGTGCCGTCAGCCCATCCGCCCATGCACCGCCGCCCGCCATGTGCGCATCGATCGCGTGGCGGATCACCTTGCGCACCTCGCTGTTCGACAGGAACAGGTCGTGATTCATGATGCCCCACCCCTCGTGGGAAGCGTCGATCACGTGCAGGCCGAGCGCGGCGAGCGCGTCCTTGTCGGCGGCGCCGACCCGCGTCATGCCGCCCGCGATGAAGCCCGCCACCGCCAGCGCGCGGTCGTTGTTGGCGATGACGACGGTGATCTTGCCGGCGAGCGCGCCGACGCGCTCGACCGAAGCGGAGAACACGTCCATGTCGATGTCGGGCGCGGCGAACACCACAGCGCCGATGCGCTGGATCGCGGCGATGCCGTGGCGCGCGTAGATCTGGCGCAGCGCCTCCATCGTCACCATGGTGCCGACGCTGTGGGCGACGATGTGGATGCGACCGACGTTGGGGCTGGTGATCAGGCCGGAGAGCACCTGCTCCAACGAGTCGCGCGACCACATCGCGCTCTCGCGGTCGTAGACGTAATCGAGCAGCTTGGCGCGCGATGGCCAGGAGAACACCATGGTCTCGCCGCGAAAGCGGATGCCGTCGGAGAGGTGCGCGGCATCAAGCGCCGCGGTCTCGAAGGTCTGGTTGTAGCCGTGCACGTAAAACAGCACGTCGCGCGTGCCGACCGCGGGCACCAGGAGGTCGCCGACCTGTGACACCGTCTCGATGGACTCCAGACGCCAATCATCGAGTCCGATCGCGGCGAGGGAGAAGCGGCCGTCCTTCGGGGGTTTGAGTCTTGCCCGCGCCAGCACGAGCTTGCCGCGCTCCGTCCCGAACCACGGTGCCGCGTGCGCGCCGCTCGCCGGCTTGCGCGTAGTTGCGACGAGGAGCGTCGGGTTGACGTAAAGCTCGGCCGCGTCGAAGCGCGCGCCGGCTGAAAGGAGCGTCGAGGTGCAGCCGCCCAGCGCGGACGTCGATACCGCCGACGCAAGCGCGCGCAGCACATCGCGCCGCGATGCGGTCATGTCCGCAAATCGATTGTCACGCGACGACATCTGGGAGCCCTCACCAGAGAGGTTTGATTAACCCTGATCGCGGCGACAATTGGGGCAGTTCGCGGCAATCGTGCGAATGGAACTTGGGCAGGACACTTGGGCAGCGGGGCAGAGCACTTCCCGCCTTTCGCCGCGCTCCATGCAGGACTTACAGGGTTTGGTATGCTGCTCCGCATGCGCGTATTACCGGGGACAATCGTTGCGCTCGTGCTGCTCTCGACAAGCGCGACGGGCGCGCATGCCGACTCCGCCGATACTCCCGCAGAAGCGGAAGCGCCGTCCGCCGCACCACCGCCCAGGGCGGTCCCGGCAACGCCGCAGCCCGCGTCGCGCGATCTGCGCGAGTCCGTGTGCCTCATGATCGAGGCGGCGGCGCGCGCGAATGATCTGCCGCTGGAATTCTTCGCGCGTGTGATCTGGCAGGAAAGCCGCTTCCATACCGAGGCGGTTGGACCGGTCACGCGCAGCGGCGAGCGCGCCCAAGGCATCGCCCAGTTCATGCCGAGGACCGCGGTGGAGCGCGGACTATTCGATCCCTTCGATCCGGTGCAGGCGCTGCCGAAATCGGCGGACTTTTTGCGCGAGCTGCGCAATCGGTTCGGCAACCTCGGGCTCGCCGCCGCCGCCTACAACGCCGGACCGCAGCGTGTGCGCGATTGGCTTGCGGGAAGTCGCAGCCTGCCCGCGGAGACGCGCAATTACGTGATGGCGATCACCGGCATTCCGGTGGAGGAATGGCGCAGCGGCACGCCGCGCGAGCCGGCACGGCCGGTGGCGCCGGATTGCGCGCAGGTGATGGCCCTTATTCATCGCGCGCCCAATCCGTTCGTGGAGAAGCTCGAGGACCGCGTCAAACTGGTCGCCGCGCGCCCATGGGGCGTGCAGCTCAGCGCCGGCTTCTCGCGTGAGCAGGCCTTGGCCGAGTACACCGTCGTTGCGCATCGCTACGCGCGGTTCCTCGCGGGACGCGATCCCAGCCTGCTCAGCACGCTGCTGCGCAGCCGCGGCACCAAGCCGCTTTATCAGGTGCGAGTCGGGACCGAGACGCGCGGCGAGGCCGACTCGCTCTGCAGCGCCATCCGCCGCGCGGGTGGTGCCTGCATCGTGCTGCGAAATCAGAGCGGGTGAGAGCAGTTTGTAGCCCGGATGAGCGAAGCGAAATCCGGGGTTCTATCCAAGCGGAAAAACTGCCCGGGATTTCGCCGCGCCCGGGCACCCACGAAAATGACCGACGCGAGTCTATCGCCATTGAGCTGATGTGTTCGGCCATTTCCGTGGGGACCCGGTCCGCGCGGCTTCATCTGGGCTACGACCACGGCATTTTACAGCGACTTTATGTTGACACGCCTCACGCATGGGCGCCGAATGGCGCACAACGCGCCGCAAGCGTGGACGACAAAAATTCGAGGAAACGCCATGCATTTGGTCATCATCGGAATTCTCGGAGTTTTCCTGTTTGCCGCGACGTTTGCCGACGCTGCGACCATTACCGGCACCGTGAGCGGACCGGACGGCGCGCCGTTCCGTGCCGCGTTCGTGCAGGCGCGCCACGCCAAACTCAAAATGACGGTCAGCGTGCTATCCGACAACGCCGGCCGCTATGCCGTGGAGAACCTGCCGGCGGGCGATTACCGCCTGAGCATTCGCGCGCTCGGCTACAAGGCCGAGCCGAAAAGCGGCATCACGCTCGCCGCGGATCAAAATCTCTCGCAGGATTTCGCGCTGCAGCCGACACCGGTGCGCTGGATCGATCTCACCATTTTGCAGGGTCTGCAGCTCCTGCCGGAAGCGCGCGGCAAGCAGACGCTGTTCGACAATTGTCTCAGCTGTCACGGCTTCCAATCGAAGATGGCGGCGCTAACAACCGACGAGGACGGCTGGCGCGCGCGCGTGGAATTCATGCGCGAGGCGATGCGCTCCTCGCTCGCCGATCGCCAGGGTTTCAGCGATCAGCAAGCCGACGAGGTCGTCTCCTATCTCACGCAAATGTTCGGAGAGCACTCGCCGCTACCGAAATCGCCGGCGGAGCTGCCCGGCTACAAGGAGACGGTGGCCGCGTTCTCCGACGAGGCGCTCAACATCGTCTATGTCGATTTCGAGATGCCCGGGCCGAACCGCTTCCCCTGGACCGCGCATCCCGACGCGGACGGCAATTTCTGGATCCCGCAATACGGTGTGTCGAACCGGATCGCGCGCTTCAATCCGGCAAGCGGCGAGATCAAGGAGTTTCGCGTCCCGCATATGGGCCCGGCGCTGATCCATTCGGCGGTGCCGGCGCCGGACGGCTCGGTCTGGTTCACCGAGGCGGGCGCGAAAAAACTCGGACGCTGGGATCCCGCGACGGAAAAGATCACCGAGTTTCAGGACGACTGGCGCAAGCACACCATTCGTGTGCATCCCGACGGTTCGATCTGGTCGACCGGCGGGCTCACGCGCTTCGATCCGAAGACGGGTGCCTACACCCACATCCCGGAGGTGCCGACCTCCTACGGCATCGCCTTGGACAAAGGGGGCACCGTCTGGTTCACCGAGATGACGCGCACGGGAGCCATCGGTAAGGTCGATCCCAACACGCTCAAGGTAACCAAATACATTCCGCCCACGCGCGACCGGCCGCGCCGCATCCAGATCGATGCCGACGGCATGATCTGGTTCTGCGTGTTCGACGCGGGGAAGATCACCCGTTTCGATCCGAAGACGGAAACCTTCAAGGAGTTCGCGCTGCCGAATGCGAAGAGCAAGCCTTATGCGCTCGGCATCGCGACCGACGGCATGATCTGGTACTCGTCGGAGTATCGCGACCTCATCGGCCGGCTCGATCCGCAAACCGGCAAGGTGACGGAATATCCCATGCCGTATACCGACAACGGCATGCGCGATTTTTTCCTCGATAAGGCGGGCCACATCTGGTACGGCACGCCGCCCAATAACCGCGTCGGCTACTTCTATCTCGCCACCAAGCAGCGCAACGCCGACGCGAGATGAGACGAGTCAATCCGCAGCGTCACCCCCCGGCTTGACCCGGGGGTCAATCGCGTTTGCAAAAGGTCTTTCGCAAGAAGATGGATTGCCGGATCAAGCCCGGCAATGACGCGGAGGATTACCGCGCCGCTTGCGCCTTGAGCGCGGTGAGCTCGGCTTCGCTGCGCACGCGCATGACGCCCATCTGGTTGGTGCGGTAGACCGGCACGATCACCTGCGTTTTTCCGCTGCGCTCATCGAGCGAGATGTGACGGATTTCGGTGCCGCGCACCGGCAGCTCGAACACCGTCCACTTCGACGCACTCGGGTCGTATTTTATGAGCTGATCGTTGGTCCACAGATTGCCCCACACGTTGTGGTTCTGATCGACCACGAGGTGATAGGGCTGCATCGCGGTGGGATCGGGCAGCGTGACGATGCTGGTCTCCAGCGTCTTGGTGTCGATGCGGCTGAGGCTGCCGCCCCACGAATTGCCGACCCAGAGCACGTCGGCGTTCTTGTCCGTGCCCATGCGGCGCGGACCCTGCTGCCACGGCAGCGGACTGTTGAAGGCGAGCTCGTCGAACTTCTCGTAGACCGCGCGCGCTTCCGGCGTGACGCGATCCATCTCCGCCTGCACGGTGGGCAGCTTGACCTCGATGGTCTTGCCGGAGGCGACATCGCCCTTGCCGACGATGTCGAACGCCATCTGCGTCCACCAGCCGTTGCCCTCGCGGTCGCCGGCGGCGCCGTAGGTCATCCCGGTGCCGCGTGGGGTCTTGTAGGCCACCGATTTGAACTCGGTGAAGTGTTCGCTCTCGGGATCGAAGCGCACGGCGCCGTCCGGCGCCGAGGCCCAGACCTTGCCCTTGCCGTCGACGTCCACGGTGACCGCGCCGCCGAGCGGAGACATGCTGGGCGGCGTCATGTACACGTCGATCCTCTCGGTCTTGGGATCGAGCTTGCCGAGGCTGCGGCGGCCGGGATTGACGTCGAACCAGAAGTTGCCTTCCTGGTCGCGCACGAGGCCGTGCGCATTGGCGGCAAGCCCGTCGTTGCGGTTCACCTTGAGGAATTTCACCGCGCCGGTCTTGGCGTCGACGCGGCCGACCGTCACGAGGCGATTGGGATTGTTCGAGGTGAACCAAAGATTGCCGTCGAAATCCATGCCGCCGTCGTGGGTGATGAGGCCGAGCTTGGATGTGGTGCCCATCGACCAGTCGGTGCCGTCGTTGGGCTGATACTTGGTGCCGATGCCGGCTTCCGGCAGCAGCGGAAGATCGTAGAGCGTCCACACGACACGCGCGGCTTCGCCGCTGGGTCGCGGCCGCGGCGTGATCTTGAGCGCGCTCTGCCCCGGACCGCGTGCGCGAGCGAGATAAGCCGCGAGCTGTTTCTGATTGTACTCGAGCAGCGCGTTCGGCTTGGGGTTGGCGGGATAGACGCCGGTGTTCGGCACGACCTTCATCAGGTCGATGATCTTGTTCCAGCCATCCTCGTCGAAGCGGAACTGCAGGACGTAGCTCGGCGTGTGGCAACCCGTGCACATATTGCGAAACACGCGCTTGATGCGTGCGTCGTCCTCGGTGTCTTCGGGCAGCGCCGCCATCAGCATCTCGCCTGGCAGCTGGCGGATTTGCCGCTCGGGATCGGTTATCGGCTTGAGCGTCAAGTTCTGCCGGCGCGGCGCGCTGAGGTCGACCTCGCCCTTGGCGGTTTCGAACGAAAGCGCGTTTGTCCAGACGCGATATTTGCCCGCGGGCAGCGCTGCGAAATAATAGGCGCCCTGCTCGTCGGTATAGACCGAAGTCGCGATCGTCGATCCTTCGGCCTTGGCGGAGACCGTGACGCCGGCAAGTTTCTCGCCCGCGTTCGAAAGAATGGTGCCGCTGAGCAAATGCTCCGCAGCCCACGACGGCGCGGCCAATCCGCTCGCAATGCACGTTGCAATACCGAACATCAATCCATGGGGCTTCATGGCGCTTCTCCTGATGCCCGCTCAGCGCGTGGCGGCGGCCGGCGCGGGCGGTGGCGTTGGCACTGTCTTCAAATACGCGATGATGGCGTCGATCTGCGGCCGCTCCAGATAGTACTTGAACGCCGGCATGCGTGGCGTGCCTTCACTGATCACGCCGCGAATCACCTCGTCATTGCCGCCAGCTGTTTCCTTCGACAATGGAGGGCCATAAGTGCGCGCGTTGATCGCGGGCGGCAGATGGCACACGCCGCAAGATTGTGCGAAGACCTGGCGCCCGTGGCGCTGCGTCTCATTGAGATCGTCGGCTGCTTGCTGCGCGCACACCGGGAACGCAGCCAGTGCGAACGCGATGGCAAAGCCGCTGCGCATCATTGGCGTTCCTCCCGGCCGAACGCTTTTTTGCGAGCCTATGCCCGCGCCCATGCGAAGGGAAGAGGCGCCGCGGCGCTGCCGCCATGCGTTTACGCGCTGGTTACGCGCGTTCGTCGACCTTCCGGCGCGGCCGGGAATGGCCCGGCAAGAACTCGGCCCAAACGCGGTCCGTGTGCTCGCCGAGCGCCGGCACCGCGCGGTACCGGCGCGTCTCGCCATCGCTGCGCGCGGCGGGCGGCGCGTAGGACACCGGCCCCGACGGAGTGCCGACCTCGATCCGGCGCAAATGCGGATGTCGGGCAAGGCTTGCAGTATCATTGACGCGGGCAAAGGCGATATCCGCGGCGGCGAGCTTCTGTGTCAGCGCCGCTTCGTCGGTGGCACCGAACACGGCCTGGACGCGGCGGTCGGTTTCGCCGCGGCGCCTGACCCGCTCCACGTTCGTACTGAACGCAGGATCGGCGGCGAGCGCGCGATCGTCCAAGACCTTTTCCGCGAGCACGCGCCATTCGCGGTCGCTTTGGATCGAGATGAGGATGTCGGCGCCGTCCTTGGTCTTGAACGCGCCGTAGGGCGCGATCGAGGGATGCGCGAGGCCTATGCGCTTGGGTGGGCTGCCTGCTTCGGTATGCATGAGCGGCACCGCCATCCAGTCGGCCATCGCGTCGAACAGGGAAATCGAGACTGCCGCGCCTTCGCCGCTGCGCTCGCGCGCGATCAGCGCTTCCAGGATCGCCTCGTAGGCGTTCATACCGGCGGCAATGTCGCAGACCGAGACGCCCACGCGCGCGGGCGCGTCCGGCGAGCCGGTGATCGAGGCCAAGCCCGATTCCGTCTGGACCAGCATGTCGTAAGCTTTGCGCGTGGCATAAGGCCCGTCCTCGCCATATCCGGAGATCGAGCAGATGATGAGCCGTGGATGCTGCCGGCGCAGCGCGTCGAGCGGAAACCCGAGTTTCGCGATCGCGCCCGGCTTGAGGTTCTGCACGAACACGTCGGCGCGCGCGAGCATGGCCGCGAGCAAAGCCTTGTCATCCGCTTGCGTGAGATCGAGGATGACCGATTCCTTGCCGCGGTTGAGCCAGACGAAATACGCGCTCTCGCCATGGGCGAGCTTGTCGTAGTAGCGCGCGAAATCGCCCTCCGGCCGCTCGATCTTGAGCACGCGCGCGCCCGCGTCGGCGAGCCGGCAGGTGCACAGCGGCGCCGCCACCGCCTGCTCCAGCGCGACGACGAGAAGCCCTGAGAGCGGAAGGGGCATGCGAGAGCTGAAACGACGTCAACCGCCGTGCGGCGTCTGGGATGGCCGGTTATGCCCGCGCCGGCCCTGGGCAAATTCCACGGTGTAGCCGTCGGGATCGTAGGTTTGCATGGAGCGCTCCCACGGCATGTCTTGCGGTGGTTGATGGAAGTGAACGCCGCGCGCGGTGAGCTCCTGATAAAGCCCGTCGAGGTCATCGGTGCTCAATTCGACGTGGATGGCGGCGCGTTGCGCCGCAGTCATGGTCCGCGCACCGGCCGCTTCCGGCAGATGCGTGGAGAGCAGACCGATGGTGCCGCCCAGGGGTCCGCCCACGCGGACCATCGCGAAGTTGGGAGCGCGATTTGCTTCGACCACCAAGCCAAGCTTGTTGCCATAAAATTCCACGGATCGGCTCACGTCTTGTACGGCGAGCGTGAATCCTTCCAGTCTAACTTCAGTTGTCATATGCAGCTCTCGTTTTGCTTTGCAGCTGCTCGGCGTCACGCCCGCGCTTGGCGCGGGCATCCACGTCTTCTTGCAGCTTGTCCGTCGAGTGAAGTCGTGGATGGCCGGGACACCAGCGCGTTTACGCGCGTCTTCGACGCGCTGTGCCCGGCCGTCACGCTCACACGTGGGTCGATATGAGTGGCCACGGCTAATTCGCCGATGCGATTGCTTGGGCGCGCGCGATCACGTCGGCGGGTGATCGGTAGAGCCGTTCGACGATCGCCTGCACCTCGGCACCGCTAACGAAGCTCAGCTCAAGGTCCATCTTGGCGCCTTCCGCGATCAGTTGCGGATCGCGCATCGCTTCGGCGAATGCCTCGCGCAGCGCCTCGACCACGCGCGGATCGAGACCGGGCGGCGCGACCAGCGGGCGGCCCATGGCTTGGCGGGAGAAGATCAGATCGAGCACCTGGCGGTCCTGGGCGCCGGCCACGAAATCGTTCAGCAAGGGCACGCTCGGCAGGTCCTTGTGCTTGGCGTGGCCGAGCTGCATGACGATCTTGAGCTCGCCGGACGCGAGCGCCTCCTTGCTGCCGACGCGGGCGACGCCCCAGGAATAGCCGACGATGCCGTCGAGCTCGCCGCGTTCGATCGCGAGCAGGATTTCCTGGGTGCCGGGATAGCCGGCGATCGCCTTGAGCTTGGTGCCGAGCAGCGTATTGAGCGCAATCGTGAAGGCATGCTGGTCGCCGCCGGCGCCTGTCGATCCTACCTGGAGCCGCGCGCCGGCGAAAATCTCCTGCAGATTTGCGGCGGGCGCCCCGGCGCGAATGAAAAAGCCCGACACTTCGTTGTTCATGCTGCCGAGCCATGCGAATTTCGTGGAGTCGAACTTCCCCTGGGAGGCGCTGCCGCCGATCAGTGGCTCCATCGCCACCCCGCGTCCGATAATGGCGATCTCGGTGCCGTCCCGGGCACCTCCCTGATAGAGATAGTTGGTCAGGTTGAGGGAGCCTGCGCCCGGCCGGTTCTGCGGCAGCACGCTGGGCGAGCCGGGAAGATATTTGCCGAGGTGGCGCGCGAGCAGCCGGCCGTAGGTGTCGTAGCCGTAGCCGGTGGGCGAGTAGCCGATCAGCAGCTTGATTTGCTTGCCCGCGAAGGAGATCGGCTCGGCGGCTCCCGCTTGCGCATGAAGCGACATGATTGTGAGCAGCGCGGCCGACAAACAGCAACGTGCTCGCGCGAGAGCCGTCAGGACGTACGTCGCTGGCGCCACGTGGTTCACCGCTATTCCGCGGCGCGATCCATCTGCATGCCGTCGAGGTGCGCGATGACCTCGTCGAGGTGCATGACATCCGCGTATTTGTGGTGCAGGTCGAACAGGTTGACTTTGTGGGTCAATTCGGCCCGATCGAACGTGGATTCCTCGACGATCGAAACGTGAAATCCGTTGGAATGTCCGTCGACCACGCTCGCGCGCACGCATCCCGACGTGCTTTCCCCGCACACGATGAGGCTCTGCACGCCGAGGAGCGACAGGTGTGAGAATAGCGGCGTGCCGTGAAAGATGCTGGCGCGCTGCTTCCAGATGACGACGTCGCCGGGCTCGGGAGTGAATTCGTGATAGATGGCGTAGCCGTCGGCGGGAACGAAAGCTTGGCGTCGCGTCGACTCGGCGCCGGGCGGGGGATACGCAGAGCGCAACGACGTCTGGTTCACCTCATCGTTGACGCTCGGCTTCCTCGGGACCGGGTACGGCAGCCTCGGCGCCTACCGGACTGCGAGCGGTGCG
>Ga0209474_10002722_pt1 | contig 15996 bp, 14 predicted proteins | sample GraSoiAngelo_145_FD_185902 | JGI IMG/M metagenome (GOLD analysis project Ga0209474, IMG submission 185902) | Grasslands soil microbial communities from the Angelo Coastal Reserve, California, USA - 14_1009_05_20cm (SPAdes) (version 2) | ecosystem: Environmental > Terrestrial > Soil > Grasslands...
ACTGAGGTAACCGGGTTCGTCCCGTACCTGGACGTTATCATGTCCTTGCCGTTTCGGAACGTCTCGTCAATTCGCAACGACCACGCGTATTGATCCCCCGCATTTGGAGCTGCCGCGTTTAGACTCCCGGACGGGTCAGTGGGCGCACCTAAAGCCGTAAAGAGCGCCTGTGAAGTCGGATCAGTGATGGCCGCCGCATCTGTGGGAGTCAGCACGCTTGCAGCACTGCTGGACCCGGCTCCCCGATTCTTGAGGCCCTCATAGTGTCCGAAGGCGAACAGGTGGTTCTTGACAATTGGGCCCCCAGCCGTGAATCCCCACTGATTTTGAATAAATGGAGTGGCTTTTCCTGTGGTATCGAAGAAATCTCTAGCATTCAGCGCAGCGTTCTGATGGAACCAGTACGCAGTCCCATGGTAATCGTTCGTGCCGCCCTTGGTAATAAGTTGCACCTGGGCACCGCCGTTCCGTCCGAACTCCGCCGAGAAGTTATTGGTAATTAACTTAAATTCTTCTACGGCATCGAGGCTGAACGTGCCCATGCCGGAAGACCCCGTGGTCGAGATGTCCGTTGCTGTGATATTGTCCACCGTGATGTTGTTCCCACGGCCCCGTTGACCATTGGCGTTAAAACTTCCCGAGCCGAGAAACGGGTTGTCCTTGCTCACCGGCGCAACCCCAGGTGCCAGAGTCGCATAGGCGACAGGATCCCGCCCCAAATTGGGAAGTTCGAGTACAGTCTTGGAATCTAGTGACGTACTTATCTGGGAGCTCGCAACGTCCAAGAGAGTTGAAGCACTAGCTTCGACAGTGACGACTTCGCTGACTGACCCAACCTCCAAAGACAGGTTCAGGCGAGTTACTTCGCCGCTGCGTATGACGGCCTTGGTCTCGAGCACCCTGAAACCCTGTTTCTCAATTCTTATGTCATACGCTCCGACATCCAACTGTTGCGACGAAAATTCTCCAGCATCATTTGTTGTCAGGGTCCGCGTTACGCCAGTTGCTGCGTTCTTAATGGTGACCGTTACTCCGGATACCGCCAGCCCTTTCACGTCAAAAATCGTACCCTGAAGGTCTCCTGTAAGCGCCGCTAATACAGGTAGACCCGCAAGCAAAATCGCAAACAAAACCACGCTCTTCAGTGAGAGAGAAAGAAACACTTTCGAGCTTGTACGCGAAACGCTTTTCATAAAGTTTTTTTGCCCTCGTCAACTTTTTCGAGAATCGAGAAAATGGAAACACCCAAGGAAACCCGGTTCACGAGACACCAAGCAAGTAGCTTTCCAATCTGCAAGTTATGCAGCTTTAGGTGAAAGGGAGCTAACTTCTTTATTTCACGTAGTGGTACTAGAACTAGGTACTCAATTTTATACGCTCTTTATACCGTAAACTGTATCTTAATCCGATATCATGTAGGCGATTTATGCTGGACGGAACTAGGTCTTATAGTAGCGTTTTTTCCTTCTGGATCTGGTATTACAGGAGAACTAATGGAATTGCATTAGCAGGCCTTTCAGCCCTCTTGAAAACTCGCTCTCCCTAGAAGTCAGGCTTACCACCAGATAGCCCTCGGGCGGAAAATCGTAGAAGTGGCCCGGGTGGACGTAGACACCTTTTTCTTCCAGCAGCGCGAGCGCCAGGTCTTCGTCCGAGCGCGTTGCGGGGACGCGCAGAACCGCATACCAGCCACCTTCTACCTCGAGGCGGCTGCAAACTTTTTGCAGGGCGAGTTGACGATCGAGCTCCGCCAAATTTCGGCGGACGCGTTCCATCAATTGTTTTTGAAACGCGCGGCCTTGCGAGAGAAACGCGGGCAACGCCAGCTGCACTGGCGCGTTCATTGACAAGAAAGTGTCAGCAATCACCTCGAGCCGCGCCTTCGCTTCGTTCTTTGACTCTTGCGCACCGCTGACAGCCAGCCAGGCGGCTTTCATTTGCGGGAGGCCGCAAATCTTCGAGACGCCGCTCAGAGTGAACGTCAGAGCTTCGGAACTCCCCGCAAAACTCGATGGCCGTTCAGCGCTCAAGCAAAAATCCAGAAAAACTTCATCCACAATGATTGCTAACCCCCGCTCGGCACAAATAGCGTTCAACTTCTCCGCTTCTGCGCGTTTCGTGAAATGCCCCGTCGGATTATTGGGATGCACCACGACGACCGCTCTCGTGCGCGGCGTGATCGCTTGCTCCAACGCGTGAAAATCCATCTGCCAGCCATGGTCGTAGACGAGCGGATACCGCGCCGGCTTTATGTCCTGAATGTCCGCGAGAAAATCAAAGAGCGGATAGCTCGGCGCGGGAATCAGAATCTCGTCCCCGTGATTGCACAACAGCCGAAACGCGTACGAATAGGCTTCGCTCGTGCTCGTGGTCAGGAAAATGTCGTCAAGGTCGACATGAACGCTACGCTCCGCGTAGTATTCCGCCACGGCCTGCCGAGCTGAAACGAGCCCTCGCGGTTCGGGTGTGTACTTGAGCGCGGCGGGATTTCGTAATGCCTCTAGAATGGCGCGCTGATCATAATCAAGACCGCATTCCGTCGGATTCGAAACGGTCAAATCCAATAAAGGCTTCCCTGCCGCGCGATGCCGCGAGAGCGCCTGGCTCAGGCGGTTCGGCTCCAGATTCCAGTTTGTGCGTTCGGCAAACATGATCTTTCCAATCCCGCCCAGGCGCACACAACGACCGGCAGGCATTATATCCAGCGCGCCTGCAAAAGCCGCAGCGCCTTGCGCTCGCGTATACTGAAAAGCGCCTGGACAAACGCCATGAGCACGATCCCACACCCCAACCCCGCAGTGGAACCTATTCCGCAGTTCGACCTCTCCGCTCAATATGCGGCCATTGGCGCGGAGATTCGGGCGGCTATTGAGCGCGTGCTTTCTACGCAACAGTTCGTGCTCGGACCCGAAGGGGCGGCCCTCGAAGGAGAAGTCGCCGCGCTTTGCGGTGTTGCTCACGGCATTGGTGTCGCCTCGGGCACAGACGCGTTGATTCTGGCTTTGCGCGCGTGCGGCGTGCAGGCGGGCGATGAAGTGCTCCTGCCCGCGTCAACGTTTGTGGCCACCGGCAGCGCGGTAAGCGCGCTGGGCGCAGCGCCGGTTTTCGCCGACGTGCGTCCCGAAACCTACAACTTAGATCCCTCCGAATTGGAACGCCGCGTGACTCCGCGAACGCGAGCCATCATCGCTGTGCATCTCTACGGCCTGGCCGCCGACATGGATGCGATCCTGGCTTTAGCGAAGTCTCGCAAACTCCCGCTCATAGAAGACTGCGCGCAAGCCATCGGCGCGGTCTATAAAGGACGGCGCGTGGGTTCCTTCGGCGACGCGGCATGCCTCAGCTTCTACCCGACAAAAAATCTTGGAGCTTACGGCGACGCGGGAATGGTTGTTACGAACTCTCGGGAACTTGCCGCACGCCTCGGCACTCTACGCAATCACGGCCAAACCGCGAAATACGTGAGCAGCGAGCCGGGCTGGAACAGCCGCCTGGATGAAATTCAAGCCGCCATTTTACGCGTCAAGCTCCGCCACCTTGCGGAGTGGCAGCGCGCCCGCCGTTCGAACGCCGCGGAATACACACACCTGCTGGAACAAGTTCGCGGTGTTATGCCGCCCCACGAACCCGGCGGCTGCGAACATGTCTACCATCAGTACACGATTCGATGCGAGCGCCGCGACGCCCTTCAACAACACCTGGCTGCCCGAAAAATTGGCAGCAGCGTGTATTACCCGTATCCGTTGCACTTACAACCCTTGTATGCGCACCTGGGCCACAAAGCCGGAGACTTCCCGCATGCAGAGCGTGCCGCGCAAGAAGTTCTCTCTTTGCCGATGTATCCCGAGTTGAGAAAGGATCAAATCGCGCGTGTGGTGGAAGCGATTGCAGAATTCGTGAAGTGTTAGCAGTTCGTGCGGTTGTTCGGAAAGGCTATTTTCCCAAATACAAAAGCGCGAACAGGAAAATCCACAATCCATCCATAAAATGCCAATAATAGGACGTGAGTTCCGCCGCCAGGGAAACGGAAATCTGCGACTTTTCAAAATCGCGCAGCAAAACAAACAGCAGAGCCGCGACGCCTCCCAGCAAATGCACGGCGTGAGCCCCCGTGAAGACGTAGAAAAAACTGCTCGCCTGATTGCTGGCAATGTACACGCCTTGCGCGGCAAGCTGGCGCCAGGCGACAAGCTGCCCGGCAACAAAAAGGAATCCCATCACGGTAGTCACCGACCACAACTTGCGAAAGCCGCGGTCGTCCCCCTGGGAAAATCGCACCCTCGCCCGCTCCAGCAAGAAACTGCTTCCAAGCAGAACAGCCGTATTGGCCCATAGGATCCGCGGCAAATGTACCGCCACCCACACGTGGCTGCCGTGATGCAGAACAAGAAAAGCGCTCGCCATCGCCATGAAAAACATGAGGATGGAAACCATCGCGATGGCGATCCCCGTCGAAAATCGCCGCGAAGAAACAGGCTGCCGGCGCCGCTGTCTGTCGAAATCGCCATCGTCCCCGTCATCGCCGCCATCTGGCGGCCTTCCCCCGCCCCCACCGCCGCCGCGGAAATCCTCGATAATGAGTTCGATTTCCGGAGGTGCAATTGTGCCCGGCATGACGATTTCCTTGCTCCGCTATCCTTTCTCTTCTCTAGTTTGCCTTGGCCACGCGGTCCGGGGCAATGTGCTGAGGAATAAAATCTTCGCCTACGCCGGGCACGCCAAATTCATACGCACCGCGATAAACGCCCGGCTCGCGATCGCCAAAATTGTCCTGTGGCGCAGGTGACCCCACGCTCCATTCGAGCGTTGTGGCGCGCCACGGGTTGTCCTCTTTGACGCGCTCCCCGCGCAAAAGACTCCACAGAAAATTGATTAAGAAAATCCCCTGAGCAAAAACGGTGATGACGATTCCGGCGGTGATGAACGACCGCGCAGGACCAATCCATGCGGCAATGGAGGAAAGATCAGCGCCTGCATTTTTGGCCGACTGCGAGATCAGGCCCAGCCAGTGCATCGGCATGAAGACGCAGTAGACTCCCGCAAAAGTCAGCCAGAAGTGCGTCTTCCCCAACGACTCGTTGAGGCGCTTTCCAAATAACTTCGGGAACCAAAAAAACAAGGCCGCGAGAACCGCGAACGTGGCCGCGACACCCATCACCAGATGAAAATGACCGGCTACGAAGTCCTCGCCGCCGGTTTGGGAGGTAAGCCCGCGGCGCGTCAGGAATACCCCTGAAAGCCCGCCAGACAGAAAAAGCGAAACGAACCCGAGAGCAAACAGCAACGATGTATTGAGGTGAATCCTGGCTTTCCAAAGTGTGGCAAACCAACTAACCACAAGAATTGCCGAGGGCAATCCAAGCGAGGCCGCAAGAACAGAAAACACCAGCGGAGAAAACGGATTCAACCCGCTGGAGAACATGTGCTGGCCCCACACGCAAAACCCAACCAACGCCACCGCGCAAAGAGCCAGAACCACAAGCCTTTCCCTCCACACTGGCTTCCGCGAAAACGTCGCGATGAGATGCGAAACGAAGCCGAAGCACGGAAGCATCGCGATATAAACTTCAGCTTGCGCAAAAAACCAGAAGAGCCTTTGCCAGAGGGCCGGCAAAGGATTCGCCGCAGCGTTTGTCGTCTGGGAGGCAAGAAAAGTTGCCGCGGAAAAGAAACGCGTGCTGAAGATGCGATCGGAAAGCAGTCCCACACAAGAAGCAAGCAGAATGCTGAAAATGAGCATGCCGAGGATGGCGTTGACCAGCCAGGCCCACACCGTTAAAGGCATTCGCGGAAGCGTCATTCCCTTCGCGCGCAAATCAATCGCCGTCACGGAGAAAATAATCGCGCTGCAAAGAGCCGCCGCAAGAAAAAGGCCTACACTAACAATCCAAATCGTTATTCCCTGTTGCGGCCCAGTGAAAAAAGCTGCAGTCATGCCGAAAAGTGAAACAACGCTAACCCAAAACGAGCAAAGATTCAGAACAGGAAAGGCCATTTCACGAGCGCCGATTTGCAACGGAAGAAGATAATTGCCGAATCCCAACTGCGGCGCTGCGGTCAGGACAAAGAAAACCATGAGCGACCCATGGAGCAGCGGCAGCGTCGTGTAGCGTTCCGGCGCGTTCCCCAGAGCCGCTAGGAACGGGATGTGCGCGCCTGGCCAAACCACATGGATGCGCATCACGAGTGACATGGCCATCCCCAGAAAAACGCTAACCAACGCAAGCCACAGATACCCTAAGCCGATGACCTTGTGATCGGTGCTGAAGAGGAAGCGCGAAACGAACCTGCCTCGCGATGTCTCTGGCTGATTTGCGTCGCCGTCGTGAGTGACCATGCGTATCTTGAAAGACTGCAAACCCGTGCTTCTGAAACAATGTGCCGCTACCGGGCAGACAAATAGAATACATCGGCCGGCAAAAGACAAGGGCCGTTTACTCAGAGAAGGCGTGCGGCCACTGGCGGCCTTGCCGCATTGGCCCTTCCTAAGAAATCGCTGCGCCCGGCGCAAACCTCGCGAATTCGTGGTAAAACACAAGCATAGCGGAGCGTGCTTCATGCTGATTGCTACTGTCCGGTTCATCCCCTTTTTTCATTTCCACCCCATCTTCTGGCTCGTGTCGCTTTTCCTGTACTTTTTGCCGGCGTTTCTGGCACGGAACAAGCCCGACTTCATCTCCATCCTACTGTTGAACATTCTGGCGGGGTGGACCCTCATCGGCTGGATTATTGCCTTGATTTGGGCGCTTACCTCCAAGCCGCAAGCGCAAGTCCCCGCACAACCTCCCGCCAACCCGCAGTCCGCCACCGGAGGCTATTTCTGCACGGCTTGCGGACAACCCTGCCCGGCCGGCGCGCGTTTTTGCAGCGCGTGCGGGGCCGCCCAGCCAGCCACGCAGCGCTGAATGCGCCTTTTTCGGTGAAGTCCGCAGTTGGCCTGGCAGACCGAACTCCCTGCGCAAGTACCTGAAGCGTTGTCGGCGACACAGCTATTATATCAAGCCAGTTACTAAGCCCACTTTGCGCCCATTCCACCGTTTTACCCCAGGCCACCAAATCAAAGGATCCCTCGTCTAATCAGGCAACTAGCACAGCCAGGCTAGTTATGGGAGGTATATCTTAGAAGTAAAGAAGTCAAGCAACACGGGTGAACTCTCTTCAGGAAACCAGTCACCAGACGAATCCCCTCTATTCCCCGTCCCCCAGTTGCAGTGTGCCAGCGATTCGCCGGAAAGACCCTCGGGAGGCCGCAAATGCCAGGCGGATAAGAACATGCACAGCTACAGCACAGACTCCGACGAGAGGAGAATTGTCCCTCTCATCCTGGCGGCAATCGCCATCGTGCTCGCCTGGGGCTCGTCCACGTTTCTCGGGGTGGTGCACGTGTCCGTCCCGTGGTGGATGGAGGCTCCCTCCACTCTCGGTCTATACGGTTCTCTTTACACGCTTTTTGACAAATACCTCTGGCGGACGAGCTGGATACGCAAATTGGGCCTTTCCAAGATTCCGAATGTCAGCGGCCGTTGGAGCGGCTTCCTGGTCACTTCCTTTGACAGCTTCGACAAGCAGCATGACGTGATGCTTGAGATTTTTCAGAGCTGGACGCAGATTTCCATCTTTCTAACGACTCCCAGCTCCATTTCCAAGAGTTGCGTCGCGGTCATTCAAGTTTCCGACGTGAGCGGGGCTGGGCTCGTTTATCAATATCAGTGCCAGCCGCTCGCCAATGCGCGAAAGTCCATGCACATGCATTTTGGCACCGGCATGCTCAGAATGTGCAAGGACGACGATCGTCATTTGATCGGTGAATATTACGCCGGGCGCGACCGTGGGACCTACGGACAGATTTGCTTTTGGAAGGTAACGCCGGAAGGAAGATTGGAAACTCCTAAAGATTAGGAGAACTGTTCAGGATCCGCGAAATTGATTGTCGCCGGGCAGGTTTCGACCGTAGCCATCACGGGCTATTGGTTCGCGAGACGAGGGATGAGGAAGTGGAAGAAGGCGTCCGCGTTTGACTTGAGGCATACCTGGGAGTTCGGCGGATTCGGCGCATTAGAAGGCCCGGGATCCGGGCGAGTAAATCCCTTTTCATCCACACGAATGTGCATGGGCTGAACTGGACACAGAGTTGGGGCAACGATATAAGCGATGGTCATCGGATCAAACAGCGTAGGCGTTTCCTGTCCCCATTCGTGATACAGCAAAGTGAGGGCATCGGTGAGCGGGGTTCCCAGCCGGAACAACGAATTGCGGTTCACTGCATCCATTTTCAATTGCGTGGAGTCGAGCGGCATCACAAACAAAGGCACGCCTGCCGCAAACAATTTTTGCGCCGAAGGAATGTCGTTCTTAATATTCCATTCCGGCTCGGGCCCGCGCAGCGCCATGGAATCGACGTCACCGTAACCGCGGAAAATCGAGCCGCCCATCAAAACAACCCGCCTCAGCTTGCGGAACGTCTCGGCATCTTTGTCGATCGCCGCGCCCACATTCACCAGCGGCCCGATAGCCACCAGCGTGATTTCACCGGGGTTCTTTCGAATCGCATCCAGCAAGAACGTAACGGCATCGGGATGAGACGCCTTCGCGAAGCGCCCGCCCTCCGCATACTTGAGCTGCGTGAAGTCGGTCTTAGGCGGTGTTGGCACGCCGGCCGCAACCGGGATATCCGCGCGTCCCACTTCCCCCAGCAAGCGGTCGAGGAGTTTGGCGCGCATTTCCGTGTCGCCAAAAGTGGTTGTAATACCAAGAATCTGCAACTCGGGACTACGCAATGCCAGGGCTACGGCGAAAGCATCGTCAATGTCATCGCCGATGTCCGTGTCGATGATGACTTTCTCCGCCGGCGCAGTTCGAGGCGTGGTGGCCGGCTCAGAACTCTGAGCGACGCAGCGCGGAGAAACTGCGAGTGCAACGTAACTTAGCGCCAGAATAACAATCGCACGCTTTCTGTCCATGGTGTTCTCAGGCCCTTGGGCCTTGGGCCTTGCCCCAGGAAAAACGATTCGGAAAGCATTTCGAGCTTAACACGGACTTGACTTGCGCCTCGTTGGCACGAAGCGTATGATGCGGCTCCTATGGCAAGAGTACGCGGCGTCGGCGGAATCTTTTTCAAGTCTCCAAACCCAGAAGCCCTGCGCGAATGGTATGCGAAGCACCTCGGCATTGTCAGCAACGGCGAGCAAGGAACGATGTTCCTCTGGAATCAGCCCGACAGCCCTTACTCGGATAATTGCACGGCGTGGTGCATCTTCCCCGCTTCCACAACATATTTCCAGCCGAGCCAATCGCCCCTCATGGTGAACTACGTTGTAGACGATCTCCATGCCGTGCTCGATGCTCTGCGAAAAGAAGGCGTATCAGTGGATCCGAAAGTGGAAGAGTACGATTACGGGAAGTTTGGCTGGATCATGGACCCCGACGGCAACCGCATCGAGCTTTGGGAACCGCTGCCGAAGAAAGAAAAGCAGTAGCCTGCCGGAAAAATCTCCCTTGGGAATTCTGGTGCGGTAGAGAGGACTCGAACCTCCACGGTATTGCTACCGCCAGCCCCTCAAGCTGGTGCGTCTGCCAGTTCCGCCACTACCGCACTTGGGTGATAAACCATTCTAGCTGTGGAACCTGAACCTCGCAACCTGCAGATGCTGTCCTGTTGCACAGCTCCGGCCTGAGTCTCCAATTCCATTGCCTGCGAACTGCCAACCGTGAAGTATCCAACAAATAAGCCGCAGCCGATGTTACGGCTTTTTCGCTGGCGCAGGAGCAGGCTGCGAACTCGCCGGTTGTTGTCCGGCTGGAGCTTGTGAAGAAGGCGGATTACCTGACTGCGGCGTCGTAGCCGGAGGCTGTGAGGCAGGTTGCTGGCCCGCAGGCAACGAGTCATGTGTATTGGGCTGAGGAACGGCTGGAGTCGTAGCCGGAGCCGCCGGCTTCGACGCGGGCTTGGAAACTTTTTGAAGAATGGAGGAACCGCCCTCTTTGACGACCTCATCGGTGCGCAGAGTCATGGCAAAAGCGCAAAGCATAAACATCACCGCGCACCAAGTCGTGGCCTTGGACAACACGTTCGCCGCGCCTCGCGGACCGAACGCCGTTTGGCTGCCGGCCCCTCCAAAGGCGCCGGCAAGGTCAGCGGCTTTGCCGCTCTGCAGCAGCACCACGATGACCAAAACAAGGCAATTCAGAATAAAAAACGGTTTCAAAATCCACGTGCCGCCCCACGAGAGGCGAAACCCTACGGCAATAATTCCGGCGCCGATCGCCAACGCGATGGCCCACTTCATCCAACCTGGCATTTCTATCTCCTAATCTCCAGCAAGATCCGTCTCCCTTCAATTTTCTTAGATTACCATCTTGCGCGCAAGTCCATTTCCGCCCGTATTTTTGCGGCTTTGAAGCAGTTCTCTCGCTCAGTTAGCCCGCTTCCAAACTTCCGACAGGCTCTTCCCATTGGAGAGAGTGCCTGTTTGAGTGAATGTATCTCCGTCCACTTTTACGGTAAACGGCTGGTCCTTACCGACAAGACCGGCGGGGATTTCATCACTCGCGAAGTCGATGTGTTCGATGTAGGAACTCCCCTTCAGAATGTAAGTTCCACCGCCTGTATAAAGCGGCTTCCCGGTCTCTGCATCATAGGCAACAAAAATGAAGTGTCCTCCCGAGATGATCTTGACATCTCGCGCACTTTTGGGGAGCTGCTGTCCGGAGACCAGCTCCCAGGCGCCGTCCAGCGGGCTCTTCTTTGCGTGCCTGCCGTCTGTCTGTGAAAAGGCAAAAGACATTGCCGCGAGTGCGATTGAAAAAACGAGCATGATTTTCTTCATGATGTCCTTCTTCGATTGTAGACTTCCTGCGAACAGCGCCCAAAAGCCGCACTCGGCACGAGCCTCAAGTTGCCTCGCAAAAGCAACCCAACCGCGAAATTAGTGTGCTCGCTGAACGCCTGGCAGGGCCAGAACTCGTAGGAACGGTCCGCGTGCCTGACCTTCCCTCCGCTGCGCGAAAGGTAAAGCGCGCGAACCGCTCCTCAATGGATCTCGTGCTTAGATATATCTACGCCGTTGCCTGCGCGGAGCGCTCGACGACCGGGCGCACCTCGACCACACCCCACTTCGCGGACGGCACCCGGGCGGCGATGGAGAGAGCCTCATCCAAGTTTTTAGCCTCGATGAGGTAGAAACCGCCGAGTTGCTCGCGCGTTTCCGCGTAGGGGCCATCCGTGACCAACCGCTTGCCGTCGCGTTCGCGCACGGTGGTGGCAGTGGCGATGGGTTGCAATTGGTGACTGGCAACCCAGTGGCCGCTGTTCTTCAGGTCCTGGGTGAACTTCATGTACATGGCCATGCCCTCCTGCTGTTGCTTCTCGGTGAGCTTGGCCCAGCCTTTCTCGTCGTCGTAGATCAAGATCAAATATTTCATGGTGAACCTCCACAGGTGAATCGAACGGCAACGCTCCGAATCGACAGCCCGCTTCAAAATATTTATGATGCGGCATGGCCCAAGGCGCGCCTCAGGACGCATCTTCCGCATTAGAAGCAGTTTACCGGTCCGACTGGGGCCGGGTTGTGGCCGCCCTCATCGGACTCTTCGGAGACTTTGATGCCGCCGAAGAGGCTGCCCAGGACGCCTTTGCGGCTGCGGCAGACCAGTGGCCCAATTCCGGAGTGCCCGAATTCCCGCGAGCCTGGCTCATCCAAACCGCCCGCCACAAAGCTATCGATCGCATCCGCCGCAAGGACCGGTTTCGGGAAAAGCTGGAAACCTATTTGATACCCGCGGCGAGCTACGCCTCGGAACCACCGAATTACGAAACCGGCGAGATTGCCGACGATCGCCTTCGACTGATCTTTACCTGTTGCCACCCGGCGCTTGCCCCCGAGGCGCAAATCGCGCTGACGTTGCGCATCCTGTGCGGCTTGGAGACCGATGAAATCGCGCGCGCGTTTCTCGTTCCCAGCCCGACGATGGCGCAGCGGCTGGTGCGCGCGAAGCGCAAGATTCGCGACGCCGGTATCCCCTATATTGTGCCCGAAGCCAGCGAGTTGCCCGCGCGGTTGGACGCCGTGCTGACCGTGATCTACCTCGTCTTCAACGAAGGTTACGCAGCGACGCGCGGCGAGCGATTGATTCGGACCGACCTCTCCGCCGAGGCCATTCGCCTTGGACGGCTCGTCAGAGATTTAATGTCGCCGCAGCCTCCCGCCGAAGCGACCGGCCTCCTCGCGCTGATGTTGCTTCACGACTCGCGCCGCGATGCGCGCCTGGATGAAGCCGGTGAACTCGTTCTTCTCGAGGACCAGGATCGCTCCCGTTGGAATCGGGAACAGATTGCCGAAGCGCTTCCACTCGTGGAGGAGGCGCTGCGCGGCGGACCAGGTCCATTCGCAATGCAGGCGGCGATTGCCGCGCTGCATTGCCAGGCCGCCCGGCACGAGGAAACCGACTGGCCTCAGATCGTGCGCCTTTACGACCTCCTGGAACGACTGCAACCTTCGCCTATCGTCTCGCTCAACCGAGCTGTGGCTGTGGCGATGGTGGAGGGTCCGCCATCGGGGTTGCGAATCATGGATGCGCTCGCCAGCAACGGCGAACTTGAGAACTACCACATCTTTCATTCCGCGCGCGCCGAACTGCTGCGTCGCAACGGTGCGCGCGAGGAGGCAGCGAGAACCTATTCACGTGCGCTCGAGTTGGTGACGAATGACAGCGAACGCCGCTATCTTCAGCGCCGCCTGCGAGAGGTTCAGGCCGCAAACTCGTGAGACCTAGCATTATTAAACGCCGGGCTGAAGCCCGGCCTCTGCCTAAAACCTAAGCTGTGAAATTCACGATCGAGGCGAAGGATTTTGGATCCAGGCTCGCTCCGCCTACCAGCGCGCCATCCAGTTCTTCCTGTGCCATCAATCCCTTAATGTTGTCTGGCTTCACGCTGCCGCCGTAGAGAATCCGCAGAGCCGAGGCAATTGGGACGGAAAACCGCTCCCCAGCGCAGCGGCGAAGCAAGCGATGGGCATCTGCGGCAATTTCCGGCGTTGCCGTCCTGCCGGTTCCAATGGCCCAAACCGGTTCGTAGGCAATGAGAATCCTTGAGAATTCTTCAGGCGTGAGCGCACCCGGACCGCCGCTGAATTGGCGGCGAAGGACTTCTTCCGTAAGTCCGGCGTCACGATCTTCTCCAGTTTCTCCGACGCAGACAATCGGAATAAGGCCCGCTCCCAAGGCCATCAAGGTCTTTTTGGCCACGCTGTCGTCGCTCTCGCGAAAGAGCTGGCGGCGCTCCGAGTGGCCGATGATGACGTAGCGGCAGCCCGCCTCCACCAGCATCGTGGCCGAGACTTCGCCGGTGAAGGCGCCTTCTTTGCTCCAGGAAATATTTTGGCCGGAGACGGCGATGTTGGTGTTCTTCGCAGCTTCCGCGGCCGTCGAGATAGCGGTGAAGGGCGGGGCAATGACGATATCGCAATGCTTGGAATTTGCAACGAGCGGCGCGAAGGCGGAAAAGAAGGCGCGAGTCTCCGCAAGGGTCTTGTACATCTTCCAGTTGCCGGCAATCACGCGGCGGCGCATGCAAACCTCCAGGAACAAAAAAGAAAAAGACTTAACACAGAGATCCGGGAGAAGCCCGGGCAAAATTGAATTGAATCATCCATCATCGGCGCTCTATTTGTTGGTGAGGGCTTCGACGCCGGGAAGCTTGCGGCCGCCGAGAAATTCGAGGGAAGCGCCACCGCCTGTGGAGATGTGCGAGATTTTGTCGGCTACGCCGGATTGATGGACGGCGGCAACGGAGTCTCCTCCGCCGATGATGGAAACTGCGCCGTGCGTTGTGGCTCCGGCAACAGCCTTGGCGATTTCGAGCGTGCCCTTGGCGAAAGTGGGCATCTCGAAGACACCCATGGGGCCGTTCCAGACAATGGTTTTTGCGCCTGCGATTTTCTGTTTGTAGGTCTCAATCGTTTTGGGGCCAATGTCGAGCCCCATCCAACCGTCAGGAGTGTCATGCACGGAAACGGTTTTCATGGCAGTATCGGCCTTGAATTCCGCGCCAACAACGTGATCAACCGGGAGGAGAAGGGCGAATTTCTTTTGCTGGGCTTCGTTGCGAAGCCGTTTTGCAAGATCGAGCTTGTCGTCCTCGACGAGTGATTTGCCAATAGGGTGGCCATCGGCTTTGAGGAACGTGTATGCCATCCCGCCGCCGATGAGCATGGCGTCGGCGATCTTCATCAGGTTTTCGACGACTTCAATTTTGTCGCTGACTTTGGCCCCACCCAGAATCGCCACGAACGGCCGCGCGGGATTCATCACTGCTTTGCCGAGATAGGCCAGCTCTTTTTCCATGAGCAGGCCTGCGGCAGCTTGCTGAACGAACCGCGTGATGCCGACAACGGAAGCGTGCGCGCGGTGCGCGGAGCCAAAAGCGTCGCAAACAAAAACGCCGTCGCAAAGAGCGGCAAGTTGCCTGGAAAAAGTCTCGTCGTTCTTTTCTTCGTCGGGATGGAAGCGGACGTTTTCCAGAACGAGGACTTCGCCGTCGCGCAGCGCCTTGCTTTGACCTTCCGCGCCGGGGCCGATGCAATCCAAGGCGAAAGCCACCGGCTTGCCGAGAAGCTCTTCGAGTTTCTTGGCGGCGGGGCGCAAAGAATATTTTGGATCTGGTCCGCCTTTGGGGCGCCCTAGATGCGAAGCGAGAACGAGGCGGGCGCCTTTCTGGATAGCGAGGCGAAGAGTAGGAAGGGTCTCGCGGATGCGCGTGTCGTCAGTGACGACAGCCTCCTTGAGGGGAACGTTGAAGTCCACGCGGATGAAGACGCGTTTACCTTTGAGGTCGAGGTCGTTGATCGTGAGCTTGGACATGGTGTCGTGACTCGTGATTCGTAACTTGTGACTCGTGCGTAAAGAAAGAGCGAGGCAAGCCCCGCCCCTACACTCAGAACTTTGACGCTAAGAGCTTGATCAGGTCGCGGCAGCGGCAGGAGTAGCCCCACTCGTTGTCGTACCAGGCCAGGACTTTGACGCAGCGGTCGCCGACAACCTTGGTGTATTCGGCGTCGACGATGGATGAATTGGAGTTGCCTTTGAAATCGGCGGAAACAAGCTCCTCTTCCGTATAGCCGAGAATGCCCTTCATCGGGCCGTTGGCGGCGGCTTTCAGCGCAGTGTTCACGGAATCCTTCGTCGCTGGCTTGTCGACGAACACAGTGAGGTCCACCACGCTGACGTTGGGCGTAGGCACGCGCATGGCGTAGCCATCGAGCTTGCCCTTCAGTTCGGGGATAACGAGGTGCAACGCCTTGGCGGCGCCCGTGGAGCTAGGAATCATGTTTATTGCGGCGGCGCGAGCACGGCGCAGATCTTTGTGCGGCAGATCGAGCAAGCGTTGATCGTTGGTATAAGAATGGATGGTGGTCATGGTGCCGCTGTTGATGCCGAACGTGTCCTGAATAACCTTGGCGACGGGCGCGAGGCAATTTGTGGTGCAGGAAGCATTGGAAATGACATGGTGCTTCGCGGGATCGTAGGTCTTGTCGTTCACACCGAGGACAAAAGTGGCGTCAGGTCCATCGGCAGGTGCCGAAATAATGACTTTCTTCACCGGCGCGCGGAGATGCTTCTTGGCATCGGGACCTTTGGTGAAAAGGCCGGTGGATTCCACGATGATTTCCGCGCCGACGGAAGCCCAATCCAGCTCCGCTGGATCCTTCGTGCGGAATACCTTGAAGCCCTTGCCGTCCACCGAGATACTGTCGTCGGTGTGAGTGACTTTGTGAGGTAGATTGCCGAGCACGGAATCGTACTTCAGCAGGTGCGCGAGCGTCTTGGCGTCCGTAACGTCGTTGACGGCAACGAACTGAATATCCTTGTCGTCGATGGCCGTGCGCATGATGTTGCGTCCGATGCGGCCGAAGCCGTTGATGCCGACCTTGATGGGCATGCCTTCCTCCGAAGATGAGTCGTTGACCGCAGCGCGGCCACTTTGAACAGTGAAGCTTG
>Ga0209474_10002724_pt1 | contig 15994 bp, 12 predicted proteins | sample GraSoiAngelo_145_FD_185902 | JGI IMG/M metagenome (GOLD analysis project Ga0209474, IMG submission 185902) | Grasslands soil microbial communities from the Angelo Coastal Reserve, California, USA - 14_1009_05_20cm (SPAdes) (version 2) | ecosystem: Environmental > Terrestrial > Soil > Grasslands...
GGACAACGTTGGGCGCCGCGGTCCGCGAGCTGCAGCCGCTCACCCGCGAGACGACGAGTGAGGACGATCCATCGACCATGATCGGACTGGACATGTTCTCGGGACCCGGCGCGCCGAGCAGTTGGCGAAACGCGGCGAGCAAATCGCATTTCCAATCATCGACAAAGAAACGACGGCTCTCCAAAAATAGGTCGCAATAAAATTTGGCCAACTCCCCGAGCTTTGGATAAGTGCGGTTTCTCTTTCGCTCGCGTTTTGCGAGATCGATTAGGAGATCGACATGTTGCACGTAGCGCTCGCGCAATAGCTCATCTTGGAGCATGGCGCAGAGCGTCGGCGTCAGCGACATGGTGAGTTTGAACGGCACACCGTCGTTCACCAATCGCTGCATCATTTGCAGCAACGGAATATAACTCTCGGTGATCGCTTCGAAGAGCCAGTCTTCCTCGAGAAAATGCTTATGCTCCGGATGTCGAACGAAAGGAAGATGGGCGTGGAGAATGAGCGCGAGGTAACCCATTGCAGATTAAAATTTCAAATCGAGCGGCGTTGCCTCAATCTGAAATCGGCAATTTGCAATCTGCAGTTATAAGGTGCGGCAAAAATCCTGGAAACGATCCAACCCTTTTTTGATCACATCGATGCTTGTCGCGTAACTGAGCCGGATGGTGCGATCGTCTCCGAAGGCCGCCCCAGGGACAACCGCAACGTTTGCTTTGCTGAGCAGGCGGTCGGCGAAATTTTGTGAGGTCAAGCCGAGCTGACTAACGTTGACCAGCACATAAAACGCGCCCTGCGGTTTTACTGCAGTCACGTTCGGAATTTTCGAGATGCGATCGAACATATAATTGCGACGCATATCGAACTCTTCGCGCATATCAGTGAGCGGCTGCTGATCGCCCTTCAACGCTGCGAGTGCGCCGTATTGCGAAAACGACGATGGATTCGAGGTGGTATGGCTTTGGATGGAATCGACTGCCTTAGCCACTGCTTCCGGCGCAGCGAGATAACCCAGGCGCCAACCCGTCATCGCGTAGGATTTGCTGAAGCCGTTGATCGTAATCGTGAGATCGTACGCAGCCTTTGACAGTGATCCGATGCTCACATGTTTCGCATCGTCATAGACGAGTTTCTCGTATATCTCATCCGACAAAATGTAAATATCTTCTTCGGCGGCCACATCGACAATCGCCTGTAATTCTTCGCGCGTATAAACCGAACCGGTCGGATTGCCCGGGCTATTCATGATTAACATCTTTGTGCGCGGCGTCATCGCGTTTTCGAAATCTTCTGCACGCATCTTCCACCCGTTGCGTTCGCTTGTTGGGACGATCACCGATTCGGCGCCGGCTAATCTGACCATGTCTGGATAGCTTACCCAATACGGCGCCGGAATGATGACTTCATCGCCGGGTTGGCAGGTGGCGAGAATGGCGTTGTAACACGAATGCTTTGCGCCGTTGCTCACGATAATTTGAGTAGCGCGATAGTTCAGTTGGTTATCCGCCGCGAACTTTTCGGCAATTGCCTGGCGCAATTCCGGAATACCAGCGCTGGGTGTGTATTTTGTAAATCCGGCTTCAAGCGCATCGATAGCGGCTTTTTTTATGTGTTCGGGCGTGTCGAAATCAGGTTCGCCCGCGCCGAAGCCGCAAACGTCGATGCCTTCAGCTTTCATGGCTTTGGCTTTGCTATCGATCGAGAGCGTAAGAGATGGACTGAGTTGAGCGGCGCGTTCGGAAATTTCCATTGTAGCAGGGCTAGTGGTGAGGTTGTTCAAAGTTGGAGCCCAAGCTATTGGCGGCGGTAGAACTTTTCAATCAGAGGTTTGAAATTATTCTCCTCAATTTCAATGATCGCCATTTCGCGTTTGGCGTTCTCCGGCGAATCCGACGCGTGCGCGGCGTTGATCATAATGGTTTGACCGAATTCTCTGCGGATCGAACCCGGTGGCGCTTTGGCTGGATCGGTCGGGCCGAGCACATCGCGAATCTTGCGCACCGCGTCCACGCCTTGATAAACAATCGCAATCGATTTTTCTGTCCCCGGAATATCGCGCTCGTCTGGCGGGCATTCGCTGGGTTTTCGGCCCGCCATGAATTCGATGATGCTCTCCCAATTTTCGCGACCGCTTTTTGAACCTAGCTTTTTCTCAAGGATTGGCAGCACCGGGCCGTAAAACTCTTCCGCCTGCGTCACGCTCATTTGATGAACCTTGAAGCCGATGATGGAAAGGCCCGAGCGCGAAAAGACTTCGATGACACCGCCGGGCCGCAGATTTGGGAACTTGAAATTGTCCGGTTTGATTAAGACGAGCGTTTTCTCGACGTTTGCGCCCGGGGGAAAAGTGATCACTTGATCCAGGATTCCGCCATCACGGTGGGAAAATTCCGCCCAGAGTTTCAAATCGCGCTCGACAGCTTTTGGATCGAAAGCCGCCAACACTCCAGGTTCAAAGTAGGTTACTTTGCCTGAATCATCAGTAATGTAATCGCCGTACGTGTCACGGATGGTCTCGCCGCTGGTGCGTTCATGTACGATGTGGCCAACAACGCGATGAATCTTTTCTACTGCGTCCCGCCCGCGGAAAATGAGAAACAAGACACGCGGTCGCCGACCATTTTTTTCGCCGGTGAAATTTTCCAGAACGTAATCCCGAATCAACTCCTGCGTCGCACGATGACGCGGATCCGTTTCTGTCACAATCGTGTCGGCGTAGCGCTCCGTTAGTTCCGCGCTCGGCGCAAACATCCGGCCACCGACGAGATCAAGTCCGGTGCGCGAAATGAGCCGGCCGACGATCCCACCGGTGCGCGATTTTCGAATCGAATACGACGTAACGATGACGTAGGAAAGCTCTTCAGTTTGCATTTTTTTGTTACTTTAGCGGCGGTCTATGACCGCCGCAAAACAAACTCAAAATCGCAGCCCTACGTAAGCCGGGCGGCAGTTTTTTCTGCTGTTTTGGGTCGTTGCTCAGGCGACCAAAATGTCTGTGATCGCGAGGACGCAATGCTTGCACGCGACCTGGTGCCGCGCTTCAGAATCGGGTCGCAGTACGACGACAAGCTTCCCGGAGTTGCGCTGTTAATTCTATTCCTTCTCAGATGCTTTTTCGTTCTTCATCTGCGTCATCTTCTGAGCGAGACCGGCCGCGAACTTTTCGTATTGGACACTATCGACAGTAAACGTGCCGAGCATGTAATTCGAGTTGCTCCATGACCAATTCTGATCCGCATCGTTGTAAGTCATCTTCGTCGTGTGTCCTTGTTCGTATTGCTGATGCAGCGGGTCCGCACCCGGCGGGTTTACGATTTTCGGCGTACCGCCCATGCCGCCTTCGATCAGGTGTCCATGGAACGTGCCGTATTGCCCGATTGTGATTTGATGTTCCTTGCCCTCGACCATCCGAGTAATCGGCACGTAACGCGTCTCAGTTTTCTTGGAGACACCCGGCGTTAGCACTGCGCTGGCGATGGCTTCCAGCGCTTTACGCTGTTCTGCGTTCGCTTTTTCGTCGATGTAATAATACGCAAAATTCCAGTTGCCGTACGATTCCATCATCGTTTGGCCTTCTGGACTCTGGGCCATTGTCGCGACGGCTAACCCGTCGAGCTTAACTTTTCCGTAGTTGCCTTTCTGAATGAAGAGAACCTGGCCGCCACCGCAGGTCATCTTGGTCGGTTTGGAATTAAACCAACACGGACACGCGGCATCACAGGAGCAGGCTTCTTCGAGCTGACCGGTAATTTTCCATGGGGTTTTACCTTTCGGTTGATCTGCGCCTCGCAGGGAAGTCCCAAAGCAGACGAGACCCGCAACGAGCGCACACAGCAATGGCGATCTCGTTTTCATAGTGCGGAAAGCTTACGCTCGCACGCGATAGCAGACAACTTGAATTCATCGTTTTGCGGACGCCCAGACAAGCTTGATTCAGCGGGGCGCCTGTACTCGCGCAAGTTTTATTTTGTAGCGCGATTTATTCAACGGCCGAAAAGAAATGCGAGGGAGCAGGCGCAAAAAAAGGCCTCGATTTGGCGTTGCAAAACGATTTCCGGGTGTTACTCGTTGTGCGGTTATGGCTGAGTTGATCAAGGCAGGCGAGCTCAAGGAGCGCATGAAGAAGATCCCAGAGTGGGAGCTAGAGAAGAAACATATCGAGCGCACGTTTGAGTTTGATGATTTTACCGACGCGATCGATTTCGTAACCGCGGTCGCGGAAGTGGCCGAAGAAGAAGAGCACCATCCTGATATCGACATCCGCTATAACAAAGTGCGGCTCGTTCTCTCAACTCACAGCAAGGGCGGCCTGACCGAACTCGACTTCGGACTCGCGGAACGCATCGACACCTTGGCGGAGTAGGGAGTCGATTATTGATCGGCGATCAATGATTTGATGATCAGTGCCGCAGGCGAGGGATGTTTCTTAATCGCGTTCTAGCCGCGGTCAGGGCTTGGGCAAGCGGCCTTCGTCGGCGTCGATGAATTGGAAGGCTGTTTCAATGTCGGATCTATCTGCCATACCAGCTTCTTTTTTCCGGCGCTCTAGGATCTCGGAAACTTCATCATTCCAGCCACGTTTCCGCATGAATTCATTCCAAACGTAAATGTCGTTTTCACCAGGTCTGCGTCCGTTGTCGAAGCACCATTGCAAAATCTCATCATCCGTCCCGCCCTGCTTCACTCGATCGACTAATTGGTCGTAGTTGATTCCGAGAAGCTTTACGCATTTTTCATCGAAGCCTTTCCCGAGATTCGGGTGATATTCCGAAGGCAATTCGCCGTTGGCATGCAGCCGGATTTTGTCCAACATCCGGCCGAAATAAAAAATCCCGCTGACTTTTTCCCGAGGACTACGAAGGTTAACGGTGGGCATCAAAAAGCAGTGTGTGCGCTTTCCGGCGCGGTTCAAGCGCATGACGACGATCCCTTACTTGAGTGCTCCCCTCTTGGAAAGAGGAGAAGCAGGTTTTGCCTAACTGCTGAATTGGTCTGGATGGGGGTACGCTTGTTGTCCAGACTGGTAGAAAGTATGTTGTGAAGTTCACTTCTCCCGTTTGGGAAGAGGATTAAGGTGAGGAGCAGCTTGAGTTTTGCTTAGCTAAATCGCAATTCGGTGCGTTAATTGGCGGTAATGGATCGAATCGTTGGAATCGAAACCGAGTACGGCTGTTTGCTAGGCGAACAAGAGCCGCATGGAAACTCGGAGCTCTGGCCAGCCAAGGTAAAGAACTATCTTTTCCGGAAAGCCGAGGCCGGGACGATCGATCTGCATTACCGCGATTATGAAGAGCCGCCCGGCAACGGCGGTTTTCTTCTTAATGGCGGACGTCTCTACCTCGACATGGGTCACATTGAGTACGCATCGCCGGAGTGTTTGCATCTGCATGATCTCATTGCCTATGAGTTGGCTGGGGACGACCTTCTTCAATCGTCACTGATTGCTCTTGGCGCCGAGAGCCGCGTGTCGTTTATCAAGAATAACGTCGATCATCACACCGGCGCGACGTTTGGTTGCCACGAGAATTATTTGATGAAACGTGAGGCGCAATTCACGCCGCCGATTCTCGGAACGTTGCTCACTTTTTTGGCTACACGGCAGGTTTTCACTGGCGCCGGCCGGGTCGGTCAGTCAAACCCGCTCGCATTCGATTTTGAGCCGACACAGCCGGAGGCACAGGTGAAGTTTCAGCTGAGTCAACGGGCAGATCACATCGTAAACGACATCTATCAATGGGTGCAGTTCAACCGCGCCATCATTAACGCTCGCGATGAGCCCTTGGCCGATTACCGAAAATATCGACGACTTCACTTACTCATCGGCGACTCCAACATGAGTCCATATGCTACCGCCCTCAAAATTGGGACCACCGCCTGTGTTTTATCATTGCTCGAGGAAAACGCGTTGCCGCGCAATCTCGTCTTGGCCGACGCGGTGCAGAGCACCCGCGACATTTCGCGCGATGTCAGCCAAAAATGGATTGTGCGACTTGAGAATGGCACAACCATCGGCGCGCTCGACGTCCAATGGCAATTCCACGAACTGGCGCAGAGACGTCTCCGGAATAGCAGCGCGGAGACAAACTGGCTCCTGGAAAATTGGGGCTTTGTTCTTGAAGCGCTGCAACAAAACTCAGAGTCGCTCATTGGCGGGGTCGATTGGATCACAAAAAAATGGTTGCTTGAAACGTTTATGGCGGCAGAAAAATTAAAGTGGGACGATCCCTGGCTGCAAAGCATCGACCTCGAATACCACAATATCGATCCCACACGCGGTCTGTTCTTCAGCGTTACTCCCGGCAAACGCATTGCGGAATGGAACACCAGCGTTCGGCGTCCAAGTGCGACATATGTGCCTCCGGCTAACACGCGCGCATCCGGTCGCGCGCAGGCCGTTGCTTTTTTCCAGTCTAGCGGGGGCGGGCTACCCTACGTTATCAATTGGGATTCCATCGCCTGCGATAGCCGCGATTTTCTCGTGATGGGTGATCCATTCCAAACTTACGAGGAAGAAGTGCGTCGTTTTCTCGCGAAGCCGCGACCATCTGGCGGCTCAAGCGACGATGTACGCTAATTCGCCGTTAATACATTTTAATCGAGACGATCCAACGAGGAGATACCGTAATTTTCCTGCAAATTGGGCGCGTCGGCGGCGACCTGCGCCGCGTCTAACTCGATCTGCTTGGGATCTTCTTCAGTCTCGATCTTGATGAAGCCCTCAACCGGCTGCTTTATCGCTTCAGCGAGATCACCTAATGATTTGATTTCCCTGCCGTTTACTTTTGTGACTGTCAGATAAGCGACGTCATCATAGCCGATCGTGGTGTTGGCCGGCAGGACTTGGCTCAGAATCACGACGCGACGATTGGCATCCGGAAAGAGTTCGGATTGGAACCGGTCGAAATAGACCAGCCGCTGTGGCGCTTCTCTTTGCCAGTTGGGCCCCCATTCTTTGAGGTATTGACGGGAAAGCTCCTGAAAGATTAGGCCGCCAAGGACATAATAACGTGGCGGTTCATCGAAATTGTAGGGCGGGCTTATGTAATCCCTCGCGTCTCGATGCTCTAATGTCACATTTAGCTGCATTGGTTTGCCATCGCGCTCGATGCGCAAGGGGACAACATCGCCTGAATACGCATGGGCAGTCAGCAGATTAGTGAATTCGATCTTGCCGTAGAGCGGATCGACATAATTGCCATTTTGATCGATATCGTGGTTCGCCACCGCCGTCACAATGTCGCCGACTTGCAAGCCGGCTTTCATCGCAGGCATATTGGATTCCACGCGCGTTACGTAGACGCCGCCGGCCTTACCGGTTTCTCCAGCAAACTGACGCAGTTCTGGATCACGTGTCGGGAAAAATGAAAAACCAGCCGATGGAAAACCTCGATACTTCTGACTCTCCGCTTCCTTCAAAAAATGGGTGATGATCGGTGCGGGAATGGCATCGAGCAGTTGTGAGCGCGAATCGTAGCGCAGCAGCAATCCGGCGAGCTTATTATTTTTGACCAGGGGTACTGTGTAGCTATTTTCCCGGTACTGCATCGGGATGCTAACGCGGTACGTTAGGAATTGTCCAACGTCGATTGGATACTGGGTCATTTGGATGGTTGTCACCAGACCTTCAGTGGCGAGCAAGGCGCCGGTCGGCTCCAGTTGCCAAGCAGCAAGCCGATCGCCCACTACGGTGTCAGGCGTAATTTCAAGCGGAGTAATTCCATCGAGAAACGTTTTCTCCGTCGGCTCGAGCAGTGCCAGGTTAGCTTCGTAATCGATCACCTGAACGTTGGCTGCTGTTTTCTCACCGGATTCCGCACGCTCAAGCTCGACGTAATTCTGATTTGCGACCAGATCCGCGGTGACAAGCACCGGGCCCTTTGAGAGTACCGCTCCGAGTGCGCGCTTTGAAAAGGGCGCTTTCTTCTGCCACGGCCGAAAATAATCATAGGATTGTCCGGTTACATTTACACGGACGAGCGCCAACTGCTTCGTTGCGTTCACTGACGTTGGAAGAGCAGGCTCCTTTTTGGCTAGTGCGCCCGTAGCGGCAACGAGAAGGATTCCGAAAACGATACAAAAACGCCTGGGCATCTTTAGATTTTGCTCACTTGTTGTGGGGTTTTGGAGATGGATTGTTCTTCGAGATTTTGTTCTTTCAAAACGTTATAACGTGTCTTGATTCGCTCGCGCGCGGCTTCCACTTTGTTGCGGTCGAGCACCAGAGGCGGCCCATCGCCGATCAGGCGAATGACAAAATGCTCCGGGGTCTCAGCAAAGGCGCTGGCCAGTTCATCCAGCGTGTGGATTTTCTTCCCGTTCACTTCATCGACAATTCCGCCACGATACGCTGTCAGATAAGTATTGATCGGGTCAGGCAGTATGTTCGTCAGAACGATGACGTCCGGATGTCGCAGGTAAATCTGGTCCTGAACAAAGTATTCGAAGAAATGGCGAAGCCGCAGATCAGTTGGCCGATAACTTTCAAGTAAATCGAGGTTTAACGGCTGGAAAAGCAAGCCGCCATATAGCACGTACCGGGGATGCACGTCATAGCTATGGCCTAGGATTAGATACGGCCAGGGCGTGTAGAGCCTAATTGTGACCGTCATTGGCTTCTTGTCGCGCCAGATGTCGAACTTGACTGAATCGCCTCGGAATTTTCGCTCGACTACTTCCTGAAATTCGGCGCGCTCTCCTTCCAGCTCGACATTAGAATCACTCGCGATCGGATGACCATCGATAGCGAGCAACACGTCTCCGGGGCGGAGAATATCGGCCGAGGGCCCAGCCGTCACCACTGTGCTCACGAGTACACCGCGGTCGTCGTCATTTAGGCCAAGAAATTTTCTCTGCGCCGGGTTTTGCAGCTTCGCGTACGTAATTCCAAGATCGGGGTACTTGTCGTAATGCCCATCGCTGATATCCTTCAAAAGCCGGTTAATCACCGGCGTTGGGATCATGTAAGCTACGCCCTGGGCGATTTCGCCGCTGTAACCTTGAAATGCAACGCCGACAACTTTTCCATCTTGCATCACGGGTCCGCCGCTATTGCCGGGATTGATTTGAGCGCTGATTTGAATCGCCAGGTGCTGATCGATGGACGAATGTGTGTAAAGCTGAAAATCAATCCGCGACACGATCCCGGTAGTGACTGACATCCGCTCGCCGCCGATCGGATAACCATAGGCCGAAACGGTCGATTCCAGCGCTGGGATCCCGCCGAATTTTAGGGGGATCATGTTCTTGAAAAAATCGGGAGCCGGGACGGTGATCAGCGCCAAATCGCAATCGTTCGCCACGAATTGCACTTTCGCCGGGTATTTGTTCGGATCCCCGTCGCGTTCCACCGTCAGGTAACGGCTGTTGCTGACCACGTGCGCGTTTGTCATGACGCGATTGCCATCGATGACGAAGCCGGCGCCGACGCTGCGTTGAAGGCCTCCGGCATTCCATGGTGCCTTATAATCCGGCTCGGCTGCGGTGTTCGTGATGCGCACAAGGCTCCTTTGTACAGGGCCGTTCGGCTTCGGCGGCGCGATGGGAACCGGAACCGGAACCACTGCCTGAGCAGGAGTACTCGGCGCACGCGCTCCGGCAGGCGGCCGTTGCGGCTCCATCGGCGATGACGCGGGCGTGCTTTCCTGCGCAAGGCAAGCCGTGCTGAGCAATAACGCGACCCAAACAAAAGTAAACGCACGCTTCATGGACAGAAAGGCTGAAGAATCAAGCGAAGTGAGCGAAAATCAAGATTTGAATCTGCACGGGAAGTGACTTTCGAATATAACTGACATAAGAGATCGGATCGCCGTTCAACTTTAAGGTCGAAAGCTGTTCGAGTGCGTTTCAGCAACCCCTCGAAGCATTAGCATCTCAAATTCCGGCTCGATCGAGGATCGACCGAACCACCTTTTCGGCCTCAAACACTTCGCGGGCAAGGATCCAAGCAGCGCGCGAATGCTTTGCGTAGTTGCCGTTTATTGCCTCCATCGCATCGACAATTTCATCCAATGATCGGAAGGATATTAGTCCAGCCTCGCCTCCATAGTTCTCGGTGAAACCGGTCTCCTGAATGATAACTGGCCGACCGGCTGCGAGGTAGCAGGCGCTCCGGTCACTGAACCAGCCGGTGTTTAGGCGAACGTATTGGTCCTTTGCCACGGTGAACTCGCCTTTTGAGCGGCGGATGTAATTGCGATAAAGCCAGTAATCCACGCTCATTTGAAGCGGACAACGCAGCCGCCAGCCACTCCGCTCAAATCTGCGGCGCGTATTTTTATCTTCGATGTTCGTCGCAAGCTCGAACGTTTCGCCTGATTCTTTGGGCGCGTTGATGAAACGCAAAAATTCACGCGATTTGCTCCAAAGATATTTCGAGCCGCGCCAGGTAATGTCTTTCAAACCGCTCGTGGACCAATTGGCGATGGAAGTAAAAGCGGCTGTGCGCGAGGGAGCACGACTGGTCTTCCAAAAATCAGTCACTATGGGCTGTCGCGTTGGCAGCCACTTGAAGCCGTGCAGCGGCACCGGAAACTTTTTGGTTCCGACGTTCTCACCAAAAGTGAACAACGCGCGATGCCGCCGCAGATATTGGATTGTCGATTTCACGCCTTTGTCGACCTTGATCTGCTCCACGCTTGGGTCGCTTTCGACATAGAGGATGCGATCCGAAACGAGCAGGTCGTCGTTGAATTCCTGCGTTCCGCAAATGTTTAGAATCGCGTCGGCTCCGCTATAGAGCTGCCGGATAATTTTCAACGGCAAGCCGGCAGTTGGGTTGCGCGATAAATAGCGCGCGCAAAATGCCCACCGGTTCTTAAATCCAAATTCCCGTGCCAGACGAGAGAGAACCTGGGCCGCGTAATCGAACTCATTGGTTACTTCGAACGTCTCCGGGTTATACGGGAGGCGTGCGGAATCTTCGACGTAATAGACATCGTGACCGAGCCGTTGCAGCCCCACGATATAATGAATGTGTTGCCAGATTACGCCCGCGATCGGCATCGAACCCATGAAGCCCATCACGACGATGCGCTTGCGTTTCATTCAAAAGAAGATGGCCAATGCCCAACGTCGAACGCCCAACATCGAATGAAGAGAATTGGGCGTTGAGCGTTGGGTGTTGGATGTTGGACGTTAAGACGAATCACACTTGGAACTTTTTTACCACCACCGCGGGATTCCCAGCGACTACGGTATTCGGTTCGACGCTTTTCGTGACGACTGATCCAGCAGCAACCACGGAGTTCTCGCCGATGGTGACCCCCTTGAGAATTACTGCGTTCATGCCAATCCAGACGTTGTCCGAGATTTTCACTGGCGCGGTTTTTAATTGTGGCCGGGGCGGACGATCTTTGAAAAACGGTGCAAGCGCTTGTGCATCGATCAGGCGTTGCGCCGGTTCGAGCGGATGAAAATCGGAATCGGCGATGCCGACGTTCCACGAAACCAGACAATACGAGCCGATGTCGATGTTTTCTTCCGCCATGATGAGAGCGCCGTTGAGCAGAGTGAAATCGCCAATGATGCATGTGCCATTTTCGCCGAGAGAAAACGAACAGCCGGCATAGCATGAGACGTGTTTGCCAATCACAATGGCGCGCGGCTTTTTACTGCGAAGTTTCCTGAAAATTTGCGTGCTCTCGCAATAGAATCCTTCGCCGAATTCAACATTAGGCGGGATCGGGTCCTTCCACCAATCACCTTCCACATGTCGATCTTTGCGGACGTTACTCATGGTTTCGATCGGCCATCACGTTGGATAATGGCCGGACGCGTAAAGTTTGGCGTAAATACCGCCGCGCGCGATTAGTTCCGGGCCGCGTCCTCTCTCGGCGATCCGTCCGCGGTCCAACACAATGATTTGATCGAGGCTGTGAATCGTCGCCAGACGATGCGTCGCAATCAATGTTGTTCTGCCACGCATCAATTCTTTAATTGTTTCCATGATTGCCGACTCGGTAGCCGGGTCCAGCGCCGAGGTCGGTTCGTCGAGCAATAGGACCGGGGCGTTTTTCAGAAATGCGCGCGCGATGCCGATGCGCTGCCGTTGGCCGACGCTGAGGTGGCCGCCGCGTTCGCCCACGAGGCTTGCATAGCCGTTTGGCAATTGCCTGATGAAATCGTCGGCTTGTGCACGACGGGCTGCCTCGATGATTTCTTCTTCCGTTGCCTTAGGGCGACCGTACGCGATGTTCTCGCGCACCGTGGTGGAAAAGAGCAGTGTGTCCTGCAGAACGATGGCGATTTGCGCGCGCAGAGATTTTTTTGTGATCTCGCGCAGGTCACGTCCGTCAAACGCAACTGAGCCCGATGTTGGATCGTAAAAGCGGGGGACCAAGCTCATCAACGTGCTTTTCCCCGCCCCGGTGCCACCGACGAGCCCAACGATTTGGTTTGGTGAAATATTAAGATTGAGATCGTGCAGGACAAGTCGATCCGGCGAATAACCAAAGGAAACATTTTTAAATTGCAGCGCGCCTTCTGTGGCTCGGATCGCAACGGCCCCTGGCGAATCGACCACATCATCCTGCCGATCCAAAACTTCGAAGCAGCGCTTCGCGCCCGCGGTGGCACCTTCCATCGCCCAAGTCGTGTAGGTGAGCGATTCGAGCGGCTGATAAAGCATTAGCAAATAAGCGCTGAAGACCAGGAGTGAACCGAGGCTGAGCGTGCCCGCGAGAACATGCAATGTTCCAACGTAATACATTGCGGCCGTTCCCACGACCATGAGCGTGCTGATCACCAGCGCGCTATTCACATTTGTCAATGTAAGTCGCAAGTTTGCCTGCAAACTTTGATGCGCTTGCTGGTGAAATTGTCGCACTTCGAAGTCCTCGCGGCCAAAAGCGTGCACCATTCGAATCGAGCTCAGTCCCTCCTGTGCTTGCGCGAGCACAGCGCTTTCCTGTTCCTGGATCGAGGTCGATTCGCGCCGAATCCGGTGAGCGAAGAAAAAAATCGCGCCTACAATCAACGGCACGATGGCTAGGGAAAGGAGGGTCAATTTCCAGTCGAGCCTTACCATGACAAGGAATGTGCCGAGGAGCGTGATTACCGATGCGAAAATATTCGTAAAACCCTTATTGTAGATCGTCTGGATTGACTGCGAATCGTAGGCGACCCGAAAACTGGAGTCAGCAGATCGCCGCGCGTCGTGATATTTGAGTGAGAGCGACTGCAAGTATGCGTAAAGATCCGTGCGCAATTTGAGCAGCGCTTGCAGGCCGATTTTCACGAACAGATAATTTGTAATCCAATTAATGATTCCCCACGCAAACTGGATCACGACCAGAGCGAGACAGAGCAAGGGAACCCACGTGCGCCAGTCGCTACGCGCAGCAGGCGCCGCTCTCAGAAAATCGTCCACGATGATTTTGAACGGCCATGGTTTGAGCAGATTCAGGGCAATGCCGCACAGTGAGAGAACCAATCCCAGAACCGTTTGACCCCAGAAAGGCTGGTAATAGCGAAGGACGCGCCGGTAGATCGACATATCGATTTGGATTGCGGACTTTAGATTTTGGATTGAACTACACGCGCGCCCAATCGGTTCAGGCTAAATCCGAAGTCCGCAATCCGAAATCCGAAATTCTTTAGCATGCATCATTTTCTTCACATTTGGTTTAACTGGGTGCTAAGCGGCGGCTACATCGGCATTATTGTGTTGATGGCGATGGGAAGCACGCCATTACCAGTCCCAGCCGAAGCTGTGATCCCGCCCGCCGCATTCCTAGCTGCGCAAGGAAAGCTCAATCCTGTTGGTGTGATCTTGGCGGGAACGCTGGGCGCATACCTTGGCGCTGCTGCAATGTATTGGATTTCCCGCTGGATCGGGCGCCCACTCGTTTTGCAATTTGGCCGCTTCGTCTTACTTACTCCGAACAAACTCGAACACGCAGAACACTGGCTGAATCGTTACGAAGCTGGAGGCATCTTTTTTGCGCGCGTGCTGCCAGTTGTGCGACATCTTATTTCCATCCCAGCCGGCATCGTTCGGATGAATTTTGCTGTCTTTAGTTTGGTTACCATCCTCGGCTCGGCGATTTCCTGCAGCATCCTCGCTTATCTGGGACATCGAGCATTTTTAGTAGAGCCGGAACTTCTGACGAATCCGGAAGCGATGGTTCACTTTATCCGTGCTCAATCGGGCGGCATTTTACTGGTCGTTACGCTATTTGCCGCACTTTATATGCTGACGCTCCGATTGATGAAGCCGCGTCGTTCCGGTTCGCAATCCTGATCGGGCGTTTACGATTTTTTGTAGATCAGGATCGCTTTACCGGGCTTTGATCCTGCGTCGGGAAACTTCCATGTTCGAAAATTGAACAAAAGTGTCGTTCAGCGGTCAGTTCTGTAGTGCACAAGAATTGAATAAGTGCGCCGCCAGCATGGAAAACATATTCACAACAACAGATGGCATCAGGATTGCTCCCGGGAGAAACGGGCATAACATGAAACCGCATCGCCAAATTCTGAAGCCGCGCGCCAGGCTTTCACTCGGGGATTTGATCCTGGCAGTAAGTTCCTGCACCAGGAACAAGAAGGAAACGGTAGCAACGGTCGCAGACCTTTTCGCAAGCGGCAAGGTGTTGTTGCAAAATGACGGGCGTTTCATGCGTGCCCGCGTTTGCTGATTCGAAAAACGACGGAATTTCAATCTAGCCGCCTTATCGCGCGCGCCAATGCTCGGGCGCTAGCTCATCTGAGCGATTTCATTTTGGCAATTCGCCACAGAGACTTTATCTTCGCGCGGTGATCGACCGTTATTCACGGCCGGAGATGAGCAAAATCTGGTCGGACGAGCGCAAGTTCCAGATTTGGCTGGAGATTGAGGTGCTCGCATGCGAGGCGATGGCCGAGCTTGGCCAGATTCCGAAAGAGGACGCTGCGGAAATTCGGAAGCGGGCACGGTTCTCTATTCCTGAAATCCTGGAGATCGAGAAGCGAACGAACCACGACGTCATCGCTTTTCTCGAAAACGTCGCGGAATCGGTAGGCCCCGCATCGCGCTGGATTCATCAGGGGTTGACCTCATCGGATATTTTAGACACGACCCTCGCGGTTCAACTGACAGAGTCGTGCAAAATTCTCCTCGATGATCTCCAAGCACTGCGCGCGGTGATCGCGGAGCGGGCGCGCCGGTTCAAAATGACCCCGATGATTGGGCGCAGTCACGGCGTGCACGCGGAACCAATCACGTTTGGATTGAAGCTGGCGCTCATGTACGACGAATTCGGGCGCGCCGAGGAGCGGCTGACGCAAACGCGCGAGCGGATTCGCATCGGCAAGATCAGCGGTGCGGTCGGCACGCACGCGCACATCGATCCAAAAATCGACCGCGCGGTGTGCGAGAAGCTCGGGTTAAAGGCGGCGACCCTTTCAACGCAGATCGTGCAGCGCGATCGACACGCGGAATTCATGACTACGCTGGCTGTCATCGCGTCCAGTATCGATCGTTGGGCCACTGAATTCCGTCATCTTCAACGGACTGAAGTCCTCGAAGTAGAAGAATTCTTCGGCGAAGGCCAGAAGGGTAGTTCGGCCATGCCGCACAAGCGCAATCCGATTTCGAACGAGCGGCTGAGCGGATTAGCACGTGTGATTCGCGGCAACGCTGTCGTTGCTTTGGAGAACGTGGCGCTCTGGCATGAGCGCGACATCAGTCATTCCAGCGCCGAGCGAATCATTCTGCCGGACTCATGCATCCTGCTAGATTACATGCTAGCGAAACTGCGGGATGTTGCCGAAAAGTTGCAGGTCTACCCGGAGCGAATGGCGCAGAATCTGGCGCTCACTAAGGGTCTGTATTTCAGCCAATCGATCTTACTGGCCCTGACACGCGCGGGCGCGGAACGCAAGACCGCGTACGAAGCGGTGCAACGTGCCGCTATGAGAACCTGGAAAGCCGAGGGGACTTTTGCTGAAAATGCGAAGCGCGAATCCGAAATCACTACCCGACTTTCCGCGGCCGAGGTCGACCAACTTTGCTCGCTGG
>Ga0209474_10002725_pt1 | contig 15991 bp, 11 predicted proteins | sample GraSoiAngelo_145_FD_185902 | JGI IMG/M metagenome (GOLD analysis project Ga0209474, IMG submission 185902) | Grasslands soil microbial communities from the Angelo Coastal Reserve, California, USA - 14_1009_05_20cm (SPAdes) (version 2) | ecosystem: Environmental > Terrestrial > Soil > Grasslands...
AACAGGGATCTTCTTTTTCAGCGCATGATGTGAATGACGAAGCTCGAATGACGAAGGAACAAAGCCAAATGACAAATGCTGAAGGAAGGCTGAATAGCCAAGGCCGAACGATGCCGTGGACGGTGCGTCATCGTCATTCGTCATTCGTCATTAATTTGGCATTCGTCATTCGTCATTCGTCATTCGATCATGAGCACCAACGGAGAAACGATCATCGAGGTAGAACATCTGGTTCGACGATTCGGGGATCGCGCGGTGCTCGACGATGTCTCGTTCGACGTCCATCGAGGCGAGACGCTCGTCATCATGGGCGGCAGCGGCTGTGGGAAGAGCACCTTGCTTCGGCACCTCATCGGCTCCATGAAACCGACTTCAGGATCGGTGAAACTTTTTGGACAAGAAATTACAGCTATGAAGGAACGCGAGGTTGAACGTGTGCGTCTGCGATTCGGCATGTTATTCCAATCCGGCGCGCTGCTGGCCTCGCTCACAGTGGGCGAGAACATTGCCCTGCCACTTTTGCAACACACCGACAAGTCCGGCGATGAGGTTGAGGAAATCGTGAAACGAAAGCTCGAGATGGTTGGGTTGACCGGGTTTGAAGATCTTAAGCCGGATGAAATCAGCGGCGGAATGAAAAAGCGCGTGGGCTTGGCGCGCGCGCTTGCCCTCGATCCGGAGTTGCTATTCAGCGACGAGCCAACCTCCGGCCTCGACCCGATTATGACTGCCGTGGTCGACCAGTTAACCTTGAAGTTGACTCACGGCAGCCACATGACCGCAGTAGTGGTGTCCCATGATATGACCAGTGCCTTTCGCATCGCCACGCGCATGATTATGCTGGGGCACGGCTCGATCGTGGCCGAAGGTACGCCAGATGAAATTCGGAACAGCGCGAACCCGGAAGTGCAGCAATTTATCCACGGTCGGGCGGACGGTCCGATCCCTTTGAATCTTTCGCAGGACAAGCATAAAGATCATCAACTAGTCCGGCCCCGGCCCTTCCTGAGCGGGCGGTTCCATTTTCATCACAAGCGACTATGAAACGCAATCTATCCGATTACCTCGTCGCTTTGTTTGTGATCGCGTGCAGCGTTGTTCTGCTAGCCGCGCTCACGTTTGCGCTCTCGGGTTATCGTCTCAAAAAACCGACACGCACCCTGCAAATCAATTATGAAGATGTAACCGGCATAAAAGTGAATTCCGAGGTGCGCTACGCCGGCGCACCGGCAGGACGCGTGATCGCGATGCGGCATCTTACCGCCAACGAGCGGGAAGCGAGCGCAAATAAGAGAGACGCTGTGCGGGTAACGGTCAGTTTGGATGAAACAATTCCGCCGTTGCCGACAGATGTTACCGCCACGCTTAGCTCGGATACGTTACTTTCGCCAAAATTTGTGGCGCTTTCCGCGGGCACGCCAGGTGGTCAGACACTGGCAAACAACGCAGCGATCGAGGGCCACCCAGCTTACGGCCTCGAGCAGATTACAGCGGAAGCCGGCCCGCTGTTCGAGAACGCGAACAAATTGCTCGATAATCTGAACGTCACGGTCACAGGCTTGAAGAAAGATCTCGGCGAATTCACGCCAAAACTCGGGCCACTGGCTGATTCGCTGAAGCTCGATGCGGACAATTTGCAGAACGTGATCACAAACCTTGATAGCGTAGCTAAAGGCGCCGACACATTCCTGACCACAGGGAATACTTTCATCGAATCCACGGACAAGCAGCTTCAGGAACAGTTGAAACAACTGCACGTGACGCTTTTGAACCTGAAGGTGCTCACCACGCACGCAAAAGTGCTCGTTGATGAGCTCGCCCAAAGACCAAACCGGGTCATTTTTGGCGGCAAGCCTCCCAACCTCACGCCGGAGGGAGAAATCCTCAAAAGTTCCAAGCCTCTGCCGGGAGCAAAACCTTGACTCCAAGGCACAGCACTGTTAGCGGCTAAGCTGGCCGTCGGTTCGGAGTTCGACGGACAACGAGTAAATACAGTCCGGCTCGCCTGCTGACATCAGGGCGACGTCTGCACACTTTTGACGCTCGAATTGGAGCTTGTAGCACACCCATTGTACGCTCGTAATCGGTAATAGTAAGTCGTATGCGCACTTAACCCGGTCACGGGATAGCTGGTCACGTTTCCGACGCTCAAATCCTGATAACCAGTTACGTAAGTGGCGAACGTATTGCTTGTGGACACGTCCAACCGATAATCGATCGCACCGCTTACGTTGCTCCAGTGCGCGGTATAGCTGCTGGAAGTCACGTCGGTTGCATTTTGTGCGCTCGGAGCCGCAGGCTTGCAGGACAGCGTCTTTACATTTTTGACGTTGGAATTATGGCTTGTAGCACACCCATTGTACGCTCGCACCCGGTAATAGTAAGTCGTGTGCGCACTTAACCCGGTCACGGGGTAGCTGGTCACGTTTCCGACGTCCAAATCCCGATAACCAGGTACGTAAGTGGTGAAATGGTTGGTGGTGGATACGTCCAACCGATAACCGGTCGCACCACTTATGCTGTTCCAGTGCACGGTAAAGCTACTAAAAGTTACATTGGTTGCGGCTTGTGCGCTCGGAGCCGCAGGCGCCGTGCAAGGTGTCGGAGTGGCGGATGGTGTCGGCGTTGGTGTTGGTGAAGCTGTAGCCGTGGCTGTCGCTGTGGGCGATGCCGCAGGCGTCGGCGTGGGTGTAGCAGTAGCTGTAGGTGTTGGAGTAAATATGGCTGTCGCTGTGGGCGTAGGTGTGGGTGTAGGCGCACCGGGCACACGAAAGGCATAAACTTTGTTGTCGGCGCCGAAATAGATCCGGCCGCGAGCGACCATGCCGGTATTCCACTGCCGGGTCCCGCTCATCAATTCGTTAGCTCCGCCGCCTGCGTAAATGACGACGCCTGTGTCACCATCGTACCCGTGCAATCGCTGGTCACCCGCGACACCCGCCACCCAGACAATCACGTTATTGGTTCCATCAGTGCTCGTGACCCAGGGCGAGCCTCGGCCGTTCTGACTTATTGTCCACGCGTTCACGGTCGTGGGTGGACTCGTAGCGGTAATCCTCCAGGCGGCAATCGCGCCCGCATCGTTATGAAAACCAAAATATGTTCCCTGGCTGGTATGGTAGGTGACAGCCGATGTCCCCCGGTTAATTCCTCCCACATTCGCCTGGGCCACCGGCGCAGCGATACCACCGAGGTTGTTGCGGTTCAGCAAATAGGCATTGCCATCTTTGCCCAGGGCGAGCACAAGCTGGGACGGCGTAGCTCCAGGCACATCGATTACCGTCGCGCTGACACCCCCGAGGTCGGTATCGCTATTGTCGAGCGAAAACCAATTGATAGGCACCCAGTAGTCAGTCGGCTGACCAGTCCAAGTCGGTCCAGCTTGCAGCCGAATGATAGCTTCACCGCCCATCCAGTTGCCGCCCGTATTAAAAGTGTTTCCTGTGACGACAAACATGTTTGTGCCGTCGCTGGCAACACCGCCGTGTCCCCAAATGCCACCGCCAATGGCTGTCGTCGCCCAGGCATGCACGTTGGTGGGGTCATTGATATCGACGCCCACAACCCAGCCATGATAAACGCCGCAATCTCCGGCGTATCCGGAATAACACACGTACACGATCCCGTTCACCAGAGCCAGCCCACCGCGGTCTTCCTGTACCAGCGAGGTAAAAGCAATACCATTGTAGGTGGCGGTGGCGTTCACATCCACCGGCCAGCCTGGATTCGTGGCGCCGGTGTCTACGTTTAGCGAAAAAATGAAATGCTTCTTGGTTGGGCCGTCGATCAATGCGTCAAAGAAAAGTGATCGCGAGGCAAGGTCGACAACGGGCGTGCCGGTGATGCCAACCGGATTAATGTTTCCGCACGGAAGACCAGAGCTCACCGGCACGCCGACATTGCGCTGCCAGATTATGCTTCCCGTGACGGCGTCGAGCGCATAAATGTTGTTCGATTCAGTTGCGGCAATCATCATCGGCCCGTTTGGGCCGCCCTCGATGTAAAGCGGTTGGGCGTAAACGTTGCCGGAAACTGTGCCGTCGAAATTCAGGTCGCGTGTAAGGTTGGCGGCAGCAGACCGGGTAAAGGCCGCATCGATGAAAAGGCCGTCGCGGGAAAGATTATTGTGTTCCTGGGTGACGTTCACCTGCGCGTTTGCCGGAAGAACCGCACTCCACAAGCTGGCAACAAGAACCAAAAAAATGCGAATCCAATAATCCATACGTCCGCGACAGATAAGCAGGCGCGATCCTTCTACCACAATGGGCCTCCCGTTTGTCAAGTTACCGCACAACGTTACAAAGAGTAAGTGCAGTCCCGCTCGCCGTCTGATCTCAGGGCGATGTCGTTACACTTTTGACGCTGGAATTGTTGCTTGTAGCACACCCATTGTAGGCTCGCACCCGGTAATAGTAAGTCGTATGCGCACTTAACCCAGTCACGGGGTAGCTGGTCACGTTTCCGACGCTCAAATCCTGATAACCAGTTACGTAAGTGGCGAACGTATTGGTTGTGGATACGTCCAACCGATAATCGATTGCACCGCTTACGCTGTTCCAGTGCGCGGTAAAGCTGCTGGAAGTAATGTTGGTTGCGGTTTGTGCGCTCGGAGCCGCAGGCTTGCAGGCCAACGTCTTTACATTTTTGACGTTGGAATTGCGGCTTGTAGCACATCCATTGTACGCTCGCACCCGGTAATAGTAAGTCGTGTTCGCATTTAACCCGGTCACGGGGTAGCTGGTCACGTTTCCGACGTCCAAATCCTGATAACCCGGTACGTAAGTGGTGAAATGGTTGGTTGTGGATACGTCCAACCGATAACCGGTCGCGCCGCTTACGCTACTCCAGTGCGTGGTAAAGCTGCTAAAAGTTATATTGGTTGCGGCTTGTGCGCTCGGAGCCCCAAGCGTGCAGGGGGTCGGCGTTGCGGTCGCTGTCGCTGTTGCTGTTGCTGTTGCTGTTGCTGTTGCCGTAGCTGTAGCTGTAGCTGTAGCGCTAGGTGATGGGGACGGAGTCACGCAAGGTACGATGGTGTAGGCTTGTGCACCAATAGCTCCGCCACCCGAGCCATTACAGAAGTATTGCGTAATATCGTCCCTTTGCACTCCTGCTGTAGCCGAAGTATTGCCGTTGTCCACCTGGCCGTAGATCACGTCGAAGCGAGTCTGCCCCTCGTACAACCTCAGCTCGAAGTTGGCCGTGCCGCTCCCGGGGTAGTACTGAGCGCGCCATTCGATGTTGAAGATACGGTTGGGCGCAGTGCCACTAGTCGAAGTAAAGATGCCGTACCCGGCGTTTACCGTGTACAGGTCGTCCCAATACGGATAGACAGTGTAGTTGTGCGTAGTCCACGGCAGGCACAAGTTGCTATAGGCGGCATCCGTGGTTGTAAGCTGGGCATTGCCGTTGGATGACAGGTTGATGGTGTTGTAAGTCTGGTCGTACACTGTGTAAGGGAACGGCAGCGCGGTTGTGGTGACGCAGTCGTCGCAATGATTGCCGATGTCGGTCGTGCCTGGCACAATGCCACCGCCGATCTGGGTAAACGTATATCCGGCGACGCAAGGTGTCGGTGTTGACGTGGCCGTCGGCGAGGGGCTTGCCGTTGCCGTGGCGGTTGGTGTAGGGCTAGCTGTAGGTGACGGGCCCGGCTGCACTAAGTTGACGAAGACATCTTGTTGCGAGCTGCCGCTGATGATCGTCCGCCCGTCGGTCCAGCCGCCGATCATCGTCAGTCCGAAGGAGCTGTGGTAGTCATAGTCGCCCTCATAAGTGGCTTGCACCGCCCCGTCGGGCTGGGCCGGTAGCGGGCTTAGCGCGTGCCCGACCATGTCATCGGTCTGCCAGGTCACGCCGTTGTCCAGCGAGACCCGTCCCCAACGCCGATAGCAGTTCTGCGTGGACGAACCGACCGCGCAGTCCCGGTCGGCTCCGCTGTTCACTTCGCGCTCGTCGTACCAGCTGGCGAAGATCTTCCCGTCCTGCGTCACCGCCAGCGAGGGCTGCCATTGCATGGCCGTGCCCGAGTCGGTGTTCAGTTTCACCGGCGTGCCCCAGGTTAGGCCGGCGTCGGTGGAACGGATGTAGTACACGTCGCCGTGGTCGCTCGCGCCGCTGCAAACTACGTTCTGGCCGCAGGCGGCATAGTCAAGGCTGACCACGTTGCCGCTGGCCGCCGGCTCGCCCCACCCCATATGTCGCCAAATGCTTGAGAAGGCCAGCGCGAAATAGCCGCTCGTGGACCGCCCCGGTCCTTGGAAGCTCGGCCCGGCATTGACGCTGGTCCAGCTGACGCCGCCGTTGGTCGAGCGGTACATGACGTTCTGGCGGGTGCTTAGGCCGCCGCCGCCCTCGTTCATGGTCGCCACATAAACATAGCCACTGCCTTGCAAGTCGCCGGTAACCTGGATGTCGCGGATGAAGCCGGGGTTGAGTTGCGCCTGCGTCCATGTGGTGCCGTTGTCGGAGTAAGTGACATAGAGTGCGCCGCCCCCGATGTTGAAGTCATTGTAGGAAATGTACATCCGCCCGTAGAAGGGGCTGGCCGGGTTGTTGTCCACCCACATCGACTCGCGGTCGTCGCTGCCGCCGTTGTGCGCGCAGCCGCCGGTGGCCCAAGTGACGCCGTCGGTCGAGGTCCACATGCCAATGCCCTGGCCGCCGCAGCCGGTCGCCAGGTCGCCCGCGAACCAGATGCCCAGGCGCGCATTGTACACCACGATGGGGTCGCCGTAGTTGGTGCCGTGGCCGGAGCAGAGGGGCTGGCTCGCCTGCCATGTGGCTCCGTTATCGGTCGAGTAGGAGAGACCGGCGTAGCAGCCGCCGGAAGTGCGGCTGTCGTTGTAGTTGACGACCCAGGTATTGTTAGGCCCGCCCCATTCCATGCTCTCCGACTGAGTCACTTTGGGATAGGCGCTGTCCGGGAGCACGACATCTACGTCGGTACCGCCGATGAACAGAGGCGTGGGCAGCAGGTTTTTAACCCATTGGGAAAACCCGTTACCGGAGAATTGGCTGCCCTTGGAAAGTGAACCTCCTTCTGAAAGGCCGCAGGCAATCATAATCGCTCCGGCGCGCATGTTATCTTGCTTGTCGATGCCCTTTTCGTGGATCGTGGAACAGTCAAACCCAGGAGGCAGCGCGCCGAAAACATTCGAGTTGATGGCCGGGCTGTACTTTTGCTGTCCTTTTGCGGAGCTCGCCGCAGGCGCGGACAACACGCCCGAGCCTGCCAGCGCCAGAAAGGCGCCGAACAGGATTGTAAACACGCTTATTACAACACGGAGAATAAAAAACCCGCCTTCGCCAAGGTAGCGGCAGACGGGTACGGACTGATAAGTGGAGCTTTTTTTCATGGGAGTTTTCATGGGGGATATGAAGGTTTAGTATTAGGTATCGCTTTTCTTAAGGGAGACGCCCTAAGAAGTGCAAGTCTTTTTTTTGGCAATTCTTAAGGATTTTTGCTGGCGCCTGCTTCGACACCTTGGGATGACTTTTTGGAACAGCTGCGATCTCAACAGAATCGGTCAGCTGCGCATGATTTTATAGCGCCACATCAATTTGAAAAAGCGAATGGCGTCGCGCATGGGATGAATCTTGCTCACTTGGTCGGAGTAAACAGTCGTAATCGGAACTGATTCGACCCGGTAACCCTTGCGGCTCGCAATGATGAGCACTTCAGTTTCGTAATCGAAACGGTGCCCGCCGCCTAGCAGCTCCGGAATCAATTGTCGATCCAGCATCCGGAAACCGCATTGGGTGTCTGGAATTTCTTGTCCGCAAACACGGCTAATGCGCCTGCTCATATAATGGTTCACCAAGCGTCGGATGAATGGCATGCCGACAAGATCGTTCATGCGATTGCCGATGAAAAATGTCGGACGCGTTGCGGCGCCTGCGGCTGAAAGAAAGCGATCGATTTCTTCCGGAAGATGCTGACCGTCGGAATCGAGAACAATCACCCACCTGACTTCTCGATCAAACCAGTGCCCTAATCCTGTCTTAATCGCTTCGCCTTTGCCACGATTTTCGCTGTGAACAATCACTACAGCGCCCCCTTCGCGGGCGCGTTGTGAAGTCTGATCAGTCGAGCCATCGTCAATTACAAGGACATGATTAAGTTGTGCACGGGTTCTGCGAACGATGTCGCCGATATGTTTTTCGTCCTGATAGGCAGGAATGACTGCGGCCGTTTGCGAACGTACGTCCATTTCTGTCATGTCGAGCGAAATCGAGACATCTCAGTCTTTAAATCAAGAGATTCCTCGACTCCGCTCCGCTTCGCTCGGAATGACAATACTTGCAAGCGCACGCGTGCAGCGGCTCGGGTTTGTTTTACCGGCAGACGACTGGATGAAAATCAGCTGCGTGGTATGAACTTCGAACCAACGGACCCGAGGCGACGTAGAGAAAACCTTTTCTACGCGCCATGTCGCCGAAATAATTGAACTGATCGGGCGTGATGTATTCAACGACGGGCAAATGTTTCGGACTGGGACGCAAGTATTGACCCATTGTCAGGATTTCGCAGCCGACCTCGCGCAAATCGTCCATAGTCTGAAAAAGCTCCGTCTCTTTTTCGCCCAGGCCGAGCATCACGCCACTCTTGGTCACAACAGCAGGTGCTAACTCCTTCGCCCGGCGCAAAACTCGCAAGGACGTCCGATACTTTGCGCGTGAGCGCACCAGCGGTGTCAGGCGTTCGACCGTTTCCATGTTGTGATTGTAAATGTCAGGGCCGGCATCGAGCACGATTTGGATGCACCAACCCTGTGCGTGAAAATCGGGAACAAGGACTTCGACGATGATCGAAGGATCCATCTCGCGGATCGCTGTGATCGTGTGGGCAAAGTGGTCGGCGCCGCCGTCCTTGAGATCGTCGCGCGCAACGGCTGTGATCACGACGTGTTTTAGTTTCATTCGGCGCACCGCCTGCGCTACGCGATGCGGTTCGTCTTCTTCCAACGCCAAGGGTTTCGCGGTTGTGACAGCGCAAAATCCGCACGCGCGCGTGCAACGGTCACCTGCAATCATGAAGGTGGCCGTCCCCTGGCTCCAGCATTCCCAGCGGTTCGGGCATTGTGCGCTTTCGCAAACTGTGTGCAACCGCAAATCGGAAATCAGCGCCTTAGTTGAAAAGAAAACCGGATTCGAAGGCAGCCGCACTTTGATCCATCGCGGCTTGTGCGCCTGGTGCAATGCAGGGTCAATCTTTGCGCATGACATCTCAACGAAAGTTACAACGTTAAAACAGTTACAAAAGTTAAAACGGAGCACAGGCATCTTGCCTGTGGGGCAGCCGGGCGTCTCGCCTGGTTGAAGCGTATCTGGCAGGCAAGATGCCCGCCCGCCCCACAGCCAGGATGGCTGTGCTCCGATTACAGCTTCGTCCGTCCAGAAAGCGCGGCTGAAAGCGTCAATTCATCAGCCGATTCAAGACCGCCGCCTGCTGGAATCCCGCGGGCAATGCGTGTGAGCGTGATCGGTTTGTGCTTCAAGAGATCGACAATGTAGTTTGTCGTCGCTTCCCCTTCGACATCGGCAGGCAGCGCGAAAATAATTTCGGACATTTTTTCGCGATCAATGCGATCAAACAATTCTTTGATGCGTAAATCCTCGGGTGCGACGTGATCGAGCGGCGAAATTGTTCCTCCGAGAGAATGGTATCGGCCGCGAAAGACCCCGGTTTTTTCCAGAGGCAGGATGTCTGTTGGTTGTTCTACGACGCAGAGCAACTCCGTCGCGCGCGAGGAATCACTACATATTTCGCAGATCTCGCCGGCAGCGAAAAATCCGCAAAGATTGCAGGGACGAATTGAGTGGCGCGTGTCTGTCACTGCGCGCGCAATTTGCTCCGGTTGATCGGTGCGCGTTCGGACCATCCAGAGCGCAATTCGCTCCGCAGAGCGCGGGCCGACTCCCGGCATCTGCCGCAGTTGCGCAATCAAATTCCGGATCGCCGCCGGATACTCCGTCCTTCTCAACACGCGCTCAGGTTGATTCGAATGGCGCTCCCGTCAACTGGAGAACAACCGGCTCCAGCCTGCGCAAATAAAATTGCAATGGCGGATCCTCTTCCTCTTCGGGGCCCCGCGCCTTTTGAAATTCGTTGTAAGCTTCCGCCCAGCGTTTTTCGCGATAAAGAACCACGGCGCTCCAAAAAGAATCCCGGCGCGCGATGTGTTCCGGTTTGGCTTCTGCTGCCAGCCATAGCGGCTCGTAGATTTCAAGCCGATCATGCGAATTCAGCCCGCCCACAAAATCGATCGGGCGCGCGACAACAGTCTCACTCACTCGGTCAAAGGTGGGCGTGTCGATCAGCGCGCTCGACCCGTAGAAATGGTTCAGAGCGCAGAATCTGCGAGCAAGTTCAATCGGTTCGCCGCTCGCGAACAGCAGCGGATGTTCGCTGTCCTTCAACGCACCGGCAATTATCACACCGGAGCTAACCCCGGCGCGAATATTCCCGGAAATTTCTTCGTTTGGTTTCCCGCTCTCGCGAAAAGTCTTCATCAAATCAAGAACAACGCGAACTGCGTTCTGAGCGTGCTCAGCGCTGGGAATTGGAAAGCCAAAGAAGGCGACGACGCCTTCGCCGTCAGCAGCGTGCAGGTAAGCGCCTTCTTTAGTGAGACACGCGGCGGTCTCGCGAATAAATTTTGACGTGGCTTCCGCGAACGCGGCCGGCGCCGGATCTTCCGGGAATGCAATTTTGTTACCGAGATCGCACACCACCACGCTTACGTCGTATGCTTTCGGCTCTGCCTCGAACGCGGTTGTGCCGTCGCTAAGACTACGAAATTCCTTGTTTGAGAGGCGATCGGCAAAGAATGTTCGCACCAGATGCGAGCGGTTTCTCCATAAGAAAGCCGACCAGCCTTCTGCAATGGCCAGTGCGAATATCAGCGCAAGTACAGATGGAATTGGCTGGAAGAATATCCGGTAAAGCGAGCAAACCCACGACAAGACAAATAGCTCCACGAAAAACAAACCAACTAACAGACGGCTTCGCCATCGTGGAACCTTGCTCAAAGAGAGCCAGGCGACACCAAGAGCAATCAGCAGGACAAAAACATATTGCCATTTTTCACTGCCGATTCGCGTCGCGCTGGAATAATCGCAGACAAGCTGAGCACCGACCGCCTCCAAGCCTGCTGTGGTCTTGCTGGCGTGCAGCGCGCCGACGCCGAAAGCAACGGCGACTCCGATTATGAGCGTTGTGATCAGCAACCGCTTCATCGGCAATCAAGCTTCTTGTGCGACCGCAGCCGGATAATAGGATTTCACTACGATTTCGCTCAGGAATTTATCCGGAGCGTCAATTGCCTCGGCAGTAAGAATAAACTTGGTTCGGCCTGTGTTCTTTTTGATCAGGTTCAAGCCGAACTGGTAATCTTTGAATAAATGAGCGCATAGATCGTTCATGGTCATCCGCTCATCGTGCGCGCGCTCGACCAAGCGCCGTACCGCAGTCTCATCAAAAACAATCTCCACTCCGTGCTCGCTGCTAAATTTCTCGGCAAATTGGCGCGCACCGGTTTCGAGCATTTGCGCCTCCAGCTTGCGTCCCTCGACCTTTAAGCGATCAAGCACGCGCTGCGGCTCGCGCACCAGGTCTGCGGTGACGCGCAATTGGGTCAGGCCCGACCCAGCCAAATAATACTTGTAGTCGCGGAAGAGCTTCTCAAACACCGTGAGTAGTCCACGCGCGCCCGTCTTTTCCTTTGCGGCAGCTTCTGCGAGCAAACGCAGTGCCTCGTCCTCGAAACTGATCTCGATCCCATAAGCGCGAAACGCGCGCTCGTATTGCCGAAGCAAACTGCCTTCGGAATACTTCATGATGTTGAAAAGATCATCGGCATCGAGGTCCTCACAAACCACGCGCACCGGCAATCGGCCGATGAATTCCGGCTCGAACCCGTACTCGATGAAATCCTGCGTTGTCACATGCTGGAATAATTGGTTGTCCATGACTTGAACCGGATCGGCGCGAAATCCGATTTGCGCTTGCCGTACGCGCCGGGCCACTTGCTCCTTTAGCTTTTCAAACGCGCCGCTCACCACGAACAAAATGTGCCGGGTGTTGATCGTCTCGCGTTTTGCCTTGCCACGCCGTTGAAACTCGAACGCCGCTTGTAGCTGCGCCTGAAGATCGTTCATGCTGCGCACGGGCACTTCCGTTTCCTCCATTAATTTCAAGAGCGTGGTCTGCACTCCGCGGCCGCTCACGTCACGGCCGATCAAATTCCCAGCCGCAGCGATTTTGTCGATTTCATCGATATAAATGATTCCGAATTGCGCCAGGTTCACGTCACCGTCGGCTTTGTGCACCAGCTCGCGCACCAAATCTTCCACGTCGCCGCCGACGTAACCGGTCTCGCTGAACTTCGTCGCGTCGGCTTTTACAAACGGCACCTTGATTAGGTCAGCGATGTGTTTAATCAGATACGTTTTGCCGACCCCGGTCGGCCCGACCAAAATTACGTTTTGCTTGATGTACTCGATCTCCTGCGCGCGTCTGGCGTCTTCTTTCTCGAGCCGGCGCAGGTAATTGGCGTGGTTGTAATGATCGCAAACAGCAATCGCCAGGACCTTCTTCGCTTCATCCTGCTTGATTACGAAACGATCAAGATGCGCCTTGATGTCTCGCGGCAGGAGATTGAACTCGAATTCGTTATGATCGGCCTTTTCCGGTTTTTCATCCTCTTCTGCCGCCGCCGGCTCTGGCTCGGTAATCGCCGCGACTGAAACCCGATCGCCGAAGTTCTGTTTCATGAACTCCGTGATCTTGACCTTCAGCTCTTCCGGTGAAGGAAATGGTGGTGGCGGGTCTTGTGCCATCAAAAAAAACATCGTGCCAAAGAGGCTCCCTGGCAACGTTGGTCTAAAATCTGACTCTCACGCGCGAGATTCGTTCATCCCCCTGCTCTTCCTCTTGCCCATGGTCTTGCTCTGATCTACTTCGGAAACATTGAAAGATTCGAAACTGATCGAGTTTGTCGTAACAGAAGATGGCGCAAAGCTGCGCCTTGATCAGTTTCTAGCAAAGCGACTTCCGGAATATTCCCGGTCGCGCATTCAACAATTGATCCGCGGTGGATTCGTTCGGCTCAATGATCAAACCACCCGGCCCCGGCAGATTGTCCGACGCAGTGACAAAATTAGTTTAAGGGAGCCGCCGGTTGAGAAAATCGATATCCGGCCGGAGCCGATCCCGCTCGATGTTCTCTTCGAAGACGAAGACATCATCGTTATCAATAAACCGGCCGGCCTTACCGTTCACCCGGGCGCAGGTCAGCGCGAACACACTTTGGTGAACGCGTTGCTCAATCACTGCGTGAGCTTATTATCAGGGATAGGCGGAAAAGAACGGCCCGGCATCGTTCACCGTCTCGATAAGGAAACAAGCGGCTGTCTCGTGGTCGCCAAAAATGACATCGCGCATCGGGAATTGTCCAAACAGTTCGCCGCGCGAACAGTGGAAAAGATTTACCTCGCGCTCGTCACCGGAAAATTGCGCAAACCAGCCGGTGTAATCGAAGAAAAAATCGGACGACATCCAGTGCACCGACAACGAATGCGGGTGACTTCCCTCCGTGGACGCACAGCCAAAACCGAATATCGCGTCATCTGCTCAAGCGAGCAGGCAAGTTTAATTGAATGCCGGCTGCACAGCGGACGCACCCATCAAATTCGTGTTCATCTTCATCATCTGGGCCACGCGGTGCTCGGCGACAAGGTTTATGCGGCGCGTTTTGCGAAAAATTTCCCTCGCCAAATGTTGCACGCGTGGAAGCTCGGCTTCCATCATCCGCGCACCGGCGAGTTGAAAAATTTTGAAGCTCCGTCGCCTGCAGATTTCAAGCAAGCTGTTAGCGCTGTCGGCATGTGATCATCAATGCCGCCACGCGACGTAATCACAACGTTTCTTTGCGTTCCCGCTTCGGCACCATCGCGCTGGCTAGCATTGTTTGCACAATTTCGCCGCGCTGATTGGTAGTCACATTACGCAGGCGAATAATCCCGAAGCGAGGTCGAGAACGCGATGGCCGCAGATCGACAATCTCCGTTTCTACAGTGAGCAGGTCCCCCGGTCGCACCACATTGGGCCAGCGCAGTTCGTCCACGCCCAGGCCGATCGCGCCTTCAGCGAAATTCAATGTCTGCACGAACAACCTCATGGTCATCGCGGCGGTGTACCATCCGCTGGCAATCAAACCTTTGAAAATTGTTCGCTCGGCTCTTTTGCGGCTAAGATGAAACATCTGCGGGTCAAACTTGTGAGCGAATTCGATGAGCTGCTTCTCCGTTACGTTTAGTGGCTCAGATTTGAAGCGATCGCCCACTTTCAAGTCATCAAAGTAATGCTCTTTCATTGCAGCGACGGTGAAACCACATTCATGCGTTATCGCTCAGGATTGGGCAATCCAGAAATTGGGTGCGCATTTTATGAGCGGGCTGTTTCCCGCAGTTTCGCGGAGGCAGATTCGTGGTTACTTGGTTTTTATCGATCATGAAATCACGATCGGAACGGCATGCGCGAGTCGCGCCCGCGAAATTCCCGCCTTGGCGGCAGCCTGCGCTCATTGCGGCAATCGTTATAGCCGTTGCGGTGGTTTATCTGCCGGCGCTTCACGGAGATTTTGTGTGGGACGATTTTCTTCTGATAACCGGCAACCCGTTGCTGCAAAACTTTTCGGGTCTGCTGGAAATCTGGTCTGGCGGCAGAACGGCCGATTACTTCCCACTCACGAATACCGTATTCTGGATCGAGCATCATCTTTTCGGCGCGAGCCCAACCGGTTATCACGTTGTTAACATCCTTCTGCAAATTGCAAATGCGTTGCTTGTCTGGCGGCTGCTAAAGCTGCTGAATATTCCAGGCGCGTGGCTGGCTGGCCTCATCTTCGGGATCCACCCGGTTCACGTGGCATCGGTGGCGTGGATTTCCGAGTTGAAAAATCTGCTCGCGATGTTCTTAGCGTTATTGTCAGTCCTCTATTTCCTTGATTCCCGTGGTAGGGACGGACCGCCGGGCCGTCCGTCTGACTCGGCGCGCCCGGCGGTCGCGCCCTACCGATACACCGCATCTCTCGTTTTCTTCGCGCTAGCGCTGCTCTCGAAAACGCAGGTCGTGTTTTTGCCTTTCGTTCTGCTGTTGTGCGTCTGGTGGCGGGACAAACAACATCACAGTAGGGACGCCGCGCTGTCCCGAAAGCTTTCGGGAGACGGCACAGCGCGCCGTCCCTACCAAGACTTCCGGCGCGACGTCATTCGATCATCGCCATTTTTCCTGCTTGCGATTGTTTTGGGTCTGGTAACGCTCTGGTTTCAAAGCCGCGGCATCGGTGAAGAAGAGATTGTTATCGGATCGCTCCCTCGCCGCATCGTGAACGCCGCAACGGCAATCTGGTGGTACGCCGGGCACCTCTTCGCCCCTGTCCGATTGATGGCGATTTACCCAAACTGGCGATTCGATCCTCCCCTCGTTTTTGAATGGCTGCCTTTGATCGCGCTCATCGGCGTTTTGACTGCTCTCTGGCATTGGCGGAACCGCGAGACACGCGGCGCTTTTTTTGCGGTCGCCTGTTTCGTTGTCGCGCTTCTCCCAGTGCTGGGATTGGTCCGAATGGCTTATGTGCGCAGCGGCGCGCTCGTTGCTGATCATCTCCAGTACTTTGCAGACGTTCCTCTGCTCGCGCTTTTCTGCGCAGGTGTCGCATACGCGTGGAACCAGCGACAACGCGCGGCGAAATTTGCAACCGCGACCATTGTCACGTTGTTGGTTGGGGCAATGGGCACATACGCTTTCGGCCGGACAGAAGTTTATCGTAACGAAGAGACGCTTTGGCAGGACAATCTCTCCAAGAACGCTGATGCGTGGCAGGCGCACATCATGATGGCGCAACGGCGTTTCAAGCAGGAACGGTACGCTGAGGCCGCTTATCATGCCGGTCGCGCGTCGGAACTCAAGCCGGAACTGGCCGATATT
>Ga0209474_10002726_pt1 | contig 15986 bp, 13 predicted proteins | sample GraSoiAngelo_145_FD_185902 | JGI IMG/M metagenome (GOLD analysis project Ga0209474, IMG submission 185902) | Grasslands soil microbial communities from the Angelo Coastal Reserve, California, USA - 14_1009_05_20cm (SPAdes) (version 2) | ecosystem: Environmental > Terrestrial > Soil > Grasslands...
CAAAGTAAATGCGATTGATATAAAGCTCGAGAATTTGCTGCTTGGTGAACTCGTGCTCGATCCGCAACGCCACCATCGCTTCGAGCAACTTCCGATTGATCGTGCGTCCGCCGAGCGGAAGCGAATTGCGTGCAAGCTGCTGCGTAATGCTGCTCGCACCTTCCCTGGCGGAGCCGCTCATCAAATCGCGGACAAGCGCGCGACTGACCCCATAAAAATCGATTCCGTTGTGCTGAAAAAAGCGGGTGTCTTCTCGCGCCAGCAGCGCATCAATGAATGCGGGCGCGACTTCATTCAACGAAACAATGAGCCGGTTCGATCCCGCCAGCCTGCTATAAATCTTTCCGTCAACATCGAGAACGGTATTGCGTTCCGGCATTTCCCCGACCTTCTTCATGTCGAAGGTGTGCGCCCAGGCAGAGTAGAAGATCAAAACGCCAAGCGCACCACCGCCAACGAGGGTAACGAGAGAAATCTTCCAGCCCCATCGCCAGAGCCGGCTCGATTTCCTCTTGCCGTTGCCGGAGGATTTTCTCTTGAAAAGTTTCATCGCAAGAGCTTTGACAATTTAGCAATAGATTTCGCGGATAAAAATGCGTTTTCCAAAAAGCGGACTGTCATCCCGAACCGCGCAGACGGTGAGGGACCTCTCAAATGGATTTGAATGCGCAAACCAGCTTGTGTGACCAGTGCCCGTTAGGCGAGGTCCCTCGCTTGCGCTCGGGATGACCCTGTCGGAGAGCTGCGATTTCGGCGTTGAGAGTGCGGCGGCGGCGCTAGAACTTCGCACGACCAACGACGCGCGCTCTCGAATCAAAAATTCACCTGGACGTTGCTCTCGTGTTGCTCCGTCGCGCAGGGCGCATTGAGAGGAACATCGGGGACCGTCTCGCTCGGCTTTACCAATTCGTTTTCGATTAGATACTGCTCGACTTCTTCGCCGCTGACATCGGCCAGCATTTTTTCATTGATTTCGACGCAGGGCGAAAGCGGCTGACCGCTTTTCGTCTCCATTTCCCAGCGAAAAGCCGGGTTAGCGATGATGTCCTTTTCTGTATAGGGCAAATTGTATTTATTAAGAACTGCACGAACGCCGGCGCTCCAGCCGCAATACGTTTTCAGGTAGGCAGTGATCTGAGGTTTTTCCATGGTATGAGAAGCTAGCACGTGCAGTGAGCTGGCTCAATCTCGCAAAACCGTAGTCCGGACGCATTTAACCGCGTTGAAGAGTCCGCAAATCTTGCAGGAGGCGGACACGCCTCAAAGATTGGGCCGCAGGTTCGATTTAAAACTCAAAGGAGGCCAGGACCCCGACGTTTTCCCGCTAGCCCGTTCAAGGTCCCGGCACATTCTTATCCACGCGATCTGTTTCCCACCATCAAATCTTTTGTTGCACCGGCTTCAGCCAGGCGTGCAGTTTTTGCAGCCCGAGCTCGAGACGCGTCTTCACCGTTCCGAGCGGGTTTCTGGTGCTGGCTGCGATCTCGCGATGACTCATTCCCTTAAAAAACGAAAGCTCCAGTGCCTGGCGCTGAAACTCCGGCAACGCCGACATCTGCTCTCGCAGATAACGGCGTAGATCAGCCTGTTCCATTTCCTCGTCGCCATCTACCGTCGCGCTCGCGCCACCGGGTAGTTCATTTATCTGCTCCTGATAGCGATCTTTTACTCGGAAATAGGCTTGCCGCCGGCGCAGCCGATCAATCGCCCTCCGCCGCGTAATAGTCGTTAGCCAGCCGAGGGGCTTGCCGATCCGCGGGGCGTAGTTTTGCGCCTGCTTCCAGATCTGCAACAACGTCTCCTGCAAGACGTCTTCCGCTTCGGCTTGCTCATGAATCACGCTCTCGATGATGGAGCGTAAAGTGTCGCCGTGTCGTTGATATAATGCTTCCAGTGCATTCTCGTTTCGGTCCGTGATCGCGCCCATGAGCGCTTCATCAGTAGCCGAACTGAACCCATTCGTTGTTAGTGTTGGCGCAATCATAAATCTTAAATGGGCTGGGGAGAGGGCCCGCCATCCGTGTTGCCGGCGCCGTCGGAGCAGTTTCCTGAACCGAGCGCATTCCACCAATCTTCGTACGTTTTCTCGGGAATAAGCGAGTTACCCGGGTAAACCCACTGATGCACCCCCGATTTACAATCAGGAGTTGGGCAATGCAACTTCACTTCCTCCCCAACCGTTAGAATTAAAACCTCGTGACCAGTAAATCCTCGATCACAGAGCACACAAACACGCTGTTCATCGAGTGAGCGCCATTCACGAAAATGGTCGTGAACGCGCAGAATATCCAATCGATCATCCGTGGGCTGTAGGGGCCAATTCATCTCGCCTCCATGTTTGAACAGCGTTTGGTTGCCGGCAATCGGACTGGATGACGATTGCGAGGTCAGGAAAATCCTGACCCAAGAAGTGAATAACTTTCTTCCTCTCTGGGGTTTGGAGCGCGAGCGTGCATCCAATATTTTTGCGATGCGCGTTATCTGATTGGATGAGCAGGCAACAATTGGGGCGCAGTATCCGCAACTCGGATCCGTGGATGAAAGATCGAATGGAACGCTATTGCACTCTCCACCGGCGCAGCCCGAGCGCGGTTCGCCGGCCGCAACTGAGCCGCTGTCGAGGAACGTTCATCGTTTTGCTCGGACACAGCCTTGGACAATGGAATTGCAGGAATCGGCAACACCGTCGAAAAAACGCTCTCCGGGCATTCGATCTGCAATATCTGCGCGCTCTCGAACCGCCACACAACGGCACTGAAATTATACGTCGGAAATCTTAACCCGATCGCTTACGGCGGAGTTTGATTGAGCTATCGGGCACTTCGCATCCGGAAAGGAATTTGCGCGTAGCCTGCGCAATCGGCGCAGCGTCTGATCGTGATAGCCTGTCAGAGGTGACCCTCGGCGCCTCGCTGGGAGGCGGCTGCAACTGAGAACTCTCGCACACGTTGATGCTCGCAAGCAGCCGGCTTCAGCAATCGCAGCTTGAATACCGATCAGACGAGATTGACAATGCTGAGGGCTATGGCCCGACTACGAAAACCGAAACGACCTGCACCGCGCTCCAAAAAGAAAGCGGATCAGACGAAATTGACGCACTCGTGGAAGGATGAGAAGCGGCTAGGTTGCCCGATCGTAGGGGTGGGCGGATCGGCTGGCGGATTCGAAGCCGCGATGGAATTGCTGCGACATCTTCCAGCAAAAAGCGGAATGGCGTTTGTCATCGTTCAACATCTTGATCCACACCACGCTAGCCGGCTCGCCGCTTTGCTTGGCAAAGTGACCGATATGCCCGTGACCGAAATTACCGGGAAAACTATTCCGAAGGAAAACGCGGTTTACGTTCAGCCGCCCAGCAAGTGCGTGATTGTTAAAAACGGGGCGCTGACTTTAATTCGCCGAACCGGGCAATTGAATCTCGCGATCGATCATTTTTTTGAATCGCTTGCGGAAGAACGCGGGGCCGGCGCCATCGGCATCCTCCTTTCCGGAACCGGCAGCGACGGGACTGCTGGTTTGCGCGCGATTAAGGCAGCGGGCGGTATCACTTTCGCACAAGACGCGAGTGCGAAGTTCGATGCGATGCCACGGAGCGCAATTCGCTCGGGTTTTGTCGATATGGTTCTGCCACCGCGCGAGATTGCGCGAGAAGTCCGGCGCATCGCCGATCATCCCTATCTTCGACGAACATTGAGTGATCGGGCGGAAACGGAGCGATTGAATTTTAAGGCAGCCGACGATCTCGGCCGCATTTTTCTTTCGCTCAAGAAACAGATGGGAGTCGATTTCAGCGCTTACAAGGAGACGACGCTGAATCGTCGGATTCAACGACGGATGGCGTTGCATCGGATCGAGCAGCTTGGTCAATACGCGCGTTTTCTCCACGAAAACAAAAAGGAAATCGAAGCGCTTTTTGACGACCTGCTCATCAACGTGACGCGCTTTTTCAGGGATGAGCGCATGTTTCGCGCATTGAAAAGGCGATTTCTGCCAGCGCTAGTTAAGAGCAAAGGCAAAGATCGCCGTGCTCAACTGCGCGTTTGGGTGCCGGGATGCGCGACCGGCGAAGAAGTTTATTCGCTCGCCATTTGCGTTCTCGAAACGCTCGGCCAGCGCGCTTCCAAGATGGCCATCCAGATTTTCGGCACCGATCTGAGTGACTCGACCATCGAACATGCACGTGCAGGGATTTATTCCAGCGCGATTGAGAAAGATGTCTCAGGAACGCGCTTGAGGCGCTTTTTTTTCAAGCGCGACGGCATGTATCAGATCAAGCACACCGTCCGCGAATTCTGCACCTTCGCCCGGCAAAACATCACGGCGGATCCTCCATTTTCGCGGCTCGACCTGATCAGTTGCCGCAATGTTCTCATCTATCTCGGCCCGCAGTTGCACAAGCAGTGCATTCCGCAGTTTCATTATGCGCTCAATCCCGGCGGTTATCTGATTCTCGGCCCGGCTGAATCAGTTGGTAGCTTCGACGAACTTTTCGAACTAGTGGACAAACGGAACAAAATTTACGCGAAGAAAAATGTGGCTACGCCGCACCATGTCGATCTTGTTTCCTATCGGCGGTTCAAACCCCGACATCCCGATGCCAGGGGGCTCGCCAGCGATGGCACGACCACCGCGCAACTTCAGCAAATTGCCGATCGTATTATGCTTAGTGCCTATGCACCCGCCGCGGTGGTAATCGACCGCGAGATACGCGTGCAACAGTTTCGGGGCCGCACCGACCTTTTTCTCGAACACGCTCCCGGCCCGGCCACGTTCAATCTTTTGCAATTGGTGCGGCCAACGATGGTGGCCGATTTGCGCAGCACCATTCATCACGCCCTCAAGACCGAGAGGCCCGCACGCAAAGAGCGGACACTCGTTAAATACGACGGCAAAATACGCGAGGTAAACATCGAGGTCGTGCCATTCAAAGTTCCGGCATCAGATAAATCGTGGCTGCTCGTTATTTTTGATGAAACGACCAAGGGAACGCGCCCGGGCAAGCTGCCCCGAGTGGTGGGAAAAACGGCGAGAGAACGCGAGATAACCCAGCTGGAGCGGGAACTGGCGGCGTCGAAAGAATCATTGCAGGCCATCATCGAAGAGCAGGAATCAACCAACGAGGAGTTGAAGTCGGCCAACGAAGAAATCGAATCGAGCAACGAAGAATTGCAATCGAGCAATGAAGAGTTGGAAACGGCAAAAGAAGAATTGCAATCGACCAACGAGGAACTGACGACGCTAAACGAAGAGTTGAGCAACCGGAACCTTGAGATGATGCAGGTCAATAGTGATTTGAACAATCTGCTTGCGAGCATGCAATTGCCCATCGTGATGGTCGATAACACGCTGACGGTGCGACGAGCAACACCGGCGGCGCGCCAGGCATTTAATATTTTGCAAACCGACATCGGGCGACCGTTGCGTGAGCTTAGACCGAACTTTGACGTTCCCGATCTGGAGGACATTTTACGCGCAGTAATCCAAACCGCGAGCACGCGTAAGCGCAGAATTGTTGACAAGGACGGGCATGAGTACTCGTTGCGCGTCCGGCCTTATCACACAAACGACAACCGGATCGACGGCGCGGTCATTACTTTGGTGGATATTGACGGAAACAAGCAACGGCGACGCAGCAAAAAAGCTTAGGCAGGGCGCAAAGTCCTATTCGGGGAACACTCCGTTTCGCGTGCAGTCGTTGAGGTCTCAGCAACCCCGTGACGGAAAAAGCACTCGACGCGGCGCCGAATTGTGCACGCGAGCTCGCGTGAGCTTCCCCACGAAACAGACTGCTTAATTCACCATTTGTGATAAAGTTTTCCGGTAAAGAAATCGCACGGAATGAAACACCCAACGCGAGGTGCCACGCGACAACCACGGCGCGGCCGAAAAATTCGGGCATCGGTTAACCGATCCGGCCGCGAATTAATTGGAGCAGCAATGAAGAAAGTGAAGGCAACCTCCCCAGTGGGGGGAAGTTCCACCAACAGCCTTAACGGGTCTCGGAGTGGAAACGGTGCAATCGTCCATCCCCCCAAACCGGTTTTCAGGTATCCCAAAACTGAGCTGGAGGCCGCTATCCAACGCTACGTCGATTTGTTTGATTTCGCCCCCATCGGTTACGTGACCTTCGATCGCGTCGGGCGGATCGAGGAGATTAACGTCACCGCCACACGGCTAGTCGGCCGCCCGCGCAAACATTTAATCGGCGCTCCGTTTGTTGTCTGCGTTGCCAAAACCGACGCCCAAGTGTTCCTCCGTCATCTTCTGGAGTGCCGTTTTTCGAAGGGTCCGGTGGAGACGGAAGTGCATTTGAAAACCCGGGACGGCGTTGAATTTCCTGTTCTGTTGTCGAGCACACCCGCTTCCTCATCGATGAAGAATGGTGTGCTGCTTTTTCAAACGGCGATTGTCGATTTAAGCGCACGCCAGCGAGCGGAGGAATCGTTGCGGCAATCGGAGAAGCGTTATCGCACCTTGTTCGATTTGGTGCCGGTCGCCGTTTATACCTGCGATGCCGAAGGCTTGATTCAAGAGTACAACCAACGCGCGGTGGAGTTATGGGGACGTGAACCGAAAACGAATGACTCCAGTGAAAAGTTTTGCGGTTCGCTCAAGCTTTTTTATCCAGATGGCCGGCCGATGCCGCACCACAAGTGCCCAATGGCGCGAGCCCTGCGCGGCGAAAAATTGACGGCGCCTGATTTGGAAATATTAGTCGAGCAATCGAGCGGTGCACGCCGAAACGTTCTTGTTAGCCCGACGGCGTTGAGAGGCGGGCAGGGAAAAATAATCGGAGCGATTAATTGCCTGCACGACATCACTGCGCGCAAACGCACGGAAAATGCATTGCGCGAATCGGAGGAACGTTCTCGTGCGGTCATCCACCAAAGCACCGCCGGAATAACGAGCACTGATTTAACAGGTCGCATTATTTTCGCGAACCAAAAATTCTGTTCAATGCTTGGCTACAAAGAGCGTGAGCTCGCGGGCCAAACCATTTTTCAGATCACACATCCCGGCGACCTCGCAGAGAGCCGTCGACTTTTTCGCCGAATCGTCAGAAAAGCCGAACCGTATCAACTGGAAAAACGTTATCGTCGCAAAGATGGGTCTACTTTATGGGTGAGCGTGAGTGCGGCGCCATTGCGCGACGCCAAAGGCAAAACACAGTCGGTGGTCGCGGTTATTCTGGACATCGGTGACCAAAAAAAAGCTCAGGCTATCCTGGAAGATCGCGCTCGCGGATTGGAAGGCGAAATCCTCGCCATTAGTGACCGCGAACAACGCCGCCTCGGTCAGGATTTGCACGACAGCCTGTGCCAGCATCTTACCGCCATTGCTTATATGGCGCGCTCGGTTGCACTACGGCTCAAGAACCATCGAGTCATCGAAGTGGAGCACATTGAAAAAATCGCGGAGCTAATCAATGACGGGGTGACCGAAGCGCGCACCATTGCCCGCGGCTTGCATCCAGTGGAGATGGAACCGCCCGGGTTGGTCACTGCGCTGGCAGTACTGGTCAGGCAGCCGCATTGGCCCGTGCCGTGCCGCCTGGAGGCCGACGAAGAAATTTCCGTTCCGGACTCGACCGTGGCTCTGCATCTCTACCGGATCGCACGCGAAGCTGTAATTAATGCGAACAAATATTCCTGCGCGCGCGAAATCATTGTACGGATGAGACGTTCGGCCAGCGGAATCGAGCTAAGTGTAATCGACGATGGCGTCGGAATTCCAGCCAATTCCCCCGCTGGATCGGGGATGGGCTTTCACATCATGCAATATCGCGCCCGTTCCATTGGGGCACGCCTGGAAATCAAGCCAATAAAGCCGCATGGAACACGCCTAACTTGTTATGTACGAAAATGAAATCGACAGCAAGCGCCGCGAGGCAAGAGAAACGCAAATTGCGCAGAGGCTCTGTCTCTGGCGCCGCCCCCGCATCCGAGCCTATCGCCCCGGATTCGTTTTCCAGCGGGGTTGTCGATAATCCGAAATCGGATTTGCCCCAAGCGATCCCCATTCTGATCGTTGATGATCATCCTCTTTTTCGTCACGGCCTTGCTCAGTTGATCAACTCTGATGACGGTTACTCCGTCTGCGGCCAGGCGAGCAGCGCGCCCGAGGCGATGGCGTTGGTGCGTAAATTGCGACCTAAACTGGCGATCGTCGATCTTGGCTTGAAAGGGCCAAGCGGAATCGAATTAACAAAATCGCTGCGTGTGGAATTTCCCAAAATGCCCATCCTGGTCCTGTCGATGCACGACGAACCGACTTACGCCGTGCGTTCCCTTCGCGCCGGTGCCAACGGTTACGTCACCAAACAGGATGCGCTCGGCAGCGTCCTCATTGCCCTGCGCGAAGTCCTCGACGGCCGCGTCTATCTCAGCCCCTCAATGGCCAGTGAGGTGATTTCCAATGTTGTTCTAACGAAACGAGAGCCAGGGGCAGATCCAACGGACAACTTAACCGATCGCGAGCTGGAAATTCTCGAACGCATCGGCAAAGGCGAAGAAGTGAAAGGGATTGCCAAAACATTGCACCTCAGCCCAAAAACAGTTGAAACGCATCGGAGTCACATCAAAGAGAAGCTAAGGCTCGAGAACGCGCGGCAGGTTGCGCGTTACGCCGTTCAGTGGGTCAGCGCCCGCGGCATCTGACGCTTTTTTCCAACGCCGATGGTGCTCGCACGTTATCTTGGAGCGCGAAGAAGGCTTGTCATTTCGAGCGCAAGCGAGGACCTCGCCCAAGCTGGACTGATCACACAAGCTACTTTGTGTGACCCGCCCCCACGGGTGAAGTCGCTCGTCGTCTGTCGCGACTCGGGATGATGGACGGTGCGCCTTTGAGCGATTCGATTTGCGCCGCCGGTTTGGTCATTCCATTATTCCAACACTCCGCGCATTCTCCGCTACCCCTACGCCGCTGCCTGTTACCTGCTGAATTGTCTCCTGCAATTTTTGCACGTCGATCGGTTTGGTCAGATGCGCGGAAAAACCAGCGCGACTGCTGCGCTCCAAGTCTTCCTCCATTCCATAACCGCTGATCGCTATGCCCTTGGCGTCGCTGATCTTCGCCAGCTCGCGCATTACCTGAAAGCCATTGCCATCCGGAAGACCAAGATCGCTAACGAGAAGGTCGAGTGGAGTTGTGCGCAATACCTCCAGAGCCTGCCGCACAGTGGACGCAGTAACGACCTCGTGCCCGTTGTGTTTTAGCAACTTGCTCATGACTGTCGCCGTATTGTCGTGGTCTTCGACGATCAGAATATTTAATTTCCGCGACGAAACAGCGGCAGGTTTGCGCTGGACTGGAGCGATGACACTTAGAGCGGGAACCGTTTTCAATTCGACGGTAAAGACCGCGCCCTGTCCGCCCGATTTGTTTGCGGCCTTGATTCTTCCCTGATGCATTTCCAAGACGGCCTTGCAGATCGCCAGGCCCAGGCCGAGACCTTCGCCGCTTCTGGTCCCCTGCTCAAACGCGGTAAACAATTTCGGCATCAGCGCCGCGTCGATTCCACGGCCGCTGTCGCTAATTTCAAAAATCACACGGTCTCGCGCCCCGTCGAAGGAGCGAACCACCACCTCACCATTTTCGGGCGTGAATTTGTAGGCGTTCTTCAGCAGGTTCCAAAAAACCTGCTCGATCCGCGTCGGATCAGCCATGATCTGGTGATTGCTGGCCGTCAGATCAACCGAGAGCCGCAAATTTTTCGCGAACAATTGGCTCCGGACAATTTCCAGAGCGTGATGGAGCAATGCATCCGCACGACACGGTTGGAGATTGATCTGAAGTTTGCCTCGAGCGATCCGGGTTAGATCCAGCAGGTCATCGATCAATCGCGCCTCCATTTCGATATTGCGGGAAATCATCTTCAAACCTTCCTGCAATTCAGGATCGAGATTCTTATCTTCTGATGCCGAGCAAGCCCACATCAAGACCGGGTTTAACGGTGTCCGCAGTTCGTGGCTGAGTGCCGCTAAGAAACGGTCTTTGGCCTGGCTGGCCATCACAGCCGCTTCTTTCTGCCGGCGAAGTTCCTCTTCGGTCCGTTCGCGCTCAAGATAAAGGCCAACTTGAATTCCCAAAGCACCAGCAAGCCGCATAAGGTCGTCGTCCGGCGGAACTATCTCATCGCTGAAGAGCTCAATTACGCCATTTATTCCGGTCGAACCCATTAACGGAAAAACAAAGGCGGCTTGCAATCCGCTCATCCGCGCGAAAAGCACCCGCGGGAAGTTGGTCTCCGCCTCAAGACTAGGCAACCAGGTCGGCGCGCGTGAAACGAAAACACGTCCCGGCAAACCCTCACCGCTGGAGAACACGCGACGCCTGGTTTCGGATTCAAATTCGTCAATATCGCGCTCGGGCGATCCCCAGGTGGAATGGCAAACAAGCTTTCCATTTTTATCAAGGACCCAGAGCGCGGCAAAAAGCCATCGGCCGCTCCGCGCGATGGTGCTGAGAATTTTCGGACCGAGTTCGATCAGCGGCGCCTGACCAGAGATGAGAGTGGCGATGGCATACTGCGCGGCGCGACGGGCTTCACTTCGCACACGTTCGCTAATATCGCGCACATAGGCGGTAAAGATCGCTTTTCCGTTTACCTGATAAGGGGTAATGGCCAGCTCCACATCCAGCTTGGTACCGTCCACACGCAAAGCGGGAACTTCGATGCGCCGGCCGAGTAACGGGCCGGCGCCCGTAGCGCGAAACTGGGCCATTCCGGCGCGATGTCTGGCCCGCAATTCTGGCGGAATGATCAATTCCGCCATTTCCTTGCCCACCGCCTGCGCGCGCGAATAACCAAACAGGCGCTCGGCCGCGATGTTCCATTCCTGGATACAACCGTCATTGTCAATGACTACGATGCAATCGAGCGCCGAATCGAGGATCGACTGACCGTTTTGCTCGCTGGCGGCAAGCTCGTTTTGCTTTTCAGCCGCGAACTGCCGCGCCGATTCCACCAAGAGATCGTTAAGAAACTGGTGAATAATAGCCTCGGCTTTCGCTCGGGCCGAAGAATCGAATTCAGGTCGTTCGCGGGCAAAGGCAGCCAGGCAATCAACGGAGATTACCTGCAGGATCTGCCCAAGTCCGCGAACGATCTCGTCGAGGGCGTACCCAGGTTCCCAACGATGCTTCGGCCGCGTATCCGCGAGGAGCGTTTTCTCACTTCGGCGCGTTTTTCCTTCTTTTTTGAGACGTTTGCCCAAGGTCTGGCAAAGAGTCGGCAGAAAATTGGCCAACTGTTGGTGAGTGTTGTTGCCGGAAAGCCCCAGTTCAGGCTGCCCTCCGGTCGTTTTATTCCATCGATCGGCAATCCATTCCGTACGATCGGAGACAAAACGGGCAAATTCCGATAATGGATTCACGTTGGGACAGAAGGGTTCGATCTAAGACTGGTCGAGCAGTTACCATGCTATTTTCCCAGCAAAACGCGGCATGACCGGAAGGAGCCGGCCTGCATTTTCTTGGTCGAGTCTTTTCCGCGATGCCCTGCCCGCCGCTCGAGACCTCTTTTCCCTTAAAGACTTCCGAAATACTTCGTAATCAACGATTGGGCGCCGCCCTCCCCCAACGCGTCCGCTCCTGCTTTACTCTGTAACAACTTTAACAACAACGATTGTGCTTCCTTTTTGTCTCCCTCGGAAACGCCGATTTGCTCGATCGCGAGGATGACTTGTTCAAACGCATCCTTTAACGCCTGCGCTTCTGCGCCAGGCATCTTTATTTCTTGCGGATCGCCAACCACCGCCCGCCGTTCATCGAAAGTGATTCGAATTGGCGACGCTGCACTGCTGTTCAGAACGTGCGTTCCGAGTTCGTTGATCCGGGCAAAACCTCCCAACAACCCCATCCCACTCTTATCTTCAATCGGCTTCCAATCGATCAGATTGTACTCGGCCAGTTGAGCGAGGGCCCGAAGCCAGTCGCGATTGTTTATTCCTTCAGGCGCCGGCACTGCCCGTTCCGCCGCGCCGAAGGGAAGAAAACCTTCGCTGCGCCGCTCATGCAAAAGTTGCAAGACGCGTCCTCGCACCACGGAATCTTTCATAGGGTGAATATGGTTCGCGGCGCGAAATTGAACAACTCATCTTCGAATCGCCGTTACCCCGCGCTGATGACATAAATTCGCACGTGTTTAGCGTTGCTGGCTATATCCCATTTCATTAACAACTCGCTTCAGCGAGGTGGGTGGCCAAGTCTTCTCCCACAACCGCTTTAGCGTTTACTCTTCACTGACAAAAACCGCTGAAGCGGTCGAGGCTCTCTCAGGTGCCGTTAATACCCAGCTAAGCAGGGTGTTAACGAGAGGGTTAGTTGGCGCTATACACATACCACAATTTCGGAATACTAGTTGTGTTTTCGGGAAATTGAACGAACCTAACGGTCTATTGGATTGAATCTGTTTGTTCTTTGCGTGGTAGATCGTCAGGTGAGTTTGTCTCATTGGTGATTTGAAACCCGATTCCCGGGAACAGCTCTGTAGCTCGCAAGTTTGCTCCAAAAATCACAATGAAACTGTACGTAGGTAATCTCTCTTTTGAGACCACTGAAAACGATCTTCAGGATCTTTTCGAACAACATGGCCAGGTCGGCGAAGTAGCGCTGATGATGGACCGCATGACCGGCAAATCGCGCGGCTTTGCGTTCGTCACCATGAATGAAAAAGCCGAAGCGGAAGCTGCCATCAGCGCGCTCAACGGCAAGGAATTGAACGGACGCACGCTGAGTGTCAGCGAAGCACGTCCTCGCGAAGAGCGTCCGCGCCCATACGGTGGCGGAGCCAAACGGCCGTTCGCGGGCAATCGTCGCTAGGTCCGAAATCGATTGTTGCGGCCGGCTTCGAAACTTTCGAGGCCGGCCTGCACTTGATCTTGATCATGAATTCAGAAAAAGCCCTCGAGTTGGAAGGAACGATCATGTCGGTCCTGCCCGGTACCATGTTCAGGGTTGCTCTCGCTAACGAGCATCTTGTCCTTGCGCACATTTCCGGGAAAATGCGCAAACGATTTATTCGACTTACTATCGGCGATCGCGTTAAACTTCAAATGTCGCCTTACGACATTGATAAGGCGCGCATCGTCTACCGCCTCTAAGAGAATGAGATTTTTCGGAACACCTGCCGTACGAAAGATAAAAACCGGCCCCGTAATTAAGCGACTACTTGTTCGCTGCCCCGCTACGGCCAAGCTGGCGACGACCGGCCAGACAATCGATGAACAACTCTGGGCCGCTGCCAAAGTGAAAACACCGAAGTTCACCTGCCCACACTGCCAGCAAGTTCATAGCTGGACGAAAAAAGACGTTGTTTTGGCGCGCTGACTGCAGGTAGTAAACAGCGTGTCATGTTTTCCCGCATTCCATTCCATCGCGTTAATTGGCTAACGAGTTCGTTCCTTATCGGAACTTTCGTCCTTTCCATCACCACCGTCCCCGTCTACCTCTGGTATTTCGGAATCGATTGGTTTCAGATAATCTTGTTTTTCGTTTTGCTTAGCGCCACCGGCTTTAGCATCACCCTTGGCTATCATCGGTTATTTTCGCATCTCGCCTTTCGCGCCCGGCTTCCGGTAAAACTCTTCGTCCTCATTTTTGGCCCGGCCGCATTTGAAAACTCGGTCTTGATGTGGGCAAGCGAACATCGGCGCCATCACAAACACGTCGATCACGAGGAAGACCCTTACGATATCACCAAAGGATTTTTCCACGCCCACATTGGCTGGCTTCTGTTCAAGCTTCTACCCCAGCCGCCCTTCGATAACGTGGGCGATCTAAAAAAAGATCGGCTGGTCATGTGGCAACATCAGCACGTCCATACCATCGCTCTTCTTGTGGGTTTCGCCTTGCCCGTGCTGCTGGGCGCAGCCTGGAATGGCTGGATCGGCGCCCTCGGAGCTTTCCTCATCAGCGGCGTCGCCAAGGTGGTGGTGATCCAGCATTGCACCTTTTTCATTAACTCGGCCTGTCATACCCTTGGTCGCAGGCCTTACTCTACCAGGTGCAGCGCGCGCGATTCATTCCTCATGGCACTGCTCACTTTCGGGGAAGGCTATCACAACTATCACCATGAATTTCAGCACGATTATCGTAATGGAGTAAAATCGTGGCAGTGGGATCCGACGAAATGGATCATCTGGCTCCTCTCCAAAATAGGACTGACCGGCGGTCTCAGGCGCGCAGCCCGCGAGGCGGTTCAAGCTGCGCAAGCGCAAGTTCGCCACTCCCGCATCGCACAAAGTGAATCCGTCGTAATATCGGAGACGATGGCCGGTCTGGGAGTCCCGCAGCGTTGACGTTCAGCCTGCGCCTAAAGTAGCCTTAATGCGCCGTAGTCGCTCTTTGCGGCTGCACTACCCGCTTGTCTCGCGCTGGCCGCATTTCCACGGGCGAACCGTGGCTGCACGAATCGCACCAATGACGCGAAGCGGTCTTCAGCCGCTTCCTTTGGCCGCACTCATCGCAAACGAATATCTCCGTCTTGATGGATGGTCTGATCACGTTAGTTCGATCTTTTTCTCTCTCGGCCAAAGGTTATTCGTATGGCGGTAGCCTTTTGATCGCTCGATAACGGCGGAAAAGCAAGAGTCCAATTCGTTAAAAGAGGCGGCTTCCTCAACGCGACCCTGCTTTTAGCACGGAATTCGCTCCGTTGCTACTTCGAACCCGGTTCATATTAATTGAAAGCTTCAAGCCCGATCACACAGGTCGCGCCGTTAGCCACCAGTCGTCTTACGGCCGCGATCGCTGTCACCGTCCTGACAGGATGGGTTGCTCAAATCGATCTGCTGAAAAATTTCGCCCCGGGCATGATCGCGATGAATCCGTTCACCGCGGGCGGCCTGCTCGCGGCGAGCATCGCTTTGTTTCTGCGCCAACCCATCGACGCCCCGAAAGAGCGAAGCATTGTTGGACAACTCCTCGGCGGCACGATCATCGCGATGGGTGGATTGAATCTCCTCTTCCTCTGCAGTCATCATCTGGTCGGCCCGAGATGGCCGATGCTGCCGCCATTAGCCGATGGTTCGCTGGTCGAGGTCAACGGCGCCAGAATTTCGCTGTGTTTTGTTTTGATCGGGGCGTCGATTCTCTCGCTCAACTGGAAATCATCTCGCGGATTCCGTCCGGCCGAGGCTGCCAGCGCCGTCACTGCGATCATCGCGATTCTTTTATTGGTAGCCTATTCGCACTATCTGATCGGCTTTTACACCACCAGCACTTACACGCCGGCATCGCTTTTGACCTCGATTTCTTTCTTCCTTCTCGCAACCGGGATTCTCCTGGCGCGGGCGGACCGCGGAACATTGGCAATCATCGTCAGCGAGACCGCGGCTGGGATGCTGGCTCGGCGGCTCATTCCGCTGGCGATTCTCCTTCCCATCTTGATCGGTGCCCTCCGCCAAACCGCGGAGCGAGCCGGGCTTTACGACCCGACCTTTGGCGCGGCCCACTCTGCTACTACTTTCATGGTTCTATTTTTCGCGGCCATTTGGTGGACGACACGAATGCTGTTTCGCATCGATACCAATCGCATAGTGGCGGAAGGAGCCAGGCAAAAGCAGGAGGAACAGGTTCGCCAGCTCAACATCGAAAAAATCGCCGCCGAAAGGGCGAGCCAAGCCAAGGATGATTTTCTCGCCGTTCTTAGCCACGAGCTACGAACTCCATTAACCCCGGCACTGGCAGCAGCAAGCTATCTCGCTGAACACGAGAATCTTTCTCCCGAGCTTCACGAAGAAGTGGTTGCCATCCGCACAAGTGTGCAATTGGAAGCGCGTTTGATCGACGATCTATTGGACCTTACCCGCATTACCCGCGGAAAAATCGAGCTCCATCTGGAAGTGGTCGATGTCCATGGACTGCTCCGTAACAGCCTCGAGATCGCGCGCGACAACATCCTCCAAAAACACTTGGATCTGGTCATGGACTTCGGCGCGGACCGCCACCATGTCTGGGCCGACGCTGTCCGACTTCAGCAGGTG
>Ga0209474_10002727_pt1 | contig 15980 bp, 7 predicted proteins | sample GraSoiAngelo_145_FD_185902 | JGI IMG/M metagenome (GOLD analysis project Ga0209474, IMG submission 185902) | Grasslands soil microbial communities from the Angelo Coastal Reserve, California, USA - 14_1009_05_20cm (SPAdes) (version 2) | ecosystem: Environmental > Terrestrial > Soil > Grasslands ...
TCACCAGCGCGGTAATGAGCTTCTATGGGTGGCGGATCGGCCGGAGTATGGGCGCATGAGCGACATTGCTGCCTCCTCCTTTGTTCGACAGGAGCTTGTTCCCGAGCGCATCGCGCCGGTGAAGACGACAGGCTTTGTCGGATTCGTGCGCACGCGCCTGCTCAATTCGCCGACCAACATCCTGCTCACCATCATCGGCATACTGTTGCTGTGGTTCACCGTGGTTCCCGCGGTGAAGTTCCTGCTGATCGATGCGGTGTGGAGCGGCACAGACCGAAACGCATGCCTGGCCGAGAATGCGGGGCACACGGTCGGCGCATGCTGGCCGTACATCCAGGCGAAATTCAGCCAGTTCGTTTACGGCTTCTACCCCGAGCCCGAGCGGTGGCGGGTCAACCTGACTTTTATCCTCGCGGCAGTATTGCTGCTGCCGTTGTTGATCCCCCGGGTGCCGGCCAAGGGTCTCAATGCCGGTCTGTTCTTTATTGCCTTTCCGATCGTCGCGTTTTTTCTGTTGCTTGGCGGCGGATTGAGCGGGTTCGGCATGAGCTGGACGGCCGGACTTCTATCAGGTTTCAGCGACAGCATCGGCACCGCGGGCCGCGGCCTGACGCGCGCAGGGGAGGCGACCGCGATCGTCGGACCGCTGCTCAAGCTCGCGGGCCTGCTTTTTGTCCTGCTCTCAACGGTGATCTCGTATCTGATCTGGCCGTTCACCTGGCTTCGCGAGCAAATTCAAGCCTCCCCCAATGCGGTCTGGCTCGACTTCGCCGTCACAGCCGCGGTGGTGTGTATCCTGGTGCTGGTGCTGAACGGAGGCATTCGCGCCGGCTGGCGCGCGCTCGTGAACACGCTTGCGGTGTTTGCCGGCACCGGCGTGATCATCGCGGCGATGGGGCTTGATCACGGCGGGTTGCCGCTCGTCGACACCCGGCTTTGGGGCGGACTTCTGGTGACGCTAGTGGTGTCGGTCACCGGCATCGTCACCTCGATGCCGGTCGGCATCGCCTTGGCTTTGGGCCGCCGCTCCACTATTCCGTTGATCCGGATCTTCTCGATTACGTTCATCGAGTTCTGGCGCGGCGTCCCGCTGATCACCGTGCTGTTCTTCGCGACCTATATGCTGCCGCTGTTCATGCCGGCGGGTTTCGCGATTGACGGCCTGGTGCGCGTGCTGGTCGGCATAGCGCTGTTCGCCGGCGCTTACATGGCCGAGGTCATCCGAGGTGGCCTGCAAGCGATCCCGCGCGGCCAAAGCGAGGCGGCGAGCGCGCTGGGCTTGTCGTGGGCGAAGACCACCGGCCTGATCGTGATGCCGCAGGCGCTGCGCCACGTCATTCCCGGGCTCGTCAATAGCTTCATTGCGCTGTTTAAAGATACCTCGCTGGTCTCGATCGTGGCGCTGTTTGACCTGCTTGGCCAGTTGCGGGCTTCATTCTCCGATCCGGTCTGGGCGACGCCCACCACTCTGTTTACCGGTTTCGCTTTCACCGGAATAATCTACTTCGTTTTCTGTTTTGGAATGTCGCGCTATTCACTTTTCGTCGAGCACCGGCTGAACGCACACCGGCGCAATTGAGCAAAATGACCATGACTGAAAAATCGATCGTCAAGATCTCCGGCCTGAACAAGTGGTTCGGCGATTTCCATGTGCTGCGCGACATCGACCTGGATGTCGCGAAAAGCGAGCGCATCGTGATCTGCGGTCCCTCTGGATCAGGCAAATCGACGCTGATCCGCTGCATCAACGCGCTCGAGGAGTTTCAGGAAGGCGAGATCGTCGTCGATGGCATCGAGCTCGGTCCAAACCTGCGGCGGGTCGACGAAGTCCGGCGCGAGGTCGGAATGGTGTTCCAGAGCTTCAACCTGTTCCCGCATCTGACTGTGTTGGAGAACTGCACGCTGGCGCCGATTTGGGTGCGCAACTTGCCAAAAAAGGACGCGGAAGCAGCCGCGATGAAATATCTCGAGCGGGTGAAAATTCCGCATCAAGCCAATAAATATCCGGGCCAGATGTCCGGCGGCCAGCAGCAGCGTGTCGCGATCGCACGCGCGCTGACCATGAATCCGAAGGTGATGCTGTTCGATGAGCCGACCTCGGCGCTGGATCCGGAGATGGTCAAGGAAGTGCTCGACACCATGGTCGACCTGGCGGAAGAGGGCATGACCATGCTCGTGGTCACCCATGAAATGGGATTTGCGAGGGAAGTGGCCAATCGCATCGTCTTCATGGACGCCGGGCAGATTATCGAAGCGAATACGCCCGTGAATTTCTTCGCCAACCCGCAGCACGCGCGCACCAAGCTGTTTCTCAGCCAGATTCTTCGCTGAAAATTACGCGCCGTTACACCTTCTCGAACGGCACGTCGATTTTGCTGTGTTGCTCCAGCCAGTCGGGGACAGGCAGGTTTTTTGAGCGCATGAATTCCGGATTGAACAGCTTCGACTGATAGCGATTTCCGCCGTCGCAGAGCACGGTCACGATGGTATGGCCGGGGCCTAGCTGACGCGCCAGCCTGATGGCGCCAGCGACATTTATGCCGGTGGAGCCGCCGAGACAGAGACCTTCGTGCTCCAGCAACTCATAGATAATCAGCACCGCTTCCTCGTCCGGAATAATGTAGGCCTCATCGACCTTCGCATCCTTAATGACGGGCGTGACGCGCCCGAGCCCGATGCCCTCGGTGATCGATCCGCCCGGCGAGGCCTTCGCTTGGCCATGCTTGAACCATTCGTACATCGCGGCGCCTCTCGGGTCGGCGACCCCAATCACGATGTCCTTGTTTTTTTCGCGCAAAAAAGCGCTGGCGCCTGCCAGCGTTCCGCCGGTCCCGATCGAACAGATGAACGCGTCGAGTTTGCCGCCGGTCTGCTCCCAGATTTCTGGACCGGTCGATACATAATGCGCTTTCCGGTTGTCCAGATTATTCCACTGGTCGGCGAACAGCACGCCATGGGGCTCTGTCTTGCGAAGCTGATCCGCGAGCCGTTTCGCAACGTGCTGGTAATTGTTCGGATTGCTGTAGGGCAGTGCCGGTACTTCGACGAGTTCAGCGCCGCATAGCCGCAACGTGTCCTTTTTTTCCTGGCTCTGGGTTTCCGGAATGACGATGAGGGTCCGGTAACCGCGCGCTTTCGCGACCAGCGCAAGGCCGATGCCCGTATTGCCCGCGGTGCCTTCCAGAACGAGACCACCAGGCTTGAGGTCGCCGCGCTTCTCGGCTTCCAGGATCATCTGCTTGCCCGCGCGATCTTTCACCGACTGGCCGGGATTCATGAACTCTGCTTTGCCGAGAATGGTGCAACCGGTCTGCTCGGAAGCTCGCTTCAGCTTGAGGAGGGGCGTATTGCCGATTGCCTCGACGACGTCGTTCTTGATTTTCATGGGGGAAATTGCCCGTTATGACTGCTGATCGCACGCCGACCCTAATGGAGCGCCGCAGGGCGCACAAGCGAACGGGTTGCCAAGCGGAATCCACTAAGGCGCGCAGAAATTACTTCGCCAGCTCGCGATTGCGTTGGGAGAATCTTGCCCGAAAAGGTGCCCGCAGATAACAAGCCGCTTTTGAGCCACGTTCGTGGGAAATGCGAATACGGCGATTCCGGCGGAACTGAGCAGCCCGTAAGCGGTGCACGAGAGCGGCAACTCTCGCCGCTCGAATCACCCACATGAAATCTTGGTAAGATTGCCGGATGCGCGGGGCTGTGCCGGGCTTGCGAAAACCCGCATATAATAAGGAAAACTGTGACGTTGGGTGAAGCGCCGGCGCCGCCCTGGAGGATGCACTACGGGGGACAGCGGGCGGAACGGCCTGTCCGCGTCGTGATCCCCCGGCTAATATGGTGAGCAGGTTACAAGGGAAGCTTCAAAGCGGTGAACACGTCCCGGACAGTTCTCACAGGGCTCATCGACGTATCGGTCTGGCGATTCTTCCAGCGGCGCACCACGGCCACTTTTCCCCTCCGAGTATCGACGTGAGCGACAGTTCTCCGGGACTTATTCAGCGCCTGCGTGCTGGCAGGGCTGGGCTGCATCGCCCCCTCGCAAGAGGGCTCGCCGCGCTCTGCATTGTCGCCAGTTCTGCCGGTTGTCTTTTAACGCGGGACCTGCCCGATCCGGCGCTCGATATCCCCGATGCGTACAAGGCCGCTCGACTGAAAGACCCGGGTTCGACGCCGAAGCTGGACTGGTGGCGTGGATTCCGTTCCTCCGAATTGACGATGCTGATGGAGGAGGCCCAGACGGTAAATCTGGATATCGCGGCGGCTGTCGCACGCTTCCAGCAGGCCGACGCGCAGGCACGCATCGCAGGCGCGGCGCTATTGCCAAGCCTCAGCGGCTCAGGTCAGGAGACCTATTCCCGGACATCCGGCGCGAGCGCCAGTGGGCTGACCATTGGCGGGCGCGAGGTGGTCAACTACTCCGCCTCGCTTAGTGCCAGTTACGAACTCGACTTCTGGGGCAAGAATCGCGAGGCGCTGCAGGCGGCCGAAGAGACGGCTGTCGCGAACCGCTTCGATCGTGAGGTGGTGGCGCTCACGACGCTAACCAGCGTCGCCAATGCCTATTTTCAGGTAATTGCATCGCAGGACCGGATTCGCACCGCCGAACGTAATATCGCCAGCGCGACGCGCGTCCTCGAGGCGATCAGGGATCGGCTGAAAGCTGGCACAGGGACCGACGTGGACGTTGCGCAGCAGGAAGCTATCCTGGGCAATCAGAAGGCCGCGGTGCCACTGCTACGGCAAACGCTCGCTCAGAACATGAATGCGCTAGCCACGCTGGTGGCGCGACCGCCGGAAAGAATGCACGTCAAAGGCGGCTCGCTCAACGCGATTTCGCCGCCGCGAGTTACGCCTGGTCTGCCCTCGGAGCTACTCACGCAGCGCCCGGACATCAGACGCCAGGAAGCGCAGCTCGCTTCCGCCACCGCCAATGTCGGCAACGCCCGCGCGCAATTCTTTCCCAGCATCCAGTTGACCGGGCAGGGCGGCTATCAAAGTTCGGCCCTGGTCTCGCTTTTCCAGCCGCACGCAGCCTTCTTCAACATTGTCGGCAGCCTGACACAGCCCATTTTCGAGGGTGGAAGACTTATCGGCAACTTCGAGTTCACCAAAGCCAGGCAGGATGAACTGCTGCAGACCTACCGCAAGACGGTGGTCTCGGCATTTGCCGATGTCGACACCGCGCTGGTCTCGGTCAAGGAGACCACCGCGAGGCTGCGGCTGCAGCGCGAGGTGGTGGCGGCCTCGCGGCGGGCCTTTGAACTGTCCGAGCAGCAGCTTCGGGCCGGGACCGCGGACATCATAGTTGTGCTAAATACCCAAGTGACGCTGTTTCAAGCGGAAGATGTGCTGTGGCAGGCCCAGCTTGCCCGGTTGCTAGCGGTCGTCAGCCTGTACCAGGCGCTAGGCGGCGGCTGGGAACCGAGAATGGAGAAGCCTGTCGATGCTCTTTAAGCCGGATCTGAACGAGACTGCCAAGCTGGCTGGCGACCGCGTGATCCGGGTGGCAGGCCGCGCGCGCCGCCGAACCGTTTCGATCACGATCACGCTCCTGATTATCGGTGGGCTGGGCTACATCGGCTGGACCTCGCTCCAACAGAGGCAGGCGGCGGACCGCGCGCGGCCTGATTTGCCGGTGCCGGTGCTCGCGGCGACGCCGCGCATCCAGGACGTACCGGTCTATCTCGATGCGGTTGGCGCCGTGCGCGCGCTGAATACCGTGACTGTGCGCTCCCAGGTGGACGGGAAATTGATCGCGGTCAATTTCACCGAAGGACAGGATGTCAAGAAGGGCGACGTGCTCGGCGAGATCGATCCGGTGATCTTCAAGGCTCAGTACGATCAAACGGTCGCCAAGAAAGCGCAGGATGAAGCGCAGTTAGCCAATCAGCGGCTCGACCTGGCACGTTACCAGCAACTTTCGGCCTCCAATGCCGGATCGAAGCAGCAATACGACACGCAACGCGCTGTGGTCGCGCAGCAAGAGGCGCTGGTGAATGCCGATCAGGCGGCGATCGACAATGCCCAGGCAATGTTGGGCTACACGAAAATCATCGCGCCGCTATCGGGCCGCGCCGGCCTGCGTCAGGTCGATCAGGGCAACATCATTCACGCGGCGGACCTGACGGGGCTCGTCATCATCACCCAGCTGCAGCCGATCGCAGTGCAGTTCAGCCTTCCGCAGCAGCAGATTGTACGCACCAATGCGGCCGCCGCGAAGGGCGCGCTGACGGTCGATGTTTTCGGTAACGACGGCACGACCGTGATCGACAGTGGCACTCTGAAGGGCATCGATAACCAGGTCGATCCCACTACCGGGACCCTCAAACTCAAGGCCGAATTCCCCAATGCCAATTTTCAGTTATGGCCGGGTCAATTCGTCAACGTGCGGCTGAAGGTAGATACGTTATCTCAGGCTGTGGTGGTTCCGACCTCCGCGGTGCAGCGGGGGCCTGCCGGTACCTTCAGCTATGTCATCGGGGACAACGACATCGTCACAGCGAAGCCGGTCGCGGTGACGCAGCAGAACGAACATGATGCCGTAATCGCGAGCGGATTGTCGCCCTCTGATCGCGTGGTGACCACGGGCTTTGCCAACCTGTCCGATGGGGCCAAGGTGATTATCGGCAAGGACGACCAGACGCCTGCGGCCGATCTTGCGCCCCGCAAAAAAGGCAGTCGTGGCCCGCAAGGCAAGGATGCACAAGGCAAGGATGTACAAGGCAAGGACGAAAAGGGCGAACGCAGGGGCAAGAGGGGCGAGGGCAGTCAAGCAGCGGGGCAGGGAGGCGAGCAGTCGGGTAGCGGAGCGAAGTCGCAGCCATGACCAAACACCCGCTTACTTGAATGCCTGAACCAACGATGAGCGCGCAACCATGAGCGTCTCTGAACCCTTCATCCGCCGTCCGATCGCGACCTCGCTGTTAGGTATCGCGCTTTTCATTGGGGGTGCGCTCGGTTACTGGGCGCTTCCGGTATCGGCACTGCCGCAGGTCGATTTCCCGACCGTGCAAGTGACGACGCAGTTGCCGGGCGCCAGCCCGGATGTGATAGCTTCTCTGATCACGGCGCCGCTCGAGCGCCAGCTCGGACAAATTCCCTCACTCTCCTCAATGACGTCGACCAGTTCGTTCGGCGTCAGTCAGATTTCGCTCCAGTTCGATCTCAATCGTGACATCGACGGCGCCACCCAGGACGTGCAGGCCGCGATCAACGCTGCGGCTGGAGTGCTGCCAAGAACCCTGCCTTATCCGCCAACCTACGCCAAAGTGAATCCCGCCGATGCAGCGGTTTTGACGTTGGCGCTGACGTCCGAGACGGTGTCCTTGCGCGCGATGAGCGATCTCGCCGACACCATTCTGGCGCAACGCCTCGCCCAGATCTCCGGGGTCGGCCGGGTTTCGGTGCTGGGCGGCCTCAAGCCGGCAGTAAGGGTGCAGGCCGATCTCGCGCGGCTGGCCGCTTATGGGATCGCGATGGAGGATTTACGCAATGCAATCGCGGGCGCGAACGTCTCTGGCCCCAAGGGGTCGCTCGATGGTGCGCAGCAGGCCTACACCATCGCCGCTAACGATCAGATAGCAGCCGCAGAGGCTTACAAGCCAATCATCATCGCGTATCGCAACGGCGCGCCCGTTACCATTGGCGACGTTGCCGTTATCGTGGACGGCCTGGAAAACGATCGCACCGGCGGCTGGTACCAGGGGACTCCGGCTGTCATCATCGATATCCAGCGGCAACCGGGCGCTAATGTCATCGAAGTCGTCCGCCAGATCCGCGCCGAGATTCCCAAGGTGCAGCGGGCGATTCCGGCCGGCGTGAAGCTCACCATCGTCAGCGATCGGACTGTGACCATTCGCGCTTCCGTCAATGACGTGCAGTTCACGTTGATTCTCAGCGTAGTGCTGGTCACGCTTGTGGTGCTGTTGTTTCTCCGCTCGCTGCGCGCCACGCTGATCGCCGGCGTCGCTTTGCCTTTGTCGCTCATCACCAGTTTTGGCATCATGTATTTCTCGGGGTTTAGCCTCGACAATCTGTCTCTGATGGCTTTGACGATCGGCACCGGGTTCGTGGTCGACGACGCCATTGTGATGATCGAGAACATCGTCCGTCACATGGAGAATGGCGAGTCGGCGATGGATGCAGCACTTCGCGGCGCCAGCGAAATCGGATTTACGGTGATCTCGCTTACCGTATCGCTGATCGCCGTTTTCATCCCGCTGTTATTCATGTCTGGACTTGTCGGGCGCATGTTCCGCGAATTCGCGCTCACCTTGACCATCGCGGTCGTAACGTCGGCCATTGTGTCACTGACGTTGACGCCGATGATGTGCTCGCGGCTCCTGAAACACGCGGGCGAGGAGATGGCCATTCCCGGTCTCGCCGCGGTCACTCGTTTCATCGACGGCATGGTCGATTTCTATCATCGCACATTGTTGTGGGTGCTGGAGCGCCAGCGCGCGACGATGTTGGTCACCTTGGGCACGCTTGCGGCGACCCTGGTGCTCTATGTGGTAGTGCCCAAAGGCTTTCTGCCTTTGCAGGACACGGCCTCTATCACCGCGGTGACCCAGGCCGGTCCGGACGTCTCCTTTGCGGAAATGCAAAGTCGGCAGACCCAGGCTGCGGATGCGATCAGGGCGGATCCGGATGTAACTGGGGTCGTCTCGGTAATCGGCGCGGGTTCGGTCAATCCGACAACCAACGTCGGGCGCCTGGTCATGACGCTGAAACCGCGAGGCGAACGGCGCGACGATGTTTCGGTCGTGGTTGCCCGCCTGAAGATGCGGACCGCCTCGATCCCGGGCATGACGATCTATTTTCAGCCTGTCCAGGATGTGCAGATCTCAACCCAGTCCAGCCGCTCGCAATACCAGTACATCCTGACCGGCACAGACTCCGCGCTGGTGTCGGAATGGGCGACCAAGCTGGTTGCCGAGCTGCGTCGCGATAGGTTGTTTCGAGACGTCTCCTCGGAGGCCCAGGAGGGGGGCTTGCGTGCGGCGCTCGATATCAACCGGCAACGCGCCGGTCAGCTCGGCGTCAGCATACAAGCCGTCAACGACACGCTGAACGACGCGTTCGCGCAGCGGCAGATATCGACGATCTACGGCCAGGCCAACCAGTACCGGGTGGTGCTCGAAGCAATGCCGGCCTATCAACGCGATCCGTCGATCCTCTCAAAGCTCTACCTGCCCGGCGCGCTCGGCGCGCAGGTGCCGCTGTCCGCGGTCGCCACCCTCACGCGCACCACCGCGCCACTCGCGATTTCGCACCAGGCGCAATTTCCGGCGGTTGCGCTCAGCTTCAATCTCGCGCGCGGTGCCGCGCTCGGCGACGCCGTCGATGCCGTGAAAGCCTTCGAGGTGCGCATCGGCATGCCCGGCAGCATCGTCGGCATCTATGCGGGCGACGCGGCGGAGTTCTCGAGATCCCTTGCCGGGCAACCATGGCTGATCCTGGCTGCGATCGTCACGATTTATATCGTGCTCGGTGTTCTGTACGAGAGCTACATTCACCCCATCACCATTCTCTCCACTCTGCCGTCGGCCGGCGTCGGCGCCATCCTGGCCCTTATGCTGTTTGGACAGGACCTCTCGGTGATCGGCCTGATCGGTATCATTCTGCTGATGGGCATCGTCAAGAAGAACGCCATCATGATGATCGATTTCGCGCTCGAAGCGGAACGGCATCAGGGCATGTCCGCGCCGGAGGCGATCGTGCAGGCCTGTCTGCTGCGTTTCCGCCCCATCATGATGACGACGCTGGCTGCGTTGTTCGGCGCGCTGCCGTTAGCGGTCGAAAGCGGGACCGGCGCCGAGTTGCGCTTTCCGCTGGGTATATCGATTATCGGCGGGCTGCTGCTAAGCCAATTGCTGACCCTGTATACGACGCCTGTGATTTACCTCGCGCTCGACAGGGTAAATCGGCGGCTCGAAAGGGCGGTGCCGCCAGTCGGACCTGAGCTGCCGAGACCGCCGGTTGCGGGAGCCACCGAGGGGATACAGTAGTGGTATCTATCTCGGAGCCCTTCATTCGCCGGCCGGTTGGCACCACACTGCTCGCGATTGGGCTGTTTCTGGTTGGCGTCGTAGCCTACGCATTTCTCCCGGTGGCGGCGGTTCCCAACGTGGACTTTCCGGCGATACGGGTCTCCGCCACACGTCCCGGCGCCGATCCGTCTGTAATGGCCGCAACAGTGGCCGCGCCTTTGGAGCGACGGCTCGGGGAAATCGCGGGGATCAACCAGATCACCTCTACAAGTTCGCTGGGCACCACCAGCATCCAACTGCAATTCACTATCGGCCGGGACATCGACCGCGCCGCTCGCGACGTGCAGGGGGCGATCAACGCCTCGCTCGCCGATCTGCCCAGCGATTTGCCGAGCCTGCCACGGTTTAGAAAAGCCAATACGGCGGCGGCGCCTGTATTCGTGCTCGCCCTGACTTCCAAGACCATTCCCTCAAGCGCCATCTATGACATCGCCGATACCGTGATCGCCCAGCGTATCTCGCAGGTGCCGGGCGTCGGCGAAGTCACCGTCAGTGGCGCGGACCAGCCTGCGGTCCGCATCGCGCTTGACCCTGTGGCGCTATCGAACGCGGGGATCGCGACCGACGACGTCAGGCTGGCGATCATCAACGCCAATCCGCTGGGTCCTCTCGGAATTTTCAATGGCAGCCGGCAGAGCGAAACGCTGTCGACCAACCGGCAGATGCGCACCGCCGCCCAATTCCGCGACATCATGATCAAGAGCTCGAACGGCAATTTTGTCCGGCTCTCTGACATTGCCGAGGTCGAAGATTCCGTCCGCAACACCCGGTCGTTTGCGTGGTTCAACAAGCAGCCGGCCGTGCTGATCCAGATCACCAAGCAAGGCGATGCCAACGTCATCGACACCGTCGATCGCGTGCGCGCGCTGCTCCCGGAACTCAAGCAGTGGATCCCCGGTGGCGTGGAAATTTCCACTTTGGTGGACCGTACCGGCACCATCCGTGCCAGCGTGCAGGACATGCAACTGACGCTGCTGGCGACCGCATTCCTCGTCATGGCGGTCGTGTTCGCATTTCTGCGCCGGATCACGCCTACGATTGCGGCGGGCGTGTCGGTGCCACTGGCTTTGGCCGGCACCTGCGCCGGAATGTGGCTCGCCGGCTTTTCGATAGACAATCTGTCGCTGATGGCGCTGGCGATTTCGGTTGGGTTCGTCGTCGATGACGCCATTGTCATGATCGAGAACATGTACCGCAACCTCGAACATGGGATGCGGCCCTATCAGGCGGCGCTGGAGGGCGCCAGGCAAATCGGCTTCACGGTGCTGTCGATCAGCTTGTCCCTGATCGCCGCCTTTACGCCGCTGATTTTCATGGACGGCATCGTCGGCCGGCTGTTGCGGGAATTCTCACTGACCCTGACCTTTGCGGTGGTGGTTTCAACCGTTGTGTCGCTGACGATCACGCCGATGATTTGCGCGCACTACATCAAAGGCGTCACTTCCGAGAATGCGACCTGGTTCGACCGCGCCGTCGAGGGCTCGTTGTCGCGCATGGTGGCCTTTTATTCCTCTACGCTCCGCGTGGTGCTGGATTTCCCGTTCATGACGCTGCTGGTGTTTTTCGCAACCATTGCGCTCACGGTGACATTGTACATCAAGACTCCCAAGGGATATTTCCCAACCGACGACAGCGGCTTCGTGATCGGCTCGACGCGAGCCTCCGCCGATATCTCCTTTCAATCGATGCTTGGCCTGCAGCAGCAGCTCGCCGACATCGTCATGGCCGATCCTGCCGTAGCCGGAATCGGCTCGGTGCTTGGGGGAGGGGGCGGGCCTGGCGGAAGCGGCTCCAATCGCGGCGTGATGTTCATCAGCCTCAAGCCGCCGGCCGAGCGGAACGGAATGACGACGGCGCAGGTGATCGATCGGCTGCGCAAAAATCTCTATCGGGTGGCGGGAATCCGCCTGTTCATGTTTGCGGCGCAGGACGTGCGCACCGGGGGCCGGCAGAGCGATTCCGACTATCAGTACACGCTCTCGAGCACCGATCTCGATCTGCTGCAGAAATGGGCGCCGATCGTCGGCAAACGCATGGAGAGCGTCGAAGGCATTACGGATGTGTCCAGCGACCGTGACCCCGGCGGTTTGCAACTGACCTTGTCGATCGATCGGCAAAAGGCATCGATGTTGGGCGTCCGCGTGCAGGACATCGACAACGCGCTCAACAACGCGTTCTCGCAGCGGCAGATATCGATCATCTACACGCAGCGAAATCAGTACATGGTGGTGCTGGAGATTGATCCTAAATTTCAGACCGATCCATCCAACCTTGAACATATTTTTGTCGCCGGGGCGGGTGGCGCGCAGGTGCCGCTCTCCACTGTTGTTCGTTATCAGCGCAGCCTCTCACCGCTGGCCGTTTTTCACTCGCAGTCGATTCCCTCGACCACAGTCTCCTTCAACTTGCTGCCGGACATACCGCTGGAAACCGCCACCACCAATATCCAGAGGGCGGTGGAGGAACTGCATATGCCGGATGGCATCCGTGGCAGCTTCGAGGGCAACGCCGGAGACTTCGGCAGAACCAGCGGGCGCCAGCCGCTCCTGATACTTGGCGCGCTGGTGGCGATGTATATCGTGCTGGGCGTGCTGTATGAGAGCCTGGCGCATCCCCTGACGATCATCTCGACTTTGCCGTCAGCGGGCTTAGGCGCGCTGCTCGCGTTGCAGATCACCAACACGCCGCTGACGATCATTGCGTTTGTCGGGATCATCCTCCTGATCGGTATCGTCAAGAAGAACGGGATCATGATCGTGGATTTTGCGCTCGATGCCGAGCGCCAGCGAGGGCTGTCGTCGGCTGAGGCCATCTTTGAGGCGTGCAGTGTCCGCTTCCGACCCATTCTGATGACGACCATGGCGGCGTTGTTCGCGGGCATACCGTTGGTGATTGCCACCGGACCGGGCACCGAGCTGCGCCGGCCGCTCGGCATCACCATCATCGGCGGCTTGTTCGTCTCGCAGATTCTTACGCTTTATACGACGCCGGTGATCTATCTATTGATAGATCGGCTGAGGCGACGCCCCGAAACGGGCGCGATCGCAAGGCCCGCGGAATAGGCCCAGGATGTTGCGTTCTTGAAGCGCCACGCCGCGCAGCGTATAGCGAGCCAATGTCAAAACAATCTCAGGCTGAAACGGGCACCCTGGCGGCGGAAGCAATCCCGGATTGCCCGCGCTGCCTGAAGCCACTGCCGCTCTGCATTTGCGACAGCATCAGGCCGATCGAGAACCGGATCTCGGTATTGATCCTGCAGCATCCGCAGGAACAGGACAGGGCTTTGGGCACCGCGCGGCTGACCGCGCTGCACTTCAAGGATTCGGTTCTAAAGATCGGGTTGTCCTGGCCAAGCCTGTCCAAGGCCCTGGGACGGCCGGTCGCCGATCCCTCTCGCTGGGCGGTGCTTTATCTGGGTTCGGCCAAGGTCGCCGCCCTTGATACCGACTGGGACATCGTCGCTATCAACCGCAAGGGCGAAGTCGAGGACAACCAGCGCGCCATCCTGAAAGATATCGAAGGCATCGTGCTGCTCGACGGCACCTGGAGCCAGGCCAAGGCCTTGTGGTGGCGCAACGCCTGGATGCTGAAATGCCAGCGTGTCGTTCTCGGTCCGGCGCATCCGTCGCGTTATGGGAAGCTCCGCCGCGAGCCGCGCAACGATGGCCTCTCCACCATCGAGGCGGCGGCGATGCTGCTTTCCAGCCTGGAAAAGCGGCCGGATATTGCAAAGGCGCTCCATTCGAGTTTCGAGCGGATGCTGGCCAGATATCGACAGGCCCAAACCGAGCTGCCCGAATTCGCGCCCAAGCCGCGGCCGAAACGCGACTACCGTCGCCGAAAGCGCGCCTGATTGATTGATGCGGCGGGCACAATTTCAGAAATACGGGTTTCAGAAGTTTGCGGCAAGGCGGGCGAGGGCGGTTGCCTAAGTGCCTGACACTCTATATTAAACCGCTCTCATGGGGCCACGTGGCGGAGTGGTTACGCAACGGTCTGCAAAACCGTGTACACCAGTTCAATTCTGGTCGTGGCCTCCACGTATTTCAGATACTTATGCCGCGACATAAAATCCGCTCTCTGATGGTTTGGAAATGTCCGAAGATCGTTGAAGCGTCAGTTGGCATGGAAACCAACATGTACGCTTGCGCGGTGCGCAAGTAGATAGTTCGCGAACTTACCTCCGGGATAGTTTTTCGGCTTGCTCCCGGAGTTGCCGGTTTACAAAACCACTTACGAATTGCGTTCAAAAAACGGACCGGATGTACCGTCGCTTTTTTTGCCATTTGACAAATGTCCGAACCGGCGCATTGATATCGGCCTCCCCGACAGCGGGTGATCGCCCGTTAGAATTGGGGTATCACAGGGAGGCATTTATGAAGCTTCTTTTTCAAGCCACGGTCGCATTATTGTCGGTGGCCGCATGGCCAGCTGCTGCGCAGCCTTCGCCGCCGGCGCCAACCACGCTCGAGACTTTGGGAGCAATGCATCAGACGGGCAGCACCGCTGATTGGCCGGAAGTCCCGCAAACCGGTCAGAAGGCGGATCAGGTCAAGCAGAATTTGAGTAAGATAAAATTGCCCCCAGGCTTCCATATTTCGCTGTACGCCCTTGTTCCTGACGCTCGTCACATTGCGGTTGGACCGCAGGGCGTCGCGACGTTTGTGGGCACGCGCAAATCGAAATTGTGGGTGGTGACCGACCGCTCCCGCGGCGGCGTAGGAGACGAAGTCAAGGAATTCGCGCCGACCCTGCCGAAGAAAATACCCAACGGCGCATGCTTCTCAAAGGACGGCTTCCTGTACACAGTCGAACAAAATCGAGTGCTTGAATATCCGGCTGCCGAGTTCTTTTATGAAAGCGCGGATGTTGTTGCTGGAGTAGTCGTGGCGGAGGGCGAGCTGATTCCTAAATCTGAAGAGAGCTACAACCACACCGCTCGCCCCTGCCGGATCGGGCCGGACAACAAGCTCTACATTCAGTTAGGCCAGCCCTACAATGTGCCAGCGAAAGAAAAATTGGAGATGTATCGCAAGCTTGGCATCGGCGGGATCATCCGCATGGATCGTGATGGCAAGAACCGCGAAGTCTACGCTACCGGGCTGCGCAATCCCGTCGGCATGGATTTCAACCCAAAGGACAAGTCGCTCTGGACCAACGATAACCAGGTTGACGGTATGGGCGACGACCAGCCTCCGGGCGAGATGAACCGCATCGCCAATGCCGGCCAGGACTTCGGCTTTCCGTGGTATGGCGGGGGCAAGGTGCGTACCAACGAGTACAAGGCCGATACGCCGCCGGCTAATGTGGTCTTCCCCGAAGTGGAGCAGGTCGCTCATGCCGCGGACCTCGGCCTTATGTTCTACACCGGCACCACGTTTCCGAAGAAATACCAGGGTGCAATTTTCTCGACACAGCACGGCTCCTGGAATCGAACGGTGCCGGTCGGCGCCCGAGTGATGGTGACCTTCCTCAAGGACGATGGGCACGTCGCAGGAAAATCCGAGCCCTTCGCCGAAGGGTGGAACGATAATGGCTACTATCTCGGTCGTCCGGTCGATGTGGCGCAGTTGCACGACGGTTCGCTTCTCGTTTCGGACGATCTCGTCGGGGCGCTTTATCGCATCTGGTATGACGGCAAGTAGCGCCTGATTTGGCAGATGGTCCCCTAACGGGGACCATCACGCTTTTTATGGCCCGTCCAAGCTGCGAGAGGTCAAGCTAATGTCTGCGCGTCTGAACGTGCTAAAGGTGGGGCTGTGCCTACTCACGTCAGTTTTTTTCCTCACAGCAAATGGAGGCGTCGGCGCACCGGGCGATCTAAAAGTCGGTCGTACAAAGGCGCTGATGTGTCAGGCATGTCACGGCCTGGACGGTCTCTCCAAGACTCCCGACGCGCCGAACATTGCCGGGCAGATCGAG
>Ga0209474_10002728_pt1 | contig 15979 bp, 12 predicted proteins | sample GraSoiAngelo_145_FD_185902 | JGI IMG/M metagenome (GOLD analysis project Ga0209474, IMG submission 185902) | Grasslands soil microbial communities from the Angelo Coastal Reserve, California, USA - 14_1009_05_20cm (SPAdes) (version 2) | ecosystem: Environmental > Terrestrial > Soil > Grasslands...
CCGCACCGAGCACCATCGTGCCCCGTGCGTGGAAACTCCAAGTCGAGAGTCCGATACTCGATGGATGAAGTAATTTGGACACGCCGGTGACCGTAAGAATGAGCGGCCGTCTCGAATTAACTTCTTACATTCGAACGACTTAGTTGCACGAAAGCAAAAGAACGGGCGATGCACAGCGGGGTCTCCCGCCATCAATTCTGTTTTCGGTTTCTTGTTTTTTGTCGAATTTAGATTGTCAAAGATTGCCTGTATTTGGTATAAAATAAGGACCTACATCCTGTCCTGAATGAATACTCTCTACTCAGGCTCTATCATTGAGGTCAAAAGTCAGGCCTCACATTTGGAACTGCAGAACGAGACGCGACCTCCGCACGACATGAAGCCGGCCACTCACCCATTCGGCTCCGTGTTACTTCGCTTAGAGCTAGCCCTCGCGATGATTTGCGCAGGACGAAGGCGCGCCTGCAAAAGGGAAACCTAACCAAACATTTGTGATAATAACGGCGCTCACGCCTGATGCTGTTCAGGTCGTAACTCCTTAACCTTGGTAACTTTTCCAACTCCCAAAACGCATTCTAACTTTGCTTCGATTTAATCCATCGGTTTACTAAATCCTCGAGCACATCGAGCGGCAGCGCGCCGTTCGTCAGCACTACGTCGTGGAACTGGCGAATGTCGAACTTCGTCCCAAGCTCATGTTTTGCTTTCTCGCGCAGCTCGAGGATTTTTAGCATCCCGATCTTGTAAGCCGTGGCCTGGCTCGGCATCACGATGTAACGATTAATGGCATCGACACATTCGCCTTCACTATTAGGCGTATTCTGCTTCAAATAATTGATCGCCTGGTCGCGCGTCCATTTCTTGGCGTGCACGCCCGTGTCCACCACCAGCCGCGCCGCGCGCAAAAGCTCCAGCGATAATCTCCCGAAATCAGAATACGGATCCTGATACATCCCGATTTCCTTCGGCGTCAGTTCACTGTAAAGGCCCCAACCTTCAGTATAGGCAGTGAAACGCGCGCCCAATCTCCGGAATTTCGGAATTCCGGTCAGCTCCTGCGCAATCGCGATCTGCATATGATGACCCGGAATTCCTTCGTGATGCACCAGAGCCTCGAGCTGGTAAATCGGTTGATCATGCATGTCGCGCAGGTTCACGTAAAACATGCCGGGCCGCGATCCGTCCGGCGCTGGCTGCTGATAAAACGCGGCGCCGGCTGAGCTCTCGCGAAATTTCTCTACCGCTTTCACCACGATATCTGCCTTCGGCTTGGTTATGAACAATTCGTCGAGCCGCTTCTTCATCTCATCCACAATCTGAACCGCCTTGGCCAAATATTTCGCGCGGCCCTCGTCCGCATCCGGCAAATAAAACTGCGGATCGTCCCGCATGAACTTGAAGAAGGCGGACAGGTCGCCTTTGAATCCAACTTTCTCGCGGATCTTCTCCATCTCACCGTGAATGCGCGCGACCTCTTTTAATCCGAGCTGATGAATTTCATCCGCGCTCAGGTTCGTCGTCGTGGTGTGACGCAAGGCCATCTTGTAAAACTGGACGCCATCCGGAAATTTCCAGACGCCGGCATTGTCATTCGCCCGTTTCGACTCATCCTCCAGAAAAGCGATCAACTTCTCGTAAGCCGGCTTGACCGAGTTGGACAGCGCGCTCTTCGCCTGATCGATCAGTTTGGACCGCGCTGCTTCGTCGAGTTCCTTCAGTGCGCCAACTTTCTTTTTGAAATCAGCCAGTAGCGGACTGTCCATTCCGGACTCGTCGAATGGCGCCCCACTGATGACCTTGTGGCAGGCCCCGAGCACCAATGGAAAAACAAACTTGGGCGCGACAACGCCTTTGCCTTCGCACGTTCGCAAATTCACGATCACCTGATCGAATAATTTTGGGATCGCATTCAGCCGTGCGATGTAGGCTTGCGCATCCTTTTCGTTGTCGACCTTGTGAACGTTAATCAGAAACGTTGGGATTTGCGCGTGCACGCCCCGCATTTGACTGATCGGATAAACGTCGTTGCGGAAACGGAATTCTTCAGCGGCACGCTCGACTTCGAGCTCGAAAAGTTTGTAGCTCAGCTGTGTCGAGGCATCGAGTGATTCCAGCTTGAACTCGCGGTGCAAAGTGGCGAGCTGATCCTGCAATGCCTTGAGGTCCGCGACTGCCTTTTCGTCCGACAGATCTTCCAGTTGATCGTAGTGCGTTTTGATTCCATAAAACGACTCATCGACCGGATGACGCGCCACGGTTTCATCCCAGCACTTGTCGAAAAATTCGTTCGCCCGCTTTGATTCCGCGGCGATGTCCGCGGCGTTGGCAACCCAGCAGCCAAAAAAAGCTGGCAGCGCCAGAGAGAAAATTTCAATTTTCATACAAGTCTCTCGCACAATTCGAAGCGGACGTCACCGATGTCGTCATTCCGAGCCGCCCAGACGGCGATGAACCTGAGAAATATTCGATAGTTACAAGCTACCGTGAGGTCCTTCGCTAGGCTCGGGATGACCAGTTGTTCATGCTCATGCTCGTACCCGTGCTGCTGCTCGAACTCACCCAGAAACAATATAACCCTCTTCGCCGTGCAGGTTGATATCGAGACCCTGACGCTCGATTTCCGGTATGATCCGCAATCCGATCGTCGCGCGCACAATCAAACTAATCAGCGACGTCCCGACCAACGCCAGCGCGATGGTAATTCCAATCGCTTTCAGTTGCTCCAGCCAAAGCATGTGCCCGACAATTTGTGCAAGCCCGTTTCGCTGAGCGGAGATGGCGGAAAGATTTGGATTTACCGTCGCAGTTGCCAGTAGGCCGGTGAGAAATGCGCCCAGGGTCCCGCCAACCGCGTGCACACCGAACGTATCGAGGGCGTCGTCATAGTGAAACCACGACTTCAATTTGGTACAGGCGAAAAACGGGACCGCGCCGGCCAGCGCGCCGATGATAACGGCGCCATTGGCATCGACGAATCCACACGCCGGGGTGATGACCACAAGCCCGCCGACCGCGCCCGAACAAAAACCGAGCACGCTAGGTTTGCCACGCAGCAACCATTCCAGTCCAGCCCAGCTGAAAGATGCAATCGCCGTCGCCAATGTCGTGGTCATAAACGCGTTGGCCGCAATTCCATCGGCACCCAGAGCGCTGCCGGCATTAAACCCGTACCAACCGACCCAAAGCATTCCAGTTCCGACCATGCAAAGGACCATCGAGTGCGGCGCCATGATCTCTTTGCGGAAACCGAGCCGGGGACCGAGAAAAAGGCAGAGAAGCAGGGCTGACCATCCGCTCGACATGTGGACAACGGTTCCGCCGGCGAAATCGATCGCACGAATCCTGGCGTTGGAATTCCAGACGCCATTCATCAAGCCATCAATCCCCCAGACCATATGGGCTAACGGGAAATAGACGAGAAACATCCAGAGCCCGACAATTGTCATGACCGCGGAGAATTTCATCCGCTCCGCCACCGAGCCGATAATAAGCGCAGGAGTAATAATCGCGAACATGAGCTGATACATGGCAAAGACGTTGTGCGAAACCCAGTAAGAGTAGTCGGTATTGGGCGCGGCAGTTACTCCCCGTAGAAATGCGAATCGTGTTCCACCGAGGAAGGCACAGCCGTGAGCGAAGACGAGAGAGTAACCAATCGCCCACCACAAAATCGTAACCAAACCGGCAATGCCGAGACACTGCGCCAGAATCGAGAGGACATTCTTCTGGCGAACGAGGCCACCGTAAAAAAGAGCGAGACCGGGCAGGGTCATGAATAAAACGAGAAGTGCTGAAGTCATGAGCCAGGCGTTGTGGCCGGGACCTGGTCCGGAGATGTTCGAGCGCGTCGTGGCGTTGGCCGCATCCGCTCCGCGCGCGGAATTGTTCATGTAAGCCTCCAGATCGGAAACGCGTTGCTCGAGCGATGGAGAAGGCGTGGGCGACGAGGACGGCCTGGCCGGAGTGATACCCGTTTGGGCGCGAAGCGGAGGGCAAATCGCGATGGCAGCGATGAAAAAAAGAATTCGAATCATCGCGGAATTATTTCGCAGATCATCCGGTCGGAAGCGAAAGGATTATCCAACAACGCTTACTATTGACAGTCCATTTCGTATTTGGTCAACGTGATAGAGCATTTAGACGCCGCGTTATTGACGTTGCATTAACCTTTAAACTGTCCGGCTTATGAACGAACCGATTCCTCAAATCAAGGACACGACAGGCAATCCGGCCCCCCTCGGGCTACTCGGCTTCGGGATGACTACGGTGTTGCTTAACCTGCACAACGCCGGTTTCTACGAACTCAACAGCATGATTCTAGCGATGGGCATCTGTTATGGCGGCGCCGCGCAAATCATCGCGGGCATCATGGAATGGAAGAAAGGGAACACGTTCGCCACTACCGCTTTCATTTCCTATGGGTTTTTCTGGTGGTCACTTGTGGCACTGATTGTTCTGCCGAAACTGGGATGGGCTGGTGCGTCCAACGACACGGCCATGGCTGCCTACCTGGCAATGTGGGGACTGTTCACCGGCGTCATGTTTATCGGCACACTGCGTCTGCACGTCGCCGGCCAGATCGTATTCGGCTCCCTCACGATTCTGTTCTTTCTCCTCGCCATCGGTGACTTCACGTCCGCCGGCGCGGGCTTCAAACATTTTACTGGCTACGAAGGAATCTTCTGTGGATTCTCTGCGATTTATGCCGGTCTCGCTCAGGTGCTCAATGAGCTTTTCGGCAAAACTGTGCTGCCGCTTGGGCCTGTAGCAAAATAGTCACCACGCCAACCAAACAGCTCGCACCGTAGCCGGGGTCGGTGACCTTGACGCCACGATCACCGATCGCGGCTACAACAAACGGGCGTTTCATGAAAACGCCCTACACGAAGCGGTTATTGAGCTCGACAAAAGAGTGGAATGAGAATCTCCAGGAATATCTCCTCCCCGTTAGAATCGGTAGGGTAGCGATAGGCTGTAGCGGCAGTCTATGACCGCCGTTGATTTTTGCAGCATGTCGCGGCCCGCAGTCATAGACTCCCGCTACAGTACAGAAAAACGCCACCGGAAAGCTGGCCAGGCTGGTTAAGGTTCCGGTGGAGTTCTCCGCTAGATCAGGACGGTGTGGATTTCCCAGGCGCGATGTCCAGCCTGCTGGGAACAGACCTGATCATACGAAACCGTGCTCGCGCGTGACGAGTCCTCATCAACATCGTCATCCTCGTCGGTGTCGCCCTCAGATTCCGCCCGCAAATCGTCGGGTGCCACTGCCGGCAAATCATGCTGTTGCAGTTTGTCGTAGCGCTGCCTCACTTCGGCCGGCACCTTGTCCAGATCTTCCTTCGTTTCGACGGGACCGCTGAAGAGCAATTTCCCCTGCGGATCTTTCGCCGTTAGAAATTTCTTGCCCTCTTTGTTTTCGATCCGCAGCTCTCCCTTATCGTCGGAAAGAACGATCTGCGCTTTATTCAAATCGATTGTGGTTCGCTGAAGCGCGCCGTTGTTGCGTGTGATGGTGCGGATACGCTGAGCATTGCGCCGCACTTCGTCCGCGGCGCGCTGCGCTTCATCGCGCGCCCGCGCCACCGCGTCATGAATCATTCCGCGTTGTTCGTCGCCCAACCGCTCTTTCAACTCCGACATCTGCTCTTTCAGATCGCCCATATCACCGAAATCGCCGAGGTCGAAATTCCAATCGTGATTCATGTGGTGCATACGATCCATAGAGGCGCGACGGCGGGGGACCTCTTTTTTTGTCAGCTTTACCGTGACCTTCTGTTCCTGACCTTTGCGCAGGATAGTCAGCGTCACGTTTGTTCCTTCCGAGAAACTGCGCACTAGCTTGGACAGTTGTCCAGGATCCGTTAGAATTTGATCGTTCAACATTTTGATGATGTCATTTTGTTGCACGCCAGCGGCGGCCGCCGGTCCATCCGGCACCACGTAATCCACCACCAGGCCAAACCCTTTTGGTAACCCGAGCTGATCGCAAAGCACGCTCGGCACTTCAGACGTCTCCACCCCCAGAAATGTGACCGGGACCTTCGGCATCCGGTCCTCGCGATCGCGATCACGATCCCGCGGTGGTACCGGAGGCACCGGCGCGGCCGGGGGATTGGGGGGCGCCGGCGGCGGGGTTTGCGGCTGGCTGAACGCCGTCAACGGAAACAAGCTAACGGCAATTAGGGTGATGGTTTTTGTTTTCATTTTTGTGTTTTCTGTTTGGAAATTCATTGACCTGAGACTGGAATGAGCGTGACCTCCTCCGTCGGATAAGACACGGCCAATTGCGCACCGCTTTGCCGATCACGCCATTGCAACGTTTCCCGCTTGGCCGTGCGGACCCGCCGCGATGGCCCTTCCGCCCCGGCCGGAAAGACCAGGCCCTCGTCGCGTTTACTGTAAACAACCTGAGTCAACCCGGTCGCTTGATAGTTCGGCAATGCCGCGGCCTTTTGCCGCAATGACGGCGTAGCCGAAGCGATGGTTTGTTTCGTTCTCTCGTTCGGATGAAAATCAACGCGCGCGAAAATGAGAAAGGTCGCCGCCGCAGCCAGCCCAAGACCGAGCCCCAGCCAATTGATACGAAACTGCTCTGGCCTGATGACCTTGGCGGTGCCCTCCTCGGAATTCGCCAGTACGCTCCCAACCCGAGACGTCAACTCAGCAGATGGCTGCACCGGTCGCAATTTCTTCAGCTCACGTTCGAGTTCGGAGAAATCGCTCATTGCGGCTGGTAAGTTTTCTTCAACGCGGCAAGCCCGTAACGATAACGTGACGCCGCAGTGTTCTGTGAAATGCCGAGCGCTTCTGCGATTTCAGCGAAGGTAAGTTCGTTCCAAATCTTCATGACCAGGACTTCGCGTTGATCTCGCGGCAGATGATCCAGCGCCGCCACCAGCTGGCGCTGCGAATCATCCAGTTGCTCAAATTGCGGCTGCACCGTCCGCTCGGCCTCACCAAAAACTTCCACTTCCCGTCGAGCTCTTCGGTTATCTCGCCGAATGAGATCGAGGGCAGCGGAACGGACAGCGGCGTAAAGCAGGGCACGGTTTTTAATGCTGAGATTGCGTCGCCAGAACCGGACAAAGGCTTCCTGCACCACGTCTTCGGCATCCGGCGCGCTCCGCACCCACTGCCGGGCGAACAGGACCAACCCGGGCGCGAGCTCCGAAAAACAGACTTTCCAATCTTCATGGGTAGCGACATTCTCCATGACCCTTCACGGTCTTTACTTTTGAGACGCCGCCAACTCTTGAATTTGTCTGTCACACAAAAATTATTTTTAGCCGTCGCGACCTGCGCCGCCAGTTTGAGCGCAATAGCACAATCCCCAGACGCTTCAGCCGCCCGCGAGATCGCGAAGATTGACGGCGAGTATTCCAATCTTTCGATGGCAAAAGGAATGCCGGCGGCGAGCGTCGAATATTTTGCGGAAGACGGCATCGCCTTCGCACCCGGCGCCGTAAACGGAAAAAAGTATTGGGCTGGGCGGACCGATTTTCCGGGCACACTGATCTGGCAGCCGATCTTCGCCTTCGCCGCGGGCGCGGCTGACTTGGGTTATACCACTGGAATGTGGGAATTGAAAAAGGCGAACGAACCGCTTTCACTTGGTTTCGGCCACTACGTCACGGTCTGGACCAAAGAGCCCAAGGGCAGATGGAAGATCGAACTCGACGTTGGCACGGAGAATCCGCAACCACCTGAATCCTCTCCCGGCCTGCAAGTGCTTCCCCCTGATATTGCGGCAGGTACGCAACCGCAGGAGAATGCGCGACGCAGTCTGCAAAAAGCGGAGCGGCAGTTTACCAAGGCCGCGCACAACAACATCAGCCAGGCCATTCTCGACTGCGCCACTGAGGACATTCGTGTCTATCGCGAAAAATCATTCCCTGCCGTCGGGCTTATTGCGGCCAGGCTCATGCTGACTTCAGAGCACGGCAAGGTAACGTTCGAACCTGGCAACTCAAAGATGAGTGGGTCGGGCGATCTATCTTATCGCTACGGCAACTATTCGGAAGACCGTGGCAATGCAGTTGAGCGCGGAATCTACCTGATGATCTGGCGCGCCAACATGAACGGGGATTGGAAGCTGGCGCTCAACCTGCAAAAGAAGCTTCCGCCCGGAGAAAAACGGTAGCCTGGTGGAATATATTGGAATTTCCTGTAACAGATCTGCCCACGAAAAAACGGAAGGCTAGCGCACGCGTCGCGACGGTTTGTCACCGTCGCGAACTTTCCGTTGGGTGCGCGATTGAAAAAGCCTGTTTCCGCGGGATGCGGAAACCAACACGCGAGACGCGTGCGCTACCCAGCACGGGGCAACCCGACTACGCTGCGTTCATATGAAACAGTAGCCTACCTAGCGTTTCGGTAGCGGCCGCAGTAGTAAATCGGCCAGCCAGGTCGGATTCGCTACACCGTCGCGATAAGCTTGCAGCGATTCGACGGAAGAGTTCACTCGAAGGTTACTGTAATAACCCTCTTCATTTTGCCAGCGTTCGTGCCAGTAGACCGCAGCTTTGATTCGCGGATACCTGGAGCGAAACAAGTCCAGCCCCTGTTTGATCCACGCCGCTTTGTTGCTAGGGGGAAACTCGCCCGTGCCCCATTCCGCAATCATGATTGGCTTATTTGGGTCGACGCCGCTCATCTCTTTGTAGGGCCAGTCGACCAGGGAAGGTATATCAGCCAATCCCTCCTCTCTATATTGCTGACCATAGACACTTAATCCCAGCCAATCCGCATAATCAGGCCCGGGATAATAGGAAGGCGCGAAGTTCCAGGTATCGACCGGAGACGAGTAGTTATTGGTATGGAACATCCACTTAATGTTACTGGCCCCACGAGCGCGGACCCGGTCAACTACATGCCGATATGCCGCCTTAAATGTTTCCGGCCCCTGCCATTTAGTTTTTTCTTCATTCGCCGGGCGGTTTCCACCGTAGTACACGCCCGACCACGGGAACCAATCGCCATTCATTTCATTTGCGAATACGACGATCATCGGCCTGCCAAACGCTTTGGCGGCATCTGCCCAGTCATCGATGTACTTGTCCCAGGCGCCTGCGATGATTGAATTGAGATTGAAACGATCGGGACCGGTATTCTGCTCGTAAGGCCGATCCCACGGCGACCAAAAAACCAGGGGCAAGGACCGATGTTGCCAAATGACATTCAGGTTTTTGCTTGGAAAATCCTGTTCGCCCCAGTAGCTCGATGAAGCAATGATGGCTTGATGCTTGCCTACCATGGTCTCGAAATCTTCAATCCCCTCGAGCGTGACATCCTCTTCTGCTTCGCCGAAATCAATGAACGCCCCAGTATACGCTCCGTGCTCCGGCACCATTACCTCTACGGATTCGTTATTATCGGGCCTGTTGCTTTTGTTGCGTTGATGACATGCTGAAGCTAGCGCGATCAATGTTAGGAAGATAACTGTGCGAAGGCTCTGCGTTCTGCTGGCAAGATGGTTGTGCCCCACGACGCCAGTCTGCTTCATCGGCTTTCTGGCAGCAACTACTTCACCCGCCGTTGAGGAGAGTTCGTTAATCGTCTCGGCGACGGTCGCGACCGATCAATGCGTGAACAAATGCATCCCTAAACAAAGCCTGGGCGGCGGCGTCGACGGTCATGAGCGCGGAGAATGCGCGCAAATGTTGTCCGACAAGAACATCGCCGAGATGCTGTCGGCCGGTTTGGGACCTTTGACTTATCGGTTGCGAACCGAGCTTGCCGGTGAAGTGTGGCATTGGAATCCGCGCGGCAGCTGGAGCGACGAAGCCCGTCAACGCGGCTATTGGACATCGAGTAGTTCAATCAGCACGCCGATCAACCTTTCCTACGGTTATCGACTGCCCCGTCGCGGCAATACCATCGATCAGGCAAACAACGATGGTTATTCACGTATCTCCGACGGCGACGAAAATTCTTTTTGGAAAAGTAATCCTTATCTAGATCCATACTTTACCGGTGAGAGCGAGGATGCTCGGCCCCAGTGGATTGTAATCGATTTAGGCAAAGTGAAGCCCGTGAACTCAATCCGCATTCAATGGGGAATGCCCTATGCCAGACAGGTTCGGGTCGAGTATTGGACCGGAAACGACGCGATGCATTTGCATATCGACAGGAACGATGATTGGCGAGTGTTTCCTCAGGGAGTAGTAGACAACAGCCCTGGCGGCGATGTAACCACCCGCCTCAGCAGTAGCTCTATTCCGGTTCAATTCGTGCGCGTCCTGATGAACTCTAGCTCGGCCCCAACTGCACAACCTGGCGCCGATGTCCGGGACCGTGTTGGGTTTGCCGTCCGCGAAATCGGCCTTGGCCAAACGAATGACGCCGGTGAGTTCGAGGACTACGTCCGGCACCATCCGGACAGAAGTCAATCAATCATCTACGTCTCATCAACTGATCCATGGCATCGAGCCGAAGATATCGATTATAAGACGGAACAGCCCGGTATCGATTTTGTTCTGCGAAGTAAATTGGCCAACCATCTACCGGTGCTCGTGCCAGTGGGCGTGCTCTACAACACGCCGGATAATGCTGTTTCGGAGATCCGATATCTTTTGGCGCAGAAGTATTCATTAGAGGGCGTTGAACTGGGCGAAGAACCCGACGGGCAATGGACTTCGCCGGAGGACTTTGCAGTACTTTACGTTGCGACAGCCCGGCAGCTGCGCTCCCTTAGCTCTCAGCTTAAGCTTGGTGGGCCGAGCTTACAGAACTTTGATGGCCATCTCCTCACTTGGCAGGACAAATCAGGAAACCGTTTCTGGATGAATCGCTTTCTGCGCGCCCTCCGGGCGGCGGAATCTCCCTTCGATTTCTTCTCTTTCGAATACTATCCCTTTGATGATGTCTGCAGCGATGCTGCCCCGCAGTTACTGGAGATTCCGCACCGACTTCGCGCGATGTTATCCAGCTTGCACGACGATGGTGTTCCTTCGAGTATCCCGTGGTTGATGACGGAGTATGGTTATTCAGTTTTTGCCGGCCGGCATGAAGTTGATATCGAAGGCGCGCTCTTCCATGCAGATACCGTTGGAACTTTTCTGACTTCCGGCGGAACGAAAGCCTACCTTTATGGATACGAACCAGACTATCTTACAGACGAGCTGAAGTGCTCGTGGGGTAATTTAATGATCCTGCAAATGTCCGACGCTGATAAAAAGCCTAATCGTCTGTCGACGTACTACAGTGCCCGATTAATTACGAACGATTGGATGCAGTGGGTAACGAAGACGCACGAAGTATATCCGGTGACAATTGAGCCGGATAACGCCGGCGTTACCGCTTACGCCGTACGGCGACCCGATAAGCAGTGGGCGTTGCTCGCGGTCAACAAAGATCCGAATCGTTCCGCACAACTAAGCGTCCAGTTTGCAGGCGCTTCAGTTGCAACGTTTGCGGGCAAAGTAGACATCGCCCAATTTTCACGCCAGCAATACCGCTGGCAAGATGACGGCCCGAATGGGCGTCCGCTCTTGAGCAATTTGCCATCCCATCTTCAGCGCGCTGCATCTCGATACTACGAACTACCGCCTTACTCAGTTTCGGTATTACGCGGGCACGTTGGCCATTAACTAGCACATGCTATCGGCTCTCTTAAGACCTGTTCATGTCAACGCGAATCTGTCATCTCGAGCGCAGTCGAGACGTCTCTAATTATTCGCAGCAAAGAAATAGCTAGAGATTCCTCGACTGCGCTTCGCTACGCTCGGAATGAGATGATCGAGAAGGCGTTCGACAAAGCCAAGTCACTCATGGACAACAGCATCGTTTCGCGCTCACGTTCCTTCACGCACGCACTGGCACAGAAGCCGTGCGTTCCAGTTTGCCCCAACTTACCCATGCGCCCTTTACTCCGCGCAAAATTGCTTTCCAGATACAGTAGCTCAGCATCGGCCGGTAGATCAGGCGCATCGGAATAATTCGCCAGGCCTGAAGTAGATTTTCATGCTCGAGAATGCAAGCGAGGGTCGCGAGGATCACATCCGTGGCGAGAAAAACAATGACAAATGGCAATAGATCGCGCCAGGCCCCAAACGGCAGTGACAAAATCAGAAACAAATCTACTGCCGGAGTAATTGCCACCAGGATAATTTGGAAGAACCAGATACTTGGCAAACTAAACCAACCCAGCGCCCGATATTTCCAGTTAAAGACCATGTCGCGATGTTTCCACAGACATTGCAGCGTGCCGTAGGCCCAGCGGAACCGTTGCCGGGAAAGTGCTCGCACGGTTTCCGGTGCTTCTGTCCAAGCGACCGCGGCGGGAACATAAACGATGCGCAGGCGTTGCTTGTGCAGACTTAGAGTCAGATCCGTATCTTCGGCCAGTGTATCTAAACTCAAACCACCGGCGCGGTCGAGTGCTGTTCTGCGAATCGCGCTAATGGCGCCCGGAAGAACAGTGATGCAATTCCATCGGTTATAGGCGCGGCGATCGAGATTAAAGCCGACGGTATACTCGAGCGACTGGCAGCGTCCGATAAAGCTTCGCAAGTTACCTACTTTGGCATGACCAGATACTCCGCCGATGTCTGGGTTACTAAACGGTGCCAGCAATTGTGGAAGGGTCTGCCGCTGACAATGCGTATCCGCGTCGATGAACACGATGAGTCCGTGGCGGGCTGCTCCGATTCCGCGTTGCAAGGCACGCGCTTTCCCATGGTTTTCCTGACAAATCAGTCGGACCCGAGCATCCGTTGCCGCGATTTTCTCGACTTCCGCAGCAGTATCGTCACGCGAACCGTCGTCGACCACAATAACATCCAGGTCGCCCTGGTAATCCGTTTTCAAAAGCGACTGCAACGTTGCTGAGATAACCTTACCTTCATTATAAGCAGCAATGACGACGCTAGCGGGTTCGGCAAAATCCGCCGGCGACGATCGGCGGAAGCGGTAGGCGAGGTAGATTACGATCAGCGTCCGAATCACTACCAGCACGGTCGCGACAACCATAAAAGCCCAGAGAAATTCCTGAACAGCGTGCACAACGTGGAAACCGGTGCTGCTGATGTAATGCGACATCGTTTGTCCTCCGGGCAATGGCGGCATCAGCGCGTCGCGAGTGGTATTCAGAAGTTTGCTCAGCGGCACGATGGTATCGTTGCGTGCTTGCAAGTACTCAATGATGCGCGGGAGCGCTTCCAGCGTTTGCGACCGATCGCCTCCCGCGTCATGGAGCAAAATGATATTGCCGTCATGGCGCTGCTGCTTAACCCGCTGCAAAATGACGTCCGCGCCCGGTCTGGCCCAATCCTGCGGGTCGATGTTCTCCAAAACGACAAGGTAATTTTGATCCTGCGCGATTTTCAGTGGCGTTAACTCAGCCAAACGCGCTGGCTGAGTGTCGGCCGCATAAGGCGGCCGAAACAAAGTAGTAGCCCGTCCAGTCAACGTCTGAATAAGCAACTGGGTTGCATTCAATTCGAGCCGAATATGCTCGGGCCAGCAGAGGGCCAGATTGGGGTGGTAATAGGTGTGATTACCTATTTCATGACCCTCAGCAACAATACGCTTAACGAGATTTGGGTAACGTTCGGCATTGACGCCTACCAGAAAAAACGCCGCCTTTATCTTCGCCGCCTTTAACACATCCAGGATCTTCGGTGTCCACTCCGGATCAGGCCCGTCGTCAAATGTTAGAGCCACTTCGTGTGCGTCGCCCGCACCTTGATGATACAAGGTTGGGAACTCCGGAAATTTGGTATAGTTCGCGGCAAGATAATTGTCCTTGTCCACCGACAGGGTGCGCATTCCGTCGGCACGCGATTCATCTACCGTCACAATCTCACCATCTCCAACGTCGGTGATGGTGTCGGTCCCGCGCAACACCTCCAGGAGCGAGCGCGTCGGCAGATCGAACTTGAAATCAGGCGTGACTGCTAATGCGTCCCAAATCGCCGTATCTTCGGTTCCTAATCGATAGAGGGCGAAGCCGCCGGTATTCTGCCTTCGAACTTCGCGTAGTTCGTTCAGAAAAGTAACGACATCTAGAAACCAGACGGCATGCTCCTTGTCGTTGTCTTCATAATAAAAATAAGCATTGTAACCGGGAGCGCTTACTTCAGCGGAATCGATCTCGGCATTGCTCGCTCGACTCATTGCTTCCGGAAAACTAATTAACTCAGCCTTCTTACCACCAATTACCCAGTCGTAACCGTAGCTACCAAGTGCGATGATCCACTGTTTGGGGTCGGAATCTTCCAGCAATACGTGCAACCAGCCTTCAAACCACATCCGGGAAGCGAGTGGACCAGGCGAGTCGATATCGGAAGTTTCGTCGAATAGTAATGCGACGAAGCGATCGACATGAGCCGACAGCTCTTCGAAGTCGATATAGTCAATCTCCTGTCCAGGCGAAACGCTGAGCCAAAGCTGGCGGCCGTCGCGATGGAGCGCACTGGCGAATTTTTCCAGTAACTCGGTAAAGTCTTTCTTGTAGGTCGGATCGAGTTGTTCCCAATCAACAACTACCCCGGCAGCTTTAGCATCACGCAGCACCACCAGCACATTGGCGATGAATTTCTCCTGCCGCTCCGGTGGACCGTGTGCCACATTTTCGACCGCTTCCGGTTGCCAGGTATCGCCGACCAGGTTGGTCAGAAGCGGCATCAGCGCGATCCCTTTGCTTTGCGCTAACTTTGAAACGCGCGCGTCAGCGTCGATTTGCAGATCACCTACCCCATTCACCATCGACATCCATTCCGGGCAAACGTGGGTAATTTGCGAGGCGTGTTGCTCGAGCGAGGAGTAACTGTATGGATCGCCGTTGGTATAGAAGGCCAGCCGCACCTCGTTATCTGGCGCCTTGCGACGCGGTCGCGCCGGGGTGGCACTCGGTGAGCCCACCATCGTCTGCTTGGCTAACTTTTTTGTCGCCTGCTTTGTTGCCTCGAATTTTTGCCAGAGCAACGAGTTTGGCGTGGAGCTTTGCACGGCCGGATTTTGTTTTTGGAGCGACTTCAACTGCCCTTTCAACTGCCGCAAGGAAAAGGGCGCCGTCATTCGCGGCGCGATAAACAGCGTTTCCACAAACAAAACCGCACCGAAGAAGAACAGAACACCAGTGATCAGCAAAAAGGTACGAAGGCGGGGCCAACGTTTCCCGAGCGGATCGGAAAAAACGAATGGCGTCAGCCCGGGCGGAACATCTTCCGGCATTTGCACGCTAATTTGCCTCGATTATGAAGAAGTGCGAACAGGGAACAAACTCGTCATCCCGAGCGAAAACGCCAGTCCCGGCTCGGACCGAGGGATCCCGTTGCGCCACATGAAGTTTTCCATTTCCCCAGATCCAATCCCCGGCGGTCATGCCGGCATCGACGCCCGGCTGAAACTTGGCCCGGGCATTCATTCCACCGCCTACGTCGCCCCGGGCGCAACCGTCATCGGCGACGTAACGCTGATGGAAGAATCGAGTGTATGGTACGGCGCTGTTCTGCGTGGCGATATCAATCGGATAATTATCGGCCCGCGCTCCAACGTTCAGGACAATGCCGTCGTTCACATCGATACGCCTAACGAGACGCGGCTTGGCGAGCTCGTCACCGTCGGTCACAGGTCCATCGTCCACGCCTGCACCATCGACGACGAAGTGCTTATCGGCATGGGGGCAATCATTCTTGATGGCGCGGAGATCGGCGCTCGCTCTATCATCGGCGCAAATGCCTTGGTCACTCTCGGAACAAAGATACCGCCTGGTTCGTTAGTTCTCGGTTCGCCGGCAAAAGTGAAGCGCGCGCTTACGCTCGAGGAACAAAAAGACATCGCGCGCTGGGCTTGGAGCTATGTCGAAACCTCAAGGCATTTCCGTGAATTCTATTCGCGGAAATTGTAGGGCGTTCGTGTCGGACGCCGGCCCAGTTTTCTCATTCGATTAATCCAGCGCACGAGCCCGGGTAGCGCACGCGTCTCGCCGAAACAATCTTCCTCGAAAAGTCTGCGAAAGCGGGACGCTTTCGCCAAC
>Ga0209474_10002729_pt1 | contig 15964 bp, 11 predicted proteins | sample GraSoiAngelo_145_FD_185902 | JGI IMG/M metagenome (GOLD analysis project Ga0209474, IMG submission 185902) | Grasslands soil microbial communities from the Angelo Coastal Reserve, California, USA - 14_1009_05_20cm (SPAdes) (version 2) | ecosystem: Environmental > Terrestrial > Soil > Grasslands...
CGTCGTCTCGCTCTCGGCGATCGTCGCCGGGTCGCTCTATTACTGCTTCACGCGCGCGGCGCCGTATTCGACGTCGCAGGTCGCGGCGCCCACGTTCGCGTTCGACTACGTGCTGCTGCTCGCGTGCCTCGCGTTCGCGGTCGATCTCTGGTACGTCGAGTTCCGCTTCCAGCTGCTGCGCGAGCGCTGGGACAACTATCTGCTCGCATCGGCGGGCCTGTACGTCGCGCTCGCGTACCGGTTCGACAACCGGTTCGTGCTGTCGCTCGGCCTCTCGACGCTCGCCGGCTGGTTCGGCGTCCACTTCTCGCCAGAGGGATTCTTCACCGGCGCGATGCGGCGCGTCGCGCTGGCGTACGGCATCTCGGTCGCGGCCGTCGGCCTCTGCATGCGCGGGCTGGCGATCAAGCAGCACTTTTTCGAGGCGTACCTCCATGTCGCGGCGAACGCGACTCTGTTTGCCCTGACATCCGGCGTGTTCCGCGGCGACCGTATCGGCGGCGATTCGCGGCTGCTCTGGCTGCTCGGCCTGGTCATCGTCGCCGCCGTCGCGATCGAGCGAGGCGTTCGTGCGAGGCGCTTCGCGTTCGTCGTCTACGGGGTTGGGTATGGCTATGTGGCCATCAGCGCGGAGGTCCTTCGCCACATCCGTAGAGACACATCGATGCTCAGGTACTTCGTGATCTCGGGCGTCGCCGTCGTGGTGGGACTCTTCGTCATGTCGCGGCGGGTTGGACGCAAGGAATGAGGCTCTATATCGCCGGCGACGAGCAGCGGATACGCATGCAGGCGCACCTGCGCGAATGGGTGAGGGCGGGGTTCGTGCAGCCGGCGCAGGGCGCGGCCATCGATCCGCAACTGCGCACCGGGCTGAGGCGAACGCACGATCTGTTACGCTCCGCGCTCGGGTTGTTCACGGCGATTATCGTCGCGGCATCCGTTTGGCTGCTGTTCGAATCGTTCCACATTCGCGACGGCAGGCCGACGGCCATCACGCTCGCGCTCGCAGGCGGCGCCTCCATTGCGCTGGCCGAGTATCTCGTCGCCGCATTTCGACTGTATCGGCATGGCGTCGAGGAAGCGCTCGCCGTGGCGGCGGTGGTCCTGCTGGCGTTCAGCGCCGCGGAAGCCGCGCGGGCGTCCGGGTTGGGGACCTACCGGGAGTGGACAATGGCATCGCTGCTCGCAGCATCTCTCGCTGGCGTCGGCGTCTATCGTCGCTACGGCCTCGTCTACTCTGCCGTCGGCGCGATGGTTTGCGCGGCCCTGGTCCCATTCCAGTTCCACGTGACGGATGCTGTGCAGCGGTCACTCGCGGCGGTGGTGTTCGGCGCGGCGTTCGCGGTGACACGAGCGGCGCATCTGCGCTACGGCGACGATTTTCCTGGCGACGACTACGCAAAGCTGCAGGCCGCAGCTTGCGCAGGCGTCTATCTCGTACTGAACCTTCATCTGACGGACGCGATCTCGTGGACGCCGGGCGCGCCGCCTGTCGCGACGCCGTTCTACTGGACGAGCTACGCAGCGACGTGGCTCGTTCCGGCGGCTGCATTGGCCGCTGCCGTTCGAGAGAAGGATCGACCGCTGCTCACTGTCGGCATCGTGCTTGCGCTGTGTACGCTCGTCACGAACAAGCCGTATCTCGGATGGACGCGCCAGAGCTGGGACCCGATGATCCTCGGCGTACTGCTCGCCGGCGGCGCGCTCGCGCTTCGCCGCTGGCTCGACGCGGGGCCGAACAGCCAGCGCGGCGGCTTCACCGCGGCGCCAATCCTCACGCGCGATCGCGATATCCTGTCCGCGCTCGCCACCGCGTCGGTCGCGTGGCACGCGCGCGGGCACGAGCCGCCGCCACACGACGCGCCGCCATCGGACTTCGCCGGCGGACGTTCCGGCGGCGCCGGCGGAGGGGCGGGGTACTGACGCCGTGTAATTAAGAATTTGGAATTTGGAATTTAGAATTCGTGATCACGAATGCCAAATTCCAAATTCCTAATTGAATTGTGGAGGCGTGTATGAGAATTGCCGTGACCGTCGCTTTGCTCTTCGTTCCCGTCGTGGCGTTCGCGCAGGCGCGCGCGCCGCAGGTGAAGCGCACCAACCCGCCCGCGCTCTCGAAACCCACCGGCTACACACACGTCGTCGAAGTGACCGGTCCCGCGAAGACGATCTACATCTCGGGTCAGATCGCGTACGACAAGGACGGCAAACTCGTCGGCGCGGGCGACATGAACGCGCAGGCCGAGCAGGTGTTCAAGAACCTGCAGGCCGCGCTCGCCGCCGCGGGGGCGAAGTTCTCCGACGTCGTGAAGATGAACAGCTACATCACCGACATGTCGAAGGTTCAGGCGGTGCGCGACGTGCGGACGAAATACTTCGGCGAGGTGACGCCGGCGAGCACGTTCGTACAGGTCGCCGGCCTGGTGAGGCCCGAGCTGTTGCTCGAGATCGAAGTGGTCGCCGTCGTTGGGTCAGGTGGGTCAGGTCGGTCGGGCGGGTCTGGTGGGTCGGGCAGGTCGGGCAGGTAAACACGAAGGGCGCGGTCGCTATCGCAACCGCGCCCTCGGCTAGCCCCTAACCCCCAGCCCCTACACGATCGGCTTGTGCAGGACGGGCGCCGGCTCCTGCGCCGGTTTCTTTCCGCCGAGCCCCTGAATCTGCAGCGTCGGCTGCTCCTTGAGCACGTGCTGCCGGTACAGCTTCGCCATCTCGGCGTTGTACGCCGCGTCGCGCGCAGCGTCCTCCGGCGACTTGTGCTGGCGCGCCTTGAGCTTCTCCTCGCGGGCGTTCTTCGCAATCCCGAGGTCGTCGAGATCCGTCTGCACGCCGGCGCGGACTGCGTCCTCGTTCAGCTTCAGCGAATGCGCCGTCGACGCGAGCGGCACCGCCTTGCCGCCGGCGAAGATCTCGTGGCGGCCGTGATCCTCGTACCACTTCGTGAGCGTCGCCGTCATGTGCATCTTCTCGATGATGTTGCGCCACCCGATGCCGGTGTTGTACGCGCAGAAGGAAATCTCTCCCTGCTGCGTCGCATACGGGATGATGCACATCTCGGTGCGGCGGAAGTCGTAGTTGAACAGATCCTGGAACCACATGCCGGCGATGAACAGGAAGTTCCACCGATCGGCGCGCCGCTTCTCGATGTCGGCCGCCGTGCGATCGCCTTCCACCCTGCCGTAGCCGCCCGACTGCGCCTTCTTGGTCGCGCCGAACGTCTTGTCGAACTTCTTCAGGAGATCGGTCAGCTTGAAGTGCGTCGGCGACTTGAACGGATCGTAGTTGCGCACGACAGCGAGCGCGAGGCCGACGACCGACAGGAACTTGCCGCGCGCCGCGTCGTTGACCTGCGCCAGATCCTTCGCGAGCTGCTCGGCCTTGAGGAACGCGGTGACCGGCACCGCCTCCTTGGTTTCCTTGTCGATCATGAGCCCCATGCCGACTCCGCAGTTCGGGTGGCAGCCGCAGGTCAGCTGGCCCCACGGCGCGTCCTTCCCGTGGACGACGTCCGCCCAGTCGGTGAACGTGCCCATGAACGAGATCGGGAACCAGTCGCGCGTCGGCTCGCCGAGGCCCGTCTGGTTCTTCACGTCGTGCGCGAGGTGCGACAGCGTGTAGCGCTGCGCCGCGCGCCGCTCGGGCGTCACCTCCTCGTCGCGCCCTGTGAAGCTCACCGGCTGGAACGACAGGAAGTTGATCTTCTTCGGGTTGTCGAGCGCGAACTCGATGATGCGCCCGACCTGCTCGTTGTTCACGCCGTTGACGATCGTGACGACCGGCACGATGTCGACGCCCGCCGAGTGCAGGTTCTCGATCGCGCGCAGCTTGACGTCGAACAGGTTGCCGACGCGCCGGTGCGAGTTCGCCGCGTTGCCGATGCCGTCAAACTGCAGGTACGCGTAGCGCAGCCCGGCTTCCGCCGCCGCCTTCGCGAACTCCGGGCTCTTCGCGAACTCGATGCCGTTGGTCGCCGCCTGCACCGAGTTGTAGCCGACCTTGCGCGCGTAGCGGACCGCGTCGAGGAACCACGGCGAGATCGTCGGCTCGCCGCCAGAGAACTGCACCGACATCTGCCGCTTCGGCTTGATGCTGATCGCGTTGTCCAGCACCATCTTGATGTCGTCCCACGTCAATTCGTGGACGAACCCCACCTGGTTCGCGTCCATGAAGCACGGATCGCACATCATGTTGCAGCGGTTCGTCAGGTCGACGGTGAGCACCGACCCGCGGCCGTGCTTGATCGTGCTCGACCCGTGGTTGTGCAGCGTCTCGTCGTTGTGCGCGCGGATGTCCCGGCCGGGGAAGACTTCCTCGAGGTGGCGGAAGAACGCGGTGTCGATCGCCATCACGTCCTCGAAGTGGCCGTGCACGGGGCAGTCCTTCACCATCAGGATCTTGCCGTCGCGCTCGAGGATCGTCGCCTTGATCTCGCCGACCTTCTCGTTCAGCAGGACGCTGACGTCTTTCTTCCCGTCGAGGATCGCCTGCCGCGCCTCGCGCACGCACGTCGGGCACAGCGAGTCGGTCTCGCGTGGCCAGCCCAGCGGCGGTTTCGTTTTTTCGTAGGACTTCAGGAGCGGCTTGTCGGACCACGCCGGCGTGAACGACGGATTCTGCCGGATCTGATTCAGACCGTTGAAGACCGTCCACGCGCCGTTGGCGGCGATCGACAGCGCTTTCTCGGCGTACTTAATCGGCTTGTGCATAGCGGTAAATCTTAGAGGGCAAAAGGCTTACCGCGATTACATTTTCAACGAACGGGCGCGTCGCGCAGCGAACGGGCCGTACGCGTGGTTGGATGGTCCCACTCGGCGCCTCCACCTGAGCGATTCCGGTGCCTTGTCGATTGCCACCGCAGGATATTGCTCAGCCTGGCATACAATGGCGCGCTCCCAAACAACTACGACTGGAGGACGAATGTTTCGATTGATCCGAATCACGACAGGGTGTCTGGTGGCCGTCGCGTTCTCGGCGCTTGCCGTGACGTTGACGGCTGACGGCGGTACGAGGACCGTGCAGATCCGCGACGACTGCGACCCTGCGACGTTCAATGCCGATCCGCCCGTCGGCCCGGGGCTCGGCGTCATCTGCGGAGGCGATGGCGACACGACGTTCGGGGACTTCATCGCGGAGCTTCAGGCGACGCAGTCGGCGGAAAAATGGCGCTTCAATCCGACCACGACCGACGACACGCTCCTCGTCGCGCGCAACCGCGGCGGCGAAACGCACACTTTCACGCCAGTGGCGAAGTTCGGCGGCGGTGTCGTGCCGGGGTTGAACGCTCTGTCGGGCAATCCCGACGTAGCGCCTGAATGCGCCGACGCGGCCAAGTTCGGCGCCTCGGTCGTTCCTCCGGGTGTTACCTCGAAAGCGATCGCAGCGAAGGCGGGGGACCACTTCCAGTGCTGCATCCATCCGTGGATGCGCACGACGGTGACGAAGTAAGGGAAGGAAACACGCCGGGGGCGGACGTCAGTCCGCCCCCAGTCGATCCTCAGAAGTTCAACTGCAGGCCGAACCGCACGTAGCGGCCATCCATGATCGTGAGCGGCGCGAGCCACGCGTTGGTGGCCGGATTCGCGCCGTAGGTCTGGTTCACCGACAGCACAGTACCGGCGTTCAGCACGTTGAACACGTCCATGAACCCCTGCACCCTCGTCCGGTTGAAGCGGAACGTCTTCCCCGCGCGCAGGTCGAGACGGTTCTGATAGTCGAGGAACAGCGAATTCGGCTCGACCAGGTTCGCCACGGTCGATGCGGCGCCCGTCGTCGATCCGATGATCGGCCGGCCCGCGATCGCCGAGGTGACGGTGTAGTCGGCCCTGACGCCCGGGCCCGGAATCGATGAAAACGATCCGCTGAGCTGGATGTCGTAGGGGAACGAATAGGCGGCCGACGCCTTCACCGTCGTCCGGAATACTCCCGCAGGCTGACCGCTCGTCGCCAGCGTGACCTCGCAGAAGCGCAGTGAATTTGGATTGTCGCGCGCCGACGCTCCCCGCGCGCCCACGTCGAGGGTCGTCGAGCCGTCGCAACCCGAGGTCACCAGGCGATCGACCGTCACGCCGCCAAAGACGAGGACTCTATCGCGGCGGAGATTCGCGCTCACCTCGAAGCCGTTGTAGGACGACGAGTTCTGCGTCGAATAGGTGTACAGGTTATCGGTCGCGATGCCGACTTTCGTTGCGTTGAGGGTATAGAGCGGAAACGCCTGGCCGGAGAGCGGCAGGCGCGAGTCGGTCGGCGTCGCGATCGGGAACGACGCCCAGTCCGCCGCGGTCAGGTTCTGGTTGTCGACGATCTGCAGGTTGTAGAAATCGCGATGATAGAAGCCGACCGTGACCGAGGTGCGCGGCATCACCTCGCGCTGCAGCTGCGCGCTGTACTCCCAGTTGTAGCCGCGCGCCAGGTTCGGGTCTGGACGGACCGTAATCTGGCCGAAGTTGGACGTGCCGCCGATGACCTCGTTGGTCTCGATGTTGCCGGCTGCGTCGAGGATCGTGCCATTTCTGTCGGCGTCATTCCACGTGCGTGATTGTGTCGCGCCGTTCATCCCGTTGAACGTCTGAGCGTAGCCCGCCGCCTGCGACGCGACGTACTTGCCCGCACTCGCCTTGATCGCCGTCTTGCCGTCGCCGGTGAGATCGTAGGTGGCCGCGAGACGCACCGACCAGTCGTTCCAGTTCGGCACGTTCGGAATCACATCGAAGTTCCGAGCCGCGATCCAGGTCGAGCCGGGCGCGGACTCGGCCGGCACCTCGGCGTTGAAGTGATCGAAGCGCCCGCCGTAGTTCAGCGTGAGCCGCTTCACGGTCCACGTGTCCTGCGCGTAGCTGCCGAAGTCGCTGTTTACCCGCTGGATCCCGGTCGTCGGCGTGTTGTACACCGCCACCTGGAACGGGATGTCCGTCAGACCGGCGGCGTTCACCGTGATCAGCGTGTTGATGTTGGCCTTCGGCGCGAAGGTCCGCGAGTTTCTGCCCCACCCGTCCGTCATGCCGAACTTGATGGCGTGCGAACCGGTGATGTAGCTGGCCGACGCCATCGAGGTGTAGTTCTGGGTCGTGCTCGAATACTCGGGGATCAGATACCCGCACCGGCCCGTCAAGAGGCCCGTCGAGGCGTTGAGGTGCGGCAGGGCCGTCGCCGGCGCGATCGCGGCGCAGTCCTGCTCGTAGGGCTGCGTGTAATACGCGAGGCCGGCTTCGAGCAGCAGCTTGTTCGACTGCGCGCGCGTCCACCGGACTTGCGGGATCCACCCTCTGCCGAAGGCGTCGGTCGATGCCTCCGGCGTCGTCACCGCATACGTGTTGAAGCCGTTATAGAACTCGCCGTTGAACTGCTTCTCGACGTACAGACGAATCTTGTCGCGGCTCGACGCGGCCCAGGTGAGCCGGCCGACGCCGCTGTAGTTGCCCATCAGGTTGCGGTAGGCCGGGCTGCCGTCGGCGAACTTCGCGCTCGGGACGTAGATCTTGCCGTCTTCGTACTTGTAGGTGAAGTAGAACCAGACCTTGTCCTTGGCGATCGGACCGCCGAACGACGGGTTGATCTGGTAGTTGAACGCCGTGCCGGCGATCGTGAGGCCCGCCGCCTTGACGGCGTCGGTCCGGTTGTCCGATTGCAGCGAGCTGCCGCGGCCCTGCACGAAGAAGGAGCCGGAGAACTTGTTGCCGCCGTCCTTGGGCACGCTGTTGACGCGGATGCCGCTGCTCTGGATCTCCGCGTTTTCAGAGCCCGTGCTGTATGTCAGCTCCTGGACGCTTGCATCGTTCATGTAGAAGCCGCTGTACTGCCCGTTCCCGCACAGGTTGTTCACGCGCAGCCCGTCGATCGCGATCGTGAAGTCCTCTCTCGCCGAGCCGTGGCTGGTGAGGTTGAACTGGCCGAGCACGAAGGGCGTCACCGTCGTCCCCGGGATGAGCAGCGCGCGCGACACCGTGTTGCGATCGGTCGTCGGAATCGTGTCGAGGATCGCGCGGTTTGCGACGAACGACGCCGTGTTGTTGATCACGTCGACCGCCGGTGTCTGACCGGTGACGGTCACCGACTCCTCGACCGCGCCGACCTGCATGTCGGGATTGACCTGCGCGGTGAAGGTGCCCTCGAGCACGATCCCCGTGCGATGGACCGTCTTGAATCCGGGAAGCGTGAAGGTCACCTCATAGGCGCCCGGGCTCAGATCCACGATCTTGTATTGACCGGCGGTATCGGTGACGACCGATCGAGCTTTCTCGATCAGCGCGGGGCTGGACGCTTCCACGGTGACGCCGGGCAACACCGCGCCGGTGGTGTCCTTCACGACGCCGGCGATGGCGACCTGCGCACGGCTCGTGCCGGGCAACAGAAAAATCGCTGCCCACAGAAGGGCCGTACAGAGCACGACTCGACGCATAAAGATCTCCCTCCGTCGGGTTGGTCGGGCGAAAGTAGGCTCTCGACCTTACGGGCGGATGCCCGTGCTGTCAAGGCGAAACTGCACGATCAGATGCCGAGGCGATCCTTGAGGTCGCGGACGCGATCGCGGGCGACGGCGAGCTCCGTTTTCCGGCCGTCTTTCAGCCGTACCAGCACGCCGCCGTCGACGGCGGGAAACAGCTCCTGCACGAGTGGGATGTTCACGATCGTCGCGCGGTGGATGCGCGCGAAGCGCCGCGGATCGAGCCGCGCCTCGAGCTCGCTCAGCGTGAAGTCGACGACGTGCTCGCGACCGTCGACGACGGCGAAGGTGAGCTTGTCCTTCGAGAGGAAATGCGTCACGCGCGCGACGTCGAGAATCGTCGTCCGCTCGCCGACGCGCGACGCGATCCGTTCGAGCTTGCGCGACGGCGAGAGGGCTGCGGCCACCTCTCGCGCCAGCGCGCGGATGTCGCGCGGCGCGGTGGTCGCGTCCGCCGCGCGCGGCGCCATCATCCGCTCCGCCTTGTCGAGCGCGCGGTCGAGCCGCTCCGGCTCGATCGGCTTCAGCAGGTAGTCGATCGAGTTCACCGTGAAGGCGTCGATCGCGTAGCGATCGTAGGCCGTCGTGAAGATCACGGCGACGTCGCGCTCGAGCCGCTCGAGCAGCTCGAAGCCGGTGAGGCCCGGCATCTGAATGTCGAGGAACAGCAGATCGACGTCGTGCGCGCGGAGGAAGGCGAGGGCTTCGTCCGGATCGGTCGACGATCCGGCGATTTCCACTCTGCCGGTCGCGCCGAGCAGGCGGCGCAGGCGATCGACAGCGAGCGGCTCGTCGTCGAGGACGTACGCGCGGATCATGACCGCGATTCGGCCGGGACGTCGATCTCGACCACGGTGCGCGGCGGCCCGCTGTCCACTGTGAGCGTCGCGCGATCGCCGAACAGCAGCCGCAGCCGCGCGCCGAGAAGATCGAGACCGTGGCCGGCGGGCCTCGCCGCGCCGCCAAATCCCGGCCCGTCGTCCTCGACGGCGACGCGCAGCCGCCCGTCCGACGCGGCCGCGCGGACGCGGATCGATGCGCCCTCGCGCCGCGGGGACACCGCGTACTTCACGCTGTTCTCGACGATCGTCTGCAGCGCCATGCGCGGTACGACGAGGCGGCCCGCGCCGCCGTCGACCTCGACGGTGTAGCGCAGGCGATCGCCGAAGCGGACGCGCTCGATGTCCAGATACGCGCGCACGACGCGCAGCTCGTCGTCGAGGGGGACGAGCGGCGTCGCCGTGCTGTCGAGCGCCGAGCGCAGGAGCGCCGCGAGCTGCCCGGTCATCCGCTCGGCGCCCGCGGGATCGCCGTGGACGAGCGACGCGATCGAGTTGAGCGTGTTGAAGAGGAAATGTGGCTCGACGCGCGATTCGATCGATGCGAGCTGCGCTTCGGCGGCGAGCCGCCGCGCCTCCGCCTCGTCGCGCTCCTTGGTCCGCAGCGCGACCTTCGCGTCGTCGAGCTGCCGCCGCATCGTCTCGACCACGGTGATGAAGATGCCGAAAATGAGCGTGACGACGATCGACGCCTTGAGCGATCCCTTCATCCAGGTCGCGACGATGCCGGCGCCGTGCAGGTAGCCGATGGCGGCGAGGACGAGAATCGCCGCGAAGCTGCCGGCGAGCGCGATGGCGACCATCGTCGCGATGAGGACCACCCAGTCGAAGGGGAAGGCGAAGCGGCACGCGACTCCGCGCCCCACGCGCGGCATCACGATGCCGAGCATGGGGCCGATGATGCACGAAAAGAGCATCGCGACGCCGAACGCCTCGAGCATCTTCGGCATCGGCGTCCGCCAGCTGACGCCACTGTAGACGACGACCACGAGCAGCGCGGCGGCGACGTTCGCGCCGACGATGCGCGTCCAGTATGCCGCCGAGAATCGCTTGTACGGGTCGCGTTCCGCCACGGTCAGACGGTACGCCAGATCAGGACCAGCCGTCGCCGCAACCGGACGAAGGGGCGCTTTTGTGGATGGAGAGAGGGTCGACCTATGTGATGACGACGGGCTCGCCGGTCGGCGCGGGCGCCGGGACTCGCTTCGGCGTCCATTGCTCGAGGCGGCCGTCGCGCGGGATGTGGAGCGTGACCGGCCGCGAGCTTGCCGGCAGCGGCACCGCCTTGTGCGGGTTCGCGTAGACCGGATGCTTCCCGTGCTCCTTGTACCAGTCGGCCACCTGCGCGTTCTGGTACATGTTCTCGACGATCTGCCGCCAGCCGACGCCGGTGTTGTACGCGCAGAAGGAGATCTCGCCCATCTGCGTCGCGTAGGGGATGATGCACATCTCGGTGCGGCGGAAATCGTAAGTCCAGAGATCCTGGAACCACATGCCGGCGACGAAGAGCAGCAGCCACTCGTCGCCCTTGCGGTTCTCGTTGTCGCGCGCGCCGAGCCGGCCGCCGAGCTGGCCGCCGCTCTGTTTGTCGAACTTGTGCAGCAGATCGACGAGACGGAAGCCGGCGGGCGCCTTCAGCGGCTTGTAGTTGCGCAGCAGGCTGAGCGCGGTCTGCGCGAGGGTGAGCGCGCGGCCGCGCGCGCTGTCGGCAATCGCGACCGCGTCCTTGAGCACCTGATCGACGTCGAGGAACGCCGACAGCGGCGCCCACTCTTTCGTCCGCTTGCTCACCATGAAGCCCATGCCGACGCCGCAGTCGGGATGGCAGCCGCAGCTGAGGGAGCCCCAGCTCGCGCCCGGGCCCTTCATCAGATCGGTGACGCGCGACAGGACGCTCGAGGCCGACAGCGGGAACCAGTCGCGCAGCGGCTCGGTGACGCCCGTCTGCCGCCGCAGATCCTCGGCGAGATGCGACAGCGTGTACCGCTTCCGATGCCGCTCCTGGTCGGTGATCTCTTCGTCGCGGCCGGTGAAGGAGACCGGCTGGAACGAGACGAAGCTGATCTTGTCGCAGTTCTGCAATGCGAACTTCACGATCGGGCCGACCTGATCGTCGTTCACCGTGTTCACGATCGTCACGACGAGGCAGACGTCGACGCCGGCGTCGTGCAGGTTCTCGATCGCGCGCAGCTTCACGTCGAAGAGGTTGCCGACGCGGCGGTGCGCGTTGGCCGCTTCGGTGACGCCGTCGAACTGCAGGTACGCGATGCGCATCCCCGCCTCGCGCGCCTGCCGCGCGAACTCGGGCTCCTGCGCGAACCGGATGCCGTTGGTCGCCGCCTGCACGCTGAAGTAGCCGACTTCGCGCGCGTAGCGGACCGCGTCGAGAAAGATCGGCGAGATCGTCGGCTCGCCGCCCGAGAACTGCACCGTCATCTGCCGCCGCGGCTTCACGCCGATCGCGTCGTCGAGGAGCTTCTTCACCTCGGGCAGCGTGAGCTCGTGGACGTAGCCGACCTGGTTCGCGTCCATGAAGCACGGATCGCACATCATGTTGCAGCGGTTGGTCAGGTCGATCGTGAGCACCGCGCCGCGGCCGTACTTGATCGACGAGGTGCCGTGGTTGTGCAGCGTGTCGGTCACCGCGGGAAAGTCGCGGCCGGGAAAGAGCGACTCGAGGCGGCGCAGGAACGCCGGGTTGATCGCGAGCGTGTCGGTGAACTCGCCGTGAATCGGACAGCGCTTCTCGATGATCACCTTGCCGTCGCGCTCGAGGATGTGCGCCTTGATCTCGCCGACGTGCGCGGTGATCAGCGACTCCACCGCCTGCTCGCCCGAGAGAATGCGCGCGCGCGTCTCACGCACGCACGTCGGACAGAGCGAGTCGGTGGTGCGAGGCCAGCCGAGCTGCGGCGACGTGCGCTCGGTGCTCTTCAAGAGCGGCGCCGGCGCCCACGACGGCTGAAACGTCGTGCTGTCGATGCGGCGGTTGAGGGCTTGAAATGCGGGCCAGAGGACGCGGGCGGCCCCCGTGAGGGCGAGTTCGAGCGGCGTCGACGCGTTCATCCGGAGTCGCAATATACCACAACGTTTACGGGCGAACATGCGCGCGCGCGACCTCTTCGAGCGCCGCGCGATCGATCTTGCCGCGCGCGGTGCGCGGGATCGCGTCGACGAAGACGATCGTCCGCGGGATCTTGTACGGCGCGAGCCGCGACGCGCAGTATCGCCGGATGCCGAGCGTCGTTAATTCGTACGCGGCGCCGTCGCGAACGATGCATGCGACGATCTGCTGGCCGCGCCGTGCATCGGGCGCGGCGACGATGCGCGCGTCGGCGACGCCCGGCATCGCGCGCAGCACCTGCTCCACCTCGTCGGGCACGACCTTGCGCCCCGCGACGTTCACGAACGACGACGCGCGGCCGCGCAGCAGCAGCCGCCCGCGCGCGGTCCACGCGCCGTAGTCGCCCGTCAGGAATCCTCCGTCGACGAAGGCGTCGTCGCCCGGTTCGGAGTAGCCGCTCGAGACGGCGTCGCTGCGCACGTGCACGCGATCGTCGTCCCGCAGCGAAATCGTGACGCCCGGCAGCGGCACGCCGACCGTGCCCTCGCCGTCGATCTCGTCGCCGGCGTCGAACGCGATGCCGCCGGTCTCGCTCGCGCCGTAGAACGTGTGAATCTTGACGCCGAACCGATCGTGGAACGCACGGACCGTGTCCGGCGGGAGCGGCGCGCCCGCGGAAATCAGGTGGCCGAGCGCCCGCGGCCATCCGTCGGCCGGCGGGTTTTTCACGAAGTACTGAAACATGAACGGGACGCCGGGGAAGACGCGCGCCCCGAACCGCCGCGCGTCCGCGATCGCCTGCTGCGGCACGAACGCGTCGCGCAGGACGTACGCCGTCCCCTGGAGCAGCAGCGGCAGCAGCAGATTGCCCAGGCCGTACGAGTGCGACACGGGAATCGCGGCAATCTGAATGTCGGCCGGACGAATGTCCATCGCGGCGACGATGCGTGTGCAGTCGGCGACGAGCTGCGCTTCGGTGGTGAGCGTCGCTTTCGGCGCGCCCGTGGATCCCGACGTCAGCTTCAGCATCGCCGTCCCCGGATAGCGGCGCGTGCCTTCCGCGCGCGCGGCGATCGCGAGATCGTCGCCGCCGGGCGGCGACGTCGAGTCGATCGCCGTCGAACCGGCGCCGACCGCAGCGGGGCCGACGATTGCAGCGGCGCCGAAGCGCGCGGCGAGCGCGTCGATCTCGCGCGGCGTCGCGGCGGCATCGACCGGCAGGACCGCCGCATCGAGCGCGCGGCAGGCGAGCAGCACCGGCGCGGCCGCAGCGGCGTTGCCGGCCGCCGACAGCACGAGCGCGCCGGCCTCGACGCCCGCCCGTGCGAGGCGATCGGCATAGATCCGATGCGCGCGCCAGATGTCGGAGGCCGACATCGACCGGCGGCCGTCGGGCGCATGAATCAGCAGGCGGGTCGGATCGTCGCGCGAGATCTCGGCGAAGCAAGACAGCAGTGCGCCTGCACCCACCTACGGCACCCGATCGGCGGCGAGCCACGGCTCGACCGCGTCGTCTTCGGCGCGCTCCCAGATCACGCTGAACACCGGCCCGGCCATCAGCGTGGTGCCGATCGCCATCAGGACGAGCATCGTGAACAGCGTCGGCGTGATGAGGCCGCGCTGCAGGCCGAGGTTCACGAGAATCAGCTCCACCATCCCGCGCGCGTTCATCAGCGTGGCGATCGCGAGCGCCTGGCGGGCGGTGGCGCCGGTTGCGCGCGCGGCCGCCCAGCACGCGAGGCCTTTGCCGGCGCACGCGGTGAGGAAGACGACCGCCGTCGTCAGCCACAAGCCGGCGGAGTCGATGAGCAGCAGCCGCGTGTTCAGTCCCGAGTAGACGAAGAAGAGCGGCACGAGCAGCGTGGTCGTCAGCGGCTCGATCGCGCGGCGCAGCTCGCGCGTCATGACGCCGCGCGGCACGCTCGCGCCGAGCACGAACGCCCCGAACACCGAATGGATGCCCACCGCATCGGTGAGCCAGGCAGCGCAGCCGAGCAGCGCGAGCATGATCGCGAGCGCCGCCGGCGGCAGCGCGTCCTCGCGATCGGCCGCGGCGGCGACGCGCGCGAGGACAGCCGGGCGAACGCCGAACCAGGTGATCGCGACGTACAGCAGCGCACCGCCGGCGGCGCCGACGGCGAGCGCCGCGTTGCCGGTGACGCTGCTCAGCACGACCGCGAACGTGACCCACGCCGCCGCATCGTCCATCGCGCCCGCGGCGAGCGACAGCGATCCGATCGTCGTGCCGCCGATGCCGCGCTCGGCGATGATCCGCGCCAGCACCGGGAACGCCGTGATCGACATCGCCGCGCCCATGAAGAGCATGCCCTGGATCGGCCGGACCGCCGGCGTGAAGAAGCCGCCGCTCCGCGTCATCACCAGCGCGAGGGCGGCGCCGAACGCGAACGGCACCGCGATCCCCGCAGCGGAAACCGCGAGCGCGCGCCGGCGATAGTGCGCGACGAGATCGAGTCGAAACTCGAGCCCGACGCAGAACATGTAGAGGACGAGGCCGATCTGGCTGAGGACGTACAGCGTGTGCAGCGACGCTCCCGGGAACAGCCGCGCGTGAAGCGCAGGCGCGGCCCATCCGAGGAGCGACGGGCCGAGGACGAAGCCGCCCACCATCTCGGCGACGACGAGCGGCTGGCGCAGCCGCGCGAAGACCACGCCGAGCGCGCGGCAGACCGCGAGGATGACGGCGATCTGCACGAAGAGCAATGCCGGATCGGACATGAAAACGCTCTTATACTACGCGCGATGTCCTTGATCGATTGCCTGCCGCACCGGCCGCCGATGCGTTTGCTCGAGGAGGTGATCGAGATCGTGCACGGCGAGCGCGCGGCGGCGCGGCGCACGACCACCGCCGGCGACTTCTTTTTCCAGGGGCACTTCCCGGGCCAGCCGATTGTTCCCGCCGTCATCCTCGTCGAGATGGTGGCGCAGGTCGGCGGCATCGCGATCGCCGCGCGGCCCGACGGCGTGACCGCGCCCACCGTTCACCTGCGCATCGCCGCGCTCGGGCCGTTCAAGTTTCCGGCCGCCGCATCGGCCGGCGTCACGCTCGAAGCGCGCGCGCACGTCGCCGGCCGGCTCGGCGGCCTCTACAAGATCGAAGGCACCGTGACGGCGGACGGCGTCCTGATCGCGGCCGGCAGCGTGACGCTTGCCGACGTCTGATCCTCCGCGGTGGCGCGTCCGCGTGCGCCGCGCGTTCACCGGCCTGCGGACCGAAGGCGCAGGCGCCGCGCGCGAGACCGCCGCAATCGCGCTCGGCGCCTTCATCGGCTGCCTCCCTTTCTACGGATTCCATCTGCTGCTCTGCTGGGTCGCCGGCGCGCTGTTCGGCCTCAATCGCCTCAAGATGTATCTCGCGGCGAACATCTCGAACCCGCTCGTCGCGCCGTGGCTCGTGGTCGCGGAAGTGCAGACGGGCGCGTGGGTCCGCCGCGGCGCGTTTCATCCGCTGTCGCGGGACGCGATCGCGTCGACCGGCCTCGCCGTCTTCGGCGTCGACGCCGTGGTCGGCAGCGTCCTCGTCGGCGCCGTCGTCGCGGCGATCGCGGGGGTGGGCACCTACAGCCTCGTGCGCGAGTCGGGCATCGATCGCTGGTTCGCCGATCT
>Ga0209474_10002731_pt1 | contig 15962 bp, 14 predicted proteins | sample GraSoiAngelo_145_FD_185902 | JGI IMG/M metagenome (GOLD analysis project Ga0209474, IMG submission 185902) | Grasslands soil microbial communities from the Angelo Coastal Reserve, California, USA - 14_1009_05_20cm (SPAdes) (version 2) | ecosystem: Environmental > Terrestrial > Soil > Grasslands...
ACGTCGTGAGGACGATGACCTCGGGCGCGTCGGCCTGCGCGCGCACCAGCTCGGTGGCGGCCAGGCCGTCCATGCCGGGCATGCGGATGTCCATCAGCACGATGTCGGGCTCGTGCTCGGCCACCGCCTGCGCGACCTCGCTGCCGTCCGCGGCCTCCCCGACGACCGCGATCCCCTCCGCGCCTGCGAGCAGCATCGCCAGCCCCGCGCGAACGAGCGCGTCGTCGTCGACGACCAGCACCCGGATCTGCTTGCTCACAGCGGCCACGGCAACCAGGCGCGGAGGCGAAAGTCACCGGTCTCGTCGAGTCCGTGCTCGAGGTGTCCACCGGAAAGCGTGGCGCGCTCGGCCAGTCCGACGAGGCCTGTCCCGGCGCCGGGGATTTCCGATTCGCCAGCGGCCAGGACTGGCGCCGGGTTGCGCACCTCGATCGTCAGCCCTTGCCCAGGCTCGCCTTCGAGGCGCAGATCGACCGCGGCCGCGGCCGCATGTTTGCGCGCGTTTGTCAGCGCCTCCTGGACGATTCGCAGCGCGTGGCGGCCGACCGAGTCCGGGACCGCCGCCAGGTCCGCGACGCGCACGTCGGCGTGCAAGCGCATCCCGGCCGCGCGTGACTCCTCGAGTAGCTCGGGCAGCGCTGCCAGCGTTGGCTGAGGAGGCTGCGGCGCGTCGCCATCGGCCCCCTCGCGCAAGATTCCGATTACCGCGCGTAGGTCCTCGAGCGCTTGGTGTGCGCTGGCGCGGATCACCGCGGCGGCGCGCGCGATCTCCTCGGGCGGCGCGTCCGGCCGGAACTCGAGTGCGCCGGCGTGCAGGCTCAGCAGCGAGATCCGGTGGGCGAGCACGTCGTGCATCTCGCGGGCGATCCGGGTGCGCTCGGCGTGGCGCGCCTGGTCGAGGAGCAGGTGCTGCTCGGCCTCGGCGTGGCGTACCCGCTCCTGGCGCGACTCGCGGCGCCCGCGGACGAACATGCCCCACGCGACGACAGCCGCCATGGCCAGCACGACAAGGGTGAAGAACGCCCAGCGGGGCAGCGAATTGTCGTCGGGCTGCACGCTGCGGAACACGGGCAGCATGGCGAACTGCAGTGCGGCGATTAGTGCCGCTAGCTGCCAGCGGCGATATGCGGCGACGGTGAACAAGATGGTTAGGGCGGCCACGCCAGCTGAGGACGAGAAGGCCTGCATCGCGACGGAGGCCAGGCCGAGAGCGAACGGCCATCGCCGCCGCCACCACAGAGCGAGGCAGAGTGTCGCGCCACCGATCGCGTCCAACACCAGCAACGGCCCGTCCAGCCCGCGGCCGACTTGGTCATGCAGCGCCGACGCGCCAAACGCAACCGCCAACAGGAACAGCGCGGCATCGATGACCCAGTCGCGCTGCGTTCGGCGCAGGGGCGGATCCTCGTCGGGAGCGACGAGCAGGGCGGACAGGAGGCGGTGAGCGCTCACTGGGGTCAAGCGTAGGCGGCGCGGCCACGGTTGAACACCCGACCGAAGTCGATCACACCGCCGACCTTCGTCGGCCCAACGATCGCCGTATGGCCGATTGCGGCGACGCGGCGCTCAACCGATCCTGGGGGCTGTCATCCGAAAAGGAGTTCCCATGCTCGCTCGCCTCGCTCACGCCACCACCCGCCACCGCAAGGCCATCATCCTGGCCTGGCTGGCCCTCACCATCTTTGGCGGCTTCTCCGCCTCCCAGGTGTCGCAGAGGTGGCTCCAGTCGTTGTCGATCCCCGGCTACTCGGCCTACGAGGCGAACCAGAGGTCGCTCGATCGATTCGGGACCGGCGATCGCCCTCCGAACGTCGTCCTGTTCAAAACGAAGGGCGATGCGACCAAGAGCGAAGCGATTCGCGCGTCGATGGAACGAGCGCTCGAGGCCAGTCCGGGTGCGCGGGCGAGCTCGTTCTTCTCGACAGGGAGCTCCGCGTACGTCTCGAAGGACAGGCACACGACGTTCATGGAGCTCTACCCGGCCGGCGCGGCGGACATCAGCGCGAAGAGCGGCGCGGAGGCAATCCTTGCTGCTGCGAAGATGCGACTGCCGAAGGGCGTCTCAGTCCACGTCACCGGCCGCGACGCGATCATGGAGGCGAACCAGAACGGCGACACGGGAGGGCCGAGCCTCCTCGTCGAAGCGCTGATCGGCGGCCTCGGGGCGCTCGTCATCCTCTTCTTCGTCTTCGGAACGCTGCCCGCGGTTCTGTTGCCGATCGCGATCGCGGTGTCTTCGATTCTCAACACCTTCACGCTCGTCTGGCTCCTCACCTACGTCACGGACGTGTCGATCATCGTGCAGTTTCTGATCGCGCTCGTCGGCCTCGGTGTCGCGATCGACTACGCGTTGCTGATGATCTTCCGCTTCCGCGACGAGCTGCGCGAGGGGAGAGACGTGGAGACGGCACTCGTCGAGACGATGACGCACGCCGGCAAGGCCGTGATCGTCTCGGGCACGACCGTCGCGGTCGGATTGCTGTCGCTGATCGTGCTGCCGATGCCGTTCATCCGCTCGGTCGGCATCGGCGGGATGCTGATCCCGGCCGTATCGGTGCTCGCGGCGATCACGCTGCTACCGGCATTGCTGGCGGTGCTCGGCACACGGGTCAACAGTCTCCGCCTGCTGCCGAAGCGGCTGGTCGACCGCGGTCACCCCGAAGACGGGGCCTGGGGGCGCTGGGCGCGATTCGTCAACGCGCGGCCGATACCGATTGCCGCAGTTGGGCTCCTGATCACCGGTGTGTTCGTCTTCTACGGCTTTCAACTGAAAGCGAGCGAGGCCAAGCTGAAAAACGTCGCCGGTAACGGTGATGCGATCGCGGGCCGGGACGCCCTCAAGACGGCCGGGATCACGCCGGGCGTGCTGAAGCCGCTCGACGTGCTCGTCGAGAACGGGCGCGACCCCGAGGCTGTCGCCGAGCGGCTGGGCGACGTGGACGGGATCACCGCCGCCGCCGCGCCGAACGACTGGCGCAAGGGAGACGCGGCGATCGTCGAGGCGTTCCCGGCCGTCGACGGTGCCGATTCCAGAATCCAGGCGATCATCGATCGCTCCAAGGCCGCGCTGAAAGGAAGGGACGCGACCGTCGGCGGGACAGCGGCCGTCGATCGCGACCTCGTCCATGCGATCTACGGCAACTTCCCCTACCTGCTTGCCTTCGTGCTGGCGCTGACCTACATCCTGCTTGCGCGGGCGTTCCGATCACTCGTGCTGCCGCTCAAGGCCGTGCTCCTCAACCTCGTGTCGCTCGCGGCAGCGTACGGGATCTTGGTCATCGTCTTCCAGCTCGGGCACGGCTCTGGGATCTGGGGGGTCGACGCGATGCAGGCGATCAGTCCCTGGATGCCGATGATGATCTTCGCCTTCCTCTTCGGGCTCTCGATGGACTACGAGGTCTTCATGCTCACGCGCATGCGCGAGGCCTACGACGAGACCGGCTCGACGTCGAAAGCGGTCGAGCTCGGCCTCGCCCGCACCGGCAAGCTCGTAACGAGCTCCGCGCTCGTGCTGATGTGCGCCTTCCTGGCTCTCTCCTCGGGGCCAGGCTTCGAGATCAAAGAGCTCGCAATCGGACTCGCCGCCGGAATCATCTTCGACGCAACGGTGGTCCGCGCCCTGCTCGTGCCGGCCACGATGCGCTTGCTTGGCAACGCCAACTGGTGGATGCCGAAGTGGACGCGGACCGTGCTTCGCATCCCGCACTCGAAGCCTGCAGCCAGGATCGCGGCCCCACCGACACCCGTCGCCTGATTGGGCGACAGAGAGGTTCTCCCATGCACAACACACCGCCTTATCCGCTTCAACTCACCGGCGAGCTCTCGCCGCGGCTCAGGCGCGGGCTCTGGCTGGTCAAGTGGCTGCTCGCGATCCCCCACTGCGTCGTGCTCTTGTTCCTCTGGATCGGCTTCGCAGTAGTCAGCGTGGTCGCCTTCTTCGCGATCCTCTTCACCGGCCGCTACCCACGGGGTCTGTTCGACTTCAACGTCGGCGTCCTTCGCTGGACCTGGCGCGTCGGCTTCTACAGCTACAGCGCACTCGGCACCGACCAGTACCCGCCCTTCACGCTCAAGGACGCGCCCGATTACCCGGCCCGGCTCGAGGTCGAGTACCCGGAGTCGCTCTCACGCGGGCTCGTGCTCGTCAAGTGGTGGCTTCTCGCCCTGCCGCACTACCTCGTCGTCGCGGTCTTTGCCGGCGGCGACTGGGCGGCGTGGACAGGCCTCGGCAACGATTGGATGTGGAGCTCCGGAGGCCTGGTCGGCCTGCTCGTCTTCTTCGCCGGCGTCGTGCTGCTCTTCACCGGCCGCTACCCGAAGTCCCTCTACGAGTTCGTGCTCGGGATGAACCGCTGGGTCTTCCGCGTCGTCGCCTACACGGCGCTGATGACTGACGTCTACCCGCCTTTCCGACTCGACATGGGCGGCGGCGAGCCTCCGACAGACACCATCGTTCCGGCCATCGCGCCGGCGTTGGCGCAGTAGCGGTGACTTGGTCGAACCGTCCCTTCGTCGGTCCCCTGTCGTCGGACGCCTCGGGCACACTTAGAGACGTCCACCCGTGCTCCTGTCGCAGCTCACGGGTCGTGATTGAACTCCCACTGGCGCCGGAGGCGCACCGGTGCGCGAGGGAACAGTGAGGGAACACCAGCGCGGGCGCGCGCGTCCACGCGCGGTCACTCGTCTTCGGCCGTTTCCTTCTTCTTGCGGGGCTTTCGTGCCCGCGAGTTCCCGCGCTTGCCCGCGCTTCCCGCCTCGCCGCTCGATGGTAAGGAGGGGGTCGACGGTTCGAGTCCGTCAGAGGGCTTACCTGGAACCAAGACGATGCCGCAAAAAGCTGCTTTTTCTGTTGCCGCGATGGAAACTGCGGACCAGCTCCTCCACAAGGAGGGGGTCGATACTCGTCGAGAACCGGATCAACCGGCCCGGCCGGGTCAAGATTCCGGTTGGCACCAGTGACCAAGACGCGGAATCCTTGGGTCGTGAGCGATCTGCCGACTGGCACAGTCACCTTTCTCTTCACGGACATCGAGGGCTCGACCAAGCTCTTGCACGAGCTCGGCACCAACCGCTACAGCGAGGCCCTGGCGGAGCACCGGCGGCGCTTGCGCGAGGCCTTCGCCCGCTACGGCGGGGTGGAGGTCGATACGCAGGGCGACGCCTTCTTCTACGCCTTTCCAACCGCCCCCGGCGCGCTCGCGGCAGCCGCAGAGGGGCGCGAGGCGCTCGCCTCGGGCCCCATCCGCGTGCGAATCGGCCTGCATACGGGAACAGCTCATCCGAGCGAGGAAGGCTATGTCGGTCAGGACGTGCACCGCGCCGCCCGCATCGCCTCCGCCGCCCACGGCGGCCAGGTGGTGGTCTCGGCCGCGACGGCGGCGCTCGTGGCCGGGGACGAACTCCGCGACCTGGGCGAGCACCGGCTCAAAGACCTCTCCGCCCCCGAGCGCATCTATCAGCTGGGCGAGGGCGACTTCCCGCCGCTCAGAAGCCTTTACCGCACCAACCTCCCTGTGCCTTCTACGCCGTTCCTGGGGCGAGAGCGCGAGTTGGAGGAGGTGACCGACTTACTAGCCCGCGAGGACATGCGCCTGGTGACTCTGACCGGCCCCGGCGGCACCGGCAAGACGCGGCTCGCGCTGCAGGCGGCCGCTGCCCAGGCTGAGCGCTTCCGGGAAGGCGTCTGGTGGGTGCCGCTCGCTTCCCTGCGCGACCCGCAGCTAGTGCTGGAGCAGGCCGCGCAGATGCTCGAGTCCAAGAACGGCCTTGCCGAGCACATCGGCGATAAACGTCTGCTGCTTCTGTTCGACAACTTCGAGCACGTAGCCGAGGCGGCGCCAAATCTCGCCGGTCTGCTCGTGGCCTGCCCAAACCTGGAGCTGCTCGTGACCAGCCGCGAACGTCTGCGCCTTGCTGGCGAGCGTGAGTACCCGGTCCCGCCGCTCGCCGAGAAGGAAGCCGTTGCGCTCTTCATCGAACGGGCGATGTCCGTTCAGCCCGACGAACACGTACATGCAATCTGCGATCGTGTTGACCATCTGCCGCTCGCGGTCGAACTCGCCGCTGCGCGAACGACGGCGCTCTCCCCCCGGCAGATACTCGAGCGGCTTGAGCAGAGGCTGCCTCTACTCACCGGCGGTCCCCGCGACGCGCCGGAGCGCCAGCAAACCCTGCGCGCGACGATCGAGTGGTCGTACGAGCTCCTGTCAGATGATGAGCAGAACGTTTTTGCCCGGCTGGCCCTCTTCACCGGCGGCTGCACGCTCGAGGCCGCGGAGCAAGTATGCGACGCGCATCTGGACACGCTGCAGTCCCTGGTCGAGAAGAGCCTCGTCCGGTACACGAACGAGCGCTACTGGATGCTAGGGACGATCCGAGAGTTCGCCGGTCAGCAATTGGCGTACGGGGATGAGTACGCCTCAACAGCTGCGGCACACGCAGACTATTTCGCTGCATTGGCCGAGCGTGCGGAATCACGCTTCGGCGCGAGCGATGAAGCCAGCTGGATCAAGCTGCTCGCCCGCGAACACGACAACTTTAGAGTTGCACTCGCATACAGTGAGGGCGCTCCCCATCAACTTCGCCTCGTCTCGGCGTTGTGGCGGTTTTGGGAGCAACAAGGCCACTACGGTGAGGGGCGGCGATGGCTGGATGCTGCACTTGCCCGGCGCGAAGGAGCCCCGGCTATGTCCGTTGCGGGGGCGTTGCTGGGCGCCGCTGTGCTCGCTCGCGCCCAGGGTGATTTCGAAGAGGCAGGACGACGAGCGACTGAGAGCATCGCGATCGCGCGCGGCGCCGGCCTCCGATTAGTTGAGGCCCGCGCCGTTGGCACGCTCGGGAATATCGCGCTTGCACAACGCGACTTCCGCCGTGGCGCAGAGCTTCTGGCGAAGACAGAAGCTCTATTCCGAGAGCTGGGAGACGAGAAGCGTCTTGCCGTCACCATGAATAACAGGGCATACCTCGCTCTCGAGCTGGGGGAATTCGAGGTGGCCTTCACGCTCGCGGACGAGTGTCGTGGCTTGAGCCGGAAGATGGGCGACCGCGCGAGCGTCCTGTCCGCCGGACTCAACCTTAGTCTGGCCGCGCACTCGCTTGGGAGGCACGAGACAGCCAAGGAAGCGCTCCAGGAGGCGCTTGAACTTGCTCGCGATCTCGGACATGCAGCGTTTCTCGCCGACGCGCTTATCGTGGCAGCAGCGCGTATCGCCTCAGGCGATCCCGACACGGCCGCCGCCCTCGTTGCCGTTGCGGACAGAGCGCGGCGAGAGCTCATGCTGGAACTCGACCCCGTTGAGCTAGGTGTTCGCGCTGCGGTTGAGAACGAGCTCCGCGGGACGTATCGGATCGATCTACCCGGCGACGCCTCAGAGGACGATCTGCTGCTCAGTCTTGAAGCCGCCACTGTCCGCGCTCTTGACGCACTCGCCGCTCTCGCCAGCCGCACCTAATGCCGCTGCGCGAGCGATTCGTACGCTGCGATCGGTGCGCCGCTGTACACGGCGCCGCGCGATCGAACGAACCGCAGCCTGCAGTTAACGATAATCGTAGCCAAATTAGACAACAAAATATGGAGCCTATATGGAGCCCCGTGGTTGCAACTGGCGACAACCGGTTGCAGATCGCACTGTCCTAAAAAGCGCGGGAATAAGCGAAAACCGTTGCCGTGGGTTGCGACCGGTTGCCGCCGAGAGCACATGGTAAGGAGGGGGTCGACGGTTCGAGTCCGTCAGAGGGCTCTGCAAAAGTCCTGCAGAATAGGACTTTTCTTTTCGGCTCTACTTGCACGACTCACAGCGTGCGGAGCCTTCAGGTCGAGAAGCGCGTTTCGATACCGACCGACGCGGCCGTCCGGCCCTGACCAGAGAGCCGCTTGGGACTCGGCGGCTCTCGGAGGGTCGTTCTCGTACTGGGCTGGAGCGGCGTTCCTAAATCGACTTAAGGCGCGCCATTGAAGTACGTCTGCGCTTTGGCCCAGGCGCGTCGGGCGGCGAGGCGACCCGTAGCTCGGGCGTCCAGGTCGCCTTGCTCGAAGTGAATGCCGCCGTAGCGGCGTGAGAGCCCAGCCTGGTCGGCTGCGTCACTGAAGGTCGCCCACGAGAGCGTCACGGCACGTTGTGGGACCGCGCCGGGCTCGACTTTCGAGCTCCCGGCGGGCAGGGTCACGGAGGCTGCGAAGATATCGCTGCCGGTGAAGAGATTGAGGATCTCGGCGCCCGCCGCGCTGAAGTTGCTGTGGCCGGAGGAGTACTCCGGGAAGGGCGGCGTCGGGAAAGTCGTCGGCTGGTAGGGCAGCCAAGTCGCCCCGTCGATCGGCCTCGTTCCCAGGTACGGGCCCGCCCAGGCGACCACCTCTCTGCCCTGGAAGAGGTACCGGATGGCGGTGATCGGTCGGACGGACGAATACGCGCACTTGTTGTCCCAAGCACAGATGCCCGCGTCGAAGATGGCGTTCGTGAGCGCGAACAAGAGCTTGACGTCGAGATCGAGGCCATGCTCTGTCGCTCCGTGGCGGTCGCGGCGCGAGACGAATTGGGCGAAGAGGTTCCAGTGTCCCGGCGGGAGCTCGGAGCGCGGGCCGTCGGCCCAGTATTCGGCGATCGTCTTCTGCTCGTCCGTCAGCCCCGCGCTCAGCCGCAGCAGGGCCTCCGCCTGCGCGACGTACTGGGCCGAGCCGTAGACCGCCGGGCCTGTGGTCGACCGGAACTCGGTAGACGGAGCAAGGGCGAAGGGCGTCACGTGCTGCCACTGCGCGGCGACGAACGCGGGCGTCACCAGCTGGCCGGCGGCGTCTCGGTAGCGCAGGGGCTGCCATCGGTTGGGGTCGTGGACGGTGGTCGGATCGAAGGCGCCGGCGAGGTCCATCGGCTCGTTGACCGGTACGTAGCCGGTGTAGTCCGAGTAAGGCACCCCCGGCAGTCCGCCAGGCTCGTCGCCGAGCTGGTTCGCGCCGTCCCGGTGACGGAACTCGAGCAGGCTCCCGGCTACGAGGTTTCCGATCCCGGCCGGCGTCGAAGCATCGGTCGAGTCATTGGTCGGGTCGTATCCGAGCGCGGCCATGAGCGGATCGAAGACGCTTCCCTTGCTGCCGGGGAAGAGGTCGACGGCGGCACGGTACGCAGCGAAGCTGACCGCCTCGTTCTTGTTCGCGAGGGTGCGCTTCCAGGGCGGTACACGGAGGGCGCCGCCGAGACGGGTGCCTACCGCAATGCGGTCGTGAGCGGCCCAGGCGTCGTACGCGCTCGTGTGCACGATCGCCAGGGCGCGAGCGACCATCGGCGGCCCGAGCCGCGAGCTCCGCACGCCCTCGAGCGCCGCCGCATTCCAGCGCAGCACCACGCCGTCCTCGCGGACACCTGCAGCCGGCGGAAGCCGCGCCGCCCGCGCCGCTCCGGGAAAGACGAGGAGCAGCCCGGCTCCTCCGGCCCGGCGGAAGAGCTCCCGCCGCGAGACGGCGCCCGTCACGCCTCGATCTCCCGCCAACCCCTCTCCCCCTTAGGCGCCAAAACCCCAACCTCGCCCGGCAGCTTACGACGAAAGCCCACGAGGGCGGGAGCGAGTGGTGCGCCTCCCGCCCTCGGAGTCCTGCAGCTACTGCTGGACGTAGACGTTCATCCCCGAGACCTGCTTGTTGAAGTTGTCGATTCCGGGGACGACCGCGGTCACGCCTTCTTCGCCCGCCTCCGTCGGGTTGTCGTGGGTTGGCGGCGCCTGTGGCCCGATGACGCAGAAGACGGTGATCCGGCCCGGAACCGAGCCCTCGGGTGCAGTGAACGTGACGTCGAGCGACAAGCGGCCGCCGCACAAGTTCGGCGGCAAGGTTGCGCCGATCGACGGGATGACGCCACAGCCGTAGGGCTGGAAGTCGACCAGGCCGTTCACCGTCCACGTTCCCGCGACGGTCTGTCCGCCCGCGGACATGGCCGTGAACTCGCCCTCGCCGCTCGCGGACTTGGGATGAACGGCGAACTCCCCTTCCCCCGTGATCGCGATCGTGTCGCCGTTGCTAGCCATGGCGACGTTGGGCTCCTCCATGAAGAACTCGTAGGACGCCGCTTGGTTGTTTGGCGCCGTCGCGCTCGACCCGGCCGGCCAGGCGAGGGCCACCACGAGCGAGAGCAGCGACAGAATTGTCGCACGCCTTCTCATCAGTGCTCCTTTCTCATCAGCGCAGAGCGAGCTTCCCGCTCAGCATCTGTTCGGGGCCCATTGGGCCGACCTCGACCACGGTCAGCTCGAAAGACTGGGCCGCCACGTCGACCGTCACGCTCACGTGGATGGGGTCGACCTTCTGGGTACCGTCCATCGTCAACCGGCCGGGTCCCGTGAATGTGACGACCGAGCCGGCAACGCTCGCGGCCGTCGGCGTCGCATGCACGATCATGCTGTGCGCGAGACCGAAGGGCGGCAGGACGAAAGCCGAGCGTCCCGCCATCAGGCACTCGAAGCTGCCCGACGCCGATCCGGACGGATTGATCACGACGTTGACCGCCAACTGCGAGAACGTCGCCGTCCCCCCACCCATGAGATGCATCGTCCCCGGCCGGGCCTGCGCCGGAGCCGCGAGGACGACGACGGTGAGAACCGCGCACGCAGCCAGGCGAGGCCGCAACGCACCACGAAGAAACCGCCTCATGCTTCTCCCCCTTTCCGCAGTTCGCCGCAATCCTTACAAACATCGCCGCACGCCGAGACGGTAACTTCAGTTGCCCAAAAGGCGTCCAATCACGGAGCATTAGACCGTTTCACCTGTAAATCGCTACCTTCTCAGAGCAGGGCGGGGGTCCGGGGGCAGCGCGTTCGCGCCCCCTAGTCTCCTCTGAGGAGGACTTCTCCTCGCCCACGAGCTTGCCGTTGGCGAGCATCGTCTCCCCGAAGTACTCGCCGATCCAGGTCGCGCCCGCGATCTCGCTGGTCGGGTAGAGGCACGCGCACATGCGATCGTGGCGGCCAAAGGACTACGGAGCCGCGGCGCCGATCGACAACGACTAGCCGATGTAGCCAAGCTCGGCAACGAAGGATGGAGCCTTTATGGAGCCCCGTGGTTGCAACCAGTGGCAGTCAACGGCAAACCGGCTGAGCGCAGAAGCGGCGAAAACAAGCCAAATCCGTTGCGATCGGTTGCCACCGGTTGCTTGAGACGTTCCATGGTAAGGAGGGGGTCGACGGTTCGAGTCCGTCAGAGGGCTCTGCAAACGGCTGCGACCAGTTTGCCTGCGACGTTCCATGGTAAGCAGGGCGTCTGCCGTGACCTGCCACCCGTTGCGGGAGGTCCCCTCCCTGCGAAGGAGGGAGTCGACGCTTACCTGGCTCGTCTCTGCGCGCCTATTTCTTCGTGCAATCCGGGCAGCGGCACTGGTCGCAGCCGCAGCCGGTGCATGTCTGGCGGATCATGGCGAGATGGCCCGGTGAGACCGAAATCAGGCCCCGTGCTCGTCGAGAAGGATCTCGGCGACGCGGGCGGGCTGTTCCAGGGCGGCGAAGTGTCCGGTCTCAGCAAGCGAGATTGATCGAGCGCCGCGAAGCAAGGCCAGGTTTGCCTCACGGTCTGGCAAGCGCGACCAGTCATGATCGCCGTAGATCAAAGTGACCGGGGCGGTGACACGACCGTAGAGCGCTCGGGCGGCGATCATGCTCTCCACATTGCGGAAGACTTCGCGCGCCACGCGCAGATAGCCGCGACGACGGCCAACCCGGCGCAGTTCCGCGAGGTAGTGCTCCGGCAGCTTGCTGCCGTCGAGCAACCCGCCCCGCAGCACGATGCCCAGGACGGGCTTGTTCTCCATCCTCGTGACCACCGGGCCGATTGCCGGGAGGCGGGCACCGCCGACATAAATGGAGGCGACGCGATTGGCTCGACCGACGCCTTTGGGGTAGTCGTACGGGTTGAAGGCGACGACGCGTCGCACGCGGTCTTCAAGCTCGGTCGAGGCCGTCAGTGACACCGTCGCGCCCATTGACTCGCCCGCCAGCGTGACATCGTTGATGTCGAGGGTCGTGACGAACTCGACGATCGCGCGGCGGAGCGCCGGCTCGGTGTAGCTCGCGCCCGGCGTGATGTCGGACCAGCCCATGCCGGGCATGTCGATCGCGTAGATGGTGAAGGCGTGGGCGATCTTCGGGATCACGAGTTGGAAGTGGTCGAGCTGGGTGCGGACCGTGTGCAGCAAGATCAGTGCCGTCGGGCCGGAACCCGCCTTCAGGTACCTCAAACGCGTCCCGTCGGCGAGCTTGGCGAACTCGATCTCCCCCGACGGGGACCATGTCCTGGTGTAGTCGCTGTTCGGCCTGGATTCCGTTCGCATCGTCTCCTCCTTTCGCTATCTACCCGGACTTCCCGCGCGACGCTGGCTGCGCCGTCCGATATACGCAACCCAGGAGGGCTCGTTGACGGCGACCGATTAGTTTGGGCGAGCGGCCGAGTTGAAGCTCAGCGAAGGTCTTCTCTCGACGACGGAGGTGCCCGATGCCGGATGTGACGGTCAGGTCGATCGACGACATGGAGGCGATCTACGGCGGCCTCGCCCGCCGCGCGCGCGCCGAGCTCGGCGTGACCGCGTGGGGCATGCAGGTCTTCACGCTGCCACCCGACTGGGACGGCTACCCGAACCACAACCACAGCTCCAACGCGTTCGACCCGAACCAGGAGGAGGTCTACATCCCGCTCAGCGGCGCCGCAACGCTTGTCGCCGACGGCAGCGAGTTCGAGCTGCGCCCGGGCACGATGGCCCGGGTCGGGCCTGACCAGCTGCGCCAAATCCACCCGGGCCCGGAAGGGATCCGCTTCGTCGCGATCGGCGGCTCACCCGGCGCCTTCACCCCCGGGGAATGGACCGAGCTCGGTGCCGACCCGCCCAGTCCGCCTGCCGAGTAGCGTCCCCCAAGCGATGGACGAGCAGGCGTTCGCGCTTCTGATCGAGCCACACCGGCGGGCGCTCCATCTCCACTGTTACCGGATGCTCGGCTCGCTCCACGACGCCGACGACGCGCTCCAGGAAACGATGCTGCGCGCGTGGAAAGGCTCCGACCGCTACGAGCCCCGCGCGCAGCTCACCACCTGGCTGCACACCATCGCCACGAACGTCTGCCTCACCGCCATCGCGCGACGGCGTGCGCGGCCGGCCGAGGTAAGTGAGGACCTCGAACATCTGCAGCCCTATCCCGATCGGCTGCTCGAAGACCTCGTCGCGCGCGAGACCGTCGAGCTCGCATTCATCACCGCGATCCAGCTCCTGCCCCCGAAGCAGCGGGCCGTACTGATCCTGCACGACGTGCTCGGCTGGTCGGCGAAGGAGGCCGCCGAGGCGCTCGACGACTCGGTCGCCGCCGTGACCAGCGCCCTCCAGCGCGCACGCATCGGTCTGGAGGGGGCGCGCCGGCACAACTCGGTGCCGAGCGCGCGGGAGCGTGCGCTCGTAAAACGCTTCATGACGGCCTGGGACGCGGTCGACATCGACGGCCTCGTGGCACTGCTGCGCGAGGACGCGCTGATGACAATGCCCCCAGAGCGCATGCGCGTCGCAGGCGCGCGCGCGATCGGGGACTTCTTCGGTTCCGTGCCGCAAGGCGGGCGGCTCGACGAGATCCGGCTCCTGCCGACCTGGGCCAACCGGCAACCGGCACTCGCGGCCTACGCCCGCGGCGACGACGGCAAGCACCGGCCCTACGGCCTGATGGTGCTGGAGATCGAGGGCCACCTGATTGCAGGAATCGTCGGCTTCCCCGATCCCTGGCTGTTCGAACAATGCGGCCTGCCCTCCGCGCTGACGTAGGCGCCCCTCGGGATCGCAGGGCAAGGGCGGCTCGCGTGGGGCTGGCACACGATCAGCGCGTCGAGGCCGCCGTCATCCGCCCTGGCGAGCTTTTCTTGGTACCTGTCAGTCTGGGCGAGGCCCGTTCGTAGTGGGATGAGAGGCGGGATGTGCCCGCCCATCACGAGGAGGACCACAATGACGCACTACCTGTTGTCCGTCCACAGCGTTGAGGGCGAGGCCCGCGACCCGATGACCGAGGAGGAGATGGGGCAGTTCATGGAGCGGGTCGGCGTCCTCGAGGAGGAGATGAAGTCGGCAGGCGCCTGGGTCTTCGGCGGCGCCCTGCACGATCCAGACACTGCCACGGTCGCACGCGTGTCCGACGACGAGGTGCTAACCACCGACGGCCCCTTTGCGGAGTCGAAGGAACACCTGGGCGGCTTCTACATCATCGAGGCCGAAGACCTCGACGCCGCGCTCGCTTGGGCGTCGAAGACCACCGCAGCAGTCTCGAAGCCGATCGAGGTCCGCCCGTTCCGACACGTATCCGAGGCCTGACAGCGTGGGCGACGTCGCCGCCGCACGGAAGCTCGATGAGGCCGAGGTCGGCCGGATCTTCCGCGAGGAGTCCGGCCGATCGGTCGCTGCCCTGATCCGCGTCTTCGGTGACATCGACCTCGCCGAGGATGCGGTGCAGGAGGCGTTCGCCGTCGCCCTGCGCAAGTGGCCGGCCGCCTGCCTGCCGCCCAACCCGGGCGCCTGGATCACGACGACCGCCCGCAACCGCGCCATAGACCGCTTGCGCCGCGAGTCGCGTGGACGAGAACTGCTGAGCGAGGCGGTGCTGCTTTCGCCGGCAAACGACGATCCCCGCTCGCCCCGAAAGGAGGGCCCCGTGCAGGACGACCGTCTTCGCCTCATCTTCACCTGCTGCCACCCGGCCATCTCCACGGAAGCGCAGGTGGCGCTCACTCTCCGCCTGCTCGGCGGCGCGTCAACCAAGGAGGTCGCAAGGACGTTCCTGGTGACCGAACCGGCGATGGCACAACGCCTCGCCCGCGCCAAGCGCAAGATCAAGGCCGCCCGCATCCCCTACCGCGTGCCCGAGGAGCACGAGCTGCCCGACCGCCTGCGCCCCGTGCTGGCCGTCGTCTACCTCGTCTACAACACCGGGCTGACCAGTACAATCGACCCAGATCTCTGCTCGGAGGCGATCCGGCTTGCACGGATCCTCGCGACGCTCATGCCCGACGAGCCAGAGGTGGCGGGCCTGCTGGCGCTCTTGCTCTTGACCGAGTCCCGTCGCGCGTCGCGAATGCGACCCGACCGCTCCCTCGTGCTGCTCGGCGAACAGGACCGGAGACGATGGGATCGCGCCTTGATCGAGGAGGGTCAGGCGATCGTCCGCCAATGCCTTCGCCGCAATCAGCCTGGTGCATACCAGCTCCAGGCCGCGATCAACGCCGTGCATGCCGACGCCACGACACTCGAGCAGACCGACTGGTCGCAGATCGTCGCCCTGTACGACCAGTTGCTCGCGCTCGCCCCCACGCCGGTCGTAGCCCTCAACCGCGCCATCGCCATCGGCGAGGTGCGAGGCGCCTCTGCTGCGCTGGCGTTGGTGGACGAGCTGGACCTGGACACCTACCACCCGTTCCACGCCACGCGAGCGGATCTGCTTCGTCGGCTCGGTCGAAAGGGTGAGGCCGCGGCAGCCTACGAACGCGCCGCCGCCCTGGCGCCGACCGACGCCGAGCAGGACTTCCTCAAGCAAGGTGGCCGAGCTCGCGCTGAGCGAACCCGACGACGCACCTCTTAGAGCGGTCTCGACCGGCCGCGGGGATGGAGCCTTTATGGAGCCCCGTGGTTGCAACCCGTGGCAATCAGCGGCAACTCGACCGGCCCTCGAAATCGCATCGTTTACGGTAGCCGGATGGTCGCGCTCAAGCGGTGCGTGTGACGGGCGGTTCAGTCGGTTGACCGGAGAGCGTCTAGGCGTCGGAGTGCAGCTGCCGGAGGTCGAGCGCGAGGTTCGTTGGCCTGAGATGCATGCGATCGCTAGGAGCGCAGAGGCGTCGGGCTACGACTCGATCTGGATCGGCGACCACATGCTCTACCGAGGAGGCGGCCGCCCAGAGTGCGCCCCCTGGGACGTGTGGACGATGCTGGCCGCACTCGCCGCGTCGACGGAGCGTGTCCAGCTCGGGC
>Ga0209474_10002732_pt1 | contig 15949 bp, 11 predicted proteins | sample GraSoiAngelo_145_FD_185902 | JGI IMG/M metagenome (GOLD analysis project Ga0209474, IMG submission 185902) | Grasslands soil microbial communities from the Angelo Coastal Reserve, California, USA - 14_1009_05_20cm (SPAdes) (version 2) | ecosystem: Environmental > Terrestrial > Soil > Grasslands...
GGCCGCTGTTGAGCGTGACGTTGCTGCCGTCGATGCCGATGAACGACGAGGCGCTCAGGACGGCCGGGTCGCGCAGGATCTCCCGCACCAGGGCCTGCTGGCGGGCGGCCATCGCCGAGAACGACACCGACTGGGGCGCCTCCGAGATGCCCTGGATGACGCCGGTGTCCTGGATCGGAAAGAAGCCCTTGGGGATGACGAGGTACAGGACGACCGTCAGCACCAGCGTGGCGACCGCGATCAGCAGGGTCAGACGCTCGTGGTCGAGCACCCAGCGCAGCGTGCGCCCGTACTCGGCGATGATGCGGTCGAACATCCGCTCCGACCACCGGTAGAAGCGGCCCTGGCGCTCGGGCGGCGTGTGGCGCAGGAGCTTGGCGCACATCATGGGCGTGAGCGTCAGCGAGACGGCGGCCGAGATGAGGATCGTGATGCCGAGGGTGATCGCGAACTCGCGGAACAGGCGGCCGACCACGTCGGCCATGAACAGCAGCGGGATGAGCACGGCCACCAGCGAGACCGTCAGCGACAGGATCGTGAAGCCGATCTGCTCGGAGCCCTTGAGGGCGGCCTGAAGCGGCGGATCGCCGGCCTCGATGTAGCGCGCGATGTTCTCGATCATCACGATGGCGTCGTCCACCACGAAGCCGGTGGAGATCGTCAGCGCCATCAGCGACAGGTTGTTGAGGCTGAAGCCGAGCAGCGACATGACCCCGAAGGTGCCGACCAGGGAGAGCGGCACCGCCACCGCGGGGATCACCGTGGCCGACAGCGTGCGCAGGAACAGGAAGATGACCAGGACCACCAGCGCCACCGCCAGCATGAGCTCGAACTGCACGTCGGCCACCGAGGCCCGGATCGTCTCCGTGCGGTCGGTGAGCACGGTGACCTGGACGGCCGCCGGCAGCGAGGCCTGCATCTGCGGCAGCAGCCGCTTGATGCGGTCGACCACCTGGATGACGTTGGCGCCCGGCTGCCGCTGGATGTTGAGGATCACCGCCGGCACGGTGTTCATCCAGGCCGCCTGGCGCACGTTCTCGGCGTCGTCGATCACGTCGGCGACGTCGGCCAGGCTGACGGGGGCGCCGTTGCGATAGGCCACCACCAGCGGGCGATAGTCGGCGGACTTCAATAATTGGTCGTTGGCGCCGATCACGGAGGCCTGATGGGGCCCGTCGAAGCTGCCCTTGGCCTGGTTGACGTTGGCGGCCGTGACCATCGTGCGCACGTCCTCGAGGGTGAGGCCGTAGGCGGCCAGCGCGGTGGGATTGGCCTGCACCCGCACGGCCGGCCGCTGCCCGCCGCTGATGCTCACGAGGCCGACGCCGGGCACCTCGGAGATCTTCTGGGCCAGCCGCGTGTCGGCCAGGTCCTCGACGCGGAAGAGCGGCAGCGTGTCCGAGGTCAGCGCCAGCGTGAGGATCGGCGTGTCGGCCGGGTTCACCTTGCTGTAGGTCGGCGGCGCCGGCAGGTCGCGCGGCAGCAGCGTGAGCGCGCTGTTGATCGCCGCCTGCACCTCCTGCTCGGCCACGTCCAGCGCGAGGTCGAGCGTGAACTGCAGCGTGATCACCGAGGCGCCGGCCGAGCTGGTGGACGTCATCTGGTTCAGCCCGGGCATCTGGCCGAACTGCCGCTCGAGCGGCGCGGTGATGGACGAGGCGGCGACGTCGGGAGCGGCGCCCGGGTAGAAGGTGACGACCTGGATGGTCGGGTAGTCGACCTGGGGCAGCGCGGAGACCGGCAGCAGCCGGTAGGCCAGCCCACCGGCCAGCAGGATCGCCGCCATCAGGAGCGTCGTCGCCACCGGCCGCAGGATGAACGGCCGGGACGGGTTCACGAGGCGCTCCGCGTCTGCGGCTCCACGCGCGCCCCCTCGCGCAGCCGGTCGGCGCCGTCGACGACGACCTGCTCGCCGACGGCGACCCCCTGGGTCACCTCGACGTCCTCGCCATCGGCGACGCCGAGCGTGACCTTGCGCGCGGTGACGGAGCGATCGGGCTTCAGCACGTACACGAACGACCCGCCGGTGCCGCGCTGCACCGCCACCGCCGGCACGACGGTGGCGCCGCGCTTGACGTCGACCTGCAGCCGGGCGTTGACGAACTGATTGGGGAAGAGGCCGAGGTCGTCGTTGGCGAACTGCGCCTTGAGCCGCACGGTGCCGGTGGTGGGGTCGATCTGGTTGTCGACGGTGAGGAGCGTGCCGGAGGACAGCTTGCGCCGCATCTCGCGATCGAAGGCGTCCACCGGCAGCCGCCCGCCGCGGCGCAGCTTGTCGAGCACGGCTGGCAGGCTGTCCTCGGCGATCGTGAACACCACCGCGATCGGCTGCACCTCGGTGATCACCACCAGGCCGGTGGTGTCACTGGCGTGCACGATGTTGCCGGGGTCGACGAGCCGCAGGCCGATGCGGCCGCCGATCGGCGCGGTGATCCGGCAGTACGCCAGCTGCAGCTTCGCGTTGTCGATCGCGGCCTGATCGGACTTGACCACGCCCTCGTCCTGGCGTACGAGCGCGGCCTGGGTGTCCACCTGCTGGGTGGCGATCGAGTCCTGGGAGGCGAGCACGCGGAAGCGCTCGAGGTCGAGGCGCGCGTTCTTCAGCAGCGCCTCGTCGCGCGCCATCTGGCCCTCGGCCTGCTCGAGCATGACCTGGAACGGGCGCGGGTCGATCTGCGCCAGCAGGTCGCCGGCCGCCACCGTCTGCCCCTCGCGGAACTGCACGCTCATGAGCTGGCCGTCGACCCGGCTCTTCACGGTGACGCTCTGGAAGGCGGTGACGGAGCCGAGGCCGTTCAGGTAGACGCCCATGTCGCGGGCGCGGGCCGGAGCCACGACCACCGGGACGGGTCGTGGCGCGTTCCCTGCCGATTTCGTGGCGGTGGGCGGGCGCGCCTGGCGCGCCATCGCCCAGGCAAGACCGACGGCGAGGACGACGATCGCTGCCGCCGCCAGTCCGATCCGCCACCGCTTGCGCATGACAATCCGCAGTGAAGACAGCAACGCCTATGCCAGACCTCTCGCATCACTCGGCAAGGGCGGCGCCAGCGGCGATCGTCGGCGGCTCGGCGGACTGCGACGCACGTCCGTCCGACGCGGCCCGGCGCCGCGGCATTCATCTGTGCGCCGCCACAGGCGAGATAGGAAAAGTGTTTCCCATCGCTCAGTCTCCGATCACCAGACGCGGCGGCAGCACAAGAAACGACAGCAGCCAGCCGATCACGCCCGTGAAGACGACGACGCCGAGCCACACGTGCGGCGTCCATCCGATGCCGGCCGTGAGGTGGAGCGCGGCGAAGTACCCGGCGGTCAGCATCGCCGGGAGCAAGACGGCGAAGGCGCGGAATCGCGCCGGGCGTCCGGCGACCGGCCGCAGCGCCGCCCGCAGGAGGTCGCCGAGCCCCGCGGCTGCCGCCATCGCCACGACGGGCACGAGCGGGTACGGCCCCTGGTCGAACAGGAAGCCCATGGCCACGCCGTCGAGCCCGATCACGATCGCCGCGGCCCCCGCCGGCAGCCGGCCGTGCCGCAGGAGGAGCAGCAGCGGCGCGACCAGGATGACCGCCGTCAGGAGCAGGCTGACGATCCCCAGCTCCATCGCGTCGTGCGAGCGAGAGGCGCCGCGCGCGGCCCAGAGATTCGCGATCGGATGCGCGATCTGGGTGAAGAACGTCAGGTCGGAGACCACGACCGCCAGCGACAGCACGAGCGGCAGCTCGTCGAGCCACCGCCCGCGTGGCCGGCGCAGCCCGGCGCGCAGCGGGCCCGACGTCATCAGTGCGAAGCCCAGCGCGAGGACGCTGTGCGCCGGGCTCAGCAGCGCCTCGACGTCGGCCTCGAAGCCGACCAGCGAGTGCCAGAGCAGGTCGACGGGCCCGCCGACGACCCACAGCCCGATGCCGGCGAGCGCCAGACCGTAGCCGTCGGGCACCGCCGCGTCCCCGGCGCGGCCGCGGCGCCATCCCCGGGCGGCGCGCCCGAGCAGCAGCAGGGCCAGCGCGAGGAACCCCGAGTAGAGGACGCCGTGCCAGGGGGTGAAGAAGGTCTCGTCGACGCGGCCGTGGGTGTGGGCCCAGCCGTCGAGGAAGAGGCCGCCGGCGAAGAGGCCGGCGAGCGCGGTGGCGGCCCAGTCGAACGCGGGCGCGGGCCGCGGCGCCATCAGCCCTCGAGACCGCTCAGCCCCACGCCCCGCATGACCACCTTCATGCTCGGCGAGTTCACGACGAACTCCTTTCCGTCGGAGGATACCGCATTGACACGCCGGGAGGCGCGCCCTACGGTGTCGGACGATGGCCGAGACGGCGGACGTGGTGGTGATCGGCGGCGGCGTGATCGGCACGAGCATCGCCTGCGCGCTGACCAGCACCGGCGTGAAGCGCGTCGTGCTGCTCGAGAAGGGCGCGCTGGCCAGCGGCGCCTCCGGACGCTCGAGCGCGCTCGTGCGCATGCACTACACCAACGAGGAGGACGCGCGCCTGGCCTGGGCGAGCTACCCGGTGTTCCGCGACTGGCCGGAGCGGATGGGCGGGCCGCCCGTCTTCACGCGTACCGGGTTCCTGGCCGTCGTCGGTCCCGGCGACGCCTCCGCGCTGCGGCACAACGTCGACATGCTCCGCGGGATCGGCATCGACACCGTCGCGCTGACGCCGGCCGAGCTGACGGCGCTGCAGCCGTTCGTCAACGTCGACGACATCGGCGCCGCCGCCTACGAACCGGCCAGCGGCTACGCCAGCCCGGCCGAGGTGGTCGAGGGCTTCCGCCGCCGGGCGGAGGCGGGCGGCGCGCGCATCCGCCAGTGGACCGCGGTGACGCGCGTGCGGCGGCGCGAGAGCGCCGTCACCGGCGTGGAGACGCCGGCCGGCCGCATCGACGCCGGCGCCGTCGTGGTCGCCGCCGGCGCGTGGGCGCCGCGGCTCTGCCGCGAGCTCGGCGTCGACCTCCCCGCGCGGCCCAAGGCGATCGACACGCTGGTGGTCACGCGCCCGCCCGAGCTCGCGCGGCCGCACATGGTCGTCATCGACCACGTCCTCGGCTCGTACTTCCGGCCGGAGAGCGAGGTCCTCACGATCGTCGGCGTGCCGTGCCAGGTGTGGGACGTCGATCCCGACACGATGCCGACCGGCGTGCCGCCCACCGCGCCCGCCGAGGGCGCGCAGATCCTCACCCATCGCATTCCCGCGATGGAGCGTGCCGAGCTCGCGCGGGGGTACCGCGCCTTCGATTGCTACAGCGCCGACCGCCACGCGATTCTCGGCGCGGTGCGCGGCCTGGACGGGCTCTACCTCGCCGCGGCGTTCAGCGGCGCCGGCTTCAAGATCGCGCCGGCGGTCGGCACGTGCCTGGCCGAGCTGATCACCGAGGGGCGCGCCCGGACCGTCGACATCTCGGCCTTCCGCCCCGAGCGCTTCGCCGAAGGCAAGCTCATCGCGGGCGTCCACCCCTACGCGCCACGCCGCGATCACGTGGAGCCCGTGCGCTGACGGATGGCCGTGTACGTCGTCCGCCGGCTGCTGCAGGCGATTCCCCTGCTGGTCGGCCTCTCGTTCGCGGGCTTCGTGCTGCTGCGTCTCGCCCCCGGCGGTCCCATGGCCGTCTACGCGCAGAACCCGAGCATGAGCGAGGCCGACATGCGCCGGATCGAGCGCATCCTGGGGCTGGATCGGCCGATCCACGTCCAGTACCTGAAATGGGCGGCCGGCATGGCGCGCGGCGAGCTCGGCTACTCCTATCGGACCGGGCGACCGGTGGGCGAGATCATCCGCGAGCGCGTGCCGGCCACGCTCGAGCTCATGGGCGTCGCCTACCTGATCGCCATCACGCTCGGCCTCACCACCGGCATCGTCAGCGCGGTGCGGCGTCACTCGCTCTTCGACTACGCGGCCACTACCGGGGCGATGGTCGGCCTGTCGGTGCCGACCTTCTGGTTCGGCCTCCTCGTGATCATCGTCTTCGCGGGCGGGCTGCGCTGGATCCCCTCCGGTGGCATCGCGACGCTGGGCGCGCCGTTCTCGCTGTGGGACCGGTTCATTCACCTGGTCGGGCCGGCCTCGGTGCTCGGGCTCTGGCTGACCGCGACGTGGAGCCGCTACGCGCGCTCGAGCGTGCTGGAGGTCGTCGGCCAAGACTACATCCGCACCGCGCGCGCCAAGGGGCTGCGGGGACGCACGGTGCTCCTGCGCCACACGCTGCGCAACGCGCTCATCCCGCTGATCACGCTGGCCGGCCTGGAGTTCCGCAACCTCTTCGGCGGCGCGCTGGTGACCGAGACGGTGTTCTCGTGGCCGGGCGTGGGCCGGCTCTACCTCGACTCGCTCAACTATCAGGACTACGCCGTGATCCTGGGGCTGCTGCTGGTGACCTCGCTGACGGTCGTGGCCGGCAGTCTGCTCGCCGACATCGGCTACGCCGCCGCCGATCCGCGGATCCGGCTCGGCTGACCCCGATGCTCGACCGCTCGATCGTCTGGCGCCGCTTCACCCGCAACCGCCTGGCCTCGGCCGGCGCGGTGGTCGTGCTGATCCTGGTCGCGCTGGCGGCGCTGGCGCCGTGGGTGGCGCCGCGCGACCCGCTCTACATCGACATGGACCACAAGTTCGCGCGGCCGGGCGAGGCCGGCTTCGTCCTCGGCGCCGACGAGCTGGGGCGCGACGTGCTGAGCCGGCTGCTCCACGCCGGCCGCGTCTCGCTGGCGGTCGGCCTCGTCACCGCCGTCATCGCGGCGCTGGTCGGCTCGGTGCTGGGCGCGGTGGCCGGCTTCTACGGCGGGGCGGCCGACACGCTCATCATGCGCGTGGTCGACGTGCTCCTGTCGATGCCGACGATCTTCCTGCTGCTGGCGCTCTCGGCGTTCCTCAAGCCGACGATGCTGACGATCACGCTGATCATCGGCCTCAACTCCTGGATGTCAGTGGCGCGGATGGTCCGCGGCCAGGTGCTGTCGCTGAAGGAGCAGGAGTTCGTCCTCGCCGCGCGGGCGGCGGGCGCGGGGGCCCGCCGGCTCATCGTGCGCCAGCTCATGCCGAACGCGGTGGCGCCGGTGCTGGTGGCCGCCACACTGACCGTGGCCACCGCCATCCTGCTCGAGTCCTCGCTGAGCTACCTCGGCTACGGCATCCAGCCGCCGACGGCAAGCTGGGGCAACATGCTCAACAACGCCCAGACCTACGTGCTCTACGCGCCGTGGGTGGCCGTCTATCCCGGCGCGATGATCAGCCTCACGGTCCTGAGCTTCAACTTCGCCGGCGACGGCCTGCGGGACGCGCTCGATCCGCGTCTCGGACCCTGACCGGCGGCACCACGGAGGGCTCATCCTCATGCGACGTCAGGACCTCTCCCGGCGGCACTTCCTGAGCGGCGCGGCGGCGCTGGGCGCGACGCTCGGGGCCGTGGGCGTGCGGGGCGCCGGCGCCCAGGCGCCCGCCGCGCCTCAGAGGGGCGGCCAGATCATCGTCGGCCTCTCGCAGGAGCCGCAGAACTTCAACCCCGTCATGCCGACGATCGAGGCCCAGCGCGGCGTGCACATGGCGATCTACGACGACCTCTGGCGCATCGACCCCAAGGGCGCGTTCGTCCCCAACCTGGCGGCCGCTATCCCGACCCAGGCCAACGGCGGCATCTCGAAGGACGGCACGGCGTTCACCGTCAAGCTGCGCCCCGGCGTGCAGTGGCACGACGGCCAGCCGTTCACGGCCGGCGACGTCGTCTTCACCTGGAAGACGATCATGAACCCGAAGGTGACCGCGTTCTCCACCGTCGGCTTCGACCAGATCGCCGACATGTGGACGGGCGACGACGCGACGCTGAAGTTCAAGCTCAAGCAGCCGTATGCGCCCATCCTCGACATCCTGGCCGACATGTTCGTCGTCCCCGAGCACGTGCTGGCCCGGAGCGCCGACATCAACAAGGACGAGTTCAACACCCGGCGCCCCGTCGGCACCGGCCCCTTCAAGTTCGTGGAATGGGTCTCCGGCGATCACGTCACGCTCGAGGCCCACCGCGCCTATCACGGGCCCGGGCCGTACGTCGATCGCCTCATCTTCAAGTACGTCCCCGACCTCACCGTGCTCTTCACCCAGCTCAAGACCGGCGAGATCGACGTCACCGGCATCCAGGGCATTCCGGTGGACCTCTACCCCGAGGCGCGGACGCTGTCGACCATCCACCTCTACGTGGATCCCTCGACGAGCTACGAGACGATCGCCCCCAATCACCTGCTGCCGATGTTCAAGGACAAGCGGATGCGACAGGCGCTCTACCTCGGCATGGACAAGAAGCCGATCGTGGAGAAGATCTACCTGGGCCTCGCCCCCGAGGCCGAGAGCTACGTGCCGCCGCAGTCGTGGGCCTACAACCCGAAGATCAAGGGCCACCACCGGTACGATCCGGAGCGCGCGAAGCGACTGCTGGAGGAGATCGGCTGGAAGCTCGGCCCTGACGGCATCCGGGTCAAGGACGGCGCCCGCCTCGCGTTCGAGAACGCGTGCACCGCCGGCAACAAGCAGCGGGAGCAGATCCAGCAGCTGCTGCAGCAGCAGTGGCGCCAGATCGGCGTCGAGATGAAGATCAACAACAAGCCGGCCGCGGTGCTGTTCGGCGACTTCTACCGCATGTCGAAGTTCGAGACGATCGTCATCGGCATGGGCATGGGCTCGGATCCCGAGCACAGCTTCCGCCTGCACAGCCGGTACATCCCGGCCAAGGGCGGCCTGGGCCGCAACTCGATCGCCTACGAGAACCCCGAGGTCGACCGTCTGCTCGACGCCGGCGTCCGTGATCTCGACCGCGAGAAGCGCAAGAAGGCGTACTTCCGCCTGCAGGAAGTGCTGGCCGACGAGGTGCCGTACCTGCCCATCTACCACTTCGTGAACATCCGCGGCACCCGCAAGGGCATCGAGGGCTTCCGGCCGAACTCGAACATGCAGGAGTACTCGTGGAACACCAACGAGTGGTGGATCCGGAAGGCGTGAGGCGATGGGTGACACGCCGGTCCCCCGCACGCTCTACATCCACGACGACCTCACCGATGACGTGCGGGGCCGCTACGGTCGCGGCTCGGCGGCTGTCGCGCTGGCGGAGGAGCTGCTGGCGCTGGCGCGCCGCGACGTCCGCCGCGTGGTGATGCTCACGCTGCCGGAGCAGATCGACGCGCTGAGCGCGCGCGGGCCGCACGAGCCCTTCGCGCTGGCCCTCGGCATCGGCCCCGCCGGGGAGCGCGTGGCGCGGCAGATCCACGCGCGGACCGGCTGGTTCCCACGGATCCGCCAGGTCGACCTCACCCGCGAGGAGGACGCTCGCGGCGGCTACGCCGTCGTGAGCCTGGGCGGGGTGCCGCTGGCCGACCAGCTCGCCGGCGTCGACACGGCCGCGTCGCTGGCGATCGTCGACGACACGATCTTTTCCGGCCTCACGCTGCGCACGCTCCTCGACGCACTGGCGCCGGCCGTGCGGGCCCGCACGCGCGCGTTCTGCCTCCGCTCGGTGGCCGAGTCGCTGCCGGCGCTGCAGCGACTCTGCCCGGTCACGGCGGCGTTCGCGGCGCCGGGCAAGCTCCTGCACGAGATCAGCCTCATCAACGCGAGCGGCCTCGTCCGGCGCGGCGCCATCCGCCGCGCGGGTCAGCCCCCGCTGGCATTCTTCGAGCGCCCCGAATGGATGCGCGCGTGGTTCCTCGACGAGGCCGACCGGATCATCGACTGCTGCCGGCGACTGAACGCGTTGCTGGAGCCCGACGGCCGCGCCACCCTGCCGGCGCTGGCCTGACCCGCCGTCGCCATCGGCTGAACGTCAGTGCTCAAAATGGGGCTGCGCCCTGCGGTGCGCGCCCGCCGTCGCGGCCGGCGGCGTTCACCGTCGCCTCGCGCATCTCACCGAAAGTAGGTCGATCTGACGCGGACGGCACCTCGGCCGGGCCCGGAGCGGTCGCTGGCGCATGACGTGCTACGGGCTACGGCAGGTCCAGGACCTGTGAAACGCAAACCACCCGAGCGGCGCCAGCCGGTCTGGCTCACTCCCGAGGCGATTGCGGCCGCCGGGCGGCTCTCGCAGGTGACCGGTCTGTCCCTGCACGAGCTGGTCGAGACGGCTCTGCTCGGCGTCGACGCCGACGAGCTCAGTCGCGATCTCGTCGCCGAGAGCAGCGAGCCGAACACGCCCGCCGACCGCGCGCCTGTCCCCGAGCGACCGCCGGCGCGCGTCATCCCGATCGAGGATCGCCGCCGTCGCGCGCCGGCGCCCGGTCCTGATTGATCGACATGGGGGCCCCGAGATGGCCCCCACCCCCAAATCTTCGGAGCGCCCGGCGAAGCCGTGGCGCTCCCCTTGTATTGGGCATCCGGCGGCGGTCCAGCTTGCTAGGCCGGGCGCGCCATCACCACGCGGAGGCCGCGCGGAATCAGCACGCGGTCGAGGACCTCGAACAGGCCGTGGAAGAGCAGCGCCATCAGGGCGGCGGGGACGGCGCCGGCCAGGATGGTGGTGACGTCGTCCAGCGCCAGCCCGCGCACGATGAGGGTGCCGTAGCCGCCGGCGCCGACGAACGCGGCGAGCGTCGCGGTCCCGACCGTCCAGATCGTCGACGTCTTGATGCCGGCCAGCACGTTCACGGACGCGAGCGGCAGCTCGATCCGGGCCAGCCGCCGCCAGCGCCCGAGACCGAGCACGTCGGCGATCTCCAGGAGCTGGCGGTCGAGGGTGGCCAGGCCGGTGTAGGTGCCGCGCACGATCGGCAGCAGCGCGTAGAGGAAGAGCGCGACCAGCGCCGGCAGCGTGCCGATGCCGAGCAGCGGGATCATGAAGCAGAGCAGCGCCAGCGCCGGGATCGTCTGGAGCACGCCGACCGCCATCAGCTCGGCATGGCCGAGCACGGCGCGCCGAGCGGCGAGGATGCCGAGGGGAACGCCGACGACCGTCGCCGACAGCACCGCGGCGGCGACCAGCAGCAGATGATCGAGGGTGAGCGAGGCGAGCTCACGGGTGAGCCGCGCGCGCTCGTCGGCGTCGCTCACCTCCCGGCCGAGGAAGCCTGACGCCACCTGCCGGACGCTGCGGCCGTCGAGATCGGCCCGCGCGTTCAGGCGCGCCATCGTCGCGGCGTCGATCCGACCGACCAGCGTGCGCTCCAGCACGGCCCACGCCCCCGGGTCGCGCTCCACGAAATCGACCCGCGCCAGCAGGACGGCCGCGTAGGCGGGAAAGAACCGGCGGTCGTCGCGCAGCACCGCGAGGCCCGGCCGCGTCAGCCGGCCGTCGGTCGAGAAGATGTCCGTGAGGTCGGCCGCGCTGGCGGCGAGGGCCTGGTACGCCAGCGCATGCTCGATCACGCGGACGTCGGCCAGCCTCAGGCCGTACTGCCGGCGCAGGCCCGGCCAGCCGTCGTCCCGCTCGAGGAAGCCCGAGCTGAACACCGCGCGCAGCTCCGGATGCCGCGTGAGGTCACTGATGCGAGTGAGCTTCAGGCGGCGGGCGAGGTCGTCACGCACGGCCAGCGCGTAGGTGTTGTCGAAGCCGAGCGGCGCGCTGATGGTGAGCCCCTGCGATCGCAGGCGTGCCCGGATCGCTTCCGGGGAGTCGGCCGCGGGATCCTTGAGGATCGTCCGGCTGATCGTGCCGGTGTACTCCGGGTAGACGTCGATGCTGCCGTGAGCGACCGCCCGGTAGGTGATGCCGGTGCCGCCCAGGCCCAGGCGGCGCTCGACGGCCTCGCCGGTCGCCTCGATCGCCTGCGCCGCGATCTCGGCCAGGATGTAGTTCTCGGTGAACGACTTCGAGCCGATCTTCACGACGGCGGCGGCGGGCGGCGCCGGGACCAGGACCACGAGGAGCAGCAGGGTGCCGGCGAGGCGCACCCTAGAAGTACGCGCGCAGCTCGGCGGGCGGCGCCTGCGCGAGGAGGAAGTCGGTGACGAAGGGCTCGACGGGGCGCTGCGCCAGCTCGGCGAAGGTCCCCTGCTGCACGACCTTGCCGTTGCGCAGCAGCGTGATCGCCGCGCCGAACAGGACGGCCTCGCGGACGTCGTGGGTGACCAGCACCACGGTCTTGCCCAGCGCGGCGAAGATCCGTCGCAGCTCGGTCTGCAAGCCGGCGCGGACGATCGGGTCCAGCGCGCCGAGCGGCTCGTCGAGCAGGAGCACGGGCGGATCGAGCATCAGCGCCCGCATGACGCCGATGCGCTGGCGCTGGCCGCCGCTCAGCTCGGCCGGATACCGGCGCAGCACGCCGTCGTGAAGCTCGACGAGCGCCGCCAGCTCGCTCATCCGTCGGGCCACATGCTCGCCCGGCCAGCCGGCCGCCTCGGCCGGCAGGCGCACGTTGCCGCCGGCGGTGAGGTGCGGATAGAGCCCGCCCTCCTGCACCACGTAGCCGACGCCCCCGACCAGGTGACGGCGCGGGGCGGGCGTGACGGCGACACCGTCGACGAGGACCTCGCCGGCATCGGGCGCGACCAGGCCGAGGATGACGCGCACCAGCGTCGACTTGCCGGCCCCGCTCGATCCCAGCAGCACGTGCGTGGTGCCGGACGCGACCTCGAGCGAGACGTCGTCGAGGGCGACGGTGGCGCCGTACCGCTTGCTGACGTGGTGGACGGCGATCACGCTCCGAGCAGGGTACTGCAGCCGCGGGCGAGCGCAACTACCCCCGGCGATCGGGCGGGCCGTCCGGCGCCGCCGTGGCGGCCGCGTCAGAAGCCGAGGCGAAGACGCTTGAGCCCGCGGAGCACCGAGGACTCGCGCCACTCCGGCGACGGCTCGGCCAGGACGAGCTTTGGCATCCGGCGCAGGAGCGTGCCGATCGCGATCTGGCCCTCGACGCGGGCCAGCGGCGCGCCGAGGCAGAAGTGGATGCCGTGGCCGAACGAGATGTGGCGGACGTCGCGCCGGGTGACGTCCAGGCGATCGGGCTCGGCGAACTGCGCGGGGTCGCGGTTGGCGGCGCCCAGGGCAGCGATGACCATCGCGCCCTTGGACACCCGGTGCCCGTCGATCTCGACGTCGGTGGTGGCGATGCGCGCCGTGCGCTGCACGGGGCTGTCGTAGCGCAGCAGCTCCTCGATCGCGGTGGGGATCAGCGCGGGATCGTCCCGCACGCGCGCGAGCTGGTCGGGGTGGCGCAGCAGCGCCAGGGTGCCGTTGCCGATCAGGTTGACGGTCGTCTCGTGGCCCGCGATGAACAGCAGCAGGCACATCGCGATGACCTCGTCGACGGTGAGCTTGTCGCCCTGCTCCTCGGCGGCCAGGAGGCCCGAGAGAAGGTCGGCCTGCGGCCGGGCCCGGCGCTGCACCACCAGCGCGCGGAAATAGTCGGCCAGCGCCCGGCGGGAGCGGCGCCCGCGCTCGACGATGGCCGCATCCGACGGCAGCCCGATCGCGTCGAGGCTGCGCGCGATGTCGGCCGACCAGCCGCGGATCGACGCGTGATCGTCCACCGGCACGCCCAGCATCTCGCAGATGACCGTCACCGGCAGCGGGTAGGCGAGGTCCTCGACGACGTCCATGCCGTCCTGCCCGGCCACGCGGTCGAGCAGGCGGTCGACGATCTCCTGGATGTGCGCGCGCATCGTCTCGATCATGCGCGGCGTGAACGCCTTGCTGACCAGCGCGCGCAGCCGCGTGTGATCGGGCGGGTCGCGGAAGAGCATCGAGCGCGGGAGGGCCGGCTTCTCCGTCTCGTCGCCGTAGACCGCGGTGAGCATCTGCTGGAACTCCTCGCGTCCGAAGCGCGGGTCGCGCAGGACGTTGACGCAGTCGTCGTAGCGCGTCAGCACCCAGAATCCCAGCGGGCTGTGGTGGACCGGCTCCTGCTCGCGCAGCCGCCGATAGAACGGGTACGGGTCGGCGTGGAACTCCGGCAGCAGCGGATTGAACAGGAGCTCGTCGCCGCCGGCCACGGTCAGCGCGCGAGCACGTCGCGCAGCGCTTCGGCGGGATGCTTGGCGCGGCGCCCGGCCAGGTGCTGGATCTGCTGGCGGCAGGAGATGCCGGGCGCGATCACCTCGGTCGTCGGCGGCGCCGCCTTGACGGCCGGCGCCAGCCGGCGGTTCCCGAGCGCGACCGAGACGTCGTAATGCTCGCGCTCGAAGCCGAACGAGCCGGCCATGCCGCAGCAGCCGGAGTCGACCTCGCTGACGCTGTAGCCCGCCCACTTCAGCACGGCCACGGTCGGCGCCGTGCCGACCATGGCCTTCTGGTGGCAGTGGCCGTGCAGCAGCGCCTGACGGCCGTGCGGCGCCCACGACAGGGCCAGGCCGCGCACGCGCTCGGCCAGCAGGAACTGCTCGAGGAGCGTGCTCTGCCGGGCCACCAGCCGCGCCTCGTCGGTGCGCAGGAGATCGACCCACTCGTCACGCAGCGTGAGCAGGCACGAGGGCTCGAGTCCGACGATCGCCACGCCACGCGCGGCGTAGGGCGCCAGCCGCGCCACGTTCCAGGCCGCGTGCTCGCGGGCCTCGGCCAGCAGGCCCTTGGAGATCAGCGGCCGGCCGCAGCACTTGCGGTCGATCAGCACCACGCGATGGCCGGCGGCCTCCAGGAGCTCGACGGCGGCGCGGCCGATCTCCGGCGTGTTGTACGTCACGAACGTGTCGTGGAAGAGCACGACCTCACCGCGCGCCGCCGCCGCCGGCGCCGGACGTCGAGCGAACCAGTCGGTGAACGTCTGGGCGGCGAGCGCCGGCAGCGGCCGCCGGCGGTCGATCCCGGCCACCTTCTCCAGCAGCCAGCGGCTCGCCGCCAGCGACGACAGCGCGTTGACGAGGCCGGGCATGCGCGAGCCCAGCCGGTTCAGCCGCTCGATGCGGCCGAAGAGCCGGTTGCGCAGCGGCAGGCCGTTGGCCCGGTAGTAGTGGTAGAGGAACTCGTACTTCAGCTTGGCCATGTCGACGTTGGAGGGGCACTCGGCCTTGCAGCCCTTGCACTCCAGGCAGAGGTCCATCACCTCGTGCAGGCGCGCGCCGGTGAACTCCGCCGGCGCCAGCCGTCCCGACAGCACCGCCCGCAGCGCGTTGGCCCGGCCGCGCGTCGAGTGCTCCTCGTCGCGCGTCACCATGTAGGACGGGCACATCGTGCCCTCGAGCGTCTTGCGGCACACGCCGACGCCGTTGCACATCTCCACCGACGCGGCGAACCCGCCCTGGGCCGAGAAGTCCAGCAGCGTGGGCGGCTCCCACGTCTTGTAGCCGACGCCGTAGCGCAGGTTCTCGAGGATGCCCGGCGAGTCGACGATGTTGCCGGGGTTCAGCCGGTTCTCGGGATCGAAGGCGCGCTTGAGCCGGCGGAACGCCTGCATCAGCTTGGGCCCGTACATCCGCTCGAGGAACGGGCTGCGGGCGCGCCCGTCGCCGTGCTCGCTGGAGATGGTGCCGCCGAACTCCACCACCAGCTCGGTGATCTCGTCGGCGATCGCGCGGACCTGCTCGAGGCCGCGCTCCACCTTGAGGTCGATCACCGGCCGGATGTGCAGGCAGCCGACCGAGCAGTGCCCGTAATAGGCGCCGATCGTGTCGTGCCGGGCGAAGATGTCCTTGAAGCGCGGGACGAACTTCGAGAGATGGCGCGGGTCGACGCAGGTGTCCTCGACGAAGGCGATCGGCTTCTTGTCGCCCTTCATGCCGAGCAGCAGGCCGAGGCCGGCCTTGCGCAGGCCCCAGATCGTTCGCTGCTCGGCGGCGTCGAAGGCGAGGTGCGCGGTGTAGCCGAAGCGCTCGCGCTGCCGGCGGGCTTCCAGCGCCTCCACCTTCGCCCGCGCCTCGGCGTCGGTCTCGCCGGTGTACTCCACGATCATGATCGCGGCCGGGTCGCCCTGCACCCAGCCCATCTTCTGCGACTGCTCGATGTTGGCGCGCGCGAGGTCGAGGATGACCTTGTCGGTCACCTCGACCGCATAGGGCCCGGTCTCCAGCAGCGCCGGCGACGACTCGAGCGCCTCCTGCATGTCGTGGTAATGGACGACCGCCAG
>Ga0209474_10002733_pt1 | contig 15944 bp, 15 predicted proteins | sample GraSoiAngelo_145_FD_185902 | JGI IMG/M metagenome (GOLD analysis project Ga0209474, IMG submission 185902) | Grasslands soil microbial communities from the Angelo Coastal Reserve, California, USA - 14_1009_05_20cm (SPAdes) (version 2) | ecosystem: Environmental > Terrestrial > Soil > Grasslands...
AGCATGGCGGCAATACTGGCCGCATTCTGCAACGCCGAACGGGTGACCTTGGTCGGGTCGATGATCCCGGCCTTGACCATGTCGGTGTACTCGCCCTTGTTGGCGTCGAAGCCCTGCCCTTTTGGCAGGTTCCTGACCTTCTCTACCACGACGGAGCCTTCCCAGCCGGCGTTGTTGACGATCTGGCGCAGCGGCTCCTCGAGCGCGCGGCGGACCAGCGCCACGCCGGTCGCCTCATCGCCCTCGAGCTTGAGGCTGTCGAGTGACTTCTGGGCGTGCACCAGGACGGCGCCACCGCCGGGCACGATGCCCTCCTCGACCGCGGCCCGGGTGGCCGACACAGCGTCTTCCATCCGGTGCTTCTTCTCCTTGAGCTCGGTCTCGGTCGCGGCGCCGACCTTGATGACGGCGACGCCGCCGGCCAGCTTGGCCAGCCGCTCCTGGAGCTTTTCCTTGTCCCAATCCGAGGTGGTCTTCTCGATCTCGGCCTTGATCTGGTTGATGCGCCCCTTGATCTGGTCGGCTTTCCCGGCACCTTCGACGATCGTGGTGTCGTCCTTGGTGATGGTCACGCGGCGGGCCTTGCCCAGTTGGTTGAGCTGCACCGAATCGAGCTTGAGGCCGAGCTCCTCCGAGATCACCTGGCCGCCGGTCAGAATGGACAGGTCTTCCAGCATCGCCTTGCGGCGGTCACCGAAGCCCGGCGCCTTGACGGCGACAGCGGTGAAGGTGCCGCGCAGCTTGTTGACGATCAGGGTGGCCTGCGCCTCGCCCTCGACATCCTCGGCGATGATCAGCAGCGGCTTGCCGCTCTGCACCACCTTCTCGAGGACGGGCAGAAGGTCGGCGATGGCCGAGATCTTCTTGTCGGTGATCAGGATGAACGGGTCCTCGAGCACCGCTTCCATCCGGGTGGCGTCGGTCACCATGTAGGGCGAAATGTAGCCCTTGTCGAACTGCATCCCGTCCACGAGCTTGAGCTCGTCCTCGATGCCGCGGGATTCCTCGACGGTGATAACCCCGTCTTTCCCGACTTTCTCCATCGCGTTGGCGACCATGTCGCCGATCTTCGGGTCGCCCGACGAGATGGTGGCGACCTGCGCGATCTTCTCGCGGTCGGAGATCTGGACCGACTGCTCCTTGATTGCCTTGACGACTTCGTCGACGGCCTTCTGGATGCCGATTTTCAACAGCATCGGATTGGCGCCGGCGGTAACGTTGCGCAACCCCTCGCCGATGATCGCCGCGGCCAGCACGACCGAGGTCGTCGTGCCGTCACCCGCGACGTCGTTCGTCTTGCTGGCGACTTCCTTGACGAGCTGGGCCCCCATGTTCTCGAAGGCGTCCTCCAGCTCGATCTCCTTCGCAATCGTGACCCCGTCGTTGGTTATCGTCGGGGAACCGAACTTCTTGTCGAGTACGACGTTGCGGCCCTTGGGGCCGATGGTAATCCGAACGGCGTCCGCGACCTTGTCGACGCCGCGCTTCAGGGCCGAACGGGCCTCGGCGTCGTATGCCAGTTGTTTCGCCATTGATCGTCCTCCTTCCTGCGAATGATGTGTGAGCAAACAGCCAGTATTGCGAGGCGGTAAGCATCCACGATTTTAGCACTCTGGAGCGGCGAGTGCTAGCAATCGACCCGGGCGAGCGCCAGCCGGAGAGGGCCTCGGTAGAATGAGCTCGGTCACCCCGGCGACCCCTCCCCATGAGTATTCCTGACTCCGCCCCCGCTCCCCGGCGTGTCGGCCGGGCGATGGCCTGGGGGGTCGCGATCGGCGTTGGCGCCGTGGTGCTTCGGGAGCTGGTTCGGCCCCGTGAGCAGCCCGCTCGCCTGATCGATTGGGAACGGGTGGAGGAGATCGCGCTGGCCCGCTGCGGCGAGCCCCGCGACCTGCCGGCCGATCCGGTGACCGACCAGACGTACGAGCAGATTGCCGCCCAGTTGGAGCCGCTGCTCGCCGAGGCGCTCGGGCCTGGTACTGCCGCCTCCGGCAGCCGGGTCTATCCGGGCCTTGCCGCCGTCGGCCGCCGCCAGTGGGTGCGCTTCAACATCCGGATCTTCCGCCAGATGTTCGAGCCCCTCGAGGGCCTCCAGCGGCTCATCCCCGGCTCACTGCTACTGAATCTCGGCCAGAAGGGCCTGACGCGCTACCTCGGCCTGATGCTCGGGCTGCTCGCCCGCCGGGTGTTGGGGCAGTACGACCCCGCGCTTTTGGGGAGGGAGCCGGTGGAAACCACCTCGCTGATCCTGGTGGAACCGAACGTGCAGGCCTGGGCACAGAAGGACAAGTTGCCCATCGACGAGCTTCGACGGTGGCTCGCCATGCACGAGATGACGCATGCCTGGGAGTTCAAGGCGCACCCCTGGCTCCAGGCGTACCTGGAAGGATTGCTCAAGGAGGTGCTGGTCGGTCGCCTCGGTGACGGGCACCGGCCGACCCGCGTCGAGTTGATCCGGACATTGACGATCGGGGTCGGCCAGCAATGGAAGGCGATCTCCAAGCTGCAGGCGGTGATGAGCCTGCTGGAGGGCTACAGCAACCTGGTCATGAACGAGGTCGGGCGGCGCGAGCTGCCGCACTTCGCCTTGCTGGAAGGCGCCTACCGCCGGCGGCAGGAGCAGCGGACGCCGCTCGAGCGGGCGTTCCTTCGCCTCACCGGGCTGGAGATGAAGATGCGCCAGTACGTCATCGGCGAGCGCTTTTGCCGCGAGGTCCGCGACGCGGGTGGGATGGAACTGCTGGCCCGCGTCTGGGAGGGACCGCAGTGGCTGCCGACGATGGCGGAGATCCAGCGGCCGCCGCTGTATATCGAACGCGCCAGGGTGCGGTGAAGGCGATTGCGGCGGTGGCCGGCGCGCTGCTGCTCGCCGCCTGCGGGTCGTTGCCGGCGACGAGTTCATCGGCGAGCAGCCCTTCTTCGAGCAGCTCCACGCTTCAGGCCGTGGTCGTGGCGTCTGAGCTGGTCGTCGGCAAGCAGCAGCGGGTCCCGATTGGGATCACCGATCACAACACCCCCGTGAGCGACGCGACCGTGCACGTCCGCTCCTTCGTTCTCAACGGCTCCACGGGGACCTTCAAAGGAGAGTCCGACGCCCCCTTCAAGGGCGAGGGCTTGCAGGGGGCCGGCAGCTACGTCGCGCACCTGGACTTCGATAAGGCCGGTGACTGGGGGGTCGAGGTCACGGCCTCCCGGCCGAACGGGGCGCGGATGACCGCGCGGCTTCCCATGAACGTTCTGGCGCTTCCCGTCGTACCGGGCGTCGGCCAGCCGGCGCCGGTGACGCACAACCCGACCGTCAAAGACGTGGCCGATGTCGAGACCATCGACTCCGGCCGGCCGCCGGACGACATGCACCAGCTCTCGATCGCCGACGCGATTCAGCAGCACCGGCCGGCCCTTGTCATCTTTGCCACGCCGGCGTTCTGCACCAGCAACATGTGCGGGCCCGAGGTCAAGGCGGTGCAGACGCTGGAGCCGGCCTACCGGGGCCAGCTCGCCTTCATCCACGTGGAGATCTACCGGGATTACAAGCCGGACCCTTCAAAACGCCAGCTGGCCCAGACGGTCGTCGACTGGCGGCTGCAAACCGAGCCATGGGTGTTCTTGATCGATTCCAGAGGCGTCATCCAATCCCGCTTCGAGGGAGCGACCGCCAGCGACGAGCTCAAAGCCGCGATCGACCAGCTCCTCCACTGACAACCTCCGCTTTACATGTCCTTACATCGCCGTAGGCGGTCTGTTGCCGGGTGAGGACGCGATCGATGATACGGTCGCGGCGACATGGCCGACATGATGTTCGACCTCGTGTGCCAGCACTGTGGGCGCCGGGATCAGCGGCGGTGGGAAACCCGAAAGAGCGTGACCGTGACCTTCTGCCCGTCGTGTAAGCGGGGTATGTCGGTGGTGGGCATCGCCTTCTTCGTGCCCAGCCAGCCCGAACAAGCCGCCGCGTAGCGCCGCCGGCGTTTACTCGACCTCGATCAGCAGCTGGCCTTCCTGAACGGTCTGGCCTTCTTTCACGTGAAGCTTCGCCACCCGTCCAGCGCTGGGGGCGTTGACCGGAATCTCCATCTTCATCGACTCCAGGATCATCAGGGTCTCGTCGGCCCGGACCTGCTGCCCTTCGCGGACCACGATCTTCCAGAGGTTGCCCGCCAACTCGGCCTTGATCTGCACGCGCCCGATTCTCTCACGCGCAACTCGGGTAATATGTCGACGGTTTGCGCAAGAAACGTAGCTATCCGAAGAAACGTGGCGGCCCCACCACGCTGCGGCCCGGCATCGACACGCTCGAGGTCAAGGAGACCCCCGCCGGCAAAGAAGAGACGATCGAGATGGACGCCGAGGTGGTCGAGCCCCTGCCGAACGCGATGTTCAAGGTGAAGCTCCAGACCGGACAGACGATCCTGGCGTATACCTCGGGGAAGATGCGCAAGTTCTACATCCGGATCTTGATCGGCGACCGGGTTCGGGTCGAGCTCTCCCCCTACGACCTGACGCGCGGCCGGATTACCTTCCGCTACAAATAGCAGCCCCCACCCTGTCCTCCCCCCGAGGGGGAGGACAATAACGCTGACCATGGTCTGGCTTTATGCCCTGATCCTGCTGCTGCTGGCCGCCGCCCTGGTCGTCGCGTACCGGGTGCTGGGTACGCCGTCGCGCCTCACCCCGCCCGACTACGACATGGTGCTCGAGGACATCAGGAGCAGCGTCGAACGCGCCGCGACACGGCTGCGGCGGTCCCTCGACGCCGAGCCAGAGCAGTCAGTGGTCGACGAGGCGACCGCGGCCCGGAAGATCTTCCAGACGGCCTACTATCAGACGCTCCGCCTGCGCCCCGCCAGCGGACCGGACCTGGCAGCCGATACCCGCGCCGCGATCGGACGCGCCTGCGAGGCCTACGACTGGGCGAGCCGGATGTTGGGGAGCGAGAGCGCCCAGAACCCGCTCGTGCGAGAGGCGGCCCGCCGCCTGATGGATGCGGGAGACGCCGTCCTCATGCAGGTCGAGCGGAAGCAGCCGGCGATGCCGGACGCGCCTCGCGGAAATACCGGACCGTAGCGTCGAGGCCGGCGTCGAGGCTCGTCTTCGGCTGCCAGCCCAGGGTCTTCTCGATCTTCCGCGCGTCGACCACGGAACGGCGCTGCTCCCCGGGCAGGGGCGGCCCGTGCTCCTCGGGCTCAGTGCTTCCGGTCAGTCGCTTCAGCGTCTGGAAGATGGTGTTGATGTCGGTCTCGACGCCGGTGCCAACGTTGAACGAGCCAACGGCGTCCGAGTTGAGGGCGCGGGCGTTCGCCTCCGCTACGTCGCCGACGTAAACGAAATCGCGCGTCTGCCTGCCGTCGCCGTTGATGCGGGCCTTCTCTCCGCTCAGCAGCCGACGCGCGAAGATCGCGACCACGCCGGCCTCACCATGCGGGTTCTGTCGCGGCCCATAGACATTGGCGTAGCGCAGGGCCGCGTACGACAACCCATGCAGCGCGTAGAACGTTCGCAGGTACACTTCCGCCGACAGCTTTGCGGCGCCGTAGGGTGAGACCGGCAGCGTCGGGTAATCCTCCGGCGTCGGCGTCACGTCGGCGTCGCCATAAAGCGCACCGCCCGTGGAGGCGAAGAGGAAGCGGCGCACGCCATGCCGCACGCTGGCCTGCAGCAGGGCCGCGGTTCCCAGCACGTTGACGCCGGCGTCGAAGACGGGGTCGTCGACGGAGCGGCGCACGCTGGCCTGCGCCGCCTGGTGGACGACGGCATCGGGCCGCTCGATGCGGAACAGCTCGTCGTTCCAGGGCGACCGCAGGTCCATCTGGTAGAAGCGCGCGTTCGCTTGCAAATGCTCGACGTTGCCGGTCGAGAGATCGTCCAGGATGACCACGTCGTGGCCGTCGGCCAGCAGCCGGTCGGCGACGTGGGAGCCGATGAAGCCCGCGCCCCCAGTGACGAGGACTTTCAACGCCGGTGACTCAGCAGGAAGACGACCAGCCCGACGGCGACCAGGCTCCAGTAGCTGATCAGGCGGTCGAGGATCGCCACCGACAGCGCCTGGGAGGCGGTCAGACCGAAGAAGACCAGCACGGCGATGATGCCGCCTTCGACCAGTACCAGTCCGCCGGGTAGCGCCGGGATGGTGGTGAGCAGGGAGGCGACCAGCGCGATGAACATGATCTGCGCCAGGCTGAGGGAAATGTGCAGCGGCAGCGCCTGGACCACCAGGAAGAGGCGGGCGGACTCCGCCATCCAGACCACAACGGTGAGGCCGAGCAGGAGTGGAAGCCGGCCGGCAAAGGCGCTCAGCAGCCCATGCTTGAAGCGGCTGGCGCGCTCGCGAAGGCGCTCGGGTAGGAAACGCGAGAGCCGACCCTCGCTGTAGCGGATCACGAGCAGGCCCGCGATCAGACCAGCAGCGATCACGAGGCCAACGATGAAAGCCGGGACGAAGCGCTCCGGCACCTGGGCGCGGAAGCTGATCAGACCGCTGGCTACCAGCAGGCTCATCAGCACCAGGAAGTCGAGCGCACGCTCGCTGAAGATCGTGCCCAGTCCCTTGGAGCCGGAGACCTCCGTCTGCTGCCGCAGCAGATAAGCGCGATAGAAGTCACCCATCTTGGCCGGAAGGACGCAGTTGGCGAACCAGGCGAGGATGATGATGTGAAACAGCTCGCCGAAGTGATTGCGCTCACCGGTGTTACGTAGCAGGATTTCCCAGCGGATGGTACGGACGACGAAGGAAAAGTAGAAGGCGGCGAACGCCAGCACGTAGAGGAACAGGTTCGTCTGGCTGATCGCCCGCAGGCTCTCGCCGTAGTCAAGCTGCACATGGGTCAGCACGACAAAGAGGACGACGGCCAGGATCGCGAAGGAAATCAGGGTGCGAGGATCGAGGAGCCGCTCGCGAAGCGCGGACCGTGGGGCCGCCGCCTGCGGCGGGACCGCCGCCGGTTCCATGTCGGGTTTCAACATATCAGGGACCGGCCGGCGGGATCTTCTTATTCGGCGATCTTGCGACGGCGGAGGATCCTCTCGAGTAACGGCATCTTGTGCCGGGGCTTGCCTGCGGGGCCGTACTGCCGCCGAACCTGCTCCTGTTCCCGCGCCTCCAGGATGCGCGGGACCCAGTCCGACTCCAGCATCGCCGGTTCGCCGCCCTCCCAGGTCTTGAGGTAGAAGATGCCCTTGAGGGCGGTGAACGGAATCGCCAGCTCCTTCACTTCGCTCTGGTCGGGCGATACCAGGGACAGGGTCACGCCGTAGCGGGACGTCCGCAGCTGGCGGTCGCTGTAGCCGCGCAACACCTCGTGGTCGACGAAGTGGATCGCGATTCGCTGATAGCGGGCGATGTCGACCGCGTCCGACGGCGCACGCGAGTCGAGCAGGACGTACTTGAGGCTGCTGAGCGGGACAAAGGCGCCCCGGTTGTTGGTCCCGAGGTTGTGGACCCGGGTCTCGACGACGGGCGTGTCCAATTCCCGCTTCGGAGGATCACCGTGCAACGTCTCGCCGTCGAGAAAACAGTAGATGGCGTGCGCCACGTCCCTCGCATTGTAGGGGCTTCGTCGCCCTCAAAACTCCCTCCCCCGCTTGCGGGGGAGGGCAGGGTGGGGCGTTTACCTGACCAGGTACGACAACCCGCGCCAGTGCGGCACGTAATGCGAGTTGAACTGCACCAGCAAGCCCGCCGGGCTCTGGTGATAGTCCGTGGACTTGCAGGCGGGCGGGACGCCCGGCGTATTGGGCGTGTACGGCCCGGTGACCATATTGCCGCCGTCCAGGTCGACCTGCGGCGACACCACTTCACCGGTTACCGCGTAGCGGTTCGTGCCGTTTGACGCACTGACCGCCTTGAGGATGACGACCGTCCCGTGCGAGCCGTTGTTGTCGGCGTTGAAGATCGATCCCCAGATCTGGAACGGATAGTTGCCGGGGGTCCCCTTAGTGCCGTCGATCTCCTCGTCCCAGGGCGATCCATTCGGGCCGCTGATCGTGTCGGTGCTTTTGATGAAGAACACGATGCTGTCGGTGCCACTGGACACAAAGGAGGGGGCGGCGAAGAAGACGCTCGGTGAGGTGTTTCCGCTGGTGCCTGCCGTGAACTTCGCGTTGCCATCGAAGACGAAGATCACCCCGTTGGTCCTATCGGTCGCGGCTGGGAGGTCCGAGACGCCCCCAAATGGCCCGAACTTCGGCTGGCCGTCAGAGGTATTCGAGACGGTTCCGCCGGTGATAGTGAAGTCCGAGTCCTGCAAGTAATAAATCCCGTTGCTGAATTGATAACGCAGGTTGTTCTGGTTCAGGGTGATCGACCGGTTGCGGTACAGCCCGGGATAATAGGTCACGACATTCCCAGATGTCGTCGCCGGATCTGCATCCCTGGTCGGCTTGACGGGCGCCTCGTAGTTGGGCGATCCCTCGACCGGCTGGGATGTTCCAACGCTCTTGTACCAGTACTCGATGAGCGCGTGCGTGTCTGACGCTTGCGAATAGTAGAACTGCCCATTGAGGTTCATCCAGTCCCCACCCGGGTTGGGCGCGTGCCATTTCGAGTTCGACACAAGCCGGCCCTGGTCCGGATTCGGCTGGCAGATGTCGCTGCCGTTGAAGCCGTCGTCGATCTGGGCGTTGCCATTCTGGTCGAAGTTGACAGCGTTGCCGTTACCGCCGGCATCGAATCCGAACACCGTGTAGGTCTTGTTAAAGAAGCCGCCATGGGCGTAGGCGTCGGCGACCACGGCCGATGTCGTAAAGCCCAGGATGGCGGCAAACGTCAGGGGCACGTTGTAGGTCACCCGGACGTGGATCTCATTCGGATTGTTCCGGCTTGGGGTCCAGACCTGGACGGTTGCCGAGATGCGTGCTGCGGGCTCGGTGATGCCGCCACCGTATGAGCCGGGAATGTAGGCACCCGGCGCCGGTTTGCAATCGGTGCCGCTGGTGTCCCTCGGGGTGTCCTGTAGGCCCTTGAGCGCGTACACCGAGGCCTGGCATCCGGCGGATGCGATCATCGCCGTCGTCGGGATGGTATCGGCCGCGTTGGGAAGCAATTCCTGGGCACCCGCCAGGGCCCCGGCATCGGCGGCGTTCTGCACATCCCGACGCTGGAAATAAAGGCGGCCCGCGTCGAGGCCGAGGGCGATGATTCCGAACAGCGCCGTCGCGGACAGCGCCACGATCACGAGGCTCTGGGCGCGCTTACCTTTGCGAAGCTTGATTAGCATTTCAGTACTCCGTCACCATCGTGGATTGCGCGGAGATCACGACCCCGTTGCCGGCCGCATCGCGGACCACCGGGACCCATGGTTGGAAGAGGAACGAAATCTTGACCGTAACCTGGCCCCGGCCTGGCGTGCCGATGCCGGGGCCGTACCAGATGTATCCAGTATTCGGATCGGTCGGCACCGTCGGGCAGCTCCCGCCGGCCGGCAGCCCGGCGCAAGCGTTGTCAACCTTGAGAGTGAAGCCGCCACCCAGTTTGCTCTGAACCGCGGCGACCACCGCCGCATTCGTCGGGAGCGGGGAATCGAATGGAATCGCGGCTCGCGTGCCCTCGCGCGCGGCGTCCGAAATGGAGTTGTAGATGTAGATGCCGCGTCCCAGGTCGATCGTGCCCAGCAGCAGGAGGAAGAAAACCGGCGCGAGCACGGCGAACTCGACCATCGACTGGCCGCTGTGGCGGCGGATGAGCCACCTGCGCATCAGTAGTCCGCCCTGAACACCGAGCTGGTGTTGATCGTGAGCGGGTCGCCGATCAGGCTGCCGATGATCGGCGTGATGAAGTAGAACTTGAAGCTGGCAGACACGCTGATTGGATACTGGGACGTTGGGGTGGCGCCGATGATGTTGTTGACGCGGTCGCCCTGATTTGGCAGGACCTGAACGTCAGACGACGTCATGTTGATCCCCGTGCCGGCCAGTTCGTCCAGCACGTGTTGCCGGATCGAGTCATCGCTCGCCGTCTGGCAGTTCGCGCCGGGGTTTTGCGGCGGAGTCGCGCAGCTTGGGTTCAAGCCCAGGTAGTAAGGCTGAACGGCATAGCGGGCCCCCTCGCGCACGGCGTTGGTGATGGCGATCTGGTAGTAGAAGGCCCGGCCGAGGTCCAGCATCCCCATCATGCCGATGACGAGGAAGGGCACCATCACGGCCATCTCGGCCAGCGCCTGGGCCCGCTTCCGCGGCTTGGAACGTGAGTGTGCTTGGGTCATGCCTTGTACTCGCGAACGTTTAGAATCGCCGCTGCGCGGCAGCAAACTCCATGACAAAAAAGGTGCGGTCGGTGCACTCCCTCGCAATTCAACGCCAGCCTATGCGAAAGCCTGTAGCGACCCCAAGAGGGGGCTCGCATCGTGACGGCGCCGTCGCGGGCCTGTTGCGGACTTCTTTCAGAACTCGTTACGGGGCTGTTGTTATACGGTCCTTAAGGGTCCACGGTGCCGTGACCGTCGCCCTCCTGGTCGCCCTGGCGACGACCCAACCGGCCCTGGCGGCGGGCAACCTGACGCTGCCGTTCGCCAACCCCAACCCGCGCATCACCTCCTGGATGGATCACCACTACCCGACGCGCCAAGAGGACGGAGTCATGGTCCGGTTCGACGGGGCCACCGGCTACGCTTACGACGGCCACCGCGGGACCGACTACGCTGTCGCGTCCAACACGCCGGTGGTGGCGGCCGACGATGGCACGGTCATCTATAGCGAGTGGAGCGACAGCGGCGGTTGGGGCGTGGTGATGGATCACGCCTACGATCGCACCGCCTACTTCCACAACAACCAGCTCTTCGTCTACCCCGGCCAGCATGTGTCCCGTGGGCAGCTGATCGCCCTCAGCGGGAGCACCGGGAACTCAACCGGGCCGCACGTCCACTTCGAAGTCCGCGACCTGATGACCCCCTGGCACTCGATCGACCCCTACGGCTGGACGGGGCCGGGACCGGACCCATGGCGTTGGGACATGGGCAACCTGTGGGCGAAAGGGACGCCGGTGCCCTTCCTCCTGCCGCTCGCGTTCCCGGGTGGGGCGCGCTGGAACTACTGGTATGGCAGCGACGGCCCACCACCGCCGGTGAGCTGGCATCTGCGGGACGGCGGACACGGCCTTGCCGGGTTCGCGGCCCAATGGGATCAGGACCCGGGGCCGGGAGCGGCACGAATCCAGGCCACCAGCGGCTCGGCCGCGGTGCCCGGCCCTGGATCGCATACGCTGCACCTGCGCGTCTTCGATCGTGCCGGCACCAGCGCCGACATCACCTACCTATATCTATATGACGTCGAGGCGCCCACCTCGGCGCTGACCGTCGATCGCGCGCCGGGAAGCGCGCTGAACCTTCACTGGTCGGGGCACGATCAGCTCGCCGGCGTCGAGGACGTCGCGATCGAGGTCGGCGCCGACGTCCTCGCCTTCCGCCCGTGGTTCACGCAACGTGCCGACCAGGCATCGGCCGGCAAGACGCTGGGGGCCGTGCGGTACTTCGGCGACCCCGGCACCGCCTACCAGTTTCGGCTCACGGTCCGCGACGCCGCCCGGAATGCCGCGCCTCCCGTCGTTCTCAAGCAATCGGTGCCGGCTGGGGCCGGCGCTCCGTCGTCCGCCGCCGATCGCGCCATCCTCGGACCACTGCCGGCGCAGCCTGACGGCGCACCGTCCGTGCTGGGCGTGAGGCAGGAGCACCCCTCCGCGGCTGGCGCATTGCTCCTCGACGCGGACGCGTCGCTGCATGGGCTTGGCCGGGACCGTGTGACGCCGGCCGTCGCTCCAACCTCGCTCGCCCCGGCCGTCGACGTCGTCAGCCTGGCATCTGGTCCGCTCCGCTTGCTGGCTGATGGCACCACCTGGGACGATGCCGGCGCCGCCGGTCAGCGGTTCGCCATCCCGACGCCCGTGCGGCTGCTGGCGGCGAGCGACGGCACGGTCGTGGCCGTCGACGCGGCCGGCGCGATTGCCGGAAGCGGCACAAGCGTCGCAGCGGCCTTGCCCGCCGGTACCACCGTCGTCGACGCTGCGCTGTTCCCGGGAACGCGTTCGGGACTCGCCCTGGACAGCAGTGGCGCAATACACGCGTTCGGCGGTGCCGATGCGGCCCTCGTGGCGCTCCCGACCATGTGGACGCTGCCGGGCCAACCGGCGGCGATGACGCTCGCCGGCACATCGCAGGCGCCCGCCGGTCTCCTCACCGATGCCAGTGGAGACTGGCAAGTCTTCGGCAGCATGCTGCTGCTGCCCGACGCCAGTTTCGCTGGTCCCGCCTTCGACGCGATGACCGGCTTGCCGGTGCGCTAGCCCGCCGCTCGGAGCGCGGGCGCCGCCGGCGAGCCAAACGCCCGGCGGATCGCCTCGACCGCGTAGTCGACGTCCTCGCCTACAACGCCGCGGTGCGTGACCATGCGCCAGCGGTAAGGCGACGCCTGGTCGAGTAGCACGCCGACCTCGCGACAGCGATCGATAAAAGCCGTGGCGGTCAGCGGTGGGTGGCAATCGCCGAAGACCATGTTCGTTTCCACCCTCGACAGATCGATGTCGACGCCAGGCAGCCCGCTCAAACCTTCGGCGAGGCGGCGCGCGTTGTCATGGTCCTCGGCGAGGCGCGCGACCATCTCATCCAGCGCGACCAGGCCGGCCGCGGCCACCACTCCGGCCTGGCGCATCCCGCCGCCCAGCATCTTGCGCATGCGCCGCGCGCGCTCGATGAACTCCCTCGACCCCGCCAGCATGGAACCGACCGGCGCGCTGAGCCCCTTCGACAGACAGAACATCACGGAATCGACGGGATCGGTGAGCTGGCGGACGTCGATCCGCTGCGCCACAGCGGCATTGAAGACACGGGCGCCGTCCAGATGTACCGGAAAGCCGGCTTCGTGGGCGACCTCGCTCAGGGCGGCGGTCTGCACGGGGCTGAGGCAGGTTCCGCCTTTGCGATTGTGGGTGTTCTCGAGGCAGAGAAGTCCGGTTACCGGCTCGTGGATATCGGGCTGGCGGACCGCGCGGCGTACCTGCTCGGGCTGAAGGCGCCCGTCCCGGGTGTCCAGCGGTCGGAGTTGCAGGCCGCCGACGCGGGACGCGCCCGCCACCTCATTCTGAAAGATATGGCTGTCGATCTCGAGGATGACCTCCTGTCCGGGCTGGGTGTGGCTGAGCAGGGCGCAGAGGTTACCCATGGTGCCGCTCGGAACAAAGAGCGAGGCATCCTTGCCGACCATCTCCGCGGCCCGCCGCTGCAGGCGATGGATCGTCGGGTCTTCATCCCAGACGTCGTCGCCCACTTTCGCCGCGGCCATCGCCGCGCGCATCGATTCCGTCGGAAGCGTGAAGGTGTCGCTGCGCAACTCTACGGTCCGTGCCATCCTGCCCCTATTTTCCCAGCTGGGCATAGATCAGCGGCCGCGGGGTAACCACCTCGGTGATGACGAGGTCGGTCTGGCGTTGGATCTCGACCTGGACACGGGTCTGCAGGCTGCTGGCTGACAGGTCGGCGGCCGGCCCGAGCTGCTCCGGGTCGCCGATGACCAGCAGGCTCAGCGGGGAGCTCACCGCATGCCCATTGATGAGCAGGCTGTTGCCACGGCTCTGGACCGGGGTACTGCTGATGATCCGCTGCCCGTTCAGCGCGATCGCCTCGGCCCCCGCGTTGCGCAGGTTGTTGAGCGCATCCTGCAACTCGAAGTCCATGATCGTGCCCTGGATCCGGATGTGCAACCCGGGTCCGTGGACGGGCACCTCGCCGTTGACCTCGCGCAAGGTGGTGAGCTCCTTCTGGATCGCCTTCGCGTCTGTGCCGCCGGCCGTCAGCGCGTCGCGGATCTGTGCCTCTTGCTGAGAGAGGGCAACGCCCTGTTGGAGCAACTGGTTGTTGGCGCGGTTCAGGTCGTTGATCAGCAGCGCCACACTCGTATCGTCTTGTGCTGCCAGGGTGCGGGCCACCGCCGCCTGAGAGCGCAGCTGCACGACGATGAGGAAGCCCAGCGCGATGGCGATCACGCTGACGACGATCAGCCGCTGGGTCCGGGCGGTTGCTTCAGCCGAGCGGCTGCGCATACTTCACCAGGAAGGTGGTATCGAAGGCCGGCAGGCTAAGTTGAGGGCTCCGCAACCAACTGAAGCCCAGCCGGTAGATCCGGCTGCGGCTCTTGAGCTCGGCGAGCTGGTCGGGATTTCCGATGCCACCGGACAGACTGGACGGGTCGCCCAAGGCGGTGACGGTATACGGGCCACTGAGGCGGCTGGCGTTGTTGACCAGGATGTTGACCCCGGCGTAATGGAAGGCGGTATTCGGCACGATGCGCTGGCCGTTGACCGCGATCGCCTCCGCTCCGCTCGCCCACAGGACGTTGACGATGTCCTGCAGGTCCTGGTAGTGAATCGTCCAGCCCAGGGAACGGTCGCCCGGGTCGTTGGGGTCGCTGCCGTCGTGCAGCAGGATGGTCAGGCCGGCGCCGTGTAGCGCGGTCAGCCCGGCGATCAGCTTCTCATCATCGAGCTGGGCCTTCACCTGCTGAAAGGCACTCGAGCGGCGAGCGCTCTCATCCTCGCCGGCTTTGACCCCGGCCTGGAGTCCCTGGATCCGGGCCTTGAGCGCCCGGTTCTGGTCCTCGAGCTGCGTGACACTCTGGCGCAACGCCTCGTCTCGGGCCAGCCGGTTGGAGGGGGGCAGCGGCTGGCTTCGGAACTGGGTCGCCGCGAGGCTGGTGACGAGGAATGTCGCAAGCGAAACGCTTGCCAGGACAGTCATCCGCGGCGTCACGGTGCCGTGTAGTGTAATGGGTGCCCGAGCGCCCAGTTGGCCGGCGGCCGGCATCAAACAGGCAGGAGGAACAATGGCTCAGAAGATCGAGGCGGTGCCGCGCACCGGTTTCGCGCAGGTCGCGCCGGAGCAGGCGAATCCGTGGCTGATGGCCCAGCGTCAATTCGATATCGCGGCCGAGGTGCTCGGCCTGGATCCGAACATGCAGCGGGTGCTCCGCGAGTGTAAGCGCGAGCTGACGGTGACCTTCCCCGTTCTGATGGACGACCGTACCGTGCAGATGTTCACCGGTTATCGCGTCCATCACAACATCGATCGCGGCCCCGCCAAGGGCGGGATCCGGTACCACCCGGGTGTGACTCGCGAGGAAGTCAAAGCGCTGGCCATGTGGATGACGTGGAAGTGCGCCGTCGTCGGTATTCCCTACGGTGGCGCCAAGGGTGGCGTCGTCGTCGACCCCAAGAATCTCAGCCGCAACGAGCTCGAGAATCTCACCCGCCGCTACACGAGCGAGATCAGCATCGTGATCGGACCGGATCGCGACATCCCGGCTCCGGACGTCAACACCAACGCCCAGATCATGGCCTGGATGATGGACACGATCAGCATGCAGGCCGGCCATTCCGTGCCGGCGGTCGTGACCGGCAAGCCGCTGGGTATCGGCGGCTCCGAGGGTCGCCCGGAGGCGACCGGTCGAGGTTGCATGCTCACCACGCTGGCGGCGCTGAGGCACCTGGGGATCCGCCCCGAAGATGCGACGGTCGCCGTCCAGGGCGTCGGCAACGTGGGTTACACCACCGCCAAGTTGCTGGCCCAAGCCGGCTGCAAGGTGATCGCGGTCAGCGACTCGAACGGGGCTTGCTTCAACGAGGACGGTATCGAGCTCGACGAGGTCGTGCGCGAGAAAGAGCTCACCGGCCGGCTCCGCCAGAAGATCTGCAAGTTCATCAGCAACGAGGAATTGCTCGAGCTGCCCGTCACCGTGCTGGTTCCCGCAGCGCTCGAGAACCAGATCCACGCCGGTAACGCGCACCGGATCAAGGCGACGGTGATTTGCGAAGGGGCCAACGGGCCGACCACGCCGGAAGCCGACGAGATCCTCCACAAGAAAGGTGTCTTCGTGATCCCCGACATCCTCGCCAATGCCGGCGGCGTCACGGTGTCTTACTTCGAGTGGGTGCAGGACCTGCAGGAGTTCTTCTGGGATGAGCACGACAT
>Ga0209474_10002734_pt1 | contig 15941 bp, 16 predicted proteins | sample GraSoiAngelo_145_FD_185902 | JGI IMG/M metagenome (GOLD analysis project Ga0209474, IMG submission 185902) | Grasslands soil microbial communities from the Angelo Coastal Reserve, California, USA - 14_1009_05_20cm (SPAdes) (version 2) | ecosystem: Environmental > Terrestrial > Soil > Grasslands...
AGATAAGTTCTTGGTCTCATCGTAGCCGACTGCCGTATTCAGCGGCACGTAAATTTGAAGACCCTTCGAGCCGCTCGTTTTCGCGAACGATTTCAGTTTCATTTTGCCTAACAAATCGCGAAGCCAGAGCCCGACTTGGCAGCATTGGATGATGCCAGCGGGTGCACCGGGATCGAGATCGAACACCATCATCGTTGGACACGTCATATCGTCTTCGCGCGAGAGCGACGTGTGCAGTTCGAGATCAGCGAGATTCGCGGCCCAAACCAGCGTTGGCAAATCCTGCACAAGGCAATAATTCATGATGCGGTCGTTGCTTTCGCTCCAAACCTGCGCCGTCTGCACCCATTTCGGCCTATACTCCGGACAATTCTTTTCATAGAAAAACTCGCCTTCAACGCCGTCAGGATAGCGTTTCATGGTAAGCGGGCGGTCCTTTAAATGCGGCAAAAGAACAGACGCGACTCGGATGTAATAGTCGATGACCTCGCCTTTGGTGAAGCCAACCTTAGGATAAAGAACCTTATCCAGATTCGATACCTGAATTCTTCGGTCCTCGACGATGAGCTCGGCTTTATTGGCCATCGCGTCAAGAGATTCCTCGACTTAGCTCGGAATGACAAACATTCAGGCAAAGAACCTCTCGGGCGAGAGCATGGGCTGTGGTTTACAGATGCGAGCAACACAATGCTCCCACGTTTCGTGGCCGCTGAGGATTTCGATTTCGACGCGCATGAAATAAATCGGAACCTTCACTTCTACTTCGGCAAGACGTGGCATTCGCACTGCGTCTTTCTCCGTAGTAGCGATCATCGCTAAATCCCGACGCATGCAGCGTTGGATGAAGGTGATTAGTTCTCCCTCCGTATAGTAGTGATGATCGATATAGCGTTTGGTAAGATCGACATGTGCGCCCAGGTTTCCTAAAGCGCGTTCGAAACTCTCGGGAGCAGCAATCGCGCACAGCGACCCGATGAACTCGCCACGCAGGCTTTCAAGCGGGACCTGTTCGCCGGTAAAAACATTCTGGAGATAGAGCGGTTTATGTCCGCATTCGATGATCTCGGCGGTGCGATTGTAACGCCGAATCCGTTTCACCAATGCGTCGTTAGACTCGCCGGTATTCTTAGTTATGAAGATGTAACTGGCGCGGCGCAGATTACGTGGCGCTTCGCGCAGCATGCCGCGTGGAAGCAGGAATTCGTTCCCGAAGGGAGCTTGTCGATCCACCAACACCATGTCGAGCCGATGTTTGAGATGCAAATATTGAAATCCGTCATCGAGCAAAAGCGTATCAACCTGCCATTTGTCGATTGCAACCCTGCCGCTTTTTACTCGGTTCTTGTCCACTAGCACGATTACGTCTTTCAAATTGTGCGCGAGCATGTATGGCTCATCGCCGGCCGTTAGTGAATCAAGCAGCAAAGATTTTCCATCGGACACAATCCGGGGAGGCTCGACGGCGGCTCTGCGAAGCCGGCTGAGCCAACTTCGTCGCCGCGGCACACTTTTGTAACCGCGACTCAGAATGGCGACGCGTCGCCCGCCGGCCTGCAAAGCACGGGCGAATTTTTCAACAATCGGCGTTTTTCCCGTGCCGCCAACCGTGAGATTGCCGATGCTAATCACAAGACAACCGAGAGCGCGCTCGCGGAAGATTCTTTTTCGGTAAAAATAAAGGCGCAACTGAACGAGACGTTCGTAAACGAATGAGAGGGCGTAAAGAATTCCGCGCAGAATCGAGGCACGAACACCGTGACGGCGCTCGAGAACGACATCGATGCCAAACTCCGCTAATCTTTCAAGCCGGCGGCCCATGTTAATTGCAGGGTGCCAATCGCGGACACCGAAGTTCTTCGCATGCCCGCGACCTAATGTCGGAGTTGCAGATCGGCAAAATACGCGCGCCACCGTTGTCGGCGTGTGTGATGATTGTGCGCCCGGCGTCGCTTGCAGCCCGTGCCATGGCAGCTGCAACTTTCTTTGATGAATGAAGTGCAACCGCAGCGATTGTCGATCCACTGCCGCTGAGGAACGCGCCTAGCGCGCCAGCTTTTTCTGCCGCAGCAATGACGCCCGGCAGGAATGGAATCAACTTTTCCCGGTACGGCTGATGCAGACGATCACGGAAGACTCCACGCAAATTAAGATAATTGCCCGACGCGAACGCGGCCGTGATTGCACAGGCACTAGCGCAATTTTCCACCGCCGCTGCGCGCAAAATCCTTGAGGGCAAAATCTTTCTCGCCCTTGCTGTTCTCACTTCAAAATTGGGAACCAAAAGAATGAAAGAAAGCCGCTTTGAAACATCGAAGCGCTGGACAGTCTGGCCTTGCACAACAGTAAACCCACCAAAAACCGCGGGCGCGGCGTTGTCCGGATGGCCTTCCAATTGCGAGCATAGCTCGAAAATTGATAGTCGATCCAGACGGTTGCCGGTCAGGGCATTCAGGGCACATAGAACGCCCAGCCGCACTGTTACGCTGCCGCCCAAGCCGCGTGCACGCGGAACCGCCCCTCTCACGGAGAGCGAAAATGAAAATGGGAGGCGTCCCGTGCGCGCAAAAAATAAATCTGCTGCTTCGCCAGCCATCGATGGCGGTTGAGAGTGCGCGGCGCGAGTCACTGTTACGTCGTTATAAATGCGGAGCGCCACCCCAAGACAATCAAAGCCCGGACCGAGGTTGGAAGTGCTCGCAGGAACGCGAACCGTGAGCTGGTGCATAGTTCAGCAGTCAAGCCGTGTAAACGACGCCCAGTGTAGCCCGCCGGGCACAGGCGGCAACCGATCCATTGCATACCGTCTCTTACGAAGTACTCCTACAGCAGCACGGTCCGATGAGAACAAACTCTAGCTGGATCAACGCGAGCTTGCTTCGTGATTTCGAAGCAGAGGGGACCGATGCCCATCGGCTTTGCACCATCGAGGAGGGTTGGGTGGAACGGTTTGGACATGACGTCCTGATCTCGTTCAAAAGAGTTCTGGCTCGTGAACGCTTAGTGCAGGAACTCGAATGGTGGGCGAGCTCCGCCAAGATCAAGTTCAACCGCATTTTCGCCCGCTTCATCCCTAAAAAAAATGAAGAGCGCGAACCGCCACGTCTCATATTTGGCGACCCGAGCAAAAACTTGCAGACCATTGCATCGGAGCGACACCTCAGGTTTGGAATCGATTTCGGAGTAGGTTACTCGGTGGGACTCTTTGTCGATCAAAGAGAAAACCGGCGTTACGTCCGTCACATTTCACCAAGACGTCTCTTAAACTGCTTTGCTTACACGTGCTCCTTCTCCGTTAGCGCCGCATTCGCCGGCGCCGTTACGCTTAATATCGATCTTTCCAAGAAAGCGTTGGGGCGAGGCCGGGAGAATTTTGCCCTGAATAGCCTGCCAACGATCGATCATCGTTTCATCGCCGATGATGTAATGGCGGTATTGCGGCGGCTCGCGCGCAAAGGGGAAAAGTTCGATGTAATCATTCTCGATCCGCCGACATTTTCGCGCTCACCCAAAGGAAAAACGTTTCAGGTAGAAAATGATTTCGAAAAGCTGCTGATTGAGGCTCTCGAATTAGCCGCGCGCGATAGCCACATTCTGCTTTCAACTAATTGCTCCAGTCTGCGAGAACATGCTCTTGAAGTAATGGCTCGCTACGCGCTAAAGGTGACGCGGCGCGCAGCCAAGTTTCATCGGCAACCTGGCCTGCCGGATTTTCCACCGGGCGCGGGCGCGAGCTCGATTTGGCTTATTTTGCGTTAACGAGCATGATGCACGCAATGGAGAATCAGAATGCGAATCATTAAGCGAAATGGACCAATCATCTACGGACGTGGCTGCGGAGTTTCCTGAACGCGGTGTGCATTGGGTTAAAGAACAGGTCGAGGCCGTTCTTAGCGAAACCGAGAGTTATGTGCGCGAAAAACCAGCGCAGTCCCTTCTCTATGCATTCGTCGCGGGATACATTCTTAACCGGCTGCCAGTTGGCCGAATTTTGAGCGGCCTCTTTCGGCTTCTTGTTGTCGCATTGAGACCGGCGATCTTGATCTACGGTGCCACGAAATTATATCAGGCGGCTCAAGAAGCGGAATAGGTGGAGCGACTAACCTTCCGCGTTTCGCGGAAGTCCCTTCAATCCTCCAGCGTGAAACCGATTTTGAGCGTAACCTGCCAATGGGCGACCTCGCCGTTCTCGATGTAGCCGCGTGTCTCGGCCACTTCAAACCACCGCATGTTACGAACCGTTTTCTTGGCGCGCGCCAGCGCATTTTTCACGGCTTCCTCGAATCCGTCCGCCGAAGAACCGATCAGCTCAATTTTCTTGTAAATATGATCAGCCATACGCGCATTATGATCAGAGAAATCAATCGGAAACAACAAAACGATTTCATCTTTTAAAACCGGCAAATTTACTTTACAAAACCACCTCGACCCCGCCAACCTTGCCTTGTGCGAAAATCGCTAGCGGCTTGCCTATTACTTTTAGCTGCTCTTTCTTGCGCCCGCGCGCAGGATCAGGAAAGGAAATTACTGGATCGGCTGCTCAAACCGAACATGACGCTACAAAGCTCGGAGCAGAGCAAAAAATTCGTCGCTGATCGGACATCCATAAGTAAACAGGCAACCGTGGGGGCGTTTTATGTCCAGAAAAAATCGAATTCAAAAAGCTTTTCCGGAATACGCGACTTCTTTGCGCGGCAATTCGATTCTCAGCCTTACCCCGGCCAGCGCACCGCTTCTGGCATTTCCGCGCACCAACCAGTCGGAGATTCCCGCCCTACTTACGCGAGCCAAACCGCGCGTGGGCCCCGCGATGCCCGTCAATCTGATAAAAAAGTTGCCAGCCACTCTTACGCAGATAACCGCACTTTCCTCGCTCAGGGTAAAAGTCAAAAGTCGCTCACGAGAAAGAATAGACCGCTGACAATTGACGAGGTGCGCGAGTTGCTGAACAAAAACAAGTAGCCCTCGTCCGCCCGAGGCGGATGCGCTATTCTGTGGTTTATCATGCAACCCGATGAAGCTCTGGCTTTGGTAAAGCAGGGGGCCGCACAGATCATCAGCGAAAAGGAATTGCGCGAAAAACTCGGGCTTGGGCACCCGTTGCGCGTAAAACTCGGGGTCGATCCGACCACATCCGACATTCATCTCGGGCACACTGTGGTTCTGCGAAAACTGCGGCAGTTTCAGGATCTGGGTCACCAGGCAGTTCTTATCATCGGCGATTTCACGGGAATGGTCGGCGATCCGAGTGGACGCTCAGTTACGCGACCGCAATTGACGCACGAGGAAATCATGGCCAATGCCGCCACCTACCGTGAGCAGGCATTCAAAATCCTCGATCCGGGACGGACGGAGACTGTTTGCAACGGTAACTGGTTTCGGACGATGTCGTTCGAAGATGTCATTCGTCTCAACAGTCGCGTGACGCTGCAGCAAATGTTGCAACGCGAAGATTTCCGGGCGCGCATTGACAATCAGCAAGCCATCCATGCGCACGAGATCCAATATCCAATCATGCAAGGTTGGGATTCGGTGATGGTGAAAGCGGATGTCGAACTCGGCGGAACCGACCAGCTTTTTAATATTTTAATCGGACGCGACTTTCAAAGGGACGAGGGCCTGCCGCAACAGGTTGCTTTTCTTCTCCCGATTCTTGAGGGCTTAGACGGCTCCAAAAAAATGAGCAAAAGCCTCGGCAATTTTGTCGCGATCAACGAACCGGCCAAGGAGATGTTCGGGAAACTAATGAGCATCTCAGATGATCTGATGGCGCGTTATTACCCGCTGCTTCTTGGAAAGGCGGTGCCAGTTGAGGCGCATCCGATCCAAGCTAAAAAGCAGCTCGCGTTTGCAATCGTCCAGACGTATCACTCAACGGCGATGGCCCAAAAAACGCTCGATGACTGGAACACGCGCTTCAGCAAGCGCGATTTAGAGCATGCAGAATTGCCAACATTTTCCGCGAGGGGCCTTGGCGATCATGACCTTCTCAGCCTGGTTTGGAGCGCTTACCGCGACGCATTTGGCCTCGAAAAATCGCGAAGCGAGGCCTCGCGGCTAATTCAACAAGGAAGCGTCGAACTGGACGGGCAGAAGATTCGCGACCCCAAGGTGCCGGTCCAACTCAAGTCCGGTCAGGTTCTTCGCCTCGACAAGAAGCACTCGGTGCGAATTGCGTAGGCGGACCTGTGTACAGTAAAAGAGCCACGCAAGCCTCCCCACCTGCGTGGCTCTTGGAACTTCCGCCTGCTTAGGCGGGAGCTGTTTGGAACATGGGCAATACCGGCGCGTGCTCGAGGTAGCTCGCCGCGATGCCTTCGAAGTGCGCGCGAATACTGCGCAGTTCTGCGGTCACAAAACTATCGACAAAATGCAGGCGCCGATCCAGCCAGGCGAACAGGTTGTTCTTGATCTCATAATGGATCGCTAGCGTGATCTCGGTGCAGTTTGGGCGAATCTCGGTGAAATCAACAATTCCCATCAGGTCGATGTTTCCGCCTGCGGACTCAAACGCATACTGGTCGGCCGAATCGTTATCCACCGACAAAAGCACCGTGTGCGCCTCGAATCCAAGTGGACCTCGAAAGCTAAAATCGACCGTTTTAGACGAAGTTACTGTGGCCCTGGTCACCATAAGGAACTGTCGCCGATATGATTGGATACTGGCCAGACGGGCTTTGCATTCTGCCAACGGCTGGCTCATGTGTAAGGTTTTTTGTAAGAGCATAGAATTAAGCGTTTATTGCAATTGAAGAAAGCAATAGCAATGCCAGCCGGCTTACCGGGGAAAAATGGAGCTGGCATCTCTGATATGGTGTTCATTTTGTTTACACAGCTGTATCAGGCCAGTGACATCATCTCCCTTAAGTCGAATCAACTATAAGTCGCCAGTCTAGCGGCAATTCCATCAGATTTTCACCTAATCCGCCCAGCAACGGAATATTGAGAATTTTCTTCAGCACGCCTTCATTCGTCGCCGCCGCTATGTCGTTCGTGCCCGGAGCGGGAGTCAATGCTACTGCGAGACATCGCAAGCCGTACTCTGAGATGCTTCGCACGGTGAGCATCGTGTGATTAAGACAGCCGAGCCTATCCTGCGCCACGACCAATACCGGCAGCTTCATTGCAGCGCCCAAATCGCTCACGAAATAACCAGATCGAATGGGCACGAGCCAACCACCTACGCCTTCTACGATAACGTGCTTAACTCGATTCTGGAGCGCGTGAAAAGCAGCTAAAATATGCTCGATGTCGATGTTCACTCGCTCGATGAGGCTGCCTACAATCGGCGCGGCCGGCGTTTTCAGCCAAAGCGGATTGACGTCGTCAATTGTAAGCCCATCACTGCCGGCAGCCAGCAGAAGCTCTGCATCTTGACGATCTCCGCAGCAAATCGGTTTCATTCCGGCGCATGATGTTCCTGATGCGCGCAACAGACGCAAGAGTTGAATCGCAGTATGTGTTTTGCCTACGCCGGTGTCTGTACCGGTGATAAATAAGCTCACGCGACCCGCTTTGCCCGCTCTGAAGCGCTCGTGGCGCGACTTGCCGCGATTGTTTGCATCATCGACCGAAAAATCTTCGCGCCATCTGCGCTGCCGAGCCGCGCATCGGACGCTCGATCAGGATGGGGCATGAGGCCGAACACGTTGCCTTCGCGATTGCAGATGCCAGCGATGTTTTCGATTGAGCCATTCGGATTCGCTTCGGGAGCAACGCGTCCTTCTCTATCGGCGTATCGCAAGATCACTTGTTGGTTGGCGTCGAGTTCGCGAAGTCTCTCTCTCTCTGCGTAGAAGCAACCTTCTCCATGCGCAACGGGCAGGCGAAAAAGTGTTCCTTTGGGACAATCATGGGTGAACAGCGAATCATCCACTTCCACACGTGTGGTAACCATGTCGCATACGAACCGCAGCGAGCGGTTCCGCACCAGAGCGCCTGGCAAGAGACCGGCTTCACACAGAATCTGGAACCCGTTGCACGTGCCGAGCACAAGTTTGCCGGCGCGCGCGTCGCGGATCACTGCTTTCATGATCGGGGAAAACCGAGCGATCGCGCCGCAACGAAGATAATCACCATATGCGAATCCTCCCGGTAATATGATCGCGTCGAAATCATCGAGCGAGGTTTCCTTATGCCAGACGTACTCCGCGTGCAATCCATCAAGTCCGTTTATCGACGCGACACAATCCTGATCACAGTTGGAACCGGGAAACTGGATAACGGCGAACTTCATATCGACCTAATGCATGGCCGCACGTTGCTCAGCGTGATAATCATTCACCACCAGGCAAGCGTGAATGACCCCTGGAATCCAACCGAGCAAAGTCAAAATCAGACTGAGAAAGAAACTGGCAATACGGCCGGTCATGAGCACTGCGACTGGCGGCAGCACCACACAGAAGAAATATCGCAGCGCTTTCATTTTCGGTTCCTCGTCTTTCGTTTCCGTAATTGAGCTTTGGGAGTTAGACGTTGGTTGCTGGTCGTTTGTTTCTCGCTTCCGCCTTCGCATTTCTGCAGCTCGTAATCTTCAATCACCGGATTCGATAACAAATCGCGGCAAAGGCCGCGTAGCCGCGATTCAAGATCTCCGTTTTGTCCCTCAATATCGATCTCCATATATTTGCCAATCCTGACACTGCGTATCTCTGGCATTCCAAGGTGTCGCATCGCGTCGCGGACTGCGTTTCCTTGCGGATCGAGCACGGCCGCCTTTGGCATCACGATCACTTTTGCCTTCATGGCTTCACCATATTTGCGACGAGCACTCGGACAAGCCTAATCCCCGAGAAACTCCATTGACGCTCACTTCAAAACTACAACGTCGAGAGCTCCATCGCGGCGGAGGACGTTGACGCCTACATCGCCTTCTTCGTGTCTAGTGAGTAGAAGATCGACGCGCGCTTCCCCAACCCTCAGGTCCCGGATCGTCACTTGGCGAAGGAAAGCCGGCAAAAGCGGTTTCGAAAATACGAGTCTTTGTCCCGGAGCCAACACCTTCAAGCCCAGACAAGATTCGACCAAAAGAAACACGGCGGCCGAGGCCCACGCCTGTGGTGCACATGCCACAGGATAGAGCGTGGGCGATTCGTCTGGGCGCCTTGGGAAACCACAAAATAATTCGGGAAGACGATGCAGATCAAAGAAAAGAGTCGCATCGAGCAAGCCCGCCAGAACCACTGCTGCCGATTCCTTCAGTCCATATCGGGCAAATCCCGCAGCAATTAAGGCGTTATCGTGGGGCCAGACCGACCCGTTGTGGTAGGACATGGGGTTGTAGCGCGCCTCGCTGGTAGCGACCGTACGAATTCCCCAGCCGGAGAACGATGCTTCGCTTGTGAGCGTAGCCACTACGCGGCGTGCACGCTCCTCCGTCGCGATACCCGCAAAAAGACAATGACCGGCATTCGACGTTCGCACTCGGCAGGGCTGCTTGCTCCCATCCAGCGCAAGGGCGTAGCTTGAAAGATCATCGCACCAGAAGGCTTTCTCGAATCGGCGACGGAGCGCTTCCGCTTGTTTTGCCAACTCTCGCGATCGTGTGGCGTCCCCGAGAACTTTTGCAAGTTCACTGGCTGCGACCTTGGCGGCATAGACGTATCCCTGCACTTCACACAGAGCGATGGCACCTTCAGCAGAATCGCCGTCCCTATGGAAAATCGCGTCGTGAGAATCCTTCCAACCCTGATGGACGAGGCCGCGCTTCGACTTGCGGCTGTATTCGACGAAGCCGTCGCCATCCAAGTCGCCATAACGATCGATCCAGGCGAGCGCGCGCTCGATATTTGGCCAGATAGCTTCCATGAACGGCCGGTCGCCAGTGCGCGCGTAGTATGCACCGGCCAACATAACGAAAAGCGGCGTCGCATCGATGCTGCCGTAATAGCGCTTGAACGGAATCTCGCCCAGGGTGGCCATTTCATCCTCGCGCATTTCGTGCAGCACCTTGCCCGGCTGGGCATCTTGCTCGGGGTTATCTATGTCTGATTGGTTAGCTGCCAGATACGCCAGGACGCCACGAGCGATAGAGGGATCGAACCAAAGGCATTCACGCGCAGTAATGATTCCATCCCGCCCGAACACTGTGCTGTACCACGGAACACCAGCGTAAGGATACGGGCCATAGGGCGTTTCCGTTCGCATCATGTGGAGATCGGCCACTGAGCGGTTCAGCCAGTCGTTGAACTGCTCGTTTGAAGTGAAAATTCGAGGTTCCTGGGCGTGCGCACGCTCGAGCTCATGGGCCGCCTCCTGAACAATTTTTTCATAACAAGGCTTGATCTCGACTGGCGAATCGCCTTCCACTTTGCATGCAATCGCCCAGCGGTAGCTCGCCTCTTCGCCGGGCTCCAAACGCACTTGGAAGCTGGCGACGGACTCGCTTAAACGAGTCGGCTGCGGGTCGAAAACAATTCGCGTCAGACGAAGGCGGTCGTCCAACCCTTCGTACGCGAGCACGAGCCCATCGTTTTTCACCTCCGTTTCGATCCGACGGCCGCGGCGTTCACGCTTCGTGCCGCGCAACTCGAAAATATCGGCAAAATCCGCGTCGTATTCGATGGCGAACGAAAAATCGATGGCTGCCCGTCCGTAGTTATGAATTCGCAGCCGCTCGTGACAGGTTCTCTGCCACAAAATCTTTGAGCGAAAAATGTGCACTGTTCCTCGCGGAATCACTGTTTCCCCATCACGAGAGATATCGGGATTTGTGGCATCCACCGCCATGATGGCGTTGTCCTCTCTGACGGTGGAGCTAAGCAACAGCGGCCGGTGCTTTCCAAGCTTTAACGTTAGTCGAGACAAGAAACGCGTGTCCTGATGGTAAAGACCTAGTTCGCCAGCGCCGAATGTGTCAATGTCACCAAAACGATCGAACACCGCGAAGGTATCGCTTTGCTTCAATACCCGCGTGCGAACATCGACGCGCGGTGACGATGAACGAATGTAAAACTCGTCCCGGATACGGATAACTTCCCTGGCCATTACGCACACTCCTCCAATGCTTTGTGTTCCTTCCGTCGTCTAATAAGCCGCTCGTAAACCCGCAAGTAGTCATGCGCCATTCGAGTGGCTGTGAAGCGTTTCTCGAAGAATTCGCGACAACGCTTCCGATTCAGCTCCGGCACGCGCCGGACCGCTTCCACTGCCTCTTCAAGGTTCCTCACGATGAAACCCGTGTGGCCTTCTTCCATTACTTCGGGGACCGCTCCGCGGCGGCGGGCAATCACGGGTGTCCCGCAAGCCATCGCTTCAATCATCACGAGCCCGAACGGCTCCGGCCAGTCGATTGGCAAAAGGAGAGCGTAAGCATTTCCGAGGAACTCGTCTTTCTCTCCGTCGCCGATCTCGCCAACGAATTCCACAAGCGGGTGGCGTAGCAGCGGCTTCACTGCGTTCTCAAAATAATCTTTGTCAACCGGATCGACTTTGGCCGCAATCTTAAGCGGAATCTGAGCTTGCTTGGCGATTTTAATTGCCCGATCCACGCGTTTTTCCGGCGAAATCCGCCCCAGAAAGGCAAGATAACTTCCCGGCTCTGAACGGAACTGGTAAAGGCTAGTCGGCACCCCATGATAAACCGTTGCCTGCCAGTTTGCCCAGGGTAAAGGTTCCCTCTGCTCATTCGAAATCGAGATTACTGGCATGTCGCGAAACTCCCGGTAAAGCGGAACGAGATCCGGAATATCGAGGCGCCCGTGCAACGTGGTCACATGCGTTATCGGCTGACGGCGGCTTAGCGGAAAGTGCAGATAGTCAACGTGAAAATGCACGATATCGAACTCCGCCGCGCGCTGAAACACACGTTCAAGCATCAGGATCTGGTAGGCCATCTGGTCTATGCAATGCTCGTCCAAGCGCAATGAGCGCTGGCATGCCGCGACCAGTCGGGCCCTGGTCACCGAGTCTCCGCTCGCAAAGAGCGTCACCTCGTGACCCTGGCGGATCAATTCCTCCGCGAGATACGATACCACCCGTTCGGTTCCCCCGTAATATTTGGGCGGAACGCTTTCGTAAAGTGGCGCTACCTGTGCAATTCGCATCACAATTCCAATCTCCCTCAAACGGACCTCTTGAAAATTTTCGGGTCCAATCCACTTAGGTCAAACGGCAAGCGCGCAAAACAAGTGGCGTGCCTACCGCATTTCCTCAGCCCTAGCGAACAACGTCACTAGGCTTTTTATCTTCGCGCAAGCCAACGAAAACGGGCGCACGCAGTTTCCCGTCGCGGGTCCACTCGGCGAATTTGATTTCAGCTACGAACTTCGGATTGATCCAGTGCATCGTGCGCATCATCGAAGGAGTGATGTCCTGCACCCATTGCCCATTTTGCTTTGACGGCAGATCGACAAATGGACAGTCGTCGCGTTCTTCGGCCTGGAATTTTTTGTGCAAGCTCGCCAATGACTTTGCCGTAAATCCGGTGCCGACCTTACCGGCGAAGATAAGCTTTTTGTCTTTGTAGTAGCCAACCAGCATCGCGCCAAAATGTTTGCGCGCCCCCTGGGGTGGCGTGTATCCGCCGATGACGAATTCCTGCTGGCTGACACATTTGAGCTTGATCCACGCGCCGCTGCGACGTCCGGGTTCGTAAACCGAGTTACGTTGTTTGCCCACAATTCCTTCCAAGCCCCAGCGTTTCACTTCATCGAGCAATGTTTTCGCGTCTCCGCCAATCGCACCGGAATAACGGATTGGGTCGTCCGCATCGGCGCACAGTTTTTCCAGAACGTTTTTCCGCGCCTCCAATGGCAGTAATAGCAGGCTTTTGCCGTCGAGCTGGAGCAGATCGAATGCATAGAAATAAACGGGGGACCTTCGTCCTTCCATTTCGCGCGCTTGAAGAAGTTGGAACGACGAGCGACCCCGCTCGTCCAGAGCAACCACTTCGCCGTCAATCACACATTCACGCGCTGGCAGATTTTTAACCGCGTCCACAATCTCTGGGAAGCGCCCCCCTAACTCGTTTTGATTCCGCGACAGAAGCGAGACTTTGTTGTCGCTCTTGACTGCAATTAACCGAATGCCGTCGAATTTGAGTTCATAAATCCAATCACCCGCCGCCGGTGGCTTCTCGACCAGCTTCGCTTTCATCGGGTCGATGAAGCGCGCTTTGGCAGTGGGCAAATTTGGTAGCCTGTCATCCTGAACGGAGCGCAGCGCAGTCGAAGGACCCCACGAACTTGTCTTTAACTCCTTGCGACGGGATTCCTCGACTTCGCTCGGAATGACAGGTTTTCGTGCCATCGCTTTTCTGATTCGCGTTTTAAATTTCGATCTCGGGCTTTCATCGATTTCGCGATTGGATTCCCATTCGGCGTCGCGGGCTTCGGCGATTTGTTTCATCGTGCGTCCGCTCTTTACCGATTGATCTTCGAGCCTTTTCGGCGGCGCTTTTGCATCGTCTCCTGTTTTTAAGATCAACCACTGATCTTTGGCATCATCGCGGCCGCGAATGCGCACGAGCGTCCATTCGCCTTTCGCCTTTTTTCCGTCGAGAACGAGGTGAAGCTTTCCTTCCTGCAACGACTTTACCGGCTGCTCGCCATAAACATGATAATTGCCGCGGTCCCATACCATCACCGTACCGCCGCCGTACTGTCCCTCGGGGATGACGCCTTCGAAATCTTCGTATTCCATTGGGTGATCTTCGACTTCGACGGCGAGATGTTTTTCGCCGCGCTTCCAGGGAAGTCCTTTCGGCAGCGCCCATGATTTTAAAACGCCTTCCATTTGCAACCGGAAGTCGTAATGCAGACGGCGTGCATCGTGTTTCTGGATAACGAAACGCGACGCGCCCCGCACCACTTTTGGCAATGACTTTGCGCCTTTCGGCTCTGATGTTTTCCGAAAATCCCGTTTCGACTTGTATTCCTTGAGGCCCATTTTTCCGCAATCTAACCGCGGACTAGCCGCCTGCGCATCAAGGAACCGTCAAGCGCAGAATCGCGCCAAGACGTTACAATTCCGAGGAAAGCGGTTCGCCCATCAAATAACGGGTGAAACGGCGAATGACGATGTTCTCGCCCAGTTCCGTGATCTTGGCCTTGACAAGGTCGCCAATAGTTTGATCCGGATTTTTGATGAACCCTTGCTCGAGTAGACAAACGGTGCTGTAGAACTTGTCGAGTTTCCCGTCGATAATTTTCTCCGCTACGTTTTCCGGTTTCCCTTTCGCCTGTGCTTTATAAATCTCGCGCTCCGCTTCGATGAGGTTGCTCGGAACATCCCCGCGACTGACGTAAAGCGGGTGCGCCGCCGCGATATGCAAGGTGATGTCTTTGACGAAGCCGCGGAAGTTTTCGTTCTTGGCAACGAAATCGGTCTCGCAATTCACTTCCACAAGCACGCCCACCTTGCCTTGCTGGTGAATGTAAGACGCAATGATTCCTTCCTTAGTTGCGCGCGACGCTCTTTTGCTCGCGCTAGCAATACCCTTTGAGCGTAGAATCGCCTCGGCTTTTGCGAAGTCGCCGCTGGCTTCCACCAGCGCGCGTTTACAATCCATCATTCCCGCATTGGTTTTTTCGCGGAGTTTCTTAACCAGTTGCGGATCGATTTCTGTCATTGCTTTCATTTAAACGTTGGGCGTTCGACGCCGGGGCGAGACGCTTTCTGCGGCTTACGCCGATACTCCAGCCATTTCGATTTGCTCGCGAATTCGAGCTTCGTTGCTGGCCGAAACGATGGCGTCCACCAGCTTTTGCAAAATCACGCGGATCGCGCGAATCGCATCGTCGTTTCCCGCAATCGGATAATCGACCAGATCTGGGTCCGCATTCGTATCGACGATCGCCACGACCGGAATCCCAAGGCGCCGCGCCTCGTTTACTGCATTTTGCTCGCGAGTAGTGTCGATCACGATCAACACGTCAGGCAGCTGCGACATCTCGACTATCCCCTCAAGATTGCGCCGGAGCTTCGCCGCCTCGCGATTGAGCGCGGCCAATTCCTGTTTGCCCATCTTTTTGTAATCGGGTGATTGCTCGATCTGCTCGATATATTTCAGTCGGCCAATGCTCTTGCGGATGGTGGAGAGATTCGTCAAGGTGCCGCCGAGCCAGCGTTGATTAACGTAGAATTGGCCGCAAGCCAGCGCCGCTTCCTTGATCGCTTCCTGCGCTTGTTTTTTGCACCCTACAAACAAGATCTTCCCACCGCGGCGCACAATCTCCTGAAGAAACTCCGTCGCACGCTGGAGCTGTCTCACTGTTTCGTCCAGATTAATGATATAAATCTGATTGCGCTGCTCAAAGATGAACGGCTTCATCTTCGGGTTCCAACGCTTGGTCTGGTGTCCGAAATGGACACCCGCCTCGAGAAGTTCCGGCACTAATTCTGTTGTGTCAGCCATAAAAAAAGCGCGCCGACCGAGTGGCCCGAGCGGGGTGTAAATATGATATGTCGCTCACAGATGGCAAATTCAATTTCCGCAGAACGTTCGTCGGTTTTGTGGAATTCGCTCGGCATAACGCGCCAGCACCCAGCAAAGATCGGAGAGTCGATTGATGTAGCGCAGAATCTCTGAGTTAAAATCTTTTTCCTTGGCCATGAACCTAGCAATATGTCGCTCGGCGCGACGGCAGGTTGCACGAGCTAAATCTAGAGCGGCCGAAACGGTCGTCGCTCCGGGTACCGCCCAATCTTTAGCATAAAGCGATTTATCTTTCTCAAGATCGACAATAACAGTAGTGATTCGGTCAACCATGGCCGTCGTAGCGAGTTGAAAGCCGTCTTTGACATAACGTGCTCGATCTTGCGGCACGGTCGCCAGTTCGCCCATGACAACAATCAAATCTTTCTGCGCAGCCAGTATTTCGTTCGAGAGAAACTTTTTTTTTGAAAGGGCACGGGCGAGACCTAGCGCAGCCATCAATTCGTCGAGGCATCCGTACGCGTCAACGCGCGTGTCACTTTTGGGCACACGCCGCCCGTACATGAGC